>Ga0207797_1002990_pt1 | contig 11483 bp, 12 predicted proteins | sample PRCRCaboRojoPR_6_FD_187275 | JGI IMG/M metagenome (GOLD analysis project Ga0207797, IMG submission 187275) | Marine sediment microbial community from Cabo Rojo, Puerto Rico - PR CR 10% Liquid 1 (SPAdes) | ecosystem: Environmental > Aquatic > Marine > Coastal > Sediment | place: Cabo Rojo, Puerto... | reverse complement strand
AGGAAAGACAACAAGGCTAGAGGCTTCTCTGGCGGAACATATTGTGATAGCTGATCACGAGCGACCGAAGGGGGCTCGTAATCCCCCCTTCTCCGCTGGCCCACCCCTTCCTCCTGCAATACAACATACAACCTCACGTATCATAACCAACCCCATCTTCGTTAAAAGGATTGCATGCGCCCGGTATCGCATGGAGAAAGTTTTTCTATTTACCTTATCATCAACGAAATGCTCGACAAGGGCCACCCTTTCGGAGTTCACGGCATTGATATCCAGATCCATTCTATGAGCAACCCAAAAGATCATCCAGACAAAATAAGCTGTTTCATTCTTTGTGATGCCTCGGATGAGGCAGAAAAGCTGGGTGAACTGCTCACCAAAATTACATCTGTTAAAATAGTGGGCAAATCAACAGACCCGCCAAAGGCCATACATACAATAGCCCGTTTGAAACCGGAAATGGTTTTTCTGGAAGTGGTCATGTCGCAAATGACGGGATTTGAAGTGATGGCACAAATCAGAGAAAATGCCTTAAACCCTTGTTTCGCTTTTGTTACCGACCGGGATGAATACACCATCAGGGCCATCAAGGCCAATGTGTTCGATTACCTGTTAAGACCCCTGGACATTGAAGAGCTGAAAACAACCATTGCAAGGTACCAAAAAATGAGGCCATTGTACAAACAATTATGCTATGGGCGACAGCCCGACTTTCAGCTGTTGACTTCCAGGGAGAAAGAGATCCTCCGATGCCTGGTGGAGGGACAATCGAGTCAGGAAATAGCCGAAAAGCTTTGCATCAGCAAAAATACCGTTGACACCCACCGGCGAAAAATACTCGAGAAAACGGGCCTGAAATCAACCTCTGACCTGATCCGTCACTATATATCCCGCCAGGTCTGAACTATGGCATAAATCAGATAAACAAAATTACTCATCATTGAGTAGGATTTTACCCACTAATGAGTATTGGAAATTCTGGTAGGGATGGATATTTTGAGCTTCTATTCCAATTCTGATTAAGCCCTTGTTATACCGACAATTAAGGATTGAAAAACCAGCGCGTGCAACTATAAATATTCTACTATGAAGATCAAACCCACTTTAATCTTTCTTTTGGCTATTCTGGCTATGAGTGTGACACAGACTGCGGCTCAGGATGTCATCTATACCAATGACCAAAGGGAAATTGAGGCCAAAGTAATGGAGATCACACCTGAGTTGATCAAGTACAAGGATTATGACCATCTGGACGGGCCGGTCAGGAACATCAAGAAGAGCAAGGTTTACATGATCATCTATGAGAACGGCAAAAGGGAGCTCTTCAAAGACAGTGAAAAAAGCGAGAAAGAACCTGCTGCCCCCGAAGAAGAGGAAGAAGATGAAAAAAAAGCCGAGTCCCTGAGAAAACCGGCAAAACAAAAATCTGACGGGGATGAAACCACCACCAGTTTCCTTTTGGGGGGTAAGGCAGGCTATTTCATCCCATACAATGAAGACATCCAGGAGATATATGGAAGCGGATTTGTGTGGGGGGCCTATGCAGGTTTATGGATCAACAGATGGGGTATCGTGGCAGATTTCAGGTCTTACAACAAAGAAGGCGATCCGTATACGTTTGGTGATACAGAGGATGCCTCATCCGAGATCACCATGTCGACACTGACCCTTTCCGGCTTGTATGAGTTTCACAGTGCCGATAATTTCAAAACCTACGGGGGAATAGGCCTGGGCATTACCTGGATCGATGAATCACTGAGCGTTTCCGGAGGCGGTACAACAGCCTCAACCAGCGGTTCACTGAAAAAATTCACGTTACAGTCCACTGGCGGGATGCGCTTTAACCCCTTCTATGTGGAGATTACCTTTTCATCCATACCCGTAGAAAGTGCGAATTTTGGAGGAATTGTCATCAGCGGCGGACTGCTGTTTTAACCAGGCTGCCTGGGGAATTTTCCCGGTCAGGGATAACAATCCATAAAACCAGGATAAGGAGCTGACCCGTTGATACTGCACCGGGCATAACTTACCTTTACAACAACGATAGGGATAAAAGATGCCGATTCCGGAGCATAATAACACAACACTTAAAACAAACAAATATTATGTTGACATGCAGAATATTATCCAACATTAAACAAGTCAAACGGATGGTAATCCTTTCCGGGTTGATGGCTGGCATCGCGGGCCCCCTTATTTTTTCCTGCGAGAGTTCCGGATTAAACAAGTCCCCGATCATACAGAGTTTAACCGCCAACCGGGTCGAAGTCCCGGCAGGCGAATCCTGCCAGCTATCCTGCACGGCCACCGATCCGGATGGAGAGTCCATCAGGTACCGCTGGAGTGCCACCGGCGGTTCCCTGGAGACCACCACGGGGTCCCCGGTGCGTTGGGTTGCCCCGGAAGTCAGCAGCGAAAAAACCTTTACCGTCTCGGTTGAAGCCAGGGATACCAAGGGCGCCACTGCCAGTCAAAGCATCGAGCTCACGGTTACTCCCAAAACGAAAACATGGAAAACCATCGACGATTTTGAATCCTATACGGTAAATGAGTGGCCCGGTGATTGGACGGCCAGTGCCAACGCCACGGATCATTCGGAAAACTACATTGACGACCATGCCCACTCCGGAAGCCAATCCCTCCGGTTGTACGGTGTAGTGGATGGTTGCTGGGCTGCAATAGCACTGCATTCCCTTCCCGTGGACCCGCCTTTTACCTTAAAGCTGGCCGTGTTCACCATATATGAAACCCTAACCGGATGCCATCCCCACAGGGCAAAGGTAATGCTGCGCAAGGGCACTTCATGGGACAATCCGTCCCGCACCCTGATAAAATTCAAGGGCAACAGGGATATAACGGGAACCAGTGGCGTTTCCCTGGGAACCTATGAGGTTTCCAATTGGTATGAACTCAAAGTATCCTACCGGATCAATACCGATAACAAGGTTGAGATCCATTACTGGATCGATGGCGACTACAAAGGATTTAGCATTGTCTCCCAGCATGCTGAAGAATCCGGGATGACCAACCTGGGCATTTCCGCCCCGGAAGGAACGGCCTGGTTTGACGACATACAGATAAAATCCGGCGCCGATATGCCCTGATCCTGCAGCTAAATCAACTTAATACGCGGTCATCGCCACTGAACCTTCCCCCACTACTTGTGCGCACGCGCACTGGCAGATGCCTGTGCCGGATTGCGGTACAGGCCTATTGATATCAAAGGCCTCACACGAGGCCCTGCTTACACCAAACACCCGTTAAAACGCAGGATTATAAAATCAATGCCGGCATCACAGGTTCCAGGATATTTAAAAGACCCTGCAGATCTCCCCGATGATCACCTTCTTTACACCGGCGTACAATTTTGAATGATCCCTTCCCGGGGAAGAAAAGGTAAACAACACGCCAAAGCACTTTGTAGGATGGGTATATTTTTCATGTCACATAAAAACCCAATCCTATGGGATTAATCAGGTATCTTACAATTCTTTTCCTTCCCTTTTTTTTCTTCGCCTGTCAGGATGACGACGACGGCGGCACCAGTCCGGGCGGGGAGGTCATGGTATCCTTCAGCAACCTCAATGAAGGCGGCACCTATGGTGGAGAACTCACGGCACAGGTGGATGCCCGGCCCACCGAATCGGTCAGCCAGGTAAGCCTCACCTTCGCGGGCGAAACAGTAGACTCCACCCAGAGCACCCCTTTCAAATTTGCCATCGATACCCGCACGGTAGCCGACGGCAGCCACGTGCTCGAGGCTGAGGCCACTACCCGGGCCGGGGAATCGGTTTCAGAAGACCTCACCATCAACGTATCCAATCCCCTGGCGGTGCTGGAACTGCCAGTATCGGGAGGCGACCCGGGATTCAAAGGCTATTACTACGGCATACACGACAATGAAGGGAACCTGCTGAAAGGCGGATCCATCACCCTGGGCCAGGAAGTGCAGGTGGAGGCCACCCAGCCCTACCCCGCCGACTCAGTAATGGTATCATTGTATTATGAGACAAGCGAGGAACTCTATATTCGAACATTCACCGATGCAGACCGCGGGGCCAGTTGGAGGATGAACTACGACCAGCCCCAGCCTGAACTTGCCGACAGCATCAACATCTATGTGACCGGACAAAGTTTCTATGGCTATACCGCCTCATCCGGCATCGGAACAACTCCGGATGTGGATAACAACGAATATACCCTGCCGGCCACAGAAGGCACCAACCAGTATTATGTGACGGAGTACGTCTCATCAGGCGGACCACGCAATTATGAATATGGCACATTGCAGGACGGGGATACCACCGATCATTCATCCCTGTCCAAAACCACCACCACCCATTCCGTCACGGCACCTACCGACATCCTTGTCAACGTCTCTGATGCGTATGCCTACCACAACGACATAAGAAAAGCATTGAAAATAAAGAATATCCTGGGAATTAACAATCCCATGGAGTTTGATCTGCCGGTAGATGATTTCTCAAACTTTGTCCTGGTAGGGAATTATTCGCCTGACATCCAGGGAAATAACCTCGGCAGTATATTGACCCTGGCTCACGGAAGCACGGTACCCTCCAGTTTTGGTTACAGCACCGGCAGTGCGACAACAAACGCCACAGGCAACACCCTTTCAGGAACAGCTCAACAAGGGGATGCCCAGGCAATCCTCTATCAGGTATCGGATTCTCCCGGTACCTCCCATTTTGAATGGACCGTCAGCAGCAGTGGTGGTCTGGAGCCCCTCACCCTGGAGGCGCCGTCCATCATCAACCAAAAATATCCGGAACTTCAGAATGTGGTATGGGAGGGCAATTACAGTTTTGTGATCCGAAGCGATGCCATCTCCAATTACAGGGAGTTTCTTGATGTGCAAAGAAGCAGCATCTATGCCTACCTGGGAGATTGGCACTATAAGCCTTCCAACAACCTCTACGGTGAGAAGACCATTCTTCTGAATCCCCTGATTTCCCAGGGCTCTGAACTGGTGATAAAAGAATTTGACTACACGGATTAGCCGCGGATCATCAAAGCAGTCCCCAATGCGAAGGCGACAATCATCGGCCGGGAAGGCTCATGCTCATCTAACGGTAAAGGGCAATGCACGGGGCGGGTTCACATCCGACTGTTCAGGAAGGCATGTCAGCAGTCCAGCTCCCCTGCACACTTATAACTCGATGTTGAGCCGTTTTAAAACCTGCAAAGGGTCAATTTACCCGGAGTGGGCAATCCGCCCGAGGAGCCAATGGAGCTGCCGCGCAGAATGCTGTAGCTCTGAAAGAGACTATAGGCAATGGCCACATAAGGCATCACATTGTGGAAGGCCTCATTTTCGGTTCGAATAAAGTATTCATTCATGGCAAACATAACAGCCCCAGCTGTAACGCCTATGACTACATGTTTCTTGATGAAATCTACCTTCTCAATGCGAACCGGCATGTTTTTGAATTCCGCCTTCAACTCCAAATAGGAACCAGGAGCCTCCGCAGCAGCCACATGCACAACTGCGGACAAGAGCAGCAAAAGTAAAAGTGTCTTCATATTTCGCTTAATTTGGGTTTCCGAATACTGCTCTCTCCCTCTGTACAGAACCCGGACCCCACCTTAAGCAAAATGGAGTTGTTTTTCTCTCAAAAGCAAAGAAATGCATAATGGAACAAAAAACCAACTCCAGGTCTTAAGCTTTTACCAAAGACGTAAAAAGATGGATGAAGGTGCAAATCTTCATGACGAATATTACCAGCCTCTTTTCATGTCCCGCTAAAAATCTAGCAGTGAGAGATAAAACACTACAGCCCCACCTTGCCTTCTAGCGAACGGAACAGCTTCCCGGAATCAAAGCCCACACCATCTTTGAACACGATCTCCATCCGGCGGATATTGGAAACATCCTCTTTCAGGTTGCCTTCCATGATCACCAGGTCGGCCTCTTTTCCCGTCTCCAGGGAGCCGGTTCGGTCGTCGATCCCAAGATGCTCCGCACCGCAGAGGGTGGCTACATGAATGGCCTCTCTTATGGAAAAGCCGGCTTCCCGGAGGACCTCCACGGTATGTTGATTGGCGTAGCCGGCCAGTGTTCTGCCCGCGCCGGTGGGATCGGCACCCACAACCAGGTGGCCGCCCATATCATGGAACTTTTTGATCCAGTACAGCTCTTTGTTGAACAGCACCCGCGAAGCCGAATCACGGTTCACCCCGTCGGCATAATGATTCAATACAAGCCTTTGGATGCCGGGTGCAAAAGCCTTCAGACCTCCGCCGTGCACCACCTCCCGGTTGGTGCAGAGTTCAAAAACAGGGGGCGTGGTGGTTGTCGCCATATCCTGGTCGATCAAATGCTGCATCAGCTCTTCCATCTCCTGGCTCTCCCTGGGTAGGTCAAGCAGGGTCCTGCTGATTTTGCCATTCTGATGGGCGGCATCCACAAAACCCTCCAGCTCGTCACGCCTCAGGTTCATATAGGCCCTAACAGAAGATACACCCTGATCGGCCCAGTAATCCACAAGAAGGGCCGGATCCTGCCCTTCCTTCAAATAAGGCAATTGCGGGATGTAGGGACTGCCATCGAGGTGGGGACTAATAACGAAAACGGTCGGACCCGCCATCTTCCCCCGGTCAATGAATCTTTTGACGGTCAGTTCAGTATGACCCTCGATGGTCCCGGCCGTTCGCAGGGTGGTGACCCCACCTGCCAGAAACATCTTTGGGAAAGTATAGGTCATGTGATCGGCATGAAACTAACCGTCAATGATCTTGGAATAGAAAAGGTGCTCATGGAGCATCACCAATCCGGGAATGACGGTCTTACCACTACAGTCGATGACCGTATCCGCCTGCCGGGTGGCAATCTCCCCGTCATCTCCAATATCTTCGATCATCCTTCCCTCGATAAGAATCGTTTGATCTTTACGAACAGGGGCTCCCGTGCCGTCAATGCCCCGTGCATTTGTCAATGCCACTACATCCTGGTTGACCCGGATGTATTGTTGAACATCCTTTGAAAAGTCCTGCGCTTGCAATGAGGTAAACAGCAGCAGAACAGCTACTACAGCAAATATCTTTCTCAGATCCATAAGCCAATCGGTTTATTATGCTCCTCAACAATGCATTATTTCTTCTAATTTGGTGCGACAATGAACATCACACCTTTTAGGTTCTTTGTCGGTCACCCGAAAGACCGGTCTTCTCAATCGGATCTCCCGGTCATAATCATTAATATGCCCCATCCTTCGGCTTCCAATGAATTTGACCGGGATGATAAAACGAAGGTTAAAGCTACAATTTATCGAATACAAAACAATAACGGCCAAAAGGTATCGATGGGATGGAATATTTCTTTTTTTCATGTGTTGAACAAAATTTTCCTATTTTTGTACGACCATTGAGTTCATTCTCGTTTCGCTGACGAAAGAACGTTATAACAGGGGTGCTTGCTGCGGCAGGCTGAGAGTATACCCTTTGAACCTGATCTGTTTAATCACAGCGCAGGGAAGATGACATAAAAAGTGTTTTCAGACTCTCAGGCCGTTTTGCAGCTTCAAGGCACCGCAAAACGGCCTTTTTATTTTACAGGATTTTTAAAAACCAGTATCATGTCTACACAAACACACACAGAGAAAAAACTATCCTTTGATCAGTATGCCGGCAAGTACGATGCCTGGTTCATGGAAAACGAGAACCTGCTGCGTTCGGAAATAGCCCTGGTTGCCCGGGTGATGAAGAATTGCGGCAGGGCCCTTTCCGTGGGATGCGGCAGCGGCTTGTTTGAATATTTCCTGAAAAAGGATTACGGGATCACGGTGGGCGAAGGCATCGAACCCTCCGGATCCATGGCTGAGATAGCTAAGAAGAGGGGCATGCAGGTAACCCTTGCCACTGCAGAAGAAGGCGACATGGGTTCAGAAACCTACGACACCATCCTTTTCAATGGAACGCCCAGTTATATCAGCGACCTGGAGGCTTCCTTCGAGAAAGCCTGGTATGGTCTCAAACAGGGAGGCAGGATCGTGGTGATCGATGTGCCCAAAGAGGGTTCATTTGCACTGCTCTACAACCTGGCCAAAACGGTGGGTACGTGGGACCATCAGCTCTTTGGCGGAGTCAAACCCGGTTCGGTCTACCCCATTGAGTTCGTCAAAGATGCCAACTGGCGAACCACCCGGGAAAAAGTAGGGGTGTTGAAGAAGGTTGGGTTTGGAAACATCGAATATGCGCAAACCCTGACCAAACATCCGCTTTATGCCAATGAAGCATTTGAGGAGCCCGTTGAGGGGTATCAAAAAGGAGATTATGTAGCCATTGTAGCAACCAAATAACCAAAGACATGAAAGATCAGAGACAGACCATCGAAGACCTTGAAAAGATCAGAAAGAATGCACCCCTGGTGCACAACATCACCAACTATGTAGTGATGAACAGCACGGCCAATGCCCTGATATCCCTCGGGGCATCTCCTGTGATGGCACATGCCGTAGAGGAGGTGGAAGAGATGGTTGGTCTGGCTTCGGCCCTTGTGATCAACATCGGCACCCTGAGTGAAAAATGGATAGAAGCCATGCACCTGGCGGGTAAAGCTGCCAAAAGGAAGGGCACACCGGTGATTCTGGATCCCGTTGGGGCAGGGGCCACATCTTTCAGGACCAATGCCACCAAGAGCATCATTGAAGAGATCAAGCCGCAGGTGATCCGGGGCAATGCCTCGGAAATCATGGCCATTGCCCAGGCCGGCTATACCACCAAGGGTGTTGACAGCACCGCCTCGGCCGAGGCCGCCCTGGACGGAGCCAAAGACCTGGCCAGGTCGGCAGGGGCCGTGGTGAGTATCAGTGGCAAAACCGATTATATCACAGACGGCAAGGAAGTAGAAGAGATCATCCATGGCCATCCCCTGATGGGTAAAGTTACAGGAACAGGCTGCACCGCTACCGCTTTAATTGCAGCTTTTGCAGGAGTAAACAATCAACCTTTTGCCGCTGCCACCGAAGCCATGATCGTCATGGGCATGGCGGGAGAGATGGCAGGTGAACGATCCGATGCCCCCGGTACTTTCTACGCCCGGTTTATCGATGCCCTGTATCAAATCGATGAAGAACAAATCAAAAAACGCTGGAAAAATGGCTCCCGTTAAGAAGCTTGACCTTTCCGTTTATCTGGTGACCGACAGGGAGTTGTCACTGGACAGATCCCTGCAGTGGGTGGTGGAAAAGGCCGTGAAGGGGGGCGCCACCATCGTGCAGCTGCGCGAAAAGGAGCTGGAGACCAGACCTTTTATAGAGACCGGGGTCAGGATGAAGCAACTGCTTGAACCCTACGGGGTGCCCCTTTTGATCAACGACCGGGTCGATGTGGCCCAGGCCGTCGGGGCAGATGGCGTGCACCTCGGCCAGCACGATATGCCCTATCACATGGCCCGCAAACTGCTTGGGAAGGATGCCATCATTGGCATCAGCGTGGAAAGCCACGACCAGGCGGAAAAAGTGAAAAACTGGGATGTCAACTACATTGCTATCAGTCCGGTGTATACCACCCCTACCAAAGATGAACTCACCCAGGAACTGGGACTGGAAGGGGTAACAAAGATCACCTCCATATGCCCTCAACCTGCCTTAGGCATTGGGAGCATCAAGGCACACAACGCAGGCGAGGTGATACGTGCCGGAGCCGATGGTGTAGCAGTGGTATCGGGGATCTGTTCAGCCGAAGATCCCGAAGAGGCTGCCCGCGAACTGAGAAAAGCTGTTGACCAGGCCAAACATTTGGCCAGGTGAAATAATTTTCTGAATTTTAAAGCCATAAAATCCAGGCAGGCCAGGCAACTGTCCAGTGAAAACGGAAGCCGGATCAACCGGCTAAGGAGGCCTGCTTACCAAAGAAACCGGGGTAATATCCGGGTAATGTGCTTGCTGCCCGAATGTTTAAAGGCAGGCTTTATGGGGATAAAACAATGCTCTCCATGAATTGAGGGAGAAAGGCATTAAATGGCACTCAACGACCGCTAAAATGAAGATTTCAAAAATCGGAGAATTTGGGCTGATTGAAAAAGTCATCGCCCCGGAGTTTAAAGAGCTTGTAAACGCCCATTTAACAGGCATAGGCGATGACAGTTCCGTCATTCCTGTGACCCAGGACAAGTCCCAACTTTTCACCACAGATATGCTGGTAGAAAAGACCCATTTCCTGAAAGACAAGATAGCCCCCTACCAGCTGGGTTTCAAATCCCTTTCTGTCAACCTGAGCGATATAGCTGCCATGGGTGGCAGGCCGGTGGCTTCATATCTCTCCATGGCTTTGCCGAAAGACACGGAGGTCGAATGGATGGAAGAATTCATGAGGGGCTACCGCGATCTCAGCGAAGACGAAGATGTGCCTTTGCTGGGTGGGGATACCACCTCGGGCGAATCCATCGTGATCAATGTGGGAGTTTCCGGGGATATTGATCCTTCCCAGATCAAGAGACGATCGGGCGGAGAAGCCGGAGACATTGTCTGCCTGACCGGCAATATCGGAGATTCAGCAGGCGGTTTGCAGGTGATCCTCGACGGTTTGCCGGAAGATCAGGTGGCCAAGAAACTGCTGGATCAGCACCTGACCCCCTATCCCCATGTATCCGAAGGCATATGGCTTGCCGGCCACGAGGCAGTCCATGCCATGATCGATGTCTCTGACGGCATTGGCTCCGACCTCAAACACATCCTGAAGGCTTCCGGACTCCAGGGTTCCATTGAACTGGAAAAACTGCCCATATCCGAAGAACTGAAGCAGAAAGCCGGAACATACGAATGGAACCCGTGGGAGATGGCGATATCAGGAGGCGAAGATTACGTACTGCTGTTGACGGTGGACCAGGCTCATTTCGATCAGCTCTCCGGGGCCTTCGAAGAAGAGTTCGCCCGCCCCCTTTATTCCATCGGCAAGCTCAGCCGGGGGGAGCCAAGGATCGTGTACCTGAAGGACCAACAGGAGGTAGAGGACCTCAGCGAAGGCTATACCCATTTTTGACAACCCCAAATCCTGTGCACCATGACCCCAATGAAGCAATATAAAAGAGCACTGACCATTGCCGGCTCCGACAGCGGAGGAGGGGCCGGGATACAAGCCGACCTCAAATCCTTTTCTGCCAACGGGGTGTATGGCATGTCCGTGCTGACCGCCATCACGGCCCAAAACACAAAGGGTGTACAGGGCATCCATCCCGTTCCCCCTGATACCATACGCGATCAGATCATCTCCGTGATGGATGATATCGGGACGGATGTGGTCAAAACGGGTATGCTGCACTCCTGCGCGGTGATCAAGACCATCGGTGAAGCCCTTGAACCTTACCAGCCCCTGGATCTGGTGGTGGACCCGGTAATGGTGGCCACTTCCGGCGACAAGCTGCTGGAGGATGATGCAGTGAAGACCATGATAGAGGTGATGCTGCCCCTGGCCACGGTGATCACCCCCAACAGGCCTGAAGCTGAGCTCATCCTGGACCGTAAGAT
>Ga0207797_1002989_pt1 | contig 11485 bp, 2 predicted proteins | sample PRCRCaboRojoPR_6_FD_187275 | JGI IMG/M metagenome (GOLD analysis project Ga0207797, IMG submission 187275) | Marine sediment microbial community from Cabo Rojo, Puerto Rico - PR CR 10% Liquid 1 (SPAdes) | ecosystem: Environmental > Aquatic > Marine > Coastal > Sediment | place: Cabo Rojo, Puerto... | reverse complement strand
AAATCCGTATAAAAAAAACGGGCAGCCGGTAACCCGACTGCCCGTTCGAAATATTACCTCTGTGAGGTGGAAATTTACCGCATCAGAATCATCTTCTTCGAATCCGTGAAGTCCTCCGCTCTGATCCGATAGATATACATACCCGAGGACATCTGCACCCCGGCGTCATTTGTCCCATTCCAGGTCACCTGGTGGTATCCTGCATCCATGGAAGTATTCACCAGCGATGTGACCTGCTGACCGGCCATATTATAGACCGTGACGGAAACATCAGACTGTTCCGGCAACTGAAATTGAATGGTCGTTGTCGGATTGAACGGATTCGGATAGTTCTGATTCAGCGCATACTCATCCGGCAAATTCTCCGGCGTTTCAACGGCGGTTCCCTCTATATGGACAATGTCTTCTCTTGCCCAGGGAAGAATCTGATATCCGTCGCTGGGCGGTGAAGCGGATGTAAATTGTCCCACGGGACCGACAATGCGATTCAATCCCGGTTCAGGGGCGCTACTGCCGGGAATCTCCGTATCCTGGTCCAGGCGCATGGTCAACTCATTCCCCAGAGTATCCGTTACCGTGATGTTCTGATCACTACCGGCTGAAGGCCAGTTATCTGTGGGAACCGAAATCCAGGAGATTTCTACAAGCTGCCCTTCAAGATCCTCACCAATATCCGTCAGAGCCACTTCATTCGGCGTAACATCATTACCGCTGCTCAGGACATCGATATCCTCAGCGCTTTCAGGGATGATTTCCGTCAATCCATTGAACTGATCTATCTGGCCAACAACCTCAACCTCGTCCCCTTCGCTCAGCGATTCACTGAAACCGGAAGAAAACAAACTGATTCCGGCAGTACCATCCTGCATGAAATACTGCATACTGCCTTCCGAAGCGTAATTCCCGGTGGTGACGGTACCGGTGATCCGTGCGTAGCCGCCTAACATATCCGGTATGAAATCATCATTTTCGTCAATCCTGGCCGCCGCTATATCAAAGGCTTCAGTTACATCCCAGAGTGAGAATGTCCCCGTATCACTCATGGTGACCGCCATTCCGTCGGATGCCTCCACGTACCAGGAAATCTCAGCACTGTGCTGGTCAGGTGCCACAAATTGATCAAGCAGCTGCTGGCCTGTCAGTGTCAGCGATGTATCGGAACCTGCCGATAGCGAGGTATCAACACCGACAAATCCCATTGTATACGTCACCGGATCCGCGTTCGGATCAACCGTCGAGTTCCAGCTTGCCGTATATTCTTCCGTCAGACTCCGCACCACCAGATCCATGTCCACAGGGCCAATAATAGAAAAGGGCGCCGGAGCCATCATCCTCTCCAGGACATAGGACATAGTATCCGTAGAGGTTGAAAAATAGCTGTCAGAAGCTTCTACATACCATTCTACTGTTGCGTAGGCACTGCCATCCAGATAGGAATGCAGATATTCTTCAGACAGAGTTGCAGTAGTATCAGTTGTGGTGAATGAAGTATCATTGCCCAAAATAGTAACCGTATAGTCCAGACCTTCTCCCTCCGGATCTGAAGAGCTCATCCATTCCAGGGTAGCCCCACCGCTGGTATTGACGGTGTCGCCATCGGCGGGTACCAGGGTATTAAAGTTCACCGGAGGTGCATTGACCTCAACGGAACCGGCGACGGTTGATGCCAGTGGCTGGCCTTCATTAAAGGTGAATTCGGAAAATTCTATAGGGCTGGTTCCGCCGGACTTTGCCATAACCTCCAGGTTCAGTAACGTGCCATCACCAGAGAGGGCTTCTGTTGCCGCATAACTTACCCGTACTTCACCAGGCACATCCGCATTGATATCCCCGGTCATATTCGAAGACAGAGTTCCTGCTATGTCTGTACCTGTAATCTCAATCACGCTTGTATCATATGTAACGGTGAATCCATAGGCCTGCACATCAAGACCGGTCACGTCACTTACCGAAACAGGGACTAAACCCGTACTGCCTGATTTCACCACTGCGGAGGGACCTTCAACGCTGACTGTATCCAAATCACCAACAGTCGCACTACCATTGGTCAGGTTTACAGGCGGATAACTTCCGTCACTGCTATTATATTCGAACTCAAGGAAGGTCAGATCTGATGAACCAAGCGCAACAAACTCTGCAGTCAATTTTAACAAGGTACCACTACCTTCAATAGCGCTACCGGAAGCTGCACCTACAGTCACAGTATCTGTTTTATTCGTATTGGCAAGCACGGACATACCATCCGATAATGTTCCCGATTTGTCGATACCGGTAATGTTAATAACATCCTCATCATAGACGATGTCAAAACCATAGGATATGATTTCCTCTCCGGTGATATCGCCCGTGGAAATGGGGATAGTCACAGTTTGGCCCGGATCTCCGGATACATCAGGCAGTGATACATCGATACCCTGTGCCTGCAGCAGGGAAAAAGGCACCGCAAAAAACAACACTGCCACAACCAGTGTGAAATGTCGTATCCTTTTTGCTGCTTCAATCATCTCGAACCCCTTTTGCTTATAGATGGAATTTGTTCTCTCAAATAGACTATTTGCCGCCTCTGGTATTAATTAATATCGTCCAGAATCGTCATAAGTATAGCAAAAAAATGAGAAAGAAATCCAGCGGAAATATTTCGCGTGATTGACAGGATGAAAAGGATGACCGCACAACGGATAAACTGATTTGACAAAATAACAGAAATTTACCGGATCAGCAGGATCCCGGAATAGACAATAGAGTTAAGATGCTCGCATTTTTAATTTAGTACTTTCCATTGCGGTTTTATTCGATTGTAATAATAAATCGTACCCTGTTCCTGGGTTCTAGGCCGGATGAATATATCTTTTTGTTTATTTATCCTGTGAATCCTGTCGATCCTGTTGATCCCGTCAATTTTATTATCCTGCTAATCTTGATATAAAAAAAACGGGCAGCCGGTAACCCGACTGCCCGTTCGAAATATTACCTCTGTGAGGTGGAAATTTACCGCATCAGAATCATCTTCCTCGATTCGGTGAATTCATCCGCTCTGATCCGATAAATGTACATACCCGAGGACATCTGCACTCCGGCATCATTTGTCCCGTTCCAGGTCACCTGGTGATATCCTGCATCCATAGAGGTATTCACCAGCGATGTCACCTGTTGACCGGCCATATTATAAACCGTAATTGAGACATCTGACTGTTCCGGCAGCTGGAATTTAATCGTAGTCGTCGGGTTAAACGGATTGGGATAGTTCTGGTTCAGTGCGAATTCATCCGGCAGCTCATTAATTGGAGCAACTGGTGTACCCGGAATGAGTTCGAAGTCTGATCTGAACCGCGGACGTAACTGATATCCACTATCATATGGCTCGTCCGTATCAAACTGATCTATCACCCCAGTCACATTGTACCGTCCGGAATCCGGAGCGGCACTGCCATCAATATCCGTTTCTTTATCAATCCGCATGATTGCGGTGTCGGGTGGAGACCCGGCTCCAGTCACAGGTAAATTGGCATTGTCACCGTCTGCGGGCCAGTCCCCTACAAGGACATCGATGTTGGTCACCGTCACTAGCCTGCCTTCGTTATTTTCGTTTATTCCGTTGAGACCCACTTCGACGGGTGTAACATCATTGCCCTCACTTAATACCGTTACATCACTCTCCGACACTGGAAGAATTTCCGTCTTACCGTTGTACTGGTCGATTTCACCGACCACGGAAACCTCATCTCCTACATCCAGACCGGCATCAAAATCAAATGTAAAAACATTGATACCCGTAGTGTTATCCTGCATGTAATAATCCGTTCCGCCTTCACTGTAGTTCGGAGTGGTTACCACACCGGTTACCCGCACGTACTGACCGATTTTATCCGGTACATAATCACCGTTTGCATCGATTCTCGCCGCCTCAATTGTGATCGGAGATGACACATCATAGATAACAAAGGAGGCAGTGTCACTCACGGTTACCAGGTTTCCATCAGAGGCTTCCACATACCAGTTGACTGTCGCACGGCTCAGTCCTTCAACGATAAACAGATCAACAAGTTGCTGACCGGTAATTGTCAGGCTGGTATCCTGACCGGCATCCAGCGTGGAGTCAGACCCGACGAACTTCATGGTGTACGAAACCTCATCCATATTCGGATCGTCGGCCATCTCCCACATTGCAGTGAATTCCTCATCCACTGATCTGATAAGCAGATCTTCAGCCTTGGGCTGAACAGTTGCAAAGGTGCTGGGAGCAAGCATCTTCTCAAGTGTGAAACTCGCAGTATCGGTCATGGTTGTTACATCACCGTCCGATGCTTCCACATACCAGTTGATCATCGCGTGCTGCTCTTCTCCCAACAGTGTGTTCAGGTAATCCTCTGTGAGAGAAACCATTGTATCTGAGGTAGCGAAACTGGTGTCAGGACCAACCAGAACTGCCTCATAACTAACACTTTCGCCATCCGGATCAGTTGATCGGGTCCACTGAAGCATCAAACCTTCATCCTGCGAATCAACCATTACCGTATCACCGTCAGCCGGATTTACAGTTTGAAATGCTGTCGGGGGATTCTGCACCTCGACCATCCCATTCTGGGTCGCTTCAGCAGGATCACCTTCGTTAAACGTGAAGTTATCAAAGGTCAACGCACTTGATCCGAGCGAGAGAAAGTCAGCATTGAGATAAATCAGCACGCCTGATCCTGAGAGAGCCTCAGCAGATGCGGCTCCGACTGTGATCTGTCCGGCCACATTCGGATTGGCATCTACAGTCATCCCTTCGGACAGAGTTCCCTCGATCTCAGTGCCCGTGATATCGAGCACATCTTCATCGTACGTAACTGTGAACTCATACGCTGTCACATTTAATCCACTTACGTCACCTACGGTCACCGGAATCATGCCTGACCGGTTCACACCGCCTGCCATTTCCGGTAACGTCACAGGCACACCACTAACTGTTGCACTACCATCAAGGGTTGTAGCGGGTGGATCACCCTCGTTGAGCTCGAAAGCCGACCATGTGAGATTTGTCGTGCCAACCCCTACATAGTTCACGTTCAGGGAAATGAGGGCTCCTGAGCCACTAATTGGCGTCGCCGACGCACCGGACACCGAAATTTCCCCGCTCACATCCGGATTATCATCAACAGTCATACCTTCTGATAAGGTACCGGCCTGATCCACTCCGGTAATCTCTATCACATCAGAATTGTATGATATTGTGAAACTGAAGGCTGTAACATTCAAACCGGAGACATCGTCAATAGTCACATCTACAGACTCCGATAGACCGATGGCCCCTGAGATATCCGGCAGAGATGCTTCTAACGGATTCACAGTGACAGAGCCGTTCAGAGTTGTATCGGCCGGAGTGCCTTCATTGAACTGAAAGTTAATAAGCTCAATGTCGCTGGTACCTGTTCCTACATAATCAGCAGTTAAATTGACCAGCGTTCCCGATCCCTGAATTGCTGTTGCCGAAGCGGCGGATATTCTTATGGTATCTGCCACATCTGGGTTTACACTAAAGCTCATTCCTTCTGATAACGTACCGTTGTCATCTACTCCCGTGATATCAACCACATCAGCATCGTACACAACACTAAATCCAAACGACGTTACATTCTGTCCTGTAAGGTCTTCCGTTGTGACCGGTATCATCACCGATTCACCGATTTTCCCGGAGGCATCCGGTAGTGAAACCTGGATCGTATCTTGACCAAGAATTCCGGTGAATGGCAATGTCAGCATCAACGCAAAGACCAGTGTAAACATCCGGATTCTTTTCATCATTACCATTTCAAACCCCTGTATTCAGTTGGTTAATAAAGTATCTTTCCTTCTCAAAAAGAATATCTCTTTCAGAGCCATACGTAAATATAATCAAATTCCGATCAAATATTATGTGATATAAAACAAAAATGTTATCAGGATTTGCAGTATAGATAACCTCCTAAAAATTTACAAGATACTGGCATAATGCCGACAGGAATATCAGGGTTCTCTGGTAAAGATCGTATTGAATAAAGATAGAGCCCGGGATTGAACCCGGGCTCTATCCTCAATTCCCCAGGTGCCTATTTGATAAGCACCATCTTGTGAGTTTTACTGAAGTCCTGCGTTGTGATGCGATAGAAGTAGACGCCTGCTGAGACTTTGACGCCATTATCGTTGGTTGCATCCCACTGGACTTCATGATAACCGGCATCAACGGTTTTATCCATGAGTGTCTTGACCTTCTGACCAACCATATTATAGACCGAGATATTCACCTGTGTTTCTTCAGGCAACTGATACTCGATAGTCGTGGTCGGGTTGAAGGGGTTCGGATAGTTCTGGTTGAGTGCATATTCACTCGGCAGATTCTTCACACTCAGCCCGTCAAGACTGCGGCTCACGGATTCATTCAGTGTGATATCACCGCTGAAGTCGGCATTGGCTTTCTTGTCAGCGAACGCCACTTTGAAGGACGCCAGTTTACCGGCTTCGATTGGTGTCGTACCGGCCATGGCTACCTTCACCACGCCATCTTCATCCGTATTCTTGTAGACCATCCAATCTTCAGGCAGTACTGATGCAAAATCACTGACTGTGACCTGGCTGGCATCATAATACAGATCCATTTTGACGGCAGTGACGTTTCTGGTCTCTTTACCGAGATCCATGCTGACCAGCATTGCGTCAGACTTCGCAGCACGCTGTGTGTTCCAGCTGATACTTCCGGTCGCTACGGCCGCTTTCGCCATACCTTCGACCGGGAACTCATCAATAAGACCAACACTGTACTGCAGGATGTAGGAAGCATCGAGAGGACTCACTTCACCATTGCCAGAAACATCGGCAACTGTCAGTGAATCGCCAGTCAGCGTCCGGTTACCAACCGTATGCTGCAGCACGAGCGCTGCATCAAACTGATCAACTGTACCGTTCTGGCTGACATCGCCATACATCAGCGGTGTCTGCTGGACGGTGATATTGGATACCGATTCAACCGTATCGATACCGTCAGTCACGTAGACAGTGACCATATAGGTTGAGTCAGCCTGACTTGATGTCGGTGTCCAGCTGAAGAGCCCTGTGGAATCCACAATGCTTGCACCGTTCGGTGCCGGATCCATCAGACCGAATGTTAACACATCATCCGGTTCCTGATCCGTGGCCTCGAACGTGAACTCCAGCAGCGAATTCTCATTCACTGTAGTGTCACCGAGCTCCGCCGTAAACGTCGGCGCGATATTCATGTCGTTCACAGTTATCGTTGCAGTCGTATCCGTGATATTGGAATCCGGATCAATGGCCCGAATTGTTGCTGTGTATTCGCCGGCACTCTGAGGTCCTGTAATGAACTGGAATTCACCGGTCTCAGCATCGAATGTTGCGCCTTCCGGAATGGTCACAGCCGACATAGTTGCCGTCTGGCCAATGTCACGATCTTCCGCTTCATATGTAAAGTTCAGCGTGTCACCTTCATTGATCGTCGTGTCAGGCATTGCAGAAACCCATGTCGGGCCAATGCTTGTCTGACCGAAGGTGAAGATGGCCCCCTGAGTTGAAATACCGCCTGTTGCATTCCTTGCTGTTACCGTCGGATTACCCTGAGCATCCAAGCTGTTATCGTAATTCTCGACTCCCTGGAGTAACCATTCATTGGTTGTGGATCCAGCAAATCTCCTGATCAGGCGAATATCTTCCACACTCTCTTCTGGAAAGTCAGTATAACCGTCACCCTGCAGCGACATATCGAACTGTGTAGAGGGTGAAAGCGTAATGCTTGAACTGATTTCCCAGTAGAAGTTCGGATAATTTGTGATGGTCCCGACATCAGTGTCAAGCGGGAGACCATTCACACCACCGGGACTCTCATTTACATGATTCACCGTCAGTGTGACATCGCTGGACGGAGGATCATTGAGATAGAGAGTGACCGGACGATATTCAGGATTACCTGATCCAACAGGGAATGTCACATTACCACGATCCGTTGCACTACTTACATCGACAACTTTCCTTACATCACCAACAACGTGACTTTCCATGCCTGTCGTTACATTTCTGGTATAACCCTGCACAACCTGATTCGGTGCGGTTGTCGATCCGTGATCAAGCAACAGCACATTGCCGCCAAGATTAAGCAGACCATTATTCAGCACAAGATTCGCACCATTAATACCGTTTCCTCCTGTCTGGAATGCATCTGCAAGATCAAGGTTACCGCCTTCAAGCATCACGCCCTGAGGATTATCAATGGTTACCGAACCTTCACTAATCGCAAGCCCTGCCGCGGATACAGTCAACATCTGCTGTTCAGTTCCACCAAAAACCAGACCACTGTTAGCTTCAGCACCGCCGTCATGATCATCAATTGACCCCGCCAGGAAATTCACATTTCCAGTTACGGTAAGAATCTTACCGTCAAGGTCGAGTCCGTCATTACCATTGTTACCAGCATCCGGGGTGTTGACATTCAGTGAGTCGACTGTGCCGCTGGCTGTCATTGCAACGAATACATCATCACCATGAATCGACAGACTGAGGATCGTTTCACTCGGCTGGTATTCAGTGTGCGTTGTATTCGTAGCAGTGTATTCCAGATGATACGAACTTACCGTAGGCGCATCATCATCAGCGGGATCACCATTGTCTTCATCATCAAAACTACCGTTCGCTCGCGAGATTGTACCACCTGAAGCGACTGTCACTGCATTACCACCCTCATCAAGTTCGCCGTCGGTCAGAGTCAACGTACCATTAACCGTCAGGTTCGCACCCACTACCACAGCATCTTCTGTACCGGTTATTTCCGCGTTATCAATAGTCAGATGTCTGACTTCAGCAGGCAGTTCATTCGCTGTGTTTACATCAGCACCTTCACCGTCTTCGATGTCGTAAGTCACATCAACCAAATCTGCCGTAGCGGATGGAAAACTCGGCACACTCGACAGAGTGGCAGTTGCTGTCCGGCGAATGAGATGCGCATTTGCACCCAGATCCAGAGTTCCTTCATCAGTTGTGAGCGTTCCGTCAGTCAGATCAAGAATCCCACTCAGATTGAACGCTTCATCGGGATCAGCATTTGTAACGCCATTGGAATTATCAATGGTGAGATTTACAAATGTGAGTGCATCACCAGAATTATCCGAGTTTGTCTCGAACGTCTGAGCAGCACTACCAGCGAAAATTACCGCACCCGAAGTGGCAGTAACCTGACCGGCAGCACGGGTGAGTGCCGGATTGTTCGTACCCGTGACATTCAGGTGATTCATCCCCAGAGCGAGGGTACCCTGTGTCTGAGTATACTTATCACTGATAGTAACCGTCCTGGCTGTTTCGGAATCATCACTTGCAATAGTAACCACATCATTGTCTGTCTCGGTATTAACTACCAGATCAGTAATTGAAATATCAGTTTCGAAGGTTAACGTCGTGCCGGTGACTATAAAATCACCAGTGGTTTCAGTAATACCACCACCCTCGAATACCGCATCACCACTTAGTGTCAGGTTTGCATCGAGATCGATGTCTGCTGCCACCTGAAGCATTGTTGATACTTCAGAAGCACTAGAAATATCGACGTTGGACGCAACCCGGACATTCGGGATCGGATCGGCACTTTCGAAATCTGTTGCACCGTCCAGGATGACAAATCCATCTCCAGTGTAAGTAACGCCCGTTTCAGCGTCAAAAACACCGCCGGTCGTTAATTCAACATCATTTGACCCAAGCGCGAATTCACCGGCATCCAGATCCATACCGTCCTGAACTTCAATTGCGGAGCCAACAGTCAACTGAGTTGCATTGGCAGCAAGCTGGATATTACCGGTAACTATACCTGGATTACCGGCATTATCCGCAAGTAGACTCAAGGTGAGATCGGCTGCCGAATTTGCACCAACAATGATGTTATCACCAACCTGCTCCAGATCGGCAAGGGAGACATCAGGCGCGTCAACTTCAATCGCCGCGTTAATCTGATTGGTATCATCAAGATTAGCACTGCCGGCGATTGAAGCGCTTGTACCTGTTACCTGCAGAGTGATCACGTGGTTACCAAGTCCAGTGGCATCAATCATCCCGGGCACAGAGTGAACACCATCATCACCAGACAGGGTGACTGTACCTGCATTAGCACCTACACCGCTCTCCAGAACACCATTGACCGTCAGGTTCCCCTGCACTTCCAGATCATTGGCAGCGGAGGTGGTATTGGTTGCAAGGTAGGCGCCGGAATTTACGGTAAGGTCACCAGTAATGACCACATCACTATCAGGCAGACGCAATTCCTCTTCATCACCATCGGCATTGCGAGTTATGCTGACAGCTACATTCACTACATCGGAAGTCAATTCGCTGCCAACCGTCTGATCATTGGTAATTTCACCGAAATATTCCAGATCGTAAGGATTACCCTCACTGTTAAATGTTGCGGTATTGCCGCCACCACTGTTTTCGGAAATACCAGTGCTCAGCTCAGGATTAATGCGGATCATTGCGTTCCCACCTTTTGGCGAGAAGTTAACCGCATTACCTGCTCCTGCTGCATCCAACCGGGCATTACCACTATTCAGCGTTAGGGTTCCAGTAAAGAATCCGTCACCCGTTTCGATATCAACGGTCTGACCAGCATTCAACGCAACAGTGATGAAAGAATAGTCACCATTACCGGTAAGTACCTGACCGCCGGTTCCGATACCACCACTGACGAGGCCAGTACCACCGATAATCAGACCACCGCCACCGGTGGCTGTATAGGAACCACTGTTATCGAAAGTAGCAGTTGAACTATTCAGAATTATATTCAGGGAGCTGAGATCAACGATAGCACCATTGGCAATGTCACCAGCACCGTTGATTCTCACAGACTGGCTCAATGTAATCGTGCCATCTGTGTTCGTAAAGCTCAGGTCATGCAGCTGCAGATTCGGTCCGGGCGCAAAAACCTGTTCATTCGTGCCGGAGAAAATAACAGCTGATCCGTCACCGCCGGTATTGGCTGTGAATGTACCGGAAATGCGTGTGAAATCGTTGTTCACATCAAGAGTGGTGGTGTTTCCGCCGGCTCCTGCGGCCATAGTAAATGTTCCACCATCCTGAGTAAATCCGTCTGTGGTAAGCGTCTGTTCGCTTGCAACCATCAATGTACCGCCATCAACCATCGTGTTACCTTCAGCGGTTACATCTGTTGTTACATCGTACGTCCCACTCACAGTCAAGTCAGTGACAGTTACTGCGGCTGAGTTATGGGCATAAGAGCCTGACATCACTGTGAGATTGCTCAGAGTCCCACCATTGAACTGAGTAACACCAGTCACAGCACCGCCTGCGTCACCACCACCACCACTATTGTCAAAGGGAACAGTAAAGTTATCAGCGTCTGTGCGAGTAACAACATAATACCCATCGGGAATATCACCGTTTCCAGCAATATTTACCACATCTCCAGTCTCGAAACCATGGGCATTGATATTAATGCTGACTGGATTAGCAGTTGTAACAG
>Ga0207797_1002988_pt1 | contig 11486 bp, 9 predicted proteins | sample PRCRCaboRojoPR_6_FD_187275 | JGI IMG/M metagenome (GOLD analysis project Ga0207797, IMG submission 187275) | Marine sediment microbial community from Cabo Rojo, Puerto Rico - PR CR 10% Liquid 1 (SPAdes) | ecosystem: Environmental > Aquatic > Marine > Coastal > Sediment | place: Cabo Rojo, Puerto... | reverse complement strand
AGGGCTCCCTTTGGGGAATTCAACGGGGCAGGCGGCCCACGAACGTGGGTAAATCGTGAGCCTGTTTGAGGCCTTAGTCCATCGATTCGTAAATTCAGTCACGAATTCACTCACTCAGGACTAAGTGCTGAGTGAGCAATGACAACTGATTGGTCGCAAATAAATGCGTCACCATAATTGCGAATCGAAGCACTTAGGCCGAGTTCTCGCGATTTAGCGAGCAAGCCGCACATGGGTCAAAAACCTCATACGAAAAAGCGAAACGAGGCTATGCAAAGGTCTCGGATCGGAAAAAGTCTTGCAATCCAATACAAAGTGATTATCGTATGAACAGTGTAGCATCATGGGGGGGAAAGACAATGCCGGTATATGAATTTCGATGTTCCCAATGTGGTTTCGAGTTTGAAAGAATCGTTTTCGCCACCGACAAGGAAGGCGTTGTGTGTCCCCGGTGTGACGCACCCGATGCCGAGAGGTTACTATCCACATTTTGCTCAACCCGCTCGGGAGGCGACATGGCCGGCACAGGCGGAACTTCCTGCGGTACCTCGACGACGGGATTTTCTTGAGCTCAATAAACCCGGCCGGCGGCCGAGGGATGAATCCAAATGTCACAGCTTTTGATATTATTGGGCGTTATCGTATTCTGGGTTTTGCTCCAGTTGTATATACTCCCTAAATTCGGCGTTTCCACTTGACTGAGAGATGCCTGCCGGGTGGACCGTCCGGCCGACAAAGCGTCAGCTTCCTCCGACATACGTGAGGAATGAGGGATTCGTGTTTCCAGACCCGCTTTGACAGGGGAGCCCGCCCTATACTTCTTCTCTTTCATAACACAAACGGTTCACACACTCAATCTTCCCTCTAGGAGCCTTTCGGAAAACGTCCATGAAAGTGACTTTGATCGTTCTTGAAGACATTTCTTAGCGAGGCTAAGCGTTAAAGAAAGGCCAACTTTTTGAGGCGCTTGGCCGAGTTCTGGCGTTTCAGAGAAGTGGGCATAGAAATGGTCGAAAACGATCAACCAGAGCGAAAACGTAATTCTCCAACAGGCTCCTAGAGGCGTTTTCCAGAATCTCGCAAAGCAAGAGCCGCCCAAGAAACGTTATTCACATCGGGAGGGAGGCCCGTACCGGGTCTGCAAGGGCAACTGGCCGGAACCGATCTACCTGTTCTGACTCACTTTCCTTGCCCCTGCAAGAAAAAATCCGGGATAAAGCATCCCAGTCCATCAAGTTTTTTTCGGCTTTTTCCGATGCATAAAGGAAGGCGAACACGCCTGTGGAATGGTCCTTGGAATGCGGCAAGTCTCGGATCGTGGACTTGTCTTCTGTTCCTCCCTTTAAAAACAAAAACCGGAATATATGTCTATGACCTACATGCTGACCTATGAGGAACTGGAAACCCGCAACGTACGACTCGAGCACGAAGTCTACCGCGGTCAAGCGGAACGACATACGCTTCAGCAGCAAATCCAGGAATGGCAAGACACCTTCGATGCCATGATGGACCTGGTAATGGTGGTGGATGCGGAACACAACGTGGTACGGGTAAACCAGGCGGCAACCCGGGCGCTCAATCTGCCCGCAGAGGATATGGTGGGCCGAAAATACTGGGAAATCATCTATGGACTGGACCACCCCATTGCCGGTTGCCCCCTGATTCTTACAGAGAAGGCATTGCGGGCACATACCAAAGAAATTGATCAAACGTGCCTTGGCGGCACTTTTTTGATCTCTGCATCCGTGATTGTCAGCGATAAAGGCCGCTTTCGCGGATATTGCCTTACCCTGAAAGACATGAGTGTCTTCAGACGTCAACAAAGACATCGGGAGCAGGAAGACAAATTGGTTGCCATCGGCACTCTGTCCGGAAGAATCGCCCATGAGTTCAATGACTTGTTAACAGGGATACAAGGAACGGTCTCCATGGTTCTTGCGGGAATGACGGAGGAACATGGCGCATATGAGAGACTTCGGCGGGTGGAAAACTACATTGAAACCGGCCACGAACTGACCAAACAACTGCTTGGGTTCGGCATCGACAATGCCTATGAAGTAAAACCAACGGATATAAATGTTCTCGTTGAGAAAACGTGGCAAGAATGGATCACCTCACGAAAAGCGATAACGGAACGAAAAACACTCGAAGAAGACCTCTGGCCGAGCGATGTCGACGCGGGTCAGATAGAACAGGTTATGGGTCATCTTTACATGAATGCAACAGAAGCAATGCCCAATGGCGGCGAGTTGCATGTGGAAACGGAAAACGTGGTATTTGATCAGAACTATGCCGATTTTTTCGGTCTGCCGAAGGGCAAATATGTCAAAATAACGCTTACCGACACCGGTGAGGGTATGGATGACGCCACGCAGGAAATGATGTTTGATCCCTTTTTTACCACCCGGCCTCACGGGACCGGCCTGGGACTGACTTTCGCCCAACGTATCGTTGCCAATCACGGTGGTCTAATCAACATATACAGTGAAACCGGACGGGGTACCACAGTCAATGTATACCTGCCCGCTTCCTCCCGCGAAGCACCTTCACAAAAGCTAAGCCATTCAGACCAGGTATTGCCGGGAAGTGAAACGGTTCTCCTTGTAGATGACGAAAAGATCGTTCTGGATGTGGGGGGCGAGATGCTTCGCGAAATGGGCTATTATGTCCATTTGGCCAACAGCGGCCCGGAAGCCGTTCATGTCTACGCCGAATATGGGGATGACATCGACCTCGTTATTCTTGACATGATTATGCCCGAGATGGATGGTCGAAGCACCTATGACCGGTTGCGGGAAATGAATCCCGATATCAAGGTGTTGCTTGCGAGCGGATACAGCATAACCAGCCGGGTCACCGAGATTCTGAAAGAAGGTTTTAACGGATTTATCCAAAAGCCGTTTAATATGATCCGCCTATCGAAAAAGATGCGAAACGTCCTCGGGCAGTAAGGCGAAAATCTTACGCGGTTATCCGGGAAGCTCACGTTGATGCCCAAAGCAGGCCGAAACACTGACTGGAACTTTTTAGATAATCGAAACATCTGCTTGTCTTGCATATTTATTCGGCGCCTCCGAATCACAGGCTCCGTACAAACCGGCACGTCACTTCCATCCTTTTGAGAAGTGGGCGGCTCCTGTGAAATTGACGTTCGGCCTCCTCCTTCACCCACACTTGGGACCGTATCCCGTTTAAGCCTTCCCTCTCAGGTTTTTCTTCTTCCCATCCGATAAGAACCCTATCGACAAGCACTGCCTACGTAGCAACGACGGAAAAACGGTCCGCAGCGTTTCTTGACTCGCAGAATAGAAATGGACCCGAGTGCCGGCCCTGTCACCGGTCACACGCAACCCTTCATGAGGACGATCAATGGATAGAAAACGGACCTTGGTTGTAGACAACCACCCGGTATTTCTAAAGCTGATGGCGCGACTCTTAAAGGAAAAAGGCTTTACGGTGGTCACCGCCGACAGCGGCCTCGCCGCGCTGGACATCCTCAAAGACTATACACCGGACATCATTTTTGTCGATCTGGTCATGCCCAACATCGGCGGGGAGAAGCTCTGTCAGACCATTCGAAGTATCGATCGGTTGCAAAACGTGTACGTCGTCGTACTGTCTGCGGTAGCGGCAGAAGAACAGCCCGATTTCAAACGCTTCGGCGCGGATGACTGCATCGCGAAAGGTCCCTTCGACAAGATGAAACGGCACATCTACGCCCTACTCGATCGATTTGATGAAGGCCGACCCCACAATTCTTCGAACGGAGTCTTGGGTACGGAAGATATTCACGAACGGGATATTACCAAAGAACTTCTGGCCGCCAAGAGACATTTTGAGGTCATACTTGGACACATGTCCGAAGGGGTTCTGGAAGTAACGCACGAGGGCCGCATCATATATGCCAATTCTGCAGCCGTCTCTTTTATCGGAATCCCGGAAGTTCAACTGCTCGGCTTGAATTTCACCGAATTGTTTCATAAACGTCACGGAAAAACAGTACACGCCCAGCTTTCCAAGGCAAACACTTCTGCTTCCTGTCTTTCTGAAGACTCGGCTCTACCTCTGAACGGGATGCATATTACGATGGACTTCATTCCCGTTCACAACGGATGGCAAAAGACCGTCATCATCATTTTGCACGACGTGACAGCACGGAAATATGCTTGGGAGTGTCTACAGGAAAGTGAACAACGTTTCAAATCACTCAGCGAAAACGCCCCCGACATCATTTACACCCTCGATCTGAAAGGGTGTTTTACATACGTCAATCCCGCTTGGGAAAAGACGTTGGGGCATGGCAAAGAAGAAGTCCTCGGGAAGCCTTTTACGGATTTTGTTACGCCGGACGAGACCACCCCGTTCAGGGAACATTTCAAGCGCATCAAAGATACCCGGAAAACGGTTACGGACATCACCGGAACATTGATGCACAAGGAGGGCTCCCACCACCTGTTTAGTCTGAGCGCCGCTCCAAACCTGGATCCCAGGGGCCGGCCCGTCGGCACGGTGGGACTCCTGAAGGACATTTCCGAACAGCAGAGACTGGAAACACAACTCCGTCGAACCGAAAAGATGGAAGCCATCGCCAGCCTTGCCGGCGGAGTAGCCCACGATCTCAACAATATCCTGGCCGGGTTGGTAAGTTACCCGGATTTGCTGTTGATGCGGGTAGAACCGGATAGCCCGTTAAGAAAGCCGATCGTAAAGATGAAAAAATCGGGCGAAAAGGTGGCTGCGATCGTGCAAGACCTGTTGACGCTCACTCGCCGGGGAACGGATGTCTCGGAAGTGGTACGCTTTTCCGATATTGTCTCTGAGTACCTGCAGAGTCCGGAATACGAAAACCTCCGTTCTTATCATCCCCACATTCGGATCGAAACCCAACTTGACAAGGATCTCCTCAATGTCATCGGCTCCCCGGTCCACTTGTCCAAAACGGTTATGAACCTTATCTCAAATGCCGCAGAATCGATGCCCAACGGGGGAAAAGTCCGTGTGTCCGCGGAAAATCGGTATGTAGACACGCCCATTACCGGTTACGATGATATACAGGAAGGCGATTATGTTGTGCTCACCGTTTCCGATCAGGGAGTAGGCATTCCGAAGCGCGATCTAAAGAGAATTTTCGAACCGTTTTACACCAAGAAGGTGATGGGTAGAAGCGGCACCGGTTTGGGGATGGCCGTCGTCTGGGCAACGGTGAAAGATCATAAAGGGTACATTGATGTAAAGAGTGAGGAAGGGAGCGGGACAACATTCTCTCTCTACTTTCCCGCCACCAGACAACCGGTAGCCAAAGATCATCCCCGGTGGTCCATCGACGACTACAAAGGTCACGGCGAATTTCTCCTGGTAGTGGACGACGTAGAAGAGCAGCGGGAAATCGCCAAAGAAGTCCTGCAAACCCTGGGGTACTCCGTGGCTTCCGTTTCCAGCGGAGAAGAGGCGGTCCGATACATGAAACGGAATTCTCCGGACTTGTTGATCTTGGATATGATTATGGGTTCCGGTATCGACGGCTTAGATACGTACAAGAAGATCCTCGAGGAGTGCCCGGATCAAAAGGCGATCATTGCAAGCGGTTACTCTGAAACGGAACGGGTCCGGGAAGCGCAGCGCCTTGGGGCCGGTCCTTATATTAAAAAGCCCTATACCCTGGAAAAAATCGGGACGGCTGTCAGGGGCGTTCTGAGCGGATAAGAGACTTTTGCATAACCTCGTTTCACTTCTTGGCACGAGGTTTTAAAGACCCTACCAGATGTAATCTTGGGCGATTTCCCGCTTATCTTTTCCCGACAGAACGTGCAATGTCCGAATTTTTCTGATCTTCACGGGAGAGAGATGACCCAATGGAATATAAATAATTTGCTTCTGCCATCTAGCCGCCACCTGCTTCAAAAATGATCGGGGCGGCGTTTTGGCCACATAGACCACGTATTTCTCCATGCTGTACTCCAACCCCGCCAACAACAGATGCTCCGCCTTGGATCGCACCCAGGCATATTCGGGATCGCTCCAAACATCTCCCAGTCTCAGGGGTGGATAGGTCATGAGAAAGCCACCATACGTACATCTCGAAATGCCGGGACCGACGATGTGTGCCGTTGGATCAGTGGCATAAAAGGCCATATCCGACTCCTGGTCGTGCTCACCCAACCACGTCATCAAATAGGGATAACGGCTGTCGTCGTCGTTCTCATCAAATATCACCACGACGGAGCCCACACCCCCCTTGATTTTTTTGAACTCCTTGACATATAGGCGACCTTCATCCATATGCCGCACCGTTTCACGCACGTCGATACCGTCCAAAACAGAGGTTTCAAATGGGACGCTGGCAGCTTCGTCCGATGCCAGCAGGAGGGCGCCCTTCGACTTGAGAAAGCCTCCGTAGTTTTCCACGGCCACGTCTTCGGGAGGGTAGGAGCAGATGTACGGATCATCAAAGCCCTCCATCCATTCACCGGGTCGCCTCTCCTTGATTCTCCGCCGCTTGGGAATGTAGACCGGCCGACGCTTCACCCTGGGCAACATTCTGCGAATCCGCATTTTTCGGGTTCCCAACCATAACATGTCGGCTTTCATTCGAATGGTAGACACGTCGGCTTCGGCCCGCTGCCATGGGTAATAGGCCCCCAAACGCCAGAAGGCGAAACAGAAATTATCGTCTACACAGCTTCTGGCAGCGATCAGAAACTGATAGAAATCGGCGATCAGTCGACTTTCCAGGAGGGCGTAGTTTCTCGAGAACCGGAAAAAAGTCCGTTTCTGCCATCGTTCAACCATTTCCCCCGTATCCTGGTAATAGTGCCTGGAAGCCTGATCAAACAGCCGCAGCATGGCCACTTGCCGATCCAGCGGACCCGGTCGAGTCTGGTGCGTAGCCCATCTCACAGATGCATCCAGCGCCTCTTCCTGCGTGTGCTGTCCCTTACCCCCGTCCATCAGGGTGAAAGGGCCGAGTTTTCTTCTCACCGTATAGTGGGAGAGTTCCGGAGGCGGGGGGAGATCCCCTCTTCGATATTCATAGAGGGCCGCCAGGAAGGGAGGTTCACCCATTACCTCCGATAAATCGTCGGGATGCAGGTTAAACAGGCTGACACCGGTTCGTTTCGATCTTTCAAGCGGTTGCGCTTGTGGACGAAAGAAGGCCTCTCGAACTCCCGGCAGGTGCACCAGGCCGCACACGAAAAAGATCTTGTCGCAGTTTTTTGCAAGTTTTTGAAGACGGTAGGCCATTCCGGCTTCTCTTCGCCGATCCAACCCGTCGGTGCGTAAGATCGATTGGTGAAAAAAGAGATCCAGGTAGGCATCTATTCCCAGACGATGTACGGCGTAAGGGTCGGGAACGCGATCCCGATAGACCGGATAGGCATCTACGTCGAGGTCCACGAAGTGAACGGGCAATCCGTGTTCCATCCCGAGCCGCAACGCCTCCATCAAGGGATCCGTCGGTTCAACAGGAAGGTATATGGATTCTCCCTTGGCGTTTTCGTAAAGGACCACGGAGAGCTGCGGCAAGCGTCCAACGCCCTTCTTGACAGTCTCCGCCAAAGAACGGGGAAGTTCGACGGCAATCGCCTCGGGTTGAATTCGAGAGAACGCCTCGCGGAGCGCCTCTGCAAACTCCATATTGTAGTGAACGACCGGAAATGGATGTACGGGACCGAAAGGCTGCAAACAGTGGCTCGACATCGTTGACTATCTCTCGTACTGTAGGGCCTCGTCACCCAATACGTTCACAATGGCTTTCCGAACCGCTTCGTCAGTAGACATTCCGGTACCATGGATCATTTTTAGGGCATATCTGGCCATGTTGATCCCATCCCGCACGGAATAGACTTCATCCGCCATGTGCGCACGTTGGAGAAAATCTACCATGTAATTCAGAATGTCCTCGTCTCCGAAAGGTAGATTTTCTTTCAGAACCATCAACTCGTCTTCCCGCTCGGGGAAATCCACAAAAATCTGCGGCTGCAATCTCGAGTGGATATACTCGGGGATCTCATAGGTAGAAGCATCCTCGTTGATCGTGGCCACAAACCGAAAATCTTTGTGGGCGGGAATGGTCAAGCCGGTGATAATCGATTCCACATATCGGCGGTCATCCAACAACGGTGCCAGGGAAGCCCACGATTTCTCACTCATTCGGTTCCCTTCATCCAAGATACAGACCCCGCCTTTGATCATTGCGGTAACCAAAGCACTGGCAGCATATTTTACCCGACCGTCTTCGCCAATCACCGGCATGATAATGAGATCTTCCGGACGGGTATCCATGGTCGCCTGCAATAGATAGGCAGGCCTTTTCAAATGCTTTGCCGCAGCATAGCCCAGGGTTGTTTTTCCCACACCCGGCTTCCCTACGATTCGCGGATTGAACGGCGTATCCCTTTCCTCAATAACCATCCAGGCTGCAAGCACCTGCTTAATGAGTTCTTTTTGGCCCACCCAATTCAACGGAAGATCCGCCGGTTGGGTTAGCATGATCGGTAACGATCCCAGGTTGATGATTTCGCCCATCTGAGAGGCCTTTCCCATATACACCTACCTCTAAGAAATATCGTGGTATCCATCGTTCTTCCGTATGGATGAAACGTAGTTTAGATCAACGCCCAGGCGTTGTCAATCGGCGATGCCTATCCTGACAAGTGACACCGGGAACTCGGCTTTTCACATACGAAAACGCAGATCGACGAGTCTCATGCCGGTTCAGACAGGCGGCCGGTTTTTTGTGGAATTCAAACAAAGGGCTTGATACATACCGTATGGTGAGAAAGAAACCTTACGTCTGAGGAAAAGGTGTGCATTGGGATGAAGTCGGCATTGAAGACACCGGAACCCGATCCCGGCAGCGAAAAATCAGAGGTACAACAACCAGGACCTCATCTGATGGCAGCGTCCGGAGAGGGGACGCAATCCGATCTCCGCAAGCCAACCACCAAACGCTTCTTTACATATTTCTATCACCGCTTCATCAGACTCCATGGAAGTGCGGAAGAGATTGCTTGGGGAAGTGCAGTGGGGCTTTTCATTGCCATGTCTCCAACGATGGGATTTCAAATGTGCATGGCGATAGCGGTCGCGGCATTTTTTAAAATAAATAAGGTGGCCGCAGCGGCCACCGTGTGGGTAACCAATCCTGCCACCGCCCCGGTGATTTATTGGATAAATTACCACTTGGGCGCCAAGCTGCTGGGCTGTCCGGTCTATCCGCTTTTCTTCTCAAGCCCCTCATGGGACAGTTTCTGGAATTCGGGAAAACAAGCCTTTTTGTCTCTGGTGGTCGGTGGGGTGATTACCGGTGTTGTCTTGGGGGTAATCGGCTACATTATCACCCTGAATCTGGTGAAAACGGCCCGAAAAAAAACTCACCGTTTCCGGGGGGGAAAGGTCCCCCGCGACCGATTGTAGCCTTACCGTTTTTCCCAACGGAGTAATTCGGTCACCTGGCTGAGCGTGCTTCCCTCTTTTATTTCTTCACGGATTCGGTTCTCCCGCTCCAAGACGTCCATTGCACGGTTGGCGTACTCCGCAGCCATTGCCTTGGGCAGGACGACAATCCCATCATCGTCTCCCAATATCCAGTCCCCGGTCTCGACTTTTTGGCCACCTATCGTTACGGGCACCCCGATTTCTCCAAACCCCTTCGGTTCCCCGGCGTTCGGCATGGTCAAGGCAGAATAGGCTGGAAATTTGAGATTTACGATATCGTGACTATCCCGAATGGCACCGTCAATGACGGTTCCGGCCAGTTTTTTCTGAATAGCGGAATGGGTCGCCAGTTCTCCCCAAACGGCCGGTCCCACTCCACCGGCGTCAACGACGATGACGTCCCCGGTTTCTCCCAAGTCTATTGCCTCAACCGGTTTGGCCCAGTCACCCGGATACGTCCTCACCGTCAACGCTCGCCCGACCAGCCTCATTCCCGGAAACAAGGGGAAAAGGCCTTTCACCACCCCTCCCCGGTGCAACGCATCCGAGAGATTTGCAGCGGAGACCTGCTCAAGAATCTGTCGAACTTGTCCAGCAGATCCCCTTTTAAAAAGAGTTGTGGCAATAGGCGTCTTCTCTTCCACGGCCCGCTTGATCGCCGCCGCCGCATCGGCAGGATCCACGGACTTGGAAATTGCCCCGCCGACGATAACGATCGAAGCACCGGCTTCGATCGCCAGAGGGGCTGTCTCCGAATTGATCCCCCCGGCGACCCCCACAGGGACGGTAACCGCGGCAGCCACTTTGCGCAGCATATCAAAGGGATCTTTGCCCTCCATCTGTTCATCTATGGCACAGTGCACGGTGATATAATCCACCCCGATTTTCTCCAAGGTTTCCGCTCGAGAAACCGGGTCCTCAACGGCGATTAAATCCGCAACGATTTTGGCGCCGTAATTCCGTGCGGCTTGGACGCACTCCCGTACCGTGGCGTCACTTGCAGCACCCAACACATCCACGATGTCGGCCCCGGCTTTGGCGGCGGCTTCGACTTCAATACGCCCGGCATCCATGATTTTCATGTCTGCAACGACACGATGTTTGGGGAAAAGACGCCGCAACTCACGGACGCTCTCCAACCCTTCGCTCTTTATGAGTGGAGTGCCCGCTTCAAACCAGTCCACTCCACCCTGTAAGGCCTGTTGGGCTGTTTTGACCGCCCGCTTTACATCAACAAAATCGAGAGCTAATTGAATCACCGGTTTCATGGTTTGCTCCAGCACAAAAAAAGTCTCACGGCCTTCTCACTCCAAGTTGGTGTGTCTTTGCTGCAAGGCCCGCTGATCGCCGCCTTGTCGTTCGAAAAGGTCCTGGGCCACAGCTTCGAGCAACATGAAGGCCGCTTGTTCGAAGGGAGAGCCCAACGGTTGAATGAGCGAAACGGTTCCGGTCTCATTGGGGTCTGACGACTTCACCTCTATGGAAATCACATCGTCTAGAGATCCTTCCATGGGTGAATGCCGTGTTCCCAGTATGCCGAAGGTTCGGCCGCCCGCCGCCTTCGCCCGTTCAATCAAGGCACAGGTACAAGAGGTCCGTCCGGAACCCGACAGAGCAACGAGGATATCTCCGGGACCCATCGGTGGTGTGACCGTCTCACCGGCAAAATACGCACGGTACCCCATATGCATGAGACGCATACAAAAGCAGCGCAATACATACCCCGATCTTCCTTGAGCGACACAGAAAATGGAAGCCGCCCCCTCCACACGTCTCCGAAAATAAGCGATTTGGTCCGGGGTCACATCTTCCAGAGAGCTCAGGGCGTTCTGGGCAATCAGGGCACAGACTCGATGGATGTCCATAGACGTCCCGTCCCGTTTTCGTCGAGACCTTTGCACAAATTCGCGTCGCTCTTTGGATGAGGTTTTTGACCCATGTGCGGCCTTGCTCACTAAATCGCAAGAACTCGGCCTAAGTGCTTCGATTCGCAATTATGGTGACGCATGTATTGCGAGCCAATCAGTTGTCATTGCTCACTCAGCACT
>Ga0207797_1002987_pt1 | contig 11495 bp, 9 predicted proteins | sample PRCRCaboRojoPR_6_FD_187275 | JGI IMG/M metagenome (GOLD analysis project Ga0207797, IMG submission 187275) | Marine sediment microbial community from Cabo Rojo, Puerto Rico - PR CR 10% Liquid 1 (SPAdes) | ecosystem: Environmental > Aquatic > Marine > Coastal > Sediment | place: Cabo Rojo, Puerto... | reverse complement strand
CCGGCGCCGATCAGGCCGGCGATGACGACCATCGACAGGGCCAGCATGATGGTCTGGTTCACGCCGGCCAGGATGGTGGGCAGGGCGACGGGCAATTCCGCCTTGAACAACGTCTGTCGCGGCGTGGCCCCGAAGGACAGTGCCGCCTCCTTGATCTCCTTGGGAACCTGGCGAATACCCAGGTTGGTCAGTCGCACTGACGGCGGCAGGGAGAAGATCAGGGTAGCCACAACGCCGGGAACCGCTCCTAGGCGGAAGAAGAGCACCGCCGGAATCAGGTAGACGAAAACCGGCATGGTCTGCATCAGGTCGAGAATCGGTCGAATTAGATTATGAACCGTATCGGAAATTCCGGCGAGAATCCCGGAAGGAATCCCCAGGCTAATTGCAATTAAAGCCGAAGTCAGCGTCAGGGCAAATGTTTCCGTAGTCTCGATGTAGAGCCCGAAGTTGGCAGCAAGCCAGAGCGTAACGAAACCGAGCAAGCCAGTTGTGATCTGGCCGGCAAGGTACCAGAGCAGGAAGAAAAGTATAAGGGACCAGACGGGAAACCTGATCTGTAACCCACCAACTTCGACCACAAATATCGGTATCCACTGAATTGCCGCCAGCAGGCCATCGTTAATTGAATTAAGTACCATCTGAATGAATTCGAAAAAAGGATCCAGATTTAGCGCCAGCCAGTCGACTGCGGCAACTGTCCACTCGTCCAGGGGGATCGAAGCGGGCATAGCCGGTAGGTCAATTAACTCTTCGCCCATTCGTGCGAATGACTTTACGGAATAGAAAAATAACAAGCTAAACAGCCCCATAACACCAGCAAAAAATTTTTCTTTGGCGAAGCCGATCTTACTCATGGGATATTTTTCCTCCTTCAGGGTTTTTGGAAACTTGCTCATATTGTTCTGGCATTAGATTGATATACCTCCATGAATTCAAAAAGAACCATTTAATCTTGTCGACCCTTTTCCAAAAGACCCTGGAGAATATTTTTCTCGCCGACGTAGCCGATTAACTCCTTGTTTTTGAGTACGAGGACCGGATGCGAGGTATAAGCCAACCTTGCACGCATAATTTCGCTTATCGGCGTATCCGGAGAGGAAAACAGAAGTGCGTCTTCCTCCAAACTACCGTATTCATCCAGAGGTCTAACCGGCACGGGGGTGCCCGAAATATAACCCTGCACGACCTCCATGTCGTCAGTGACTTCGACTTCAGCTAACTTGCTCAACTCTACCCTGTTTTGCTCGTCCACGAAAACGTCCTTTTCGGCGACAGTCTCGGCCCGGAGGACGTCGGAGGGGTCGGCGTTTTCCACGAAGTCCGCAACGTATTCCGTTTTCGGATTAACTATGATCTCCTCCGGTGAGCCCTTTTGAACCATCTTGCCTCCATCCATAATCGTGATTCGGTCCCCCACTTTCAGTGCCTCGTCCAGGTCGTGAGTCACGAATAGGATCGTTCGTTGCATGTTCTCCATGAGGTCAAGCAGCTCGTCCTGCATTTCCACCTTAATCAAGGGGTCCAGTGCGGAAAATGGTTCGTCCATGAGCAAGATCTCTGCCCCGGTCGCCAGGCCCCGGGCCAGACCAACTCTCTGCTGCATTCCACCGGAGAGCTGTGAAGGATAGGAATCGCTGAAGCCCTCTAACCCTACGACTTCGATTAATTCCTTTGACTTCTTCTTCCTTTCGTCTTCACTTACCCCCTGGATTTCCAGGCCAAACCCGACGTTCTCCAGCACGGTCCTGTGCGGGAAAAGCGCAAAGTTCTGGAAAACCATGCTTACCTGGTTTTCCCGTATCTGCCGGAGTTGATCCTGACCCGCCGCGGTAATGTCGTATTCTTCCCCGTCCGAATGGAGAGTTACTCGTCCTTTCGTCGGCTCCACCAACCTGTTTACACACCTGAGCAGGGTGGACTTGCCGGAACCGGAAAGCCCCATGATAACGAAGAGCTCGTTATCCCTTATCTCAAAAGAGATATCCTGAACTCCTATTACCTGTCCGGTCTCCTCCCGGACTTCGTCCTTGCTGGCCCCTTTGTCGATCATAGCCAGGGCCTTTTCCGGTTCCTCCCCGAATATCTTGTATACACCCTCTAACTCAATGGAAGGCATTTTCCTCCTCCTATTTAGTTGTTTATATACAACCTTACATTCATATTATAGGTATTTCTCGAGTAAAGCCAAATTATTACCGGAAAATTTACCATTTTTTTCAACGTATTTACGCTCAAAGCAATAATGTTTACTGCATTAATAAACTTGTTCACAACCTTAATTAACTACAAAAAAATATATAGACGGAGCCAGCTCAATTGTTGTTTTAATGTTAAATAAATTTATAACTTTTTCAAAGTAATATTTAAGAAAATACTCGGTTATGGGCATGGGATTAAGTGCTTTTTTGGTTACTTCTTTTAACCACAACTTCATCTGGGTCCCAATCCGGATCGAACTCTCCGCTTCTTATCCGCTCCTGCAGCTTTACCAACAACGGCCTGGCCCTCGACCAGTTAACGAAGTCGCTCTCCCGGTAGTATTCCCCGTCGATCCCACAAAAATACCTGCCTCGGGACCTCATTCTTCCAATCAAAGCCAGAGGGTGCCGGAGGAACGAAAAACGGCCTTCTTTCCGGTCTCGTTCCTCCGGCTCGACCTCCTTGATACAGTAAAGGGATTTGAGAGTCTCGACTATGTCGTCATCGTATCGGAGCTTGCTCGCGGACATGTAATAGTCCGAGAGACGCAGCAGGTTCTCTTCGAGACCACTACGTCGGTTTTCCGATTTTTTTTCGTTCACTAAAATCCTCTATCCTGGTCCTATATTTCCTATTCTCCAGCAGACGAAGATACTGCTCTCTTTCTACCTATCAACCCCTGAGGCCTCCATCTAAGTATGGATATGATCAAGAGACCAACTACCAGGGTCCTGATGTGAGGGATCTTCATCGAGGCGATCGGGAGATACCCCGCAAATATTTCGGAGATACTCCAGGCCCCCCAGACCACGAACGCTCCCAGAATAGAACCCTTGTTGTTACCACTCCCACCTGCTACGACCATGAGCAGAGGCAGAAAAGCCCACATTATATCAGTGTAGGATTTCGGGTTTATGTATCCCTGGTAATGGGCGTACATGGCCCCACCAAGCCCCATCAACATGGAACCGAGAACGAGCGACTCCATCCTGTAACGCCAGACGTTCTTACCGAGCATCTGTGTCAGGTGCTCGTCGTCCTTGATTGCCAGCTGCAACCGACCCCAAGGCGAGCTGACCAGCTTCTGGGCTAGCAGGTAAACCACGATAAGGATTAGGACGCTAATTCCACCGTAAGCCCAGTTGGCATAACCCCCCGCGACGTCGGAGAGCGGCTTCGGTATTCCTCCTATGCCCCAGACGCCGTTAGTAAGTCCTTTTTCGTTCTTGAAAATCGCGATGAGAAATTTACCCAGTCCCAGAGTGGCGATGGCAAAGAAACCAAACTCTAGGCGCAAAGTAATCGTACCTATTGCAGCCCCGATTATCCCTGCCATCACTGCGCCGGCAAGAATCCCGACTATGTAAGGCAGACCGAAACCACCTATGTGACCCCCGGCTGCAGAAGTGGTCAGAATTACGGAGGTATAACCCCCAGCAGCCGCCAGACCGAACACGGAAAGATTAAATAGACCCGTATAACCCCACTGAAGGTTGTAACCAATCGTAAAGACAGAGTAAGCTGCGCCCATACAGAGCAAAGCCGCTATATATGCATCCATTTAGATCACTCCTCCGGTAATTACTTTTCGAGGGGCGTACCCTGGAAAATACCCTCTGGCTGAAAGATCAGTATCACCACTAACAGGAGAAACGAGAGGGTAGCTTTGTAACCACCCATCTGAATCGGAACTCCCGTGGCGTCCCAGAGCATCTGCAGGAGGGAAGAACCAAATTCCTGGGTAATACCGATTATCAAGCCCGCACCGAACGTACCGAGAATAGCCCCCTCACCACCGGTTACTACTGCAAAGAACATCGCCATAAGCAACGTGAACCCCATCATCGGTCGGAGCTGGATCGTTAATCCGTAGAAAACTCCGCCAGTTGCGGTGAGAATCCCGGCAATTATCGTAGTCAGGGTGTTTATATCCCTGTTCTTTATTCCGGACATCTCGGCAAGCTCGGAGTTGTTCGCCGTCGCCAGCATCCCCTTCCCGAGTTTGGTATGGTACTGAAAGTAATAGAGGACTGCGACTATAACTACCGTGGCGATAACGACAAAAATTTCGTCCCAGGTAATGCTCATTCCGGCGAACCTCATGTAAGTTGGTATACCGGACACGTAGTTCTTGAGTTGTGCGCCCCAGGTAAGATAAATTATGCTCCGGAATACGAATAGCATGCCGAAAGCGGTCAAGTAAAAGAACATGAAGGGGGAACCCCTTTCACGGAGCGGCCGGTAGAGTAACTTGTCCACGGCGGTCATAATCAAGGCCATTGATACCATCGACAGGAGGAGAGCAAGGATTAATCCAGGCCCAAAAGTCACCAGCGGGAAATTACCCATCGGGATAAAACCGAGGAACGCCAGCGCCATGTAGGCTCCAAGGGTAAAGAACGTTCCACCCGTAAAATTGAAGTAATTCTGGAGCAGGAGGACGTAGGATATACCCAGTCCGCCAAGGGTTATCATGCAACCGAGTATTATTCCATCTAGTATACTGCCTAGCATTTTTTACTCATCAACCTCCGAAGTATAAATCACTGACCAGATCGTTATCCAGCAGATCACCAGCTCTATCGTCCACCAGGATTTCGCCACTCCTGAGCAGGTAGCCCCAGTCCGCCATCGGTATCGCCTGTTCCGTCTGAGCCACAAGGAGTATTGTCAGGTTTTCTTCCTCCTTTAACCTGGAAATGGCGTCGAGAACGTCCGTGACGAGGTTTGGCTGAAGCCCGGCAGTCGGTTCGTCTAGAATCAGCACGTCCGGGTCCACCATGGTACCTCTGCTGATCGCCAGCATCTGTCTCTGACCCCCGGACATCGTGCCGGCCTCCTGATCGGACCTTTCCTCGAGGATCGGGAATAAGTCGTAGACCATTTCGAGTCGATCTTCCACCCTGCCTTCGTACGTATAAGCCCCCATCATCAGGTTATCCTTGACGGAAAGATCCGTAAAAATATTTCCCTCCTGGGGAACCGTACTTATACCTCTTTCCAGCATGTCAGCCGGGGTTTCGTAAGTAACGTCCTCACCGGCAAAAGCAACTTTTCCCTCCTTTGGTTCGATTACCCCGTCAATCGATCGAATCAAAGTCGTTTTTCCGGCCCCGTTTGGCCCGATCAATACGACGAACTCACCCTGGTTAACCTGCATAGAAGCGTCGAAGAGAACGTCGATATCTCCGTAGCCTGCAGTTAGACCTTCAACCTCAAGCAGCGGCTCTCCCGCGCGATCCGTCTTGGTCTCCGCCGCCCCCTTTGCCTCCGAGTTTTCTGCTGCCATAACAGCCCTCCCTAATTTTCAGATGATTTTCCGAGATAAGCTTCGACGACGCGCTCGTCGTTCTGTACCTCTTCCGGCGAGCCCTCCGTCATCTTATGTCCGTCAACGAGCACGTTTATCGGATGACACAGGTTCATTATTACCGCCATGTCGTGTTCGACCACCAGAAAAGTCATGTCGAAGTCGTCGTTTAACTCTCGGATTTTATCGTTCACTTTTTTCTGCATATTTGGCGGAACCCCGGCGCCTGGTTCATCGAGCAACACGAGCTTTGGCTCGACCATCATCATCCGGCCGAGTTCCAGCAGTTTTCGCTCGCCCCCCGAGAGTTTACCTGCGTAATCGTCAGCTATATCGCTCATCCCGAGGAATTCCAGGGTTTCCATTGCCTTACCGTAGTTCTTCTCTTCCTCTTCGGCCACGTCCCTTGGAGTGATCCAGGTTTTCCAGAATTCTTCTCCCGGTTGGTTCGGCGGAGCTATCAAGAGGTTTTCCAGAACCGTTATTTTCGAAAGCTCCCTGGTAACCTGGAAGGAACGATAGATGTCCTTGTTGAAGACCTCGTGTGGTTCATGACCGGGCTGGATCCTTTCGCCGTCAAAGTATATCTCGCCGCTGGTCAGGGGGTGAAAGCCGGTGATCAGGTTAAAAATCGTCGTCTTTCCGGCCCCGTTTGGTCCGATTAGCCCGGTAATACTGCCTTCTTTCACGCTTATATTTGCACGGTCGACCGCGGTAATTCCACCGAACTTTTTCGTTGCTTCTTTCAGTTCGAGTAAAGCCACCCTGCATACCTCCCTTAATCAACTTTCGTGCTGGCTATTGTCGTCTCCGAAGTAGGTACCTCAGGTAATAAAGGAGCGAGGCAGGGGCAAATCTGCCTCGCTCCAACTTGGATCGGCGAAACTTAACCCTGGTACTCTTCGCCCATCAGGTCTCTTGGAATCGGTTCGGGTAGAACGTTTTCAACGACTGTTATTTCACCATCATCGGTAATCGTCCAGGTCTGGATTGCCGACATGGCATCTCCATATTTGTCGAATTCGATCTTACCGCTGGCGCCGATGTAATTTATGTCCTTCCCTTCGGAAAGGAGCTTGAATGCCTTTTTGAAGCCTTCCGGAGTTGCATAGACCTCTTCTCCTGGAGGGGAAGTGACAGGCCTGAGCTGATCCCGGATGTCCGTTCCGGTAATCTCGCTCGGAGACTTACCCGTCGCGGCAATGGCAAGTGCCATGGAAGCCACGGCATCAAATCCCGGTGCCATGTAGGGTTTGGGTGGTTCCTGACCGTACTCCTCCTTGTAACCATTGACGAAACTGTCGTTGGACGGACCGGGCCATCTACCCTGCGTGGAGCCGATCTGTATGCTCGACATGTAATTTGCTCCGAGGGAATCGATGAGTTCCGGTACTTTCTGGTCGGGGCTGCCATACCAGGGAATGTCATGGTAGCCCAGCGCAACTATGTTGTTATGCATGGTTGTCGCGTCTTCCGGGTAGGCGATAATCAACGCCGCGTCAACCTTCCCGTTGGCGTAAGCTTGCTTAATCTGGGAAGTGTAGCTCGACTTGCCTATTTCAAAAGGTACTTTGGCCAGAACTTCCCCGTCGTGAATCTTTTCGATGGTAACTGCCGCCGCGTCGGCAAGCCCCTTACCGTAGGCATTGTTGACGTAAATGATACCGACGTCTCTTGCACCGTCTTCCCACATTGCTTCACCCAGAACTCGCCCGTTAAAGAGCCCATGAGCGGACGTGCGGAAGAAGTAATCGTTGTCCTCGACGACCGAAATCATCGGGGAGGTACCTATGGTTATATAGGGAATCTTGTTCGGAATTGTAACACCCTGGGAAACGGCCATGGCAACACCGCTGGAATATGCTCCAACTAAACCGTGGACGCCCTCAACGTTTACCAATTTTCGAGCAGCGTCAACACCTCTATTAGGCACGCTACCGCTATCCCTCTGGACCAATTTGAGGTCGTGCCCTCTTATTCCGCCAGCCTCATTAACGTATTTAGCTACAAGGCTGTTGGCCTTCTGGATAACCCCAAATGCCGCAGAAGTGCCCGTCATCGGCCAAATAGTTCCGATCTTATAGCTCTGAGCTTGTGCCACCGAACCAAATCCGACAAGTAAAGATACTGCAAGGAAAAGAGCAAAAACTGCCGGTAGTTTTCCGGTAGACTTGAACATAACTGGTGTAAAACCTCCCAGATATTTGAGAAATTTTGAAAAAAATTTCACAGAAGCCAATATATAGCTGATATATTTTTAGTATATGCTAAGCTAAGGTATTTGCAAGTAAAACTTTCACCTCCTGATTGAAAGAATTAAGGGGGAGCTAGATTTTGGGCAAGCTCCCCCTCAATTAAAGTGATTTAAAGGCTTTCTATTACTTCGTCGATTTTTGCCTCGACCTCGTCGGAAAGAGGCTCGGGTTCGTGCTCTTCCAGGATCCTGTTTACTTTTTCCTGCAGTCTCTCTTCCATGGTCTTTGAACCCTTGTCCTTCCAGGTATCCGGCACGTTCCTGTCCATTAAAGTTGGATGCCAGGCTACTTCCTCGAAGTTGTCCAGAGTATGTTTATGGGTCAGGTGGTCTCCTTCCGGACCTATTTCGTCGATGACGTCCAGGGCCAGAGTATAGTCGTTTACCTCTATTCCGTTTGAGAACTTCTTCAGCATCCCGACTATTTCGTCCACCATGGCGATCTGACTGAGGTTGCCCGTCGTTCCGGATTCCGTATAACCGACGTCGTGTACCAGATTGGCCCCGCTTAATGCGGAGAAGAGCGAGGAAAACATCGCCTCTATTCCGGCCTGCTGATCTACTACCTTGGAATCCGTGCAGCCCGCTGTTCCAAATGTGGGCAACTCGTAGTGGTGGGCCATGTCCATATAAGCGGCAGTGGCAAGTTCCTTCTCCGGCGCACCGTATGCAAGAATTGCCGTCTGCATGTCCATGATTGAAATTACCCCACCGATGAAGAAGGGTAAACCTTCGCGCCTGACCTGCGAGATAACGAGTCCGGACAGGTTCTCGGCGTTACCCTGGGCCAGCTGACCGGCCAGCGTAACGGGAGCACTTGCACCTGCCTGCGGTATCGGCGTATGAATTGTCGGAATACCGTAGTCCGCAGTCATCAGGAGCTTTTCAGAGGCGTCCTTGTCGTGTGTCAGGGGGGAAATCGGCTCGGAATAGGAAACGACAAACGGTTTACGGAGGAATTCCTCCTTGCTTCCCGCTACCGCTGAAGCCATGTCGATGATGTCTTCCAAACCCTCGTTGGTATAACTCCAGGCAACGATGGGCTTCGTGGTGTTTTTGACCATGGCTTCGAACTCGTGGCGGTCGGAATGCTCGTGCGGTACGTCATCTATCGTTCCCAGGCCAGAGACCCAATCAATGTTATCGAGAGCATCAACGAGTCGCGCGGCGTTGACCGTATCCTGCTTGCGAAAAGGTCTCCTTTCCCCTGTTTCCGGGTCCCGCATCTTTAACAGAGTCGGGCCAAGACCGAACGTAGTATTGTGCCCGCCCAGCGTCAATGGGTTTTCCCCGTTTCTGTCGTAAAGGTACGTCCGCGAGGGCGCGGAGTCAATCGCCCATTCGACGAGGCCCGGCGGGAAGTAAACTTTTTCCCCTTCAACTTTACACCCGGCATCTTCCAGCATATCCCTTGTTTCCTTCAGGTGGATGTTTACGCCGGTAGTTTGAAGGATTTCGAGTGAGGCCTGGTGAATATCCTTAACTTGAGATTCCGTCAGGACCTCAAAACCGACCTTGTCTTGAACGGATCTGTTGCTTGCTAATTTGTTTTCTAACATTGTTCCTCCTTAATAACTCACGTCTCTCGCTTCTTTTTCCTCTTCTATGATCTCGTCCATTTTGTCCAGTTTGTCCTCGTCCAGAAGAGGAGCTTCGTGGGTATCCAGGATTTCTGCAGTCTTTTCGCTTATCCTGTCCCCCATTGTCTTGCTACCGTTGCTTTTCCAGGCGTCAAAGTTCTGACGATCCATGAGGCTAGGTTGCCAGTGTTCCTGTTTGAAGTTGTCCATTGTATGAGAAGTGTTTAAGAAATTGCCCTTTGGGCCAACTTCCTCGATCAGGTCGAGCGGAATTCTATCCTCGGACGTATCGATTCCTTCCATTACGCGCTTGACCATTCCAATGATCTCGTCGCTCATGACCAGTTGGTCGTAGGAGTAAAGCAACCCAGAAGAAAGATAACCGACGTCGTGAATCAGGTTTGACCCGACAAGCGACTGGGTGGTCAGGTTAAAAGTAGCTTCAATAGCGGCCTGAGCATCGACCCGTTTCGAATCCGTTACGCCAGCAGTACCGAACATCGGCAGTTCGAGGAAATTACTCATCTCCGCTACTGCCCCGTTCATGAGGCTAAACTCCGGACCGCCGTAGACGAAACCGGAAGTCTGCATGTCGAGGATTGAGTAAATTCCACCAGTGATGACCGGAGCTCCTTCGTTTACAAGCTGTGCCAGAGTGATTCCAGTCAGGGATTCGGCCAACCCCAGGGCAACCGAACCGGCGAAAGTCATCGGACTTACGGCACCGGCAGAAGGCATTGGGGTATAGATGGTTGGAAGATGATTCTTGGCACCGAAGATCGTCTGAGCCATTACCTCCTTGCTGTGGCTCAGCGGGGTAACCGGTTCAATATAGTGAATGATATACGGCTTGGCTTTGAGCTGTTCCTTGCCCCCAACGGCTATGGAAGCCATGTCAAATATGTCCTTGGTTCCTTGGTCGTCCCAGGAACAGAACATTACCGGCTTCGTCGTGTTTGCCATCATCTGCCGGGCTTCCAGCAGATCCTGGATGTTCTCCGGCCTATCTCTGAGTAGTCCTATCGGCGAGGTAAAGTCGATGTTTTCCAGGTTATCACAGACCCTTGCCCACTTGGCGAGGTCGTCCTCCTTTACGTTACGCATTTCTCCGTCTTCATCCAGAGTTCTCGGTACGTCCGTGCCCGAGCCAAAGTAGGAATTAGTACCGCCAAGTCTCATGGACAGGTTTCCATCCCTGTCGTAGATCAATACTTTCTTTGGCGCTTTTTTTACTGCTTCATTGACGAGCTGGGGCGGAATATGAACCCTGTTATCGTCCACCCTGGCCCCCGCATCGGCAAAAATCGACCTTGCTTCCTCGTGGTCGATCCTCATTCCCGTATTCTCCAGGATTTCAAGGGAAGCATCGTAGATCTGCTCCTTGTCGTCCTCGGAGAGAATGTTGAATTGAGGAGTTTTGTTTACGTACTTGTTCGTTTCTAACATAGAAACCTCCAGATTCTTTTATTTTATGAGACCAATATACAGCAAATATACTAACTTGAGTCAAAAAAATTTGCAAATAACTTTTAATTTAACCAATCCACCTGCATGGCGACTTTTTTGGTTCTCGGTTCACCACCTCCCGGTTACACTTCGTAATCCACGTGACTTTCGCTAATGAATTGCTCTTTTATCTCGTCGATAAAGTCCTCCATATGAGATGCCAGAATCTTGCCGCTCCTTGACTCGTCCCGCTCTTCCAGGGCACCAATCAGTTCTGAGAATTCCTCACCAAAACTTCTCATGAACTTTTTCGTCCTGGGAAAGACCCAAATCCTGACGGACTGTTCCCTAAGCTTCTTCAGGTTCTTCGCCAGCACGTCGTTTTTCGTCGATCTATTAACCAACTCGTGGGCCTGTGAGTCCATCTTCATTAATTTCTTCGGGTCTTCCACGCTTTCCATAGCTTTTATGTGCTCTTTAAGTTCTTTGAGCTCGCCCTCGTTTATCCGTCTGGCGGCAAGTTTACCGGCAAGACTTATGAGGTAGCTTCTGACTTCGAAAAGGTCCCTGAGTTCGTGAAAACTAACGGTAGAAACGTAGGTGCCGCTGTGAGGAACGGTGGTTATCAACCCTTCACTTTCAAGTTTTATAAATATTTCCCTTAAAGGTGTCCTGCCGATGTCAAACTCTTCCCTTAGTTCTT
>Ga0207797_1002986_pt1 | contig 11496 bp, 12 predicted proteins | sample PRCRCaboRojoPR_6_FD_187275 | JGI IMG/M metagenome (GOLD analysis project Ga0207797, IMG submission 187275) | Marine sediment microbial community from Cabo Rojo, Puerto Rico - PR CR 10% Liquid 1 (SPAdes) | ecosystem: Environmental > Aquatic > Marine > Coastal > Sediment | place: Cabo Rojo, Puerto... | reverse complement strand
CCTGCTCCTTTCGTTGCGGATTCCGTCTCCAAAACCCGCAAGGTAGTAAGGAGGGAGCAGGCCATACCATTAAAAAAGGCCCGCCGGATGGCGGGCCTCTTTGCGTTGGCGCAGTGACGCCTCAATGGCCGGCGCCCAGCTCCGCGCCTTCCTTATCGTGCAGGGCCAGCCGGTCGTGCAGCTCGCCGCTGCTGCCCCCGGGCCGGTAGACCGCCACCTCCATGCCGCGGCGGCGGAACTTGCCCACCACCTTGTCGATGGCATCGACGGCGGAGCTGTCCCACAGGGCCACATTGCGCAGGTCGATGACCACGTTGTGGATGGGCTCGCGGTGGTCGAAGCTGTCGATGAACTTGTCCACCGCGACGAAGAACAGCTGCCCCGAGACCCGGTAGATGCGGGTCGTGCCGTCGGCGGACAGCTCGCTCTTGATCTGGATGGCCTTGGCCATCTTGCGGGCAAAGAAGATGGCGGAGAGCAGCACGCCCGCCAGCACACCCATGGACAGATCGTGGGTGTAGACCACCGTGACCACGGTGACCACCAGCACGGTGGCATCGGTGCGCGGCAGCTGGTGCAGGGTCTTGAGGGAGCCCCAGTCGAAGGTGGCGATGGCCACCATGATCATCACCGCCACCAGGGCGGCCATGGGGATGATGGACACCACCTCGCCCAGCACCAGGATGAAGAACAGCAGGTAGACCCCGGCGGCCAGGGTGGACAGCCGGCCCAGGCCGCCCGACTGGATGTTGATCATGGACTGGCCGATCATGGCGCAGCTGGCCATGCCGCCGAACAGGCCGGTGACGATGTTGGCGATGCCCTGGCCCTGGGCCTCGGCGTTCTTGCCGCTGGGGGTGTCGGTCAGGTCGTCGACGATGGAGGCGGTGAGCAGGGACTCCAACAGGCCCACCACGGCCAACGCCAGCGAGGTGGGGAAAACGATCTGGAAGGTCTCCCAGGTCCAGGGCACGTCGGGCAGGAGGAACACCGGCAGGCCATCGGGGAGCTCGCCCATGTCGCCCACCTGCAGGGTGTCCAGCCCCTGCCACCAGACCACCGCGGTGAGCGCCACGATGACCACCAGCGGCGCCGGCAGCAGGCGCGGGTAGCCGGGGATGTGGGGCAGGGTGTAGAGCAGGACCAGGCCGATGGCCACCATGCTCCACAGCAGGGTGTCGCCTTCCACCAGGTAATGCACCTGGGACAGGAAGATGAGGATGCCCAGGGCGTTGACGAAGCCCACCATCACCGTGCGCGGGATGAACATCATGTAGCGCGCCAGCTTGGCCCAGGCGAAGAAGATCTGGATCAGGCCGGTGAGCAGGGTGGCCACCAGCAGGTACTGCAGGCCGTGATCGGCCACCAGGTCCACCGCGAGCAAGGCCATGGCGCCGGTGGCCGCCGAGATCATGCCGGGCCGGCCGCCGGCGAAGGCGATCACCACGGCCATGGTGAAGGAGGCGTAGAGGCCCACCTGGGGGTCCACCCCGGCCACGATGGAGAAGGCGATGGCCTCGGGGATCAGGGCCAGGGCCACCACGGCACCGGCGATCAGGTCGCCGCGGACATTAAAGAACCAGATGCCGCGCTGGCGCTCCCAGGCGGCCTTCAAGGACTGCTTCACGATGTTGCTTCCTAATGGCCTGCGGGGACTTTCTCAGGCCGCTGACAAACCGCTTGAGGGGCCTTCGACACGCCGGTTGTCAGCGGCCCGTTAGGGAGCGCGCCCGTACATACAGAGGGGGGAACAGCAGGCGGCAGCGGTGGCGCACCTGGCGACGGCGCCCACGCTTGCAACCGGTGCCATGTCGGTACAGACTGAGCACCCAGCGAGCACGTAAGTGTATCAGCCTATAAGAATTTCCTGAAGGTTGCCGGCGGGAACCGCCGCCCCGGGATCCTTGCCCACACCCGACTACGAGAACCACGCATGCTCCAACGCGTCCTCATCGCTGTCGATTTCTCCACGGCCTCGGCCCAGGCCCTCGCGGTGGCCCGCCAGCACTGTACGGGCGCCAATATCCGCCTGCTGCACGTCATGCGGCCCTCCGACGTGGCCGCGTCCAGCGCCGCGGGCGCGGTGCACACGGGGACCTCGCCGCTGAGCTCCAAGGACATGCGGGAAAGCGCGGAGAAAAAGGCCCTGGAGCAGCTGGAGTCCTGGGCCCAGGAGAATGAGGAATGCACCATCGGGGTGGGCAACGCCGCCGAGGAGATCATGCGCCAGGCGGAAGAATGGGGCGCGGACATGATCGTCATGGGCACCCGCGGCCGCAGCCAGATCGCCAACATGCTGTCGGGGTCGGCCACCGAATGGCTGATCCGCCACGCCCGCCAACCGGTCCTGGTGGTCCATGAGGTGCCCATGGACGATTCCACCCGCGCCCATCTGCCGCCCACCGAGATCAACGACTAGCCCATCCGGCCCGGGCAGCCCACGGCCCGGCTACGGCGGACCCTCCCCCGGCCCCGGCCGCCGCAGGCGCCCGGGGCCGCATCCCATCTCCCGCCGAAAGGCCTTGCGGAAGGCGGCCTCGCTGGCGTAACCGAGCTCCTCGGCCAGGGCCGCCACCGGTTCGCCGCCGCTGCGCAACCGCTCGCTGGCCAGCTGCATGCGCCACCGCGTGACGTATTGGGCGGGCGTCTGCCCCACCAGCCGGCGGAAGCGGCCGGCGAAGGCGGAGCGGCTGAGGGCGGCCAGGCGCGCCAGCTCACCCACCTGCCAGGGATGGCCGGGATCCGCGTGGATGGCGGCCAGGGCCCGGTGCACCGCGGGATCCCGCAGCGCCGCCAGGAACCCGCTGTGCGCCTGCGTGTCCTGACCGAACGCGCGCATGACCTCGATGACCAGCAGATCGGTCAGGCGCTCCACGGCGGCCTCGCCCCCCGGCCGCTCCCGCTCCAGCTCGGCCAGCAGGAGCTGGCGAATGCCGGCAAGCCCCTCCCCGGCCGTGGCCGGATCCATGTGGACCATGGGCGGCAGCGCCTCCAGGACCGGGTTACCCCGCACCCGATCGAACTCGATGTAGCCGCACACCAGGCGGGTGGCCTCGCCCGGGCCCACCCCGCCGATGCGGTTGATCAGGTTCGGGTCGGGCGGCTCGGGGGAATGGCTGAGGACGTGGCGGGCATCGTGGGGGAAGACCACCAGCTCGCCGCTGCCCACCGCCAGCGGGGCCTCGCCATCGCGGTGCAGCCAGGCGCGCCCATCGGCCACGAGGTGGAAGGTGGCGGTGTACTGCCCGGAGGTATCCACGGCCCACCGACCGCAGAAGTCGGTGTGCAAAAAGACCCGGGCGCGTAGGCGGAGATGGCGGAGGACGTCGCTGAGGGGATCGATGGTCGGCCCCTGACGGATGGTGGACTTTCGAACATAAAATAACCAGAAACAGGCATAGCTCGTCCACCGCCGAGCGGTCAGACTGCCTCCCAACAGCATTCGGGCTCCGCCCGATCCAACACCCAAGGGAGGCAACCATGACCATGCGTACCGCCATCTTCGGCCTGCTCCTGGCCGCCCTGCTGATCCCGGCCGCCGCCCACGCCGGCAAACCGCCGACGGAGAACGGCGTCACCGTGATCCACCTGGACGAGTACAACGGCTACTTCGCCGCCGAGGACACCCTCGGCGGTCTGGAGCCCGGCCGCTACAAGTTCGTGGTCACCAACAAGGCCGGCAAGGTGGTGGGCTTCCAGGTCCAGCACATGGCCACCCACGACACCCTGACCAAGTTCCCGCTGGAACCGGGTCAGACCAAGAGCGCCACGGTGCGGGTGACCGAGGCGGGGGTCCGCTACCGCTGCCCCATCAACCCCACCCCCTGGTACAACCTGGACAACATCAGCAGCGACTGACCGCGCCAGGTCCGCAAAAAAGGCCGGCCCCGCACCGCGGGGCCGGCCTTTTTGCGTTGCCGCCGCCGGGCTCAGGCCTCTTCCTTGTCCTTGAGGCGGTTGATGCCCAGGGCCTTGAGCACGTACTTCTCGTACACCGGCTCGCTGGTGCCTTTCTTGACCTTGCGCAGGAAGTACTTCTCGAAGGCGATCTTGGCCCAGTGGACCCACTTGCCCTCCTTGAACCAGGAGACATTGCGCGGCGGGATCTGCGGCATGGCCACGAAGGCGGCGCCGGTATCGCCCAGGTCGGCCAGGCAGATGGCGTTCCAAGTGCCCTGGGCGTCGGGGGTGCCGCCGGCGAGCTCCTCCCGGATGTTGTGCACGATGGCGGTGACCATGGACTCGATCATGTAGCCGGTCTTGGGCGCGCCGGTGGCCACGGGGGTGGCCTCCACCGGCGGGATGGCGATGTTCACCCCGGCGGCGAAGATATTGGCGTACACCGGGCTGCGCTGGTAATCGTCCACCTTGACGAAGCCCTTGGGGTTGCACAGGTCCGGCACCTCGGCCACCGGGTCCACGCCCAGGAACGACGGCAGCATCATGGCGTAGCTGAAGGGCAGCTCGTGCTCCTTTTTCACCTCGCCGTTGTCGTCGTGCTCGGCCACATGCATGGTGCCGTCTTCCACCTTGGTCACCGAGGCGTTGGTGATCCAGCTGATGTGGCGCTGGCGCATCTCGTGCTCAAGCATGCCCTTGGAGTCGCCCACCCCGCCCAGGCCCAGGTGACCGATATAGGGCTCGCTGGTGACGAAGGTCATGGGCACCTTGTCGCGGATCTTGCGCTTGGCCAGGTCGCGGTGAAGGATCGCGGCGTACTCGTAGGCCGGCCCGAAGCAGCTGGCCCCCTGCACGGCGCCGACGATGGCCGGGCCGGGGTTGTCCACGAACTTCTGGTAGGCCTCAAAGGCCTTGTCGGCGTGGTCGATGGTGCACACCGACTGGGTGTAACCGCCCTCCGGGCCGAGGCCCTCGATGGCGTCGAAGTTGAGCTTGGGCCCGGTGGCCAGCACCAGGTAGTCGTAGTCCACGGTCTCGCCGTTGGCCAGGTGCAGCTTGCTGTTGTCCGCCTCGATCTTGGCCACCGGCTGCGGGATGAAATGGATGCCCTGCTTTTCCACGTAGGGCCGGATGGGGAAGGTGATGGCCTCGCGGTCGCGCCAGCCCACCGCCGCCCACGGGTTGGAAGGCACGAACTGGAAGTAGTCGGTGGCGTTGATGAGGGTGACCTCGTGCTCGGTGCCGAGTGCCTCGCGCATCTCGTAGGCAGCGGGCATGCCGCCCGTGCCGGCACCGAGGATGACGATATGGGCCATGATGAAACCTCGTTGATCCGCGGAGAGCGGTCCGCTCCCCGGCTCATGGGTTGAGGGCTGGGGGACGCGAGCAAGCCGGAACCTGCCCTTCAGGCTACGCCTTTCTCCCGCCGCACGGGATGATCGCGATCAATCGGAATCAGGAGGCTCCGGCCGCCCCGGTCACGGCCCACAGCAGCCCGCCCAGCAGCAGGACCCAGGCGGGGCCCGGCCCCAGCAGGACCTTGAGCACCCGGTTGCGGGGCACGAACCCCACGCCGTGGGTGTAGCCGGCGGCGAGCCCCCACATGATGGCCAGCAGGGGCAGGTGGCGGACCTCGCCGCCGGGGGCGAACAGCACCGGTCGCACCAGCACCAGGCCGGTCATCCCCAGGGCCAGCAGGAAGGAGGCCAGCCGCGGCAGGAAGCCGTAGAACAGATCCGGCGCCGCCGGGCGCTCGCCCGTCATTGCTTGCCGTCCTCTTCGTCATGCTCGGCCAGCTCGCCGAGGCACTGCTCCGATTCCAGCCACAGGACGTTGATCACGCCCAGGGCCACGGCCAGCAGGACGCCGAGAATCCACGCGAAATACCACATGACGGCTTCCTCTCCTTGGACTCAGTACAGGCTGCCCGAATTCTCCTCCACGTGGGCCTCGGTGACGCGCCCGCGCATGACGCGGAAGGCCCAGAAGGTGTAGAGGAGGATGATGGGCACGAAGATCACCGCGGCCCAGAACATGATGCTCAGGGTGCGGTGGCTGGAGGTGGCGTCCCAGATGGTCAGGCTGCTCACCGGATCGATGTTCGACGGCATGATGAACGGGAACAGCGATACCCCGGCGGTGAGCAGCACCCCCAGCACGGCCAGGGTGCTGGCGGCGAACGGCAGCACCCCGCGGCCGCGGCCCGACAGCAGCAGGACCCCCAGCGCCCCGGCGAAGCCGGCGACGGGGGCCAGCAGGGTCAGCGGCGCCTGGCGGTAGTTGTCCAGCCAGGCGCCCTCCACGATGGCCACCGACTTGGCCAGCGGCTGCACCGACTCGCCCGTGGGCATGCCCGTGATGCGCAGGCCCTCCATGCCGGCGGCCAGCCACAGCCCGGCGACGCCGAAGGCCAGGATCATCACCGCCGCCATCCAGCGCGAGGCGCGCGTGGCGCGCTGGCGCAGGACGCCGTCGGTGCGCAGCTGCAGGTAGGTGCCGCCGTGCATGGCCAGCAGGGCGACGCTGGTCACCCCGGCCAGCAGCGCGAAGGGGTGCAGCAGCTCGAAGAAGCCGCCCTCGTAGAACGGCCGCAGGTCCGAATCCAGGCGGAACGGCAGGCCCAGGAACAGGTTGCCGATGGCCACCCCGAACAGCAGGGCCGGCACCGCCGAGCCGGCGAACAGCAGCCAGTCCCAGCTCGAGCGCCAGCGGCTGTCGTCCACCTTGGAGCGGTACTCGAAGCCGCCGGGGCGCAGGATCAGCCCGAACAGCACCAGCAGCAACGGGATGTACAGCCCCGAGAAGGCCGCGGCGTAGACCATGGGCCAGGCGGCGAACAGGGCGCCGCCGGCCAGGATGAACCACACCTGGTTGCCGTCCCAGTGGGGGCCGAGGACGTTGACGATGACCCGACGCTCGGTGTCGGTCTGGCCCAGGAAGGGCATGAGCATGCCGGCGCCCATGTCGAAGCCGTCGGTGAGGGCGAAGCCGATGAGCAGCACGGCCACCAGCCCCCACCAGATCAGCTGCAGCGTCGTGTAGTCGAACAGCATGATTGCCTCTCCTCGGCGGTCAGGCCGTGGCCTGCTCGAAGTGGTAGCGGCCGGTGCCCAGGGACGACGGCCCCTTGCGGATGTATTTGAGCATCAGCCACACCTCCACCACCGCCAGCGCGGAGTAGAACAGGATGAAGCCGCCCAGGCTGAAGATCAGATCGCCCACGGAGTGGGTGGACACGGCCAGCCCGGTGGGCAGGATCTCGCCGATGGCCCAGGGCTGGCGGCCCATCTCGGCGGTGATCCAGCCCAGCTCGGCGGCCAGCCAGGGCAGCGGGATGCCCCACAGCGCCATCTTCAGCAGCCAGCGCTTGTCCCCGGCGGTGCGCCTGGCGCAGAAGTAGACCGCCGCGGCGAAGATGAACAGCATCAGGAAGCCGGCGGCCACCATCAGGCGGAAGGTCCAGAACACCACCGGCACATTGGGCACGGTGGCCATGGCCGCCTGCTCGATCTGCGCCGGGGTGGCCTCGGAGGGCTTGTCGGTGTAGCGCTTGAGCAGCAGGCCGTAGCCCAGGTGCTGCTTGACCTCGTTGAACGCCACCCGCTCCGCGACGGTGGCCTCGCCCGCGCGCATCTTCTGCAGCAGCTCGTGGGCGCGGGCGCCCTTGACGATGCGCTCGCGGTTGGCCGCCACCAGGTCCTTGATGCCGTGGACCGGCTCGTCCACCGAGCGGGTGGCGATCAGGCCCATGACCCAGGGGATCTCCACGGCGTAGTCGGTCTCCCGGCCCTGCATGTCGGGAATGCCGAACACCTTGAAGCTGGCCGGGGGCTCGTGGGTCTCCCACTCCGACTCGATGGCGGCGAGCTTCATCTGCTGGACCTCGCCCAGCTCGTAGCCGCTCTCGTCGCCCAGGGTGATCACCGACAGCACCGAGGCCAGGCCGAAGCCGGCGGCCACCGCGAACGAGCGCCGGGCGAAGTTGAGGTCGCGGCCCTTGAGCATGTACCAGGCGGACACCCCGAGCACGAACATGGCGCCGGTGGTGTAGCCGGCCGCCGCCGTGTGCACGAACTTGACCTGGGCCACCGGGTTGAACAGCACCTCACTGAAGCTGGCCAGCTCCATGCGCATGGTCTCGGGGTTGAACTCGGCGCCGACGGGGTGCTGCATCCAGGCGTTGGCGATCAGGATCCACAGCGCCGACAGGCTGGAGCCCAGGGCGACCAGGAAGGTCACCACCAGGTGCTGCCCCTTGGACAGGCGGTCCCAGCCGAAGAAGAACAGGCCGATGAAGGTGGATTCCAGGAAGAAGGCCATGAGGCCCTCGATGGCCAGCGGCGCCCCGAAGATGTCGCCCACGTAGTGGGAGTAGTAGGACCAGTTGGTGCCGAACTGGAACTCCAGGGTGATGCCGGTGGCCACGCCCATGGCGAAGTTGATGCCGAACAGCTTGCCCCAGAAGCGGGTCATGTCCTTGTAGATGGGCTTATTGGTCATCACGTAGACCGTCTCCATGATGACCAGGATGAAGGACAGGCCCAGGGTCAGCGGCACGAACAGGAAGTGATACAGCGCGGTCAGCGCGAACTGCAGGCGCGACAGGTCGACAACGGCTTCGGAAACCATGACGGGTTCCTAACTCCGGTTGTGGGGGGAAATCCCGGACTCGGAAACGCCGGACAGGAGCTTGTCGGCGACCCCGACGGCCCCGGGCTCACCGCCGCCCCCGCTGAAGAAGGCCCACCAGATGACGACGATGGCGGCGACCTTGATCACCAGGATGATGGCGATGTCCCGGGCCAGGGGATGGGCCGGCAGGAGCCCGCTCAGAAGGCGGGCGGTACAGCCTTTCCGCTCAGCCATGACGGAATGCCCTACTCCATGGGCTGCTTGATGCTGAAGGCCCCGCGCAGCTCGCCCACCTGGTAGCCGGTGGCGTCGTCGTGGGGATAGCGCTTCTCCAGGGTCTGGCGCACCGCCGGGGCCAGGTTCTCCTTGGGCCCGTGGCAGCTCATGCACACGCCCTGCAGGGGGATGGCCTGCATGTAGCGGTAGTAGGTGCCGCCGGGCTCGGTCACCACCTCACCGCGGCTCATGCCCTTGTAGGACTCGCCGTCGGCGTGGCGGTCGCGGAAGCGGGCCAGGGTCTGCTGCTCCCAGGCGTCGGGCATGCCCAGCAGGGGGTTGCGGACCTTGTCGGAGACCCGGGTGACCCGCCAGCCCTTCTCGCGCGACAGCCGGGCGGTGATCTCCGGGGCCTTGTCCACGCACACGCCGATGCCCTGGCTGGGCCCGCCGGCCTTCATGGCCGCCTTGAGCTCGCCGCCGAGCTCGCTCATGAGGGCCTTGACCGCCTGGCGCGCCTCGCTCTTGCGCTGTTGGACGTCGTCCGCCACGACCGGGCTGGTCCCGGCCAGGACGCCCGCGACAACCGTCAGAGAGAAACCGAGATGCCGTTGTTTAGCCATTGCTCATGCCTCCGGCGGCCGGAGCCGGTCCAGGCCGGACCGGTCGGCCGCGCATTGCCGATTGTTGATCATTACGTCGCTTTCCTGCGCGGCAGTCGCCTGCCCGCAGCGCCGCCGAACCGCTTGGGCGCATTGCACGCCGGCGGCGAGGTCCGGATTGGTCTCCCGTTCCTCGGCGATGGTGGTCACCCGCCGGCCGTTGCGGAGCCGGCCGGGGAAGACCAGGATTTCCCCCGGCAATCCCAATAGGACATTCCGGGCGCTGGCGCACAAGGTTCCGGCATCGCCGCCCGGCCCCTCGGGGCAGCCGAGCGCGCCCGGCAGCAGGCTGTCCCCGGTGAACACCCGGTCCCGCCAGCGGAAGGCCACCGAGCACGGGGTGTGGCCGGGGACGTGCAGCACCTCCAGGGTCTCCTCGCCGAAATGCAGGAGGTCGCCGTGGCGCAGGGCCAGGTCGGAACAGGCCCAGCCCCCGCCCTCACCGGCCACCAGGCGCGCCCCGGTGGCCTCGCGCAGGGCCGGTGCGGCACTGAGGTGGTCCGCGTGCAGATGGGTCTCCGCCAGGTAGCGCAGGGCCAGACCGTGATGGTGGAGAAGCCGCCGGTACTCGTCGGCGAGCCCGTGCGCGGCGTCGATGACCACCGCCTCCTGACCGATGGGGTCGCCGAGGAGGTACCCCAGCGCCCCGGAACGGGAATCCACCAGCTGCCTGAAGATCATGCCTTCCGCTTGCCCCGTGGGTTGTGGCCAACAATGGGGGAACGAACCGCACCGCCCGTATCGCAAAGCCCATGCCACGCCCCGGACAGGCCGCCTCGCCCCGCGGCAAATCCGCCTACAATCAATGCCCTGCGCCAGATCCCTGAGCGCCGGGGCGCGCCGCTTCCGGCGCCGACGGCGAACCACGCCCGCGCCTTTCTGTCACACATGACAGATAGCCCGAGAACCCTCCGCCAAAACTGACACCGGACCCCGAGGCCATGACCACCCCCCTCCCCCAGCGCGCCCTGCCGGAGATCACCGGCCTGCTCAACGCCTACCGCGACCCGGCCATCCTGCTCGACCGCGACTACCGCATCGTCACCGCCAACCGCGCCTACCGGGATGTGTACGGCGAGGGGCTGCCGCTGCAGCAGCGGCACTGCTACGAGGTGTCGCACGGCTACGCCGTGCCCTGCGACCAGGCGGGGGAGGACTGCCCGCTGAAGGGGAGCCTGGAATCGGGGAGCGCCCAGCGGGTGCTGCACGTCCACCACACCCCCGCCGGCCAGGAGCATGTGGACGTGGAGACCCACCCGGTGCGCGACGAGGGCGGGGAGATCGCCTATTTCCTGGAGGTCCTGCGCCACGTCCACAGCGCCTCGCCCCAGGCGCGCGGGGAGGGGCTGGTGGGACGCTCGCCGGCGTTCAACCGCATGCTGGCCATGGTGGAGCGGGTGGCGCCCACCGAGGCGGCGGTGCTGCTGCAGGGGGAGTCGGGCACGGGCAAGGAACTGGTGGCCAAGGCCCTGCACGACGACAGCGCGCGCGCGAGCGGGCCGTTCGTGCCGGTGGAGTGCTCGGGGCTCACCGAGAGCCTGTTCGAGTCGGAGCTGTTCGGCCACGAGAAGGGGGCCTTCACGGGCGCCCACTACCGCAAGACCGGCCTGGTGGAAGCGGCCCGGGGCGGCACCCTGTTCCTGGACGAGGTGGGCGACATCCCCCTGCCCCTGCAGGTGAAGCTGCTGCGCCTGCTGGAGACCCGCACCTTCCGGCCGGTGGGCAGCGTGGAGACGCGCCAGGCGGATTTCCGCCTGGTGTGCGCCACCCACCAGGACCTGGCGGCCATGGTGGCCGACGGCCGCTTCCGCGAGGACCTGTACTACCGCCTCGCCACCTTCCCCATCCACCTGCCGGCCCTGCGCGAGCGCCCGGAGGACCTGCCGCTGTTGGCCCAGACCCTGCTGGAGCGCTCGCCGCAAGGGGCCGACAAGCGCCTGGGCGAGGCGGCCCTCGAGCGCCTGGGGCGCTACCCCTTCCCGGGCAACGTGCGCGAGCTGCGCAATGTGCTGGAGCGAGCGGCCATCCTGGCGGACGACGGCGAGATCGGCGCCGAGCATCTGGCGGGCCTGGGCGACGCGGCCGG
>Ga0207797_1002985_pt1 | contig 11502 bp, 13 predicted proteins | sample PRCRCaboRojoPR_6_FD_187275 | JGI IMG/M metagenome (GOLD analysis project Ga0207797, IMG submission 187275) | Marine sediment microbial community from Cabo Rojo, Puerto Rico - PR CR 10% Liquid 1 (SPAdes) | ecosystem: Environmental > Aquatic > Marine > Coastal > Sediment | place: Cabo Rojo, Puerto... | reverse complement strand
GATCCGGTCGAACGTCGGCGTGTCCGCCGCGGCCACGGCGTCCCGGTGGTCGCCGGGGTCGTCGTTGAGCCCCCAGCCGTCGAGGACGATCAGCGCCGCTTTCATGGGCGAGGCGTCGGCGCCGGGGCGTAAGTAGGGTTCGCTTGCGAGGTCGATCACCCCTCATCAAGTCGCCACGAAGACGGTGCGATCGTCGTCCGGGCCGAAGCCCTCGTGGGTCTCGAACCGGAACCGCTGCTTTGAGAGTTCCTCGGCGATGGTGAGGTCCTCGAAGGGCGTCATCTCCCGGCTGTCGACGAAGAACTCGCCGTCCGAGCGGAAGACCACGGCGTCCCAGTCGAGCCGCCCCGCTTCTGTCGGGTTCATCTGGACGATCCGGGCGTACGTCCCGCCCTCGAACTCGCCCAGGTCGATGGCGGGATGGTTCCCGCCGGGCGGCAGCGGGGCGTTGTCGAACACCAGTACGCCCCCGTCGGCCAGGAGGTCCGCGATCGATCCGAGTGCCGGCGCCAGGTCCTCTGGCGGCAGGTGGTTCACCACGCCCCGGATGGCGACGACGACGTCGAATTCCCCGTCGAGGGTGGGTCGAGGGAGGCCAGTCTCCCGAAAGTCGACGCCGCCGTCGCACTTCTCCCGGGCGAGCGACAGCATCCCCTCGAAGGGGTCGATCGCCGTCACGTCGTACCCTGCCTCGACGAACCGCTTCGCGTGTTCGCCGGTGCCACAGCCGATCTCGAGGAGTCGGTCGCCGTCCGCGTCGTGGCGTTCTCGCGCGGCCTCGACGAACGCGACGTCGCGATCGTAGTCCCATTCCGACTGGATGGCGTCGTAGAGAGACGGATACTCGGTGTAGAGGCGTTCTGGCATGGTCGTCCACTGCCGCCGGGCGGGGTGAAAACCTTCTGATCCTCGCAGTGTCGCGTCTCGTCACCGCGAGGCCTTTTACGGGGAGCGTGCGAACCCTGGCCCAGACCCAGATGACCCTCGATCCGGTCCACTTCGACGGCATCGCCAGGCTGGCCCGGCGCATCGGCCAGGACGTCGACGACAGCGACCACGACGACTTCGCCGAACGCGTCTGGGCGGAGTTCCTCGATCCCCTCGTGCGGGACGGCATCACCCTGCTCGAACCGATGGCCGAGCAGTGCCGCCGGACGGTTCCGGTCGAGGACGTCGCGCTCGCGGCCGACGCCTACGGGACGGTCCACGGCCTGGACGCCGGGTCGTTCCGGCCGACGACGTTCAAGAACGGCGTCACGATCGACCTCGCGCACGCGGCGATGAGCGCGACGCCCTCGGACCTCGAACTCCACCGCGGACGGACCGTCGTCGCGGCGGTCCACACCAACGACGCGACGATCAGCCTCGACGAGGACTGGCACATGGGCGACGAGGGGTACTTCCGGAGCCGAACCGTCCGCGCCCCCACCGTCTCGCGGTTCGTCGAGCAGGTCGTCGGCTCGCTCGCGCTGTACCTCGCCGAGAGCGAGCACGCGCTGGCCAACGCCGACGTCGTGGACGAACTCCTGGTGCTCGACGGCCCGATCTACCCGAAGGCGATGCTCCGGTGGCCGGACCGCGACCCCGAACTCGGGGACCTGCTGCGCGAGGAGGACCTGCCGCGCGACGCCCTCCGGAACTACCTGCGCCTCGTCGAGCGGTTCGTCGAGCGCGACGTGCCCCTCGTCGGGTTCGTGAAGAACCCCATCTCGAAGTCGATCACCCGGGCGGTCCGCTCGAAGGGCGCGCAGGCCCCGTGGCTCGACGACGCCGCCTTCTTCACCCGGATCCTCGAGCGCGGCGGGACCGTCGACGGGGAGTGGGTCCGCGACGAGGACCACCTGACGGTCACGGGCTGGTTCCACTCCCGGGGCGGCGCCGACCGACCCCTGTCGCGGGACGGCGACGCGCTCGGGCTCGACCGGGAACTCCCGCCCGAGGACTACGAGGTCACCTTCTGTGCGGTGTACGACCCCCGCGACGACCTGCTGTACCGGATCGAGGCGCCCGCCGCCGTCACCCGCGACGAGGAACGGCGGGACCGACTCACGCGACACCTCCTGTCGGCGGTCGCCGCGGGCGGCGGCCCCCCGCTGGCGATCACGAAGGCCGACGAACTCGCCCGGATCAGCCGCGACGAGCGGCGCTCGCTGTACGACACCTTCGAGACGGCGTTCGACACCGAGCGCACCAGCCGGTACGACGAGAAGCGCTGGTCGACGACGTGAAGGAACCGGGGACGACCCAGTCCCAGCGCGGGGCCATCCCGTCCGACCGAAACGCCGAATACCCATCGCCGTGACCGGTAGCCAACGCGTGGACTTCGAGGCATATCTCGATCGGATGGGCACGGAGACGACTGGGCGGTACGACGTAACGCCGCTGTTTGCCGATCCCGCGATCTTCGGGGCGCTCCGGAGCGACCTCCGCTCGGGGGCAATCGACGATCCGACGACGGTGGTTGGCATCGACGCGCTCGGGTTCGTCATCGGGGGTGCGCTGGCGACCGAGTTGGGCGTCGGGTTCGTCCCGGTGCGGAAGGGCGGGAAGCTCCCCTACCCCGAGGCGGCGTTGCTCCGCCGGGAGTTCACGGACTACTCGGGGACGTCGAAAGCGCTCGAACTCCATCCCGGGGCGCTCGGGACGGACGACCGTGCCCTCGTCGTCGACGACTGGGTGGAGACGGGCGCGCAGATGCGAGCCGCGACGGAACTCGTCGAGGCGGCCGGGGCGTCGGTCGCCGGGATCGCGGCTGTCGGCGTCGATCGCAACGAGGACACGGAACCCCTGTTCGAGCGCTACGCCGTCCACGGCCTGCAACCGCGTGACACCGGTCAGACCGACCCGTGAAAACGAGACCGGGGTCGCCCCTCGCGAAGATCGATCAGCCGTTGGACGGTTCCATGCCGGGTTCGGTCTGGACGACCTCGATTTCGACGGTGTCCGGATCGACCCCGATCCGGGCGAACTGCGTCCGGACGTGCTCTTTCGCGGCGTCGATCGCCGCCGTCCGCGACTCGTACCCGCGCGGCATCGGCGACTCGAAGGCCACGTGGACCTCGCGGTCGCCGACCACCTGGATCGTCCCGCCCGACTCGACCTCGTAGAACTCGTCGCAGACCCAGACGTAGGGGGCCTCCTCGTCCGGCGCCCCCTTGTACGACGGCGGTCGTTCGCCGCGCTCGTAGATGGTCCCCGTGAGAGTCGTCCCGCCAGCGGATCCGCGCACCAGTAGCATCGACCTCCCTAGGCGTCGGGTGGGCAAAAGGGTGGTGCGACGTGTCGGCGGTGCGTGTCGATCGGCCGACGTGGTCGAGGGCGGCCGTGCGAGGGATCAGTCCCGCCACGCCGCCCTGGCGTCCTTCGCCATCGCCCCGTGGTTGAGGAACCACTCCGGGACGTCGTCGATCGCGTAGTACTGGAGGGCCTCCCCCTCGTGAGCGAGTTCCAGGCTCCCGCCGGTCACGGTACAGAGATACGGCAACAGGACGGACGTGTAGGGGTAGTCCGGCGCGGGCGCCCGGCGATAGGCACCGACCAGGGTTTCCGGTCGAACGTCGAGCCCGGTTTCTTCACGGGCCTCGCGGACCGCCGCCGCCTCGGGCGTCTCGTCCATCTCCACGGCGCCGCCCGGCAAACACCACGCTCCCGAGCCGGGCCGCTTCATGACCAGCACCTGGCCGTCCGCGTCGAAGACGACGGCCTCGACCCCGACCTTCGGCGTCACCTGTCCCAGTTCGTCCGCGAGTCGGTCCCGAACGTCCTCGGCCGGGACGTCGAGCGTCCGGCCGTAATACTGCTGGACCAGTTCGAGGATTCGCTCGTACCGCTCCTCGTCGTAGGGATCGTCGGCGTAGTTGAGCCCCGTCCGGGCCATCGCGCGGAGTTCGTCAAGGAGGGCGAGGATTTCCATGCGAGCGCTCATGAAGACCACTCAGAAGAAGGTTCGGGGCCGGGTCTGCGAGTGGACGACAGGACGGACAGGGGAAACGCGTTTCACCCCCGACGCGGTTATCGGGACCATGGTCGATCTGGGAGACTTCGAGGACCACGAGTCGGAAGGGCCCGATTCCGGCGAGTCGGGGTCCGGGGCCGACGTGCCCGAGGAGGCCGCCGATACAGCCGAGACCGCCGATGCCGGCGTCGAGTCCGGCGACGGCTCCGATCCCGACGCCGCCGCCGACTTCGACACTTACGACGTGACGCCCGTCGGCAGCGACCACGGCGTCGGGACGGTCGCCGTGTCCGAGGGGTTGCGAATCAGCGAGGAGGACGGCGAGACGTCGCTGATCGCGTACGTCACCGCCGACAACCGCCCGCAGGTGCGGATCGGGCGGTACCTGATCGTCCCCTACCCGAACGGCGAGCGCCTGTTCTGCCGTGTCACCGGGCTGGAGTACGCCCAGGAGTTCCACTCCGACGACGCCACCGAGATCCACGCCAGGCGGGCGATGCGCCGGGAGACGATCGACGAGGCCGACTACAAGTTCCTCGCCGAACTGGAACCGATGGCGGTCGTCTTCGAGGGCGAGGACGGCCTCACGCGACGGATGCCCGACCGCGTCCCGAAACCGGAGACGACCGTCCGCGAGGCGACCGACGAGGCCGAGATCAAGACCGGCCTCAAGATCCCCGAGGAGGGGGTCTTCCTGGGCCACCTCTCGGTCGGGGGCGAGAAGGTGCGGACGGCCGCCGAACCGCCGACGATCGACTACCGCCTGACGGACGACTACGAGGACGGCGACCCCCTCGTCTTCCGGCACACGCTCGTGGCCGGCGGGACCGGGTCCGGCAAGACCCACGCCGCGAAGAACGTCCTCCGGCAGTACCTCGGGCGGACCTACCGGATGGGCGACGGCCGCACGCCCGAACTCGCCGTCGTCCAGTTCGACCCCCAGGACGAGTACGCCCAGATGCACGACGACAACCCGGCCGTCGACGACGAGTACGCCCGCCGGCTGGAGCGGGAGGGGATCGAACACGGCGGGTACGACGACACGAAGGTGTTCGTCCCGAAGGTGGGGTCGGCGACCTACGCCGCCGATCACCACCGCGCCGAACAGGTCGAATTCACCCTCCCGTTCTCGATGGTTCGGGACAACCCCTGGCTCGTGGCCGGCAGCGGCCTCAACGACAACCAGTACGGCGCGTTCGTGAACGTCCTCCTGCCGCGCTTCTTCGACCGGCACGGCGACGGCGGCACGTACGACCAGTTCCAGACATACATCGACGACCCCGCGCTCAAGGAGGAACTCGACGAGAGCGGGCAGGTCCACGAGGCCACGTTCGACGCGATCCGGCGGCGCGTCCGCGGGTTCGGCCACGTGTTCGACCAGGGTGCGCGCCCGATCACCGACCTCGTGAACGACTTCGTCCGGCCGGGCGGGCTGACGACCGTCCCGACCTACCACCTCAGCGACTCCCGGGCGACCGAGACGGTCGTGCTCGCGCTGGCGAGCCTGCTGGTCGACCAGAAGCTCTCGAACGACCCCGACTTCGAGCGCATCGAGGAGACGCCCCTGATCCTCGGGCTGGACGAGGCCCACACGTTCCTGACCGACGCCGAGAGCGTCCAGGCCCGGAAGGTCATCGGCAAGTTCGCCGACGCCGCCAAGCAGGGCCGCAAGGAGCGCCTGGGCCTGTTCCTCGTCACGCAGGACCCCCAGGACGTCGCCGAGCCGGTGTTCAAGCAGGTGAACACCCGCCTCGTGCTCAACCTCGGCGACGAGGACGCGATCCGGAGCGTCAACATCCCCTCGAACCTCGAGGACAAGGTGCCCTACATGGAGAAGGGCCAGATGGTGGTGTACTCGCCGGACAACTCCGAGCCGGTCGAGTGCCTCGGCCTCCCGCGCTGCGTCACCCGCCACGGCCGGGACTGAGGTGGAAACCCCGGGCAGCGGTTCGGATCACCGGGCAACATAAACCGGTGTGGGTCCTTTTTTCACGTGTGCGGGACGATACCACGGTCCTCGTCGCGTTCGACGGCTCCGATCCCGGGGTCGCCGCCCTCGAATTCGCCCTCCGGGAGTACCCCGACGCCGACATCACGGTGCTGACCGTCGTCACCCCCGCGCTGAGCGGCGGCGAGGGGATCGGCGGGTTCCCCGCCTCGTCGGAAGTCCGGTTCGAGCAGGCGCGCGAGGAGGCCGAGGATCGACTCGACGAGGCGCGGGCGCTCGCCGACCAGGCCGGCGTCGACGTCGACACCGCCGTCGAGGTCGGACGCCCCGCCAGCGTCATCGTCGAGTACGCCGACGAGCACGACGCCGAGTCGGTCGTGCTGGGGAGTCACGGCCGCGACGGGCTCTCGCGGGTGCTGCTGGGGAGCGTCGCCGAGGCGGTCGTTCGCCAGTCGCCGGTCCCGGTGACGGTCGTCCGGTAGGTCGCCTCAGAGTACCGAGTTGGGCCCCCGGAGACCGGCGTAGGAAACCGCTGCGAGCGCCAGCGCGAGCCCGCCCTGCCAGGCCGGCGCGATCGGGACGCCGCCGATCGAGGTCCACCCGGACACGAGGGTGAACAACAGGAACGCCGGCAGGACGATCGCGATCCCGTAGAGCCAGGGCCGCCCGAGCGCCCGCCCGACGGCGCCGGTCCCCCGTTCGTACTCCTCGAGGGCGTCCTTCCCGACCACCCACCCGGCGAACAGCAGGATCACGAGTAGCCCGAGGGTCAGCAACTGGTCGACGACGACGCCGGCGAGGGTGTCGAACAGGTCCGGAGCGAGCGCGGCGGTCGTCCCCGTCACGGCCAGCACGGCGCTGACGCCGAACGTGGCCCGCCGCCGTTCGACCCCGTGTTCGTCGACGAGGTACGAGACCGGGAGCTCGAGGATGCTGATCGAACTCGACAGCGCGGCCAGCGCGACGACGAGGAAGAAGACCGTCGCCAGGGCGGTCCCGTAGGGCAACTCGGCGAAGGCGCCGGCCAGGCTCACGAACAGGGCGCCCGGGCCGCCGCTCCCGGGCTCGACGTTCATCGAGAACAGCAGCGGGAAGACGACCAGCCCCGCGAGGACGCCGACGAACGTGTTGAGCACGGCGATCGACGCGCCGTCGGCCGGGAGCGATCGGCCCTCGTCGAGGTACGACGCGTAGGTGATCATGGTGCCCGCGCCGACCGACAGCGTGAACAGGGCCTGCCCGGCGGCGGCCCGGAGGAGCCCGAAGGGGTCGTCCCGGAGCGGCGCCGGGTCGAACGAGAGGTAGAAGTCCAGGCCGCCGCCCGCGCCGGGGAGGGTAACGGCCCACGCGGCCAGACCGACGAGGAGCGCGACGATGAGGGGCATCATCACGGTCGTCGCGCGTTCGATCCCGTCGCGGATCCCGCCGGCCACGATGGCGGCGGTGACCCCGAGGAAGAGGAGGTGGAACGCGACCGCCTCGAGGCCGAAGTTGATCTCCCCGAAGAAGGCCCCCGGAGCGGCGAAGTACGCCCCGGTGACGCTTTCGATCGTGTACCGGAGGATCCAGCCCCCCACGACGGTGTAAAACGAGAGGATGGCGACCGACGTCACGAGGAACAGGAGGCCCACGCCCCGCCACCACCGGGATCCGGAGAGGGAGTGCAACGCGCCGACCGGGTTTCGCGTCGACCGGCGTCCCAGGACGAACGCGCCCAGCAATCCCGGCACGCCGACGAAGAGGACGAGCACCAGGTAGACGATGAGGAAGGCGCTGCCGCCGTTCTCCGCCGCCATCCAGGGGAACCGCCAGAGGTTCCCGAGCCCCACGGCGCTGCCCACCGCCGCGAGGATGAAGCCGATTCGAGTTTGCCACGTTTCTCTGACCATCGATATCCATACACAGGGGCCGACCCCGGGATAGCCCCTTCGCGTCAATATGGAGGGATTGCATCTCCCCCTCGACGCCGTGACGACAGGCTTTCGGGAGTGCCGCGCGATCGTGCACCCATGACGACGATCGCGTTCCTCTCGGTCGCTCCGGTCACCGAGGACAGCATGGCGGGCGAGGTCGCGAAGGCCGTGGCCGCCCTCGAGGAGTTCGACGTGTCCTACGAAACGACCCCCATGGGGACGACGATCGAGGCGGACGACGCGGCGGAGATCTTCGCCGCCGCGCGGGCCGCCCACGAGGCGGTCGACGGGGACCGGGTCTCGACGTTCCTGAAGGTCGACGACAAGCGGACGGTCGACCAGCGGGCGACGGAGAAGGTCGAGGCCGTCGAACGGGAGCTGGGTCGGGCGGCCCGCTCGGACGGGGAGAGGGACTCGTAGCCGGTCGGAAGCCCACGTTTTCTCATCGACGACGTCGCCGAACGCCGACGAGCGACAGCGCCGATGATCGCTCGTTCGGGACTCTTTGGGGTGGTCGAGGGGGTCGCCGGAACTCGTCTGGCCTTTCACGACCCGGTCGTAACTCGCCGGGGATCGCCGGACCTTGCCGGGATTTGTCGGGGCTCGCCGGGGGTCGAGGGCCCCACACACTACCCTGAACGATCGACCATGTACAAACATGTCAGTAATTCCGTGACATCGGTTACCATATGTGATCCTATCTAAAGTGATATATGTGGTGTGATACCGTGATCCTCAAACCGGGAATTTAACGGTTTCACACCATCCAAACGGCATTACAAATAGTGACATACCTTGTTCTGAAAAAGTGAGATTTAAGTGTCTACGGATACAATGTAGAATTGAGATGTCAACCCGAACGCTGCGCGAAACCTCGCGCACAGTGGACTGGACCGCCATGGGAAACACCGTCGCCGGCTACGGCGTCGGCGCCGTCGCCGCGACGCTGGCGCTCGCCTACCTCCTCAGCCTGGCCACCGCGGTTTCGTTCGGCCTCCTGCTGATCGCGACCGGCGCCTTCGGCGTCATCGTGCTGTCGGCCGCGCTGACGTCCGGTACCGTCACGCCGGTCTCGAACGGGACGATCGCGCAGGCCGGCAATCCGATGGTCTTCCGCCGGCAGACGACCTCGGACGGCCGCTTCACCGCCGCGATCTACAGCACGAGCCTCGTCGTCGCCTCGTTCGCCCTGCTCGTCGCGCTGGCCTGAGGACCGCACCCTAGCTCGAACGTATCGATCCAACGGCGTTCGTTTGCAGGAGAGGCACCGCGTTTTTGAGGTTCGCACTTCGCTTTTCGCGGTTCTACGTCCACTCGAGCGACGGCGCCCGCCGTTTCGGGACGGTCAAACAGTTCCCGCCGGGCGGACGGCCCCGTTCCCCGGAACGTGTCCTTTTAGCCGGGGGCGCCCGACCACGGTGACATGGAGAGCCTGAACCGGATGGCCATCGAACTCGTCGACGAGGCCCTCGAGTTCGTCGACGAGCTCGCGATCGAGGCCTTCGAACTCGACAACGACGCCACCGTCCTGGACTTCGGCGTCGACGTCGACGGCGGCATCGAGGCGGGCCTGCTGTTGACCGAGATCCAGACCGCCGGCCTGGCGACGCTCGGGACGCGGATCGACACCGTCGCCGACGTTCCGCTGGTCCACGTGGACCTGACGACCGATCGGCCGGGGCTGGCCCTGCTGTGCGCCCAGAAGGCCGGGTGGGAGGTCGCCGTCGACGGCTTCGAGGGGTTGGGCAGCGGGCCCGCCCGCGCCCTGGTCGGCGAGGAGACCGACTTCGAGCGCGTCGGCTATCACGACGCCTTCGACCTCACGGTCCTCGCGCTCGAGGCCGAGGAACTGCCGGACGAGGCGGTCGCGGAACACGTCGCCGACCTGGCCGAGGTCGAGACGAGCGGCGTCTTCCTCCCGACGTTCCGGACGGCGAGCCTGGCCGGGAGCGTCACGACGGCCGCGCGGGCGGCCGAACTGGCCGTCTTCCGCCTCGCGGAGCTCGGGTACGACCCGACCGACGTCGTCACCGCCAGCGGGGCGGCGCCGGTCGCCCCCGTCGCGGCCGACGAGCCGACGGCCATGGGTCGCACGAACGACGCCCTGGCCTACGGCTCCCGGGTCTCGCTGACCGTCCGCGAGGACTTCGACCGCTTCGACGAGGTGCCTTCGAGCGCCACCGACGAGTACGGCCGGCCGTTCGAGGCCGTCTTCGAGGACGCCGACTGGGACTTCTACGAGATCCCCGAGTCGGTGTTCGCCCCGGCCCAGGTCACGATCGACGTGCTCGGGGGGCCGACTTACGCGCTCGGCGAACGGAACGAGTCGGTGCTCGTCGAGTCGTTCGGCCTCTGACCCGCGACCCATGCAGTTCAAACCCGTCCCGACGCCGCCGGACTCGCTCGCGTTCGTCGAGGCGGCGCGGGCCACGGTGCCCCTCGTGCCCAAGTCCGAGCACGACTGCTGTGGGCGCCTGATGAATCGAACCACCGTCGACGCCCGCGACGACGCCCGGACCTGGCTGACGTTCCTGCGCGCCCTCGAACTCGTGGCCGAACACGAGACGGGCTACGCCCGGACCCGATCCGAGTTCGACCGCGAGTCGGTCGCCGCGGCCTTCGAGGAGCGCGTGTTCGCCGCCGACGCCGTCCTCGACGCCCTCCGCGAGGCCGACGACCCGCTCGACGCCGCCGGCGTCTTCGACCGGATCGAGGACGTCGTCCCGCGGTGGGAACGCGAGCGCGACCCCCACTGGCGCGAGGCCTGGCGCGGTCGCGTCGCGGACCTGCTCGACTGGGCCGTCCTCCTGGGTCTCGCGGAGCGAACGGACGGCCGTTACCGCGTGAAGGGCGAGGACCGACCGGACGCCGACTGACTTTTGCCCCGGGCTGCCGTAGGGCCGGCCGATGACCGACGTGGACGCCGTGTTGTTCGACCTCGACGACACGCTCTGCGAGTACCGGCGAACGACCGCGGACCTGCTCGAACTGTCCTTCGACCGGGCGGGCGTCGAGCCCCTGTTCACCGTGGACGACTACCACGCCCGGTACGGCGACTTCGTGGACGTGAGCGAGAGCATCCGGGACCTCAGGCGACAGTGTTTCGCCGCGCTCGCCGAGGAGGCGGGCGCGGATCCCGCGGCCGGCGAACGGGTCGCCGAGGTCTTCTCGGAGGAACGGGACCACGGCGACGTCCGCCCCTTGCCCGGCGCCGGGACGGCGGTCGAGCGGCTCGCCGACCGGTACCGGCTCGGGATCGTGACCAACGGCGCCCCCGAGATGCAGACGGCGAAACTGGCGGCGCTGCCGTTCGCCGACGCGTTCGAGACGGTCGTCTACGCGGGCTACGACGTCCCCGCCAAGCCCGACCCCGCGCCGTTCTACCGCGGCCTCGACGCGCTGGACGCGGAGCCGGAACGGGCGGTCCACGTGGGGAACTCCCTGGAGTCCGACGTGGCCGGGGCGGCCGCCGCCGGCGTCGGGAGCGTCTGGCTGAGCAACGGCGTCGAGGCGTCCCAACCGACCCCGGACTACCGGATCGAGTCGCTCGAGGAGCTATGGACGCCACCCTGGGAACGGGCGTAGGAGTGCCCGCGCCGGTCACCGGATCTCGATCTCCCGCCACCGGTCGGCCTCGGCCGCTTCCAGGCGGGCGATCCGCTCCTCCATCGGCGGGTGGGTGGCCA
>Ga0207797_1002984_pt1 | contig 11505 bp, 10 predicted proteins | sample PRCRCaboRojoPR_6_FD_187275 | JGI IMG/M metagenome (GOLD analysis project Ga0207797, IMG submission 187275) | Marine sediment microbial community from Cabo Rojo, Puerto Rico - PR CR 10% Liquid 1 (SPAdes) | ecosystem: Environmental > Aquatic > Marine > Coastal > Sediment | place: Cabo Rojo, Puerto... | reverse complement strand
CGACCGTCTACTCCGTCCGCCTGCCCCTCACTGCCAGTTCTCCGGCCGCAGCGACCGCACCGCCGCACCGGCCTGCCACATCTCCGACTCCCGCATCTCCTGCAGCTCCTCCCCCAGCCGCTCCTTGTAGTCCGGCGCGCTGTTGGCCTCGAGGACGATGCGGGTCTCCTCGCCGGCGACGACGCTCTCGTAGAGCTCGTCGAAGACCGGCTCGACCGCCTCGCGGAAGCGATGCCGCCAGTCGAGAGCGCCCCGCTGCGCTGTGGTGCTGCAGTTGGCGTACATCCAATCCATCCCGTTCTCGGCGACCAGTCGGATCAGGCTCTGCGTCAGCTCCTCGACCGTCTCGTTGAAGGCCTCGCTGGGGCTGTGGCCGTGCTCGCGAAGTGTGCCATACTGGGCCTCCATAATGCCCGCCAGGGCGCCCATCAGCACCCCGCGCTCGCCCGTCAGGTCGCTATAGACCTCCTCCTCGAACGTGGTGGGGAAGAGATAGCCGGAGCCGATGGCCACCCCGACCGCCAGCGCGCGCTCCTCGGCGCGTCCGGTGTAGTCCTGGTGGACGGCGTAGCTGGCGTTAATGCCGCTCCCGGCCAGGAAGTTCCTCCGCACGCTCGTGCCGGACCCCTTGGGCGCCACCAGGATCACGTCGACGTCGTCTGGCGGCACGATCCCGGTCTGGTCGTTGTAGACGATGCCGAAGCCGTGGGAGAAGTAGAGGGCGTCCCCCGCGCTGAAGTGCGGTTCGATGGTCGGCCAGAGGGCCATCTGTCCGGCGTCCGAGACCAGGTACTGCACGATGGTCGCCCGCTCCACCGCCTCCTCCCAGGGGAAGAGCGTCTCGCCGGGCACCCAGCCGCCTTCCTGGGCCTTCTGCCACGAGCGGGGCCGCTCCGCCGAGCCGCCGACGATGACGTTCACCCCATTCTCCCTCATATTCAAGGCCTGCGCCGGTCCCTGCACGCCGTACCCCAGCACAGCCACCACCTCGTCGCTCAGCACCCGTTGCGCCTTCTCCAGCGGGAACTCCTCCCGCGTCACCACGTCCTCCACCACCCCACCGAAATCTATCTTTGCCATAACTGATCTCCACTCCCTGTTCCTACGTAGAAACCTCTGCTTACTGACCACTGATCACTGAACACCGTTCTTCCCGCGCACCATGGCCACCCGCCCCGTCCGTACCATCTCCTCCACCCCAAAGGGCTGCAGGATCTCGAACAGCCCGTCTATCTTGTCCTCCGTCCCCGTCACCTCGACGGTGAGGGTCTCCAACCCCAGGTCGACCACCCGGGCGCGGAACGTCTCGACGATCTGCATCACCTCGGAGCGCTGGCCGTTGCTCGCCCGCACCTTGATCAGGGCCAGATCGCGCAGCACTGCTGGCTGATCGGTGACGTCCTTGACCCGGATCACGTTGACCAGTTTGTAGAGGTTCTGCACCACCTTTTCGGTGTCGGTCCGCTCGCCGTCGACGACGATCGTCATCCGCGAGACGCCCGGCTCCTCGGTGTGGCCAACCGTCAGGCTTTCGATGTTAAAAGCTCGCCGCCGGAAAAGGCTGGCGATGCGGTTCAAGACGCCCGGCTTGTCCTCCACCCATGCGACCAATGTCCGATCCACGATCCTCCTCCTTACCTCTCTAGCCCGTCTCGCTGATCGCCACGGGCCGGCGTATCATCTCGTGCAGCGCTGCCCCGGCGGGGACCATCGGGTAGACGTTCCCTTCCTCGCCCTTCTGGGCCACGTGGAAGTCGATCAGAGCCGGGCCCTCCTGCGCCCTGGCCTCCGCCACCACGCCTCGGGCCTGATCCGGCTCGGTCACCCGCCACGCCGGCACCCCATAAGCCTCGGCCAGCTTGACGAAATCCGGGTTGACCAGGGGCGTGGCCTCGTACCGCTCGTCGTAGAAGAGCTCCTGCCACTGACGCACCATCCCCAGGTGACCGTTGTTACAGACCGCGATGCGGATCGGCAACCGCTCTTGGACGGCCGTGGCCAGCTCCTGCAGCGTCATCTGGAAGCCACCATCGCCGACGATGGCCCAGACCTCGCTGTCGGGCTGCGCCACCTGAGCTCCGATGGCCGCCGGCAGCCCGAAGCCCATGGTGCCTAGACCGCCGGAGGTGACCTGGGTGTGGGGGGTGTCCAGCGGGTAGTACTGCGCGGCCCACATCTGATGCTGCCCCACATCAGTGACCATGATGGCTTCCCCTCCAGTCCCCTCGTAGATAGCGTCGATGACCCGCGGGGCCGGCAGACGGCCGTTCTCCGGACGGTTCAGGACGTCCCGGACCGCCGTGTCGCCCTGCCAGTGCTCAATCTGCCCGAGCCAGGCCGGGCGCTCGGCCGGCTCCACCAGGGGCAGCAGCTGATTCAACACGTGATGGAGATCGCCTTGAATCGGCACGTCGACGGGGACGATCTTGTTCAGCTCGGCCGGGTCGAGGTCGACGTGGACCTTCTTGGCGTGAGGGGCGTAGGTCTCCAACGTTCCGGTCACCCGATCGTCGAAGCGCATGCCGAACGCCAGGAGGAGATCCGACTCCTGAATGGCGCGATTGACGAACGCCTCACCGTGCATGCCCATCATCCCCAGGGCCAGAGGATGCGACTCCGGGAACCCACCCTTGCCCAACAGCGTGAGGGCGACGGGCGTCTGCGTCTTCTCCACGAACGTCTTGAGGGCGTCCATCGCCTCCGACATCAAGACGCCGTGGCCGGCCAGGATGACGGGCCGCTCGGCCTCGTTAATCAGCTTAGCCGCCTGCTCCACCAACGTCGGGTCGCCCTTCTTCCTGGGTTGATAGCCCGGCAGCTCCAGGCCGTCGGCCGGGGGCTCGAAGTCCGTCTCCGCCTGCTGAACATCCTTGGGCAAATCGATCAGCACCGGCCCCGGCCGCCCGGTCCGGGCGACGTAGAAGGCCTCGTGAATCACATCGGCCAGCTCCGCCACGTCGGTAACCAGGTAGTTGTGCTTGGTGATGGGCAGCGTGACCCCGGTGATGTCCGTCTCCTGAAAGGCGTCGGATCCGATCAGCGAGGTCGGGACCTGGCCCGTGATGCAGACTATGGGCGCGGAATCGATCATCGCCGTGGCGATGCCGGTGACCAGGTTCGTGGCACCGGGGCCCGAGGTGGCCATGGCGACGCCAACCTTGCCGGAGACCCGAGCGTAGCCGTCGGCGGCGTGGCTCGCGGCCTGCTCGTGCCGCATCAGGATGTGGCGGACCCCGTACTCCCGGCGAGGATGGTAGGTGTGCATGATGGCCCCGCCGGGAATCCCGAAGACCACCTCGACGTTCTCTCGTTTCAGCATCTCCCAGACGATCTCCGCTCCTGTCCTTCTCATTCTTCCTCCTTTTTGGGTTCTTGATGGCCGATAACGTTCGTCATCTTGATCCAATCATCGTAGCAACCTGACCTCCGGCGACCAGCCCCCCGCGGTGCGCCCCGACCCGATCGGATCGACGGTGATCTCAAATGACCCCTTGCGTCTCCCCTCAGGTAACAAAAAAAGCCGCCCGGTTGGGCGGCTCTTCATTAGCTCCTCGGCTCCTGCGCTGCCTACGGTGCCATCCCAACCTCCGGATCCTCCTGACTAAGCAGGAGGACGCTAATAACGATGACGAGAAGCAGCCCAATGAGGAGCCCGGACAGCGGACCGGCTCCAGCGCTCTGCCGGGCGATCGGGTTGGTCGATCTGTCGATTTGATTGGGACTGTCTGTCGTCCTCATCATCGTCGCACCCTAGGCATACTGTTCAACCGTCATAGAAAACAAAAAAGCCGCCCCGCTGGGCGGCTCTTGGCTACGTTAGACTGAAGCGCAATGCCCAGCGACTCAAGGCCCCTCGATAACAACGAGGAGCAGAACGGGCAGAATAAGAATAGCGCGCAACGCTCTTGATCTCATAGGATAATGTGTCATAAACTGATCGATCTCGTAGCCAGATTGCGTGCCATTATAGGACGTATCCCGCAGTTGTCAAGCCGCAACCCCACGTTACTGTTAACGGATTGTAAACGTTGGCCACGAAGGGCCCTCTCCAGGTGTCACAACACGCATCCAACCTGGACTTCTCAGGCGCTCTAAGCCCCGCCTCGGAGCGACTGGCACCGCTAGCCTCGTCTGGGCCAGGACCGCCCCCGAGACGGTGGCGGGAAGCGGGCGAACACCAACGCCTGTTGTGTGAAAGACACTACTCCACCGCAGAGAATCCGTTGGGATCGCTGGGCGTATGGTTCGACTCTCCCAACAGCCTCGACTTCTGATAGGCAGCCCAGACGGCCTTCGACAGCACCGTCCGCAGGCTCCCCTTCTCCAGTTGGTAGATCGCCTCGGCGCTGGTGCCCCCCGGCGAGGTGACCATGTTCCGCATCTCGGCCAGGTGTCGGTCCGACTGGCAGGCGAAGCTCGCCGAACCGAGGACCGTCTGTGTCACCAGCTCCTCCGCCACGCGCCGCGAGAAGCCAAGATGGACGGCGGCGTCGGTCAGGGCCTCCATCATCAGGAAGACGTAGGTGGGTCCGGTGCCACTCACCGCCGTGGCCATGTCCAACATGCCCTCGTCCTCGACGTGGAGTTCCCGTCCCATGGCCTGCAGGATGGCTCGTGCCTGCGCCCGCTGCACCTCGTTCACGCCCTCCGACGCCGTCCAGACCGTCATCCCCTGCCCGATCTGCGCCGGCGTGTTGGGCATGGCCCGCACCACAGCCTGGTGGCTCAGACCGGAGGCGATGGTATCGATATCCATGCCGGCCACGATCGACATCACCAGTGCCTCCGGGAAGATCAGCCCCCGCAACTCCCTCAGCACCGTCGGCAGGACCTGCGGCTTCACCGACAGCATCACCACGTCGGCGGCCTCCGCGGCCTCCCGGTTGTCCGTCGTCCCCACCACGCCGTAGCGCCGGTTCAGCACCTCCGCCCGCTCCTCTCGGGGGCCGCTGGCACAGATGTGGGCCGGGGCGACCAACGCCTTGTCGACCAACACCTGGATCATCGCCTCGGCCATGGTGCCGCTGCCGATGAAGGCCAGAGCCTTGCCGCTCAGAAGCTCATCCATAGACTCGGTTACCTCTCCTTCTCAACTCGTGAAACAGTCTCGTGGCCAGCCACCTCGCTTGCGGCTGGACTCCCGACCAACCAGCGCACCGTCCCTATCGAACAGCCGTCAGCCAGCCGTGGCGGTCCTCGAGCTCCCCACTGGTGATGCCGAAGAACATCTCCTGCAGGCTCTCCGTCACCGGGCCACGCTCCCCCGGCCCAACCGGTATGCCATCGATCGAGCGCACCGGCGTGATCTCCGCCGCCGTGCCGGTGAAGAAGACCTCATCGGCCATGTAGAGCGCCTCGCGGGGGATAAAGGCCTCCCGCACCGGGTGCCCGGCCTCCTCCGCCAGGGTCACCACGCAGCGCCGGGTCACCCCCTCCAGGATCGAGGAGGCCAGCGGCGGGGTCATGACGTCGCCGCGGCTCACCATAAACAGGTTCTCCCCGCTCCCCTCGCTCACGTAGCCGTTGGCGTCCAGGGCGATCCCCTCCACGTAGCCGTGCTCGTGCGCCTCCATAGCGATCAACTGCGAGTTGATGTACTGCCCACCCACCTTGGCCGCGGCCGGGAACGTGCCCGGCGCCATCCGCCGCCAGGAGCTCACGCCCACGTCCACGCCTTCCTCAATAGCCTCAGGGCCCAGATACCGCCCCCACTCGATGGCGATAATGGCGACGCCCACCGGACACGGCGTCGGGTCGATGCTGAAGGACTCGAACCCCCGGTAGACAAGGGGGCGGATGTAGCAGGACTGGAGGCCATTGGCCCGCACCGTCTCCAGGATCGCCTGTCGGATCTCCTCCTTGGTGTATGGAATCGCCATCCGATAGACCTTGGCCGAGCTGAACAGACGGTCGACGTGGGCATCCAGGCAGAAGACGGCCGGGCCCTGATCCGTCGCGTAGGCCCGTATGCCCTCGAACACACTGGATCCGTAGTGGAGGACGTGGGCCGCCGCGTGGACCTGGGCCTCATCCCATGGGATCAACTCACCGTTGAACCAGATAGACTCGCTCTTCTTCATCGTCATTGCTTTCTCCTTTGGTCGTGGATCATCATGCAATCTGCGGCCTCCGCTCCGGCTGGACCTGACGTCAAGCCCTATCCGGTGGCCTCGCGTCACAAACAAAAAGCCCCCGGTGGGGGGCTGGGGCTCGAAAGACGATTAGGACTCAGTTCTCGATTACCCTGACAGCCTCCCAGGCTCGATCCTCTCGCTAAGGACGAGAATAGGCTTCGTAGGGGCGGGAACGTCCCTTGTCAGCATCACTGGCATCACAGGCATCATAGGCATCATAGGCATCGTAAGCATCACAGGCATAGCGCACTCGGCTGACCGCTCAACAGACGCGCATCTTGATGGAGCATCATAGCACACCATCAGCAATTGTCAACCGACCTCACGGAGCCGGAAACCCACTGAGGCCTTCTGCCTTTGATTTCTGCCCAGCCTGGTTTATAATGGGGCTGGACGCCAGCCTCGGCCTAACCACGGCCCAAGGAAAGACCACAGGCGTTTTCGAGCACTGCTTACTACATATGCTACACCACAACAAAAGGAGGCTAGAGACGATGAGGACGAGACGCTGGTTGCTGGCCGCTCTACTGCTGGCCACAAGCATCGCCACCGCGAGCTGCGCCGGCCTGGGCGGAGGAGGCCAGGGCGGCGAAGGCACCTTCAAGGTCGCCTACGTCTACGTCGGCCCGGTCGGCGACCTGGGCTGGAGCTACGCTCACGACCAGGGACGACAGAATCTCGATGAGGCCTTCGACTACGTCGAGACCACCTACAGCGAGAATGTGCCCGAGGGACCCGACGCCGAGCGCGTCATCCGTGACTACGCCGAGGACGGCTACGATATGATCTTCGCCACGTCGTTCGGCTACATGGACGCCGTGATGGAGGTGGCCAAGGATCACCCGGACGTCATGTTCGAGCACTGCACCGGCTACAAGACGGCCGACAACGTCGCTATCTACGACGGCCGCGGCTACGAGGGCTGGTATCTGGCCGGCATCACGGCCGGGCGGATGACTGAATCGAACATCCTCGGCTACGTGGCGCCTTATCCCATCCCCGAGGTGGTGCGCAACCTGAACGCCTTCGCCCTGGGCGCCCGTTCCGTCAACCCGGACGCCGAGCTCCACCCGGTCTGGATCATGGACTGGTTCAACCCCCCGGCGGAGCGTGAGGCAGCTCAAGCCCTGCTGGACACCGGGGCCGACGTCATCGCCCGTGAGAGCGACTCCACGGAGCCGGACAAGCTGGCCCAGGAGAACGGCGTCTACGCCATCGGCTACAACGCCATCTCCCAGGACGTGGCGCCGGATGCCGTGCTGACCGCGCCGATCTGGGATTGGGGCGTCTACTACAAGGATACTGTGGAGAAAGCCCACAGCGACGAGTGGGAGACCCACGCCTACTGGGGCCACATGTCCGACGGCATTCTGGAGCTGGCGCCCTTCGGCGACATGGTCCCCCAGGACGTCCAGGACGAGGTCAACGCGGCCAAGGAGGAGATCATGAGCGGCGACCTGCATCCCTTCAGCGGCCCCATCAAGGATCAAGATGGGGAGCTGCAGGTGGCCGAGGGCGAGACAATGACGGACGAAGCCCTGCTCTCTTTCAACTGGCTGGTGGAGGGCGTCGTCGGTCAGATTCCCGAATAGCAGACCCGACATCCAGACCCCCAGGGTTTCCGGAAGGTCGCTGGTCCCTGAACACCTTGACCTCAAGGAGACGCGTTCTGAGGATCGAAGCCTCGTGGAAAACCCCGGGGGTCTATACGAGTGCGGTTGAGCACAATTCTTTGCGGCGACGCCCTCTTGCGGTAGAATCCTCCAGACCGAGGGTATCAAGCAGCTGATCATTGAGAGGACATGATGGACCTATGACAAACGTCTGGATCGCCCTGGGACTGACCCTCTTCGCGGGCTTGGCCACCGGGATCGGGAGCGGCATCGCCTTCTTCGCCAAACGATCCAACTACCGCTTCCTGTCGATCTCGACCGGCTTCTCCGCCGGCGTGATGATCTACGTCTCCTTTGTGGAGATCCTGAACAAGGGCCAGGAGGCGCTGACGGCGGCCTACGGGGAGACCTGGGGGGCGTGGGTCAACGTGGCCGCCTTCTTCGCCGGTATCGCCCTCATCGGCCTCATCGACCGCCTGATTCCTGAGGCGGAGAACCCGCATGAACCCCACACGGAGAAGGCCAGAGCGTCGCTTCGCGAGGAGGACCTCGGCGATCAGCCCGATCTCAAAGCAGCGTATCATCAACACGGAGACGACGACGCTCCGGTTGAGAACGCCCGTCAGGAGCAGCTCCTGCGCATGGGCCTCTTCTCCGCCCTGGCCATCGGCATCCATAACTTCCCCGAGGGCCTGGCCACCTTTCTCTCGGCCCTGCAGGACCCTACGCTAGGGGCGGCCATCGCCGTGGCCATCGCCCTCCACAACATCCCCGAGGGGGTCAGCGTCTCCGTGCCCGTCTACTATGCCACCGGAGATCGCGGCAAGGCCTTCCTCTACTCGGCTCTCAGCGGCATATCGGAGCCGATCGGCGCCGCCATAGCCTATGTGGCCCTGCGCCTCATCGTCGGAGGCGAGGGCGGCGTTATGCCCTCACAGGTGATGGGCGTGCTCTTCGCCGCCGTGGCCGGGATCATGGTCTACATCAGCCTCGACGAGCTGCTGCCCACCAGCCGCGCCTACGGGAAGGGGCACGACAGCCTCTTCGGGCTCCTGGCCGGCATGGTCGTTATGGCCCTCAGTCTCCTGCTTATGGCCTGACGGCTCCAACCGGTCAAGACCCCCGAGGTCTGCGGACGTGGCTTCCTCCCAGAGAGTCTTCCGCCGGTGAGATAGACCACCATGCTTCAAGGATATGTAGCTGAAGGCCTGGGGGATCGCACACGCCTGGAGCGCGGGTATGGCACCTGACCGCATCAACAGAGCTACCGGAGACGCGTCGGCGACGATCTGGCAGGGCTTCCACCACGCTTGGGCGTACAACCACCGCCTCAACCGCCTGGGCAGCTACGTCCGCCCTTGCCAACCCGCCGACGGGGAGCGAGAGGCCATCGTGGGCCACACGGCCGCCTCCGGCACCGGCGGGGACGTGGCCCGTTTCTCGGAGTACGTCACCCACGTCGAGGCCGCCGGGGTGGGCTTCCAGGAGGGCTGCGGCGAGACGACGGTCGAGTGCCCCCGGGCGATGACCACGGCCTTCCGCATCCAGGTCGACGGCCTCGACCTGGCGCCCGAGCTGGTCGGCAAGGAGACCTACACCGTCCTCCTCAACGGCTTCGACCTCGGCGCACAACGCCACGCCGACAAGCTGATCGCCTTCGATTTGGAGGTCACCGACCCCACCGTCTACGCCAACGGCACGAAGATCCGCTTCAGCATTCTGGGCGAGCTGTGCTTCGACTGCCGCACCGCCGAATGCCAGCTCTGGCCCATTACGCTGGAGATGGAGCGGGCGGAGCGCCGCGAGGAGGAGACCAATTCGCCGGGGCCCTCGCCGACCGAGCCACCGCCCAAGCGCGGCATCCGCAAGCGCCCGGCGTTCGAACAGGGTATCAACTGGCTGAAGCGACAGATCGCGCGCTTCACCGACCTCGAGACGGTGAAGCAGGGCATCGTCGGCCGCGAGGAAGATCGACTGCGACGGCGGCTGTTTCGCCTATTCGGCCGCCAGTTCTTCCTCCGGCTCCTCAAGTGGCGCATCGTCACACCCTACGTCCTCCGAGTCCATTACCTCATCGTCGCCGGCGACCGGGACGCCCTGCGGGTCAGCGAGTCCGACGTCATCGAGAACAGCTATACCTGGGACGCGGAGACTGAGATCCATCGGGAGGAGGTCGGCAGCCGTCCCATCGCGGTCGAGGGAGAGGATCCCGGACGGTACGCCCTGAACACCTTCGGCTTCCAACAGCTCTCCCTGACCACCGAGCTGGACCAGGACTTCGGCAGCCGCAACCCCATTCAGTGGGGAAAGGGCATGCATCTCCTGGCGTGGGACGTCGCCGTGCGAAGCATCGAGACCGCCGAGGGACGCGTCACCGCCACGCTGGACCTGTTCTACAAGTCCTGGAGCGAGGCGATGAACGAGGTGATCACCCTCACCACATGGGGCGCGGTCCGGTCGGCGGGCAGCGCGACGCTCCGCGTCCGTCTGGCCCTGCTCCAGGTCAGTCACGCGGCGCGCGGCCGACAGCGGCGCCTGCCTGGGCAGCTTTACTGGCCCGGCGGGGGGCTGAACGCGCGGGACGACCCGCGGGCATGCTTCGAGCGACCGGCCAACGGCGACCGGGGGGCCGACCGTGGTTCGTAGGTGGCGGCAGTTCCTGGGCCACGTCCGCAACCTGATCATCCGCCTCACCATCACCTACATCGTCCTGGTGGCCATCACCGCGCTCCCAGGCATCCGCGTCAGAGACGAACTGTTCTGCACTTGGATCGCCTCCTTGGGCTTCGTCCTCCTGACCCGCTTCGTCAGGCCGATCCTGCTGGCTCTGACGCTGCCCCTGACCATCACCACGGCGGGGCTCTTCATCTTCGTCGTCGACGGGATCCTGCTCCTGCTTACCGATCTGCTGACCGGGCTGGAGATCGCGAGCTTCGGCTGGGCCATCCTGGGCAGCATCGCCATGGGGATTATGAACATCTGGGTGGAGTCCGGGTTCAAGCGCCTGGGCTGGATGGAGCGGGAGTGCGAGGACGATCCCGCGGAGATCGCCTCCCCCGGCTGGGCGCTCCGCGTCCTCCTCGGCCTGGGTCTCCTGCTGGGCATCGTGTTCAGCGCTCTCACGGCCTACCAGGTGGCTCTGGCCCTCTCGACCGTGATCGGGAACCTGTCTCTGCTGGCAGCAGCAGGGCTCCTCACCCTGCTACTGCTCGCCGTGGGCGGCGGCCTGTACGGTCTCCACCGATACGAACTCGTCGTGCTGGGACTCCTGGAGGACGACGCTCCCGGCGTCGACGGATCCGACCCGACCGACGACCGCGACGGCACCGCAGATGGGACGCCACCGAACGCGGATAGCAGCGACGGAGGTGCCTCGACGTGAGCGAGAACGACCCCGACGCCGAGTCGCGACGGGGCGATGGCCGCACAGGTGGCACCGTCGACCGGGCGCGAAACGACGACCAGTCGGCAACGACGGCCGAACGCGTCCAGCGGCTTCGGGCGGAGAACGAACGCCTCCGCCGCGAGTACCAGCGCTCGCGGCGGGCCGAATACGACCGGACGGCGGTCGGCCTTGCGGTCCTCGGCGTCGTCGGCGTCGCCGCCGGCGCGGCTCTGCCGAGCGTCCGCGAGGTTCTGCTCGTCCTCGGGGGAATCGGACTGTTCGCGGCCGTTCTCACGCGATTTCTCGCCCCCGAGCAGTTCATTCCCCTCGACGTTGCCGAGGGGCTCTACGATGCGACCGCGGAGACGCGAGT
>Ga0207797_1002983_pt1 | contig 11508 bp, 10 predicted proteins | sample PRCRCaboRojoPR_6_FD_187275 | JGI IMG/M metagenome (GOLD analysis project Ga0207797, IMG submission 187275) | Marine sediment microbial community from Cabo Rojo, Puerto Rico - PR CR 10% Liquid 1 (SPAdes) | ecosystem: Environmental > Aquatic > Marine > Coastal > Sediment | place: Cabo Rojo, Puerto... | reverse complement strand
TTATGGTGACGCATTTATTGCGAGCCAATCAGTTGTCATTGCTCACTCAGCACTTAGTCCTGAGTGAGTGAATTCGTCACTGAATTTACGAATCGATGGCCTAAGGCCTCAAACAGGCTCACGATTTGCCCACGTTCGTGGGGCGCCTGCCCCGTTGAATTCCCCAAAGGGACCCCTATTCAACGGGGTGAACTTCATCCGAATGGGTCCCCAAAAACCTCATAATTGTCGCTTTCCGAGGTTATGCAAAGATCTCTTCTGAGGCACGCTGAGTCAAGGACCCCGCATAGCCGCTGGGTTGCTTACAACCCATCAGGAACGCCCGTACACCTCCGGCTCTCTGTTCAGGACCCATTTTTCGAGCATCTCGAATACCAGTTCCCGTTTTACCGGCTTGGGAATGTAATCATTCATCCCCGCCGATAGGCACTTCTCCCGATCCCCTTTCATGGCATGGGCCGTCATAGCGACAATCGGCACGGTGTCGTGTCCACCGGCCCGAATCGCCTTTGTGGCCTTCATCCCGTCCATTTCCGGCATCTGAACATCCATAAAGATCAGGTCGAATCGTTGCGGGTCCCCGGTATATTTCTCTACCGCTTCCCGGCCGTTGCTGGCGATTTCCACCTTGTACCCGGCCTTGGTCAGGACCATGGTGGCCAGGCGTTGATTCACCGGGTTGTCTTCCGCCAACAGAATGCGAGCGGAATGCTTCATCTCTTCCCGCAGGGAATGTTGTGTGGCAATGGTCTGCTTGGGGTCCGTCAATGCCCCGGCGGCCTTCCTGGCGATCAGTTTCTCCATCATCTGGAGCAGTTTCCTTCGCTGAACCGGTTTGGGGAGAAACCCGTCAAACCCCGCCTCCAGGCATTTCTTGGCATCTCTCTCCGTGGAAGAGGAGTAGGCGAGCATCGGCACATAGGGAAGCTGCATTTCCGGGTTACGAATGTCCCGGGCTACTTCGTACCCGCTCTTTCCCGGCATTTGGATGTCCAGAACACATAGGTCGAACGGCCGATCGGCGGCCAGGGCCGACTGTAAAGTCGGTATGACCCCTTCCGGCGCGGCGATCGCCTTTACCTGCATCCCTGCCCGTGCCATGACATGGGAAATAATCGTCAGGTTGGTCTCGTTGTCATCGACAACGAGTACGCGTTTTCCCGAGAGGGAAACCGGCGCAAGCCTTTCCACCCGCTTCGGATCGGCCTTCTCCAACCATGCCGTGTAATAGAACCGGCTCCCTTCTCCGGGCCGGCTTTCCGCCCAGACATGGCCGCCCATGAGAAGAGCGATTTTTCTACAAATGGGCAACCCTAACCCGGTGCCTCCGTATTTTCGGGTAGTGGAGGTATCGGCCTGTTGAAAGACCTCAAAAATGGATTCGAGTTTGTCTCTGGGAATCCCGATGCCCGTATCCCGAACGGTGGTCAACAACTTCAAGCGGTCATCGGTCTCTTCCACCGTTTCTATGGCCAGCTCGATCTCTCCCGATTCGGTGAATTTGGCGGCGTTACTCATCAGGTTCAGCAGGACTTGTCTGAAGCGCCCCGGATCTCCACGAACACGCGCCGGAACCGAGTCGTCGATCCGGCAAAGCATTTCGATGGGAGCTTCCTCCAGTTTGGGACGAACCAGGTCGCATACGTCGTGGGCCGTTATCTCCGGATCAAAACTGACCCCCTCAAGCTCCATCTGACCGGCCTCGACTTTGGAAAAGTCGAGAATGTCGTTGATCAGCGACAACAGCCCCTCACCGCTGCGCTTTATGGTCCGGGCATAATCCCTTTGTTCTTCATCCAGATCGGTGTCCATGAGCATGTCCGTGAAACCGATCACTCCGTTCATGGGCGTCCGGATTTCGTGGCTCATGTTGGCCAGGAACTGGCTCTTGGCCTGATTGGCCATTTCCGCCTGCTGTTTGGCCAGCCGGAGATTCTCTTCCGCCTTCTGCCGATCCGTTACGTCCCTGAAACTCCAAACCCGGCCGGTCACCTTGCCGTCTCGAATCAGGGGAGAGGAAAATCGCTCGAACACGCGACCATCCTTGAAATAGAGATAGTCCTGATCTTGTTCGGATGCCTGATAGAGTTTCTTCACCTTGGCAAGAAACGCCTCCGGATCTTTCAGTTGCTCCAGAGCACAGGCCAGAACCCGTTCGTCGTCCTTAGATGCAAGGACTTTCTGTGGAATTCGCCACATCTTGGTGAAGCGTTCGTTGGCGTGGGTGATTCGTCCGTTCTCATCTACTGCTAGGATCCCGTCGGCGGTCGATTCGAGGGTGGCGCCGATCAGGGAGAGGGAACCTTCCAGGGCTTTTTCCACCCGTTTACGCTCGAGGATTTCTTGGGAGACCCCCTCGATCATTTGATTGGTCACTTTTTTTAACGCTTCCAGGAGATCCACTTCCGAGGTGCCCGATATCCTGGCCGTGAGATCCCCCTTGGACACGCGATCCAATGTGTCAAAGTGTTCCGCCAGGCCGATGGCAAACTCATGAGAGAGGTTGACGATTTCTGCCAGATTTTCCGCCGTCCGATTGACCGTTTGCTTGAGTTGCGTCAATAAGTCGAGGCTCGAGTTTTCGGGAATTTTCACGGAAGGATTCCCGGAAGCAATCTGGGTCAAGGCCTCGAAAACATCGCAGAGCCCGGAAGCCAGTTCTTCGCTCAACCGTCGGTGCTTTTCTTCGCTTTCTCTGAGCCGCTCTTCGGCCCTCGCCATCTGAATGACGTGGGCCGCCGTGTTGGCCAGGTCTTCCAAAAGTGCGTCCTCTTCCGAGGAAATGGTGGATCGGCTGAAAAGTCCCAACACACCGATCGGTTTTGCCTGGTCGGAAAGGAGCCGATATCCGGCAAATGCCGTGAGTCCGAGTCTTTCAGCCCAATTCCGGTCCCGTATTCTCGGGTCATCGATGATGTAATTGGTCACCAGCTTGGAATATTCGCCGGCAGCAATGGTGCCGATTTTGTAACAGCCGAAGGGTACGCGAGAGTGTTTTCCGCTGATGTGGGTGTACCGCCCGGAACTGGCGACCAAATGAAGACAGGCATTGCGATACGGACAGGAGACGGTGGCCTCTTCGCTGCTGTGGAAGCATCCCGAATCACAGCGGTCTCCCGGCCGAACGATCCAGACGCGACAGAAGTCGGCCCCAAAGGTTTCCACAATCCCATCCGTAATCTGTTTCAGTTTTTTGTCCAACCCGGCATTTCGCAATAATGCGGCCTTCAGGCCGCTGAGACGGGAAATCCGCTCTTCCGCCCGGCGTCGTTCTTCCACATGCTGCTGTAAAAGGATGTTCCCCTCAAATGCCGAATGGGCGTACCCTGCGGAGTCGACGCTCCTTTCCACCCGATCCATCAAGGCGACCTTGATTTTCTCACTCTTGGCCAGTCTTCGCTCAAGATCCGCTATACAACCTCGCAAAACCGTGCGGTCTTCCTGCTGTGCTTTGCGGGTCATAAGGTCCCCCCGATGGCCACTCCGGCCAGGGTCTGATTGATATGGATGGCGTTGTATTGCTCGCCGTAGGTGCTGAATCCCACAAAGTTGTGGTCTTTCAAGGTCTCTTTTACCTTCTCGGCCAGCCCTCTTTCCTCTGCCTCCAAGCGTCTCAATATGCAGTCACATCCGAGGATCATCCTGGGCGGAGGAACGAAGTGTTCAATCTCCAGCAGTTGTTGTCGCAGGTTCTGGACCAGGTCGACGCCTTCCCCTACGGTCAGCACCAACCCATTGTCGATGGCGCAATAGAAGGTGAGGCTTCCATCCGTGTTCATTCGCTGGATGGAACGGACATAATACTTCCCGCCGAGCTTGAGCATCACCGGGTATTTGGAAAAAACCGCCGGACCCAGTTCCGAGACGTCCACGCCCAGGGTATTCGCATAGGCCCGCGCCGCCGGTTCCCCATCAATCTCCACCACCCGTCGGGCTTCGGGGACCGCCCGGGTGATCACCAGTTTTTTGCCCGTGGGACGAAAATGTTGGGTCATGAAGACATGAAACGGAAAGGCCGTCTCCACCAGGGCAAAGACGGCGGCATCGGACAGAAAGCGCCCGTTTGCGTAAACGTAGGTCTTTTGAAATTGTAGATCGTCTCCGGCGGACCCACCGACGATCGACACACCCCGCAGCTCTTGGTGTAAAAGGGAGATAACCGATTCCTCCTGCATGGACATGCCGTCGATCAATACGAGCCCGAACATTTTATCCGCATGAAATCCCGTGCCGCCCAGCTCGGTTTCCAGGCTCCCCGCAAGACGTGCGGCCTCGTCCCGCGAAAATTTGCTCAATGAACCGATCGCCCGGGTGTGGACCCTGAGACCGTTTAAAAGGGTGCTTCCCAGACTGACCCCGGTAAGGCTCCCCGTGTGATATCCCTGGGACGAGATTTCCCCCGCGGTCGTACATCCGAGCAACACGACCCCGGGAAAAACGCTTTGTAAGGATTCGGCCAGTTTCTCCCGATCATATCTGGCCGAACAAAAGAAAATGACCGCAGCCGGGTCTGGTTGGGCGATTTGATCGAAGAGTTCCTTGGCGGCCTGTTTCTCGTCTCTCGCCCAGGAGACTCCTGCCTTTGCATCGAGTGTCAGGTCTGCCGACATGGTCTCTCTCCTTTGGGAACATAGACGGTCAGGCGTCTTATTTGCACAAATTGTACCAACTTACGCCGCCCCTCTTCGAGCCGGTCGTTTCCAGAGCCCAAACGAATCCTCCCGCAAGTCTTGACCCACCATCTCTGTTTGTCGTAGGGTGTTTGATGAATTCACTCCAATCATGAACCGGACATGCAACATAGCCATCGAATGGGGATATAGACCGGGATCCATTGGACGGATCGCACAACTTCACTCCACGTATTATCACCGGGAGTGGGGTTTCGGACTCTATTTTGAGGCCAAGGTGGCCACGGAGCTTTCCGAATTTCTCCGGAGATACGACGAGAAGCGGGACGGGATTTGGCTGGCCTTGGTCGACGGTACAGTGGAGGGGGCGGTGGTCATTGACGGTATTCACGCCGAAGATCGTGGCGCCCACCTTCGGTGGTTTATCGTGTCGGATCGCCTGCGAGGGCAAGGGGTTGGTCGAAGGCTTCTCGACCGGGCAATCGATTTTTGTGCGGATCGAGGATATAAGCAGGTCTACCTGTGGACCTTCGAGGGCCTTCATGCCGCCCGCCATCTCTATGAGGCAGCGGGATTTCGGCAGATCGAAGCGCGGAAAGGCAACTCCTGGGGCATCGAGGTAACGGAGCAGCGGTTTCTGCGACAGGGATAGTGCCCGACCCTGTCGGCCCGAGAGAGGCGAAGGCAAGAAAGAGTCTCAACCGAAACCGGTCTAGGAGAGCCTGTCGGAAAACTTCCATGGAAGCGACTTTGATCGTTTTTGAAAACATTTCTTAGAGAAGCGGAGCGTTACGAAAGCCAACTGTTTGAGGCGCTTCGCCGAGTTTTGGCGTTTCAGCGAAGCGAGCTTAGAAATGATCTAAAACGATCAACCAGAGCGAAAATGGGGTTTTCCGACAGGCTCCTAGGAAACCTTCTTGATCTCCTTGCCGATGGAGAACGCCTTTCCCAGGAAACTCCCCAAGGCAAAATACGACGGCGGTTCAGGGGCAAAGGAAACAGGGGCAATCTTTTCAACATCAGGAACACCGCCTTCCCCTATGCAGGATTCATCCACCTTTACGTCCACGATCTCACCCACGAACTGGATGTGCAGGCCCAGCTCGACGGTTTGAAAGAGGGTACACTCCACGACCACCGGAAATTCCTGGACGTAGGGCGCATCCACCAACTCACTTTTTACAGCGGTTAACCCGGTGTCGGCGAATTTATCCGTGTTCTTCCCGGACACCAACCCGAAATAATCGGCCGCCTTCACATGTTCGGCAGCAGGGATGCTGAGCGTAAAGGCCTTACGCTCCAAGATGTTACCATAGCTGTATGTAGCCTTCCTGAGAGAGACGGTCACACAGGGTGGCTTGGAACAACATATGCCGCCCCAAGCGGCGGTCATGACATTCGGTTTTCCGTCACTGTCGTAAGACCCTACCACGAATACGGGGGTCGGATAGGCGATGGTCTTGGCACCCATGGACTTTTTCATACGGACCTCCTCAAATGTCTGCGCACGATTCCCTGGAGGGGACAGGCGCCGAAGATCGGTTTGCGATTCTTTACTTGACCAGCATTACCGGGCATTGCGACAGTACTCCCACTTTATAGCTGATGGTTCCCCAATCCCGCACCGGGTCCTCCGGGTGGATTCGGTGCGAGTTTAGGACGATGAGATCAACCTGGTGGTCCGACGCATATTTTAGGATTTGCTCTACCCGTCCGCCATACTCGATCCTGGGGATGATCTCCACGGCACTCTCCGGACATCTTCCAATCAGTTCCTGCATGGCATTCCAAGCCCGTTCCTCGAGCTTGGCGTAAAAGTCCTTGAACTCGTCAAAACTCTCCCCCGGAATGGTCTCAATAACGTGAATCAGCGTAACGCTGCCTTTATCGTTTGAAACATTGGACGCAATTCTGAGTGCATGTGCGCTGCCTTCCGAAAAATCTGTCGGAACCAGAATGTGCTCAAACATCTTACCTGCCCTCCCCTGTCACACCCAAACACCCCCGCATGTAAGAGACGGGATACCTATCACTAATACCATATCTTTCTCTTTGTCAATCGTGTTACATCGGGCTCCTTTTCATTCCCTTTCCGAGCCGAACGAATCGTCCCGTCAGTCGCCCTCATATCTGCGAAGGATATCCCAGTAGGCCCCACGATACCCCTGTCGAATCGCCTCAACCAAACGGTCATTGGCGTTGTAGTTGTAATTTCGATCGGGTTGTAAGGGATCAAAAAAGAGGAACCGTTCATCTTCTCCGATTAGCTCATTGAGCAGTTGGGAAGCAAAGGGCGCCACGGCGGGTTCCAGAAAAAACCGCGGATCCGAGGGATCGCTTCCTCCGGTTACCCCGCCCTTTCCATTCTTCCCGGCGATCCTGTCCGACAGTTCCGTGCCTTCGTACACACGAACGCCCAATGCAATACCGACCCGATCCGGTGCGGCCGATTTCATCAGCTCGATCGTAGAAACGATACTTTCTCGGGTCTCCCCGGGCGAACCCAACAACAGGTCAAACATCACCGTCATGCCGGCCTTTCTGCATGCCGAAGCGGCGGAAAGAATCGCTTTCCGGTCATAATTTCGCCGAAGGCGTTTCAACATCCGCGGATCTCCGCTGTCCGCCCCGAAGTTGATTCCCGCACAGCCCGCATCCCGCATCTTGCAGGCGAGTTCCGGCGAAAACGACGCCGGGGAGCAGTAGGCATACCAACGCATCCTGCTTCCCAGACCGTTCCGGATCAATGCTCCACAGACCTCGTAGGCGTGGTCGGGAGGCAGATTGAACTCGCTGTCACAGGTGTGAAAGTGGTCAATCCCCTGTTCAAGCAGGCATCCGATCTCCTGGGCAACATGCTCGGCAGGCCGAAGTCGGACTCGATTGCCCTTGGCCAGGGGATCCACACAATAGACGCAATTACAGGCGCATCCGCGTTTCGTTTCAAAACCCGCCTGGCCGCCTTCGCGAAAATATCGTCGGTTGTCGAGCCATCGCCGACTCATTGTCGGCAGGCGGGTAAGGGGTGTCGTTGAAGCCGGATTCCGATGCCACGTGCCGTTATCATAGAAAACCAGCCCTTCGACATCAGTCCATGGCTCTCCCGCCTCCACTCGATTCGCCAGGGTTGAAAGGGGGAACTCTCCGTCCCCCGTCACGCCGAGATCGGCCCTGCACAGAGTCAGTATGTATTCGGGCATGACGGAAAATCCCACCCCACCCATAACGATCAAGCCATCCGTATAATTCCGGATGGTCTTCACCATCGTAGCAAAATCTCCCAGAAAGGATTGGCGGCTGGTAAAGGCACAATCGTCGGTATTGCGCAGGGTGACACCGACGAGGCCGACTGCGGTGCGGTTAAAAAAGTCGGCTATGGCGGAAGCCCAATCCTCGTGCCAGCAAAGATCGAGGACCCTAACCCGATGTCCTGCGGCGTGGAGTGCTTCGGCCACATAATCCAACCCGATCGGGGCGATCGGGGGCTTAATCCGATTCGTATTCACCAAGGCAACATTCACGTCCAACCAAAGCTCCGGTCAATCATCAAGTATCCCAAACCTATTCGAACGGAACACCTTCGGTCAATAGTGTCGTGGAGTCAATGCCGAGAAATATGCAAATGCGGTTATGTAAATGTCCGGGTCCAGAGGGCCCGGCTTTGATACCCTCCTGGAAGGGGGTTGTTGAAGCGTCCTTTTGCCTGCCTATTGGAGTTACTGGAGTGTTGGAGTGTTGGAGTGTTGGAATCTGATACGGCCCCTTATTCAAGAAACGAGCTTTTCGCAATTACACACGAAAGCCACCTGTTTTTTCGTTTTGCCCAGTACTCCATTATTCCAGTACTCCAACATTCCAGCTTGGAACGAGCTCACGGCACAGCCATCTGTCTCTGACCTGGCCCAAAGGACCAGGGTTTCTCTGCTACACTAAAATGTTCCGGTCAGTGGTTCGGCCGGTTTTATTCCCCCTCGGGAGCCTGCCCCCGGGCATGGGGGATGAAATGTTGGGTTCGGTTCTGCCCTCGTGCTGATGTTCCCACACCAGAACGCCTCATTGCGCTCTTGCCCGCGCAAGCTGTCCCGTGGTAACGTCTCAGAGAAAGTGTTATCTTTTAGCAACCTTCCCACGAGCAAGACATAATATCAAGCCGAGAGCGCACTCGACGAGAGAAAGACGCAGAGGAGACCCATGTCACGAAAATTTATCGAAGAAACGATCGACCGTATCAACAAACTCATGGAAGGCAATGTTTCCGCTAAGACCTACTCCGACCTGAGCTATGGCGACAACGCAGAGTCTATGGAACTGGTGAGCCGAGTCAGCGACATTGCCGATGCAGCCGAAAAATGTCGGTCAGAAAGGCTTTCAGAAGACCAGCGACAGTTCTACGCCTTTGCAGAAAACCTCAAAAGCGCAGACGTCGATCTTTTTAAGAAGTTTTTTGCCTGGTTCAGAGGGTTGAGTAAAAAAGGCCATGAATGAGGATGTATCGGATATCCTGCAGTCGTTGAAATCGGGATACGGACTTCCGGTCCTCTCCGCCGTGGCCTTGAGGCTTGTGGAAATGGCGGCCGATGAATCCGTTTCGGCCAGGGAGCTCTCCGCACTGATCGAAAAGGATCCCTCCCTCGCAGTTCGATTGCTGAAGCTGGCCAACAGCGCATTTTTCAGGACGACACATCCGGCGACTACATTGGAACAGGCCGTCGTGCGCGTGGGACTGCAACGGTTGAGGATGATGGCACTCACGTTGAGCTTGAGAGAGACCTTTCCCATGGGGAAAAGCGGTCCGATTGATTATGAGAAGTTTTGGAGGCATTCACTCTATGTGGCCATACTGGCCAAACACCTGGCGGAACATCTCGAAATGGTGGACCCGGACGAAGCATTTCTCGCCGGGCTTACCCTGGAAATCGGGCTTCTGGTATTTTACGATCTTCTGGTAAAAGGTACGGACCAGGACGTGGACATGGCGTTTGATCCCCTCGCCGATAACCTGGCCATGGAGCAGGACCGGTACGGGATCGATCATCGGCAGGTGGGCGAGCTTGCCCTACGGTACTGGCGTTTTCCCGAACATATCGTCCGTTGCCAGCGGGCCCGTGGTGCCCGGGCTATAGCTGCCGACACGCCTGCATTGCCGGGGGTTTGCGAAATGGCAAGGATCCTGGCCGGTTGCTTGCTGAACAAATCGAATGATTTTCATGCGCTCTTCGTCCAGGCGGATCGTGCGTTGGGTATGGACGCCCATGCCATCAACGATATCTTGTTGCGGACCTTTACTGAGGTGGAAGGCATTGCGGAAAATCTCAGACTGGAGATGGACAAAGACAAAGACCTCATGGAAGTAATGGAAAAGGCCAACAGTGCCCTGAGTCGGCTATCGGAAAAGATCCTTCAGTATGAATGCCGGGAAACGACCGATGACTTGCCCAGCTTTGAATCCATCGGACAAGAGCAAGAGACGGTAAACCGCACTCTGGAGGCGGTGGCCCACGAAATTCGAAATCCACTGACCGCCGTGGGTGGATTTGCGAAGCGATTGGCCTCATCTCTGGACCCTGCCTCGAAAAGCGGGCAATACGCCCAGGTGATCGTCGACGAAGCGCGGCGATTGGAGGAGGCCCTGGGACAAATGACCCAAAGGCAGGGGGAATAGCCCATTTTTCCGCCGACCCATCCAGAGGCGGTTATCGGAAACGCCCAAGTTCATCGGACCGAAGCGCTGGTTTGGACTTTTTCGATCACCGCACAGTCAAATTGCACACGGCTTTTGCCCCGGCTTTTCTCAAAATTACAACTACTTGCTCTCTCTGGTCTGTCTATTGGGCATTCTACTTCGGGTCAACCTCAAAATCATTCGATTGACTTTTCATTCATTTTTTTGTATTAGACGGAGAATAGGAGAGAACGCTTTGCACAAACCTCCGGGAATTTGCTGTGAGGTTTCATCCATCCCGCTGAACGACCCGCTGAACGAACGGACCACGCAGACACCACCAGAATTAGCAGACTTTTTGAGCCGGGTCTACTTCCTATTTAGTGAAAAAGACGGGATGGTACCGGACATTCTGCAAGAGTGTGGCGAGGTAATGCAATGACTCTCTGCAATTTGGCGGAAAGGAGGTGAAGTAATCCGGTTTGTAAGTGGAACGGCCTGGCCGATCTCTGTTGATCGCAAGCAAGGAGGCAAAAAGAGGAGGGGAAGATGAAAAAACTGGTGAGTATCATGGTAGCCTTGGGAGTCTTGGGCATTCTGCTGGCCCCCAATTTGTTCGCTCAAGACAACGCGGCAACGTACTACGAAGAGAAGGTTGACGAGCTCATATCCCGGTGTGAGCGGAAAGCGACGTTGATGGACGCTAGCAGTGAATCGATTCGGTACGATGCGCAGCTTTCAGTGGTAAAGAGTGATTACTACAAGAACCACAAGGAAGAGCTGGTTGCCGAGATGGCGGAACGGGACCTCCCGTGCAAAAGAGGAAATGTAGACTATTTTCTGATCAAATCTTTTGACCATTTCGTGACTACACACCTGGCAAAAACACCGGACGGAAAGGTCGACGTGGCGGGGTACTCAACAGAGTAAGAAGCGGGCGGAGACAGGGTGACCCCGCCCTGTCCTCCCATCCAAAGCGCTCCACAACGAACTCCTTTCCCATTCTCTCCATCTACACACCTTGAGAAATTCGCAACCTCTACAGATTGGCAACACCTTCTCTCAGGCGCTTGGCCGGTCTGAACGTGACTGCTTTTTTGGCAGGCACATTCATCATGGCACCGGTCTGGGGATTTCGAGTTCGCCGGGCTTTCCGTTGTTTGATCTTGAAGCTTCCAACGCCCGGCCAACGCACTTCCGTGCCTGATTCGATGA
>Ga0207797_1002982_pt1 | contig 11512 bp, 9 predicted proteins | sample PRCRCaboRojoPR_6_FD_187275 | JGI IMG/M metagenome (GOLD analysis project Ga0207797, IMG submission 187275) | Marine sediment microbial community from Cabo Rojo, Puerto Rico - PR CR 10% Liquid 1 (SPAdes) | ecosystem: Environmental > Aquatic > Marine > Coastal > Sediment | place: Cabo Rojo, Puerto... | reverse complement strand
GCGGGTGCGGTCGAGTCGTCGGTATCGAGCGCCCACCACACGACGGCACGCGCGCCCACGGTCTTCCGGTCGACGAGCCCCTGCTCGTGGAGCTCCGAGAGGTGGCGCCGGGCCGTCTCCGAGGAGACGTCCAAGGCCTCGGCGAGTTCGCTCGCGGTGGCGACCGGATCGGGCTGCTCGCGGAGCGCCTCGAGGACGTCGCTGTCGGTGACCCGCTGCCGGAACGCCCCCGCGTCCCCTCCTCCCGGACTCGTGCTGTAGCCTCCACTGCGTCCGAAGTCATGATCGTTTGTCTCGTGGCACACGGATCGTTGTTCGGGCCACACGAGATGGGCCCGTGGCCCGGAAACACCCACACTGGTGAGCGGTACGTCTCCGACTACGGCGAGATGCCGTACGTCTCGTCCGTCCAGTCCCGCGTGAGCGTGTCGTAGACGGGTTCGTGTCGGTCGAGGTCGTCGAGGCGTTCGTGGTCCGCGGGGTCGAGTTCCCAGTCGAAGAGGTCGGCGTTCTCGCGGACGTGCTCGGGCGAGGCCGACTTCGGCAGGACGGCGGCGCCCTTCTCGACGGTCCACCGGAGGACGACCTGGGCGGGCGACCGGTCGTAGGACTCGGCGAGGTCCCGGACGACCTCGTTCCCGAAGAGCTCCGTCCGGGCGAGCGGGGCGGCGGCCTCGACGACAACGCCGTTCTCGTGGCAGAACTCGACCCACTCCGGGCGGTAGAACCCGGGGTGGAGTTCGATCTGGTTGACGGCGATGGGTACGTCGCTGACGTGCTGTGCGGCGCTCAGCCGGTAGGGATCGAAGTTCGAGACGCCGACGTTCCGCACCAGCCCCCGGTCGTGGAGCAGCGCCATCGCGTCGAGCGTCTCGCGGAGCGAGATCGTGGGGTTCGGCCAGTGGATCAGGTAGAGGTCCAGGTAGTCGGTCCCGAGCCGGTCGAGCGAGGCCTCGCACGCCTCGATGGCAGACTCGTAGCCGAGGTGCTTCGGGAGCACCTTCGAGGTGAGGAAGGCGTCCTCGCGGTCGTACTCGGCGAGCGCCTCGCCGACGGTCGCCTCGTTGTGGTAGCCCTCGGCGGCGTCGAGGTGTCCGTAGCCGGCGTCGAGCGCGGCCCGGACCGACCCGCGGGCGGTCTCGCCGTGGAGGTCCCACGTGCCGAGGCCGACCTGTGGGAGTTCGTCGCCGCTCGGGAGCGTCAGTGTCGGGACGGTCATGATGGCGGGTGGAGCGGTCCCCTGTTAACGTTGCCCGTTGCGGTCGGGCGGTGTCGGATCGGGAGAGGTCAGACCGCCGAGGGTACCGAGAGGACCCCGGAAGCCCCGGGCGTCTCGGCGACCCCCGGCGTCCGGTGGACGGTGAACCCTCCGCCGAAGCGAGCCACGGGCGTCGAGACACCGGCCGTTTCAGCCCCACCCGTGTCGGCGTTTCCCCCTGTGGTCGCTACTCGAAGACTGCCCCACTCCCGCGGTCGTCCGGTGGGGTCGTCTCCCCGGCCCGACGGTCGCGGCGACCGCTCAGCCCCGCTCGATGCGGACGGTCGCGCCGCCCTCGATCCGCGAGAGCGGCCCGACGTCGTCGAGTTCGGCGACGACGTTCACGGGAGAGGCCGCCCGCGGCTCCTCGCCGTGGCTCGCGGGCGTCGGGCCCCAGAACAGGCAGACGGCGTTGCCCTGCGGCCAGTAGGCGATCGACCCGACCGGCACCTCGGCCCGCGCGTCCTCGGCGGGGACGTCGACGTCGGTCCGGAAGTAGAGCTCGTCGCCCCACCGCGCCGCGTCGCCCTCGAGGGGGAGCGCGTCGGCGATCGCCTCGGCCGTTACGGGGTTCGCGCCGGTCCACGTCGCGGCGAGTTCGTCCCCGTCGACGACGATCCGCAGATCGGTCATGACCGGACGTTCGACGGAGCCGGTCAAAAAGCCTCCCGGCGGTGTCGAGGTTCCGCACCGACCGCTCAGATCCAGGGGAGCTCCGGGTCGACCGGGTTCGTCGGCGCCTCGCCGTTGATCACGGCGGCCACGTCGCTCGCCACGCCGCGGGAGAGGTCGCGCCGGCTCTCCTCGGAGTACCACGCGGTGTGCGGGGAGACGACGACGTCCTCGCGTGCCAGCAACGGGTCGTCGGGATCCGGCGGCTCGGACTCGAGTACGTCGAGTCCGGCCCGACTGATCTCGCCCGCCTCGAGCGCCTCCTGCAGGGCGCGCTGGTCGACGACGGGCCCGCGGGCGGTGTTGATCACGACGGCGTCGTCGCTCATCCGTTCGAACTCCTCTGTCGAGAACATCCCCTCGCTCACGTCGTAGAGCGGGACGTGGATCGAGAGGTAGTCCAGCCGGTCGAGCAGCTCCTCGAAGCCGACCTTCTCGACGCCGAAGTGGTCCATCTCCGTCGCCTTCACGTACGGGTCGTAGGCGACGACCTCGAGCCCGAACGCGCGGAGCTTCGAGGCGAGCCGTCTGGCGATCCCTCCGAAGCCGGCGAGCCCGAGCGTCCGGCCGCGGATCCGGCGGAGCGGCGCACCCTCCTGCCAGTCCCAGGTCCCCGATTTCACCCGGCGGTCGTGGAGCGGGACGTTCCTGACACAGGCGAGCAGCAGCGAGAGCGCGTGCGTCGAGACCTCGTCGAGACAGTAGTCCGGGACGTGGACGACGGTGATCCCCGCCTCCGTCGCCGCGTCGAGGTCGACGTTGTCGACGCCGATACCGGCTCGTCCCACGACGTCGAGCGTCTCGCTCGCCCCGAGCACCCGCGCGGTGACGGGGGTGACCGAGTCGACGATCAGCCCGTCGGCGCCCTTCACGGCCTCGATCACGGCCTCCTCGGTCTTCCCCTCCAGCACCCGGACCCCCACGCCGGCGGCCTCGAGGATCTCGCTCTGCGTCCGCGGGTCGACCGTCTTCTGGTCCGACAGCACTACCGTGTGCTCCATACCACCGGACGTGGCCGGCGGGACCAAGAGCGTACCTCTCGGGAGCCGCGAGTCAGCGCGCCCCCGCCGCGAGCGAAGAGTTTTGCCGCGGCCAGCGCACCGTCGACCCATGACGGACCGCGAGTACGAGAACTTCGAGACGACCACGTCGGGGGGTGTCCTCCGCGCCGAGATCCACTCGACGAGCAAGATGAACGCCCTCAACCGGACGATGACCGACGAACTGCTCGACCTGGCCATCCGGCTCCACGAGGAACCGGTCCGGTGTTTCCTGCTGACGGGCTCGGACGGCGTGTTCTGTGCGGGCGGGGACGTCGGGGGCTTCGTGGACGAGTCGGCCTCGGCGGGGATGCGCCGGGGGGCGTCCCTGCTCCACGACGCCGTCGTCCAGCTCCACGAGGCCGAGGTCCCCGTCGTCACCGGTGTCAACGGCCCCGCGGTCGGCGCCGGGCTCAGCCTCGCCATCCTGGGCGACTACGTCCTCGCCAGCCAGGAGGCGTACTTCCAGTACGGCTACTCGGGGATCGGCGCGACCGGCGACGGCTCCTCGACCTACTACCTCCCGCGGGTCGTCGGGCTCCGCGAGGCCAAGCGGATCGCCCTGCTGAACGAGCGCATCGGTGCCGAGGAAGGGGCCGAGATCGGCCTCGCCACCGAGGCCGTCCCCGGTGAGGAGTTCGACGACCGCCTCGCCGGGGTCGCCGAGCGGGTCGCCGACGGACCGACGGTCGCGCTCGGCCGCTCGATGAAGCTCATGACCGAGAGCACCTCCGCGAGGCTGGAGGAGCAGCTCGCCGCCGAGACCGACAGCATCGCCCGCACCGCCCGGACCGAGGACTTCGCCGAGGGCGTCTCGGCGTTCGCCGCCAAGCGCGACCCGGAGTTCGAGGGGCGATAGTGGTGTCGCGTCGAGTCGACAGGTCGCGAAGCCGCCGGAGCGTGGCGTCCCGGGGTCCCGGGCCGTGACCCTCCCGGACCACCTCGTCCCGGCGTTCGCCCCCGTCGCCGACGAGGCGGCGACCGTGGTCGGCGACACCTACCGGATCACCGTGCTGACCCCCCGGGTCGTCCGGCTGGAGTACGCCCCCGACGGGGCGTTCGAGGACCGACCCAGTCAGGCGTTCTGGTACCGCGAACGGCCGGTGCCCGACTTCGAAACCGCCGAGGGCGACGACCGCCTCGCCGTCGAGACCGACGCGCTCCGCCTCGAGTACGTCCCCGGCGAGCCGTTCGCCCCCGACACGCTCTCGGCCACCGTCCACGGGACGGACGAGGAGTGGTCCTACGGGGACGAGGACGACGCGAACCTCGGCGGGACGGTCCGGACGCTGGACCGCGTCGAGGGCGCCACGGCGCTCGGCGACGGCCTCCTCTCCCGGGACGGCTGGGCCGTCGTCGACGACACCGACTCGCTCGTGTTCGGCGAGGACGGGTGGGTGGAGCCGCGCGACGACGCGGACGGCTACGAGGACCTGTACCTCCTCGGCTACGGCCACGACTACCTGGCGTGTCTCTCGGACCTGACGGCGCTCTCCGGCGACGTTCCGATGGTCCCCCGGTGGGCGCTCGGCAACTGGTGGAGTCGCTACGAGGCGTACTCGGCCGCTGACCTCCGGGAGCTGATCGAGCGGTTCCGCGAGGAGGACCTGCCGCTCGCCGTGTGTGTGATCGACATGGACTGGCACGTCACAGACACGGAGTACCACGGCGGCTGGACGGGCTGGACGTGGAACCGCGACCTGTTTCCCGACCCCCCGGCCTTCCTCGACTGGCTCCACGACCGCGGGCTCCGGACGACACTGAACCTCCATCCCGCCGAGGGCGTCCACCCCCACGAGGCGCAGTACGAGGACATCGCCGAACACGTCGGCATCGACCCGGCGAGCGAGGAACCGGTCGAGTTCGACGCGAGCGACACGCGGTTCCTGGAGGCCTACTTCGAGCACGTCATCCACCCGCTCGAATCCGACGGGGTGGACTTCTGGTGGATCGACTGGCAGCAGTGGGAGGAGTCGCCGGAGCTACCGGGGCTCGACCCGCTCTGGGCGCTCAACCACCTCCACGCGCTGGACCGCGCCCGGGACGGGCGCCGGCCGTTCCTCCTCTCGCGGTGGGGCGGGCTCGGCGGCCACCGCTCGCCCGTCGGCTTCTCGGGGGACACGTACGTATCGTGGGGATCGCTCGCCTTCCAGCCGTACCTGACCGCCACCGGTGGTAACGTCGGCTGTGGCTGGTGGAGCCACGACATCGGTGGCCACTTCGGCGGGACCGGCACTCCAGAGGGGTTCGGCGAGCTCTACGCCCGCTGGACGCAGTTCGGCGCGCTCGCCCCGATGAACCGCATCCACACCAGCAAGGTCGAGTACATCGACAAGCGGCCGTGGACCTACCCGCCGACGGTCCGCGAGGCGCTGGGCGAGGCCCTGCGGTTCCGCCACGCGCTCGTCCCCTACCTCTACACGATGGCCCGGCGCTACCACGAGGACGGCGTCCCGCCGGTCAGGCCGACCTACTACCACCACCCCGGGGCCGACCTGGCCTATCACTCCCCGGGGCAGTACTACCTCGGGAGCGAACTGCTCGCGGCTCCCCACACCCGGGCGCGCGGCGAGGCGACGAACCTCGCCCGGCGGACCGTCTGGCTCCCCGGGGGCGACTGGTTCGACTTCCACACCGGGGAGCGTTACGACGCGGGACTCCACGCCCGCTACGGCGACCTCTCCGACGTCCCGCTGTACGCGCCCGCCGGTGCGGTCGTCCCGCTGGACGCCGATCCGGGGTTCGGCGACGTCGGACCCCCCGAACGGCTCCGGGTCGTCGCCTTCCCCGGCACGGACGGGGGGCTCGACCTCTACGAGGACGACGGCGTCTCGGAGGCGTACCGCGAGGGCGCCTCCGCCACGACGACCCTCGCCCAGCGGTGGGCGGGGGACCGGCTCGAGTTCACCGTCGGGGCCGCCGCCGGCGACCCGACCCACGTCCCCGACGCGAGGGACGTGGAGCTCCAGTTCCGGGGGCTCCGCGGGGACGTGACCGTCGAGGTCGGCGGGACGGCGGCCGACCACGACTACCGCGAGGCGACCGGGACGGTGGTCGTGTCGCTCGCCGACCGGCCGACCGACGAGGCGGTGACGGTGACGGTATCGACCGACGCGGCGTCGCTGCTCGCCGACGCCGACGCCGGCGACGGAACCGATACCGTGGACGGCGACGGGGACGCCGACGGCTGGCGCGCGGACCGGCGGCTGGAGCGGTTCCGGGCGCTCCTGCGCCACCTGGAGGTTCCCGTGCGCGTGAAGTCCCCGCTGGACTCGCACGCCGCCGCGTTCCTCGCCGGCGACCGCGACGGCCTCGACTGGCTGGCCGACTTCGCGGAGGTGCTCCCCGACGAGGCCGTCCGGGCGATGGTCGAGACGCTGTGTGACGTCGGCGTCGAACACCTCGACGAGACCGAGGAGGAGCGGCTCATCCTGTGGAACGCCGAGGGGCGGACCGACGTTACCTACCGCCTGACGACGTTCCCCCGCGGCGGCGTCCCGCTGGCCTCGGAGGGGACGTCGCGGGAGGGGCCCCTGCCGGAACTGGAGGTGATCGAACTCGACGACCTCTCGGGGTCGGACTGGACCCTGACGGTCGAGTACGCTGGCGCCGGCAGCGTCTCCTTCGGCGGCGAGGGGGAGGCCTACCGCTACGATGGCGACGTCGACTGACGCGGGCCTACCGCCCCGGCCGGTCACCCGAACAGGACGATCCCGGCGACGAAGCCGAGCCAGAGCAGGCCGAAGGCGACGAACCCCGCGGCTCGCCCGAGTACGCGCCGCGTCGCCTCCGCCTCCGTGCCGTCGGCGACGACGAACGGCCTCCCACACCCGATGCGGGCGTCGACCTGTCCGGCCTCGCGGCTCGTCCCCGGCGCGTAGGTGCTCCTCCCGTAGACGTAGACGGGTTCGCCGGGGTCGAGCCGGGACTCGCTGTAGCGCCGGGCGTTCCCCGAGACGAGGTCGAACGGCCCCAGCCGGAACTCGCGGAACGGGATCGACGACCCCCCGAGGCGATCGTCGTCCACGTCCTGTCGCCGTCGCCGTCCCGCCGGCGCTCCTCGACCGCCCAGTCGTAGGCCAGACAGGGCGTCCCGGTGAGCGGGGCCTCGACCGTCCCGTCGTGGGTCCGGGCCGTCCCCGACACCTCGACTGGGCCGGAGACGTTCGCCAGGTCGGCCACGGGGGTCGGGTCGACCGCGTGGAGGCGGTAGCCGACGAGCCCCTCGCGGAGCCCGTGGGCGAGGACGAACAGGCCGGGCAGGGCGAACAGCCCGAGGAAGAGGTACGTGAGCTGCCACGACGAGAGCATACCACGGGGACGCCGTCGGCTGGTATACCCGGTTCGGGGAGCCCTCACCCGAGCCGCGAGGGCGAGAGGTAGGTCCGGAAGTCCGGGTCGGGCGAGCGGTCGTCCGCGACGACCGACGCGAGGTGTTCGCCGACGACGGGAGCGAGCGTCACCCCGAGCCCGTTCATCCCTGTCGCGACGAGGTAGCCGTCGAGGGGCGTCCGCCCGACGAACGGCCGGCCGTCGGGCGTGATGGTCCGCAGCCCGACCCAGTCGGTTACGACGGTGGCGTCGGCCAGCGGCGGGAGGGACCGCTCGAACCGATCGACGACCGACAGGGCGAACGACTCCTCGACCGAGCGGGCGGCGTCGGGGTCCAGCCGGTCGGCGTCGTCGTAGCCGGCGCCGTACCGGCCGGCGAACGCCCGACCCCGACCCTCGCCGCGGACGTAGCTCCCGTCCTCGAACTCGACGAACGGGAGATCGATCCCCGCGTCGTGGTCGAGGACCAGTATCGGCCCGCGGTTGTGCCGCAGCGGGAGCGGGACGCCCGCCATGGCGTCGATCGCCGGCGCCCACGGCCCGGCCGCGTTCACGACCCCGCTCGCCGGGACGCGCTCGCCGTCGACCTCGACCCCCGTCACCCGGTCCTCCTCGACGAGGACGTCCGTCACCGCCACCCCGGTCTCGACGCTCGCGCCGGCGTCCCGCGCCTCGTCGACGAGGAACCCGACGACCTCCGCGGGGTCCAGGTAGCCCTCGTCGGGGACGTAGAGCCCCCCGGCCAGCCCGTCGGTGGCGAGGCCGAACCGTGCCAGGTCGGGCGCGTCGAGCACGCGGGCCCGGACGTCGAACGACGCCAGCGCGTCCGCGGCCACCCGGAGCCGGTCGAGCCCGTCCGCACGTTCGGTCGGGTAGAGCCCGCCGATCCGCGAGAACTCGAGGACGCCCTCGTCGACGAGCGGGCCGTAGGTCTCCCACGAGCGCGCCCGGAGCCGGTGGGTCGTCCCGTCCGGGACCGACGGGGCCGCCGGCGCCGCCTTCCGGACGAACATCGCGACCGAGTCGGCCGTCGCCCCGCCCCCCAGCGCGCCGCGCTCGTAGAGGGCGACGGGGACGTCGGTCTCGCGGAGGTGGTGGGCGACGCTCGCGCCGACGATCCCGCCCCCGACGACGACGACCGGGTCCATGCCCGGTGGGAGTCGCGGGGCGTAGATAAACCCCCCGCGGCCCGAACGCCCGACGCTCGTCTCGCCACGGGACGCGGACGTGCCGCGGCGATCCATCACCGGACGAACCGGTCGGTCGGGGCGATCACCCGGGACCGGAACGGCCGAACGAGCGGCACGGGCTGGCCCGAGCCGCCCGAACCCCGGGCGGGCGCTCCCACACCCCGCCGTCAGCCCTCGATCGCCGCCACCATCTCGATCTCGACGCCGATGTCGATCGCCAGGTCGCTCACCTCGACCGCGCTCCGCGCGGGCCGGGCCTCGCCGACGACCTCGGCGTAGACCTCGTTGAACGCCGGGAAATCGTCCATGTCGGTGAGGAACACCGTCGCCTTGACCGCGTCGTCGAGCGACGACCCGGCCGCCTCGAGGATCGCCGCGACGTTCTCCAGCGTCTGTCGCGTCTCCGCCCGGATCCCCCCTTCGACGACCTCGCCGGTCTCGGGGTCGACGCCCACCTGGCCCGACGTGTAGACGGTGTCGCCGTGGATCGTCCCCTGGGGGAAGGGGAGTGATTCGCTGCTCGGTGCGCCGTCGGTAGATACCCGTTCCACCATGTCCCCGGGGAGTAGGACCCGCGGTATCAATCTTCGTGGCCACGGCGGGTTCCCACCCCATCGTCCCGACTCCGGACGCTTCCACGGTGGCGGCGAGGGGCCGTAGCGCCCGTCCGTCCCTCGACCGGTGCCCGAATGTTACCTCTTCTGCGACCTTTATGACCGTACGGGCGCCCGTTCGTGTGGGGGCAGGTGATGACGGATGCGAGGACCGGGGACCGGAACTGTCGACCGGCGACGCGGACTGCCGGGCGCGTGACATTTATATACATAGGTGCGTCTTGAGGGGATACGCATGACGAGGGAGACGGCTACCGGAGACAGGAGCGATGGGTTCGTCCCCGGGACGTTCTCGATCGCGGCACGCGACCCCGACGCCGGGGAGTTCGGCGTCGCGGTCAGCACCGCGCTGGTCGGCGTCGGGGCGCTCTGCCCGTTCGTGAGCGAGAACGCCGCGGTCGCCACGCAGTCGTTCGTGAAGGTCTCGCACGGCTCGAACGGGATCGAGCTGGCCGACCGCGGCGTGAGCGTCCCGACCGCGCTGGAGGCGCTGCTCGCCGACGACGAGCACGCGAGCTACCGACAGGTCCACGGCATCGACGCCGGGGGCCGGACGTACGCGTTCAGCGGGGCGGACTGCGTCGACTGGTACGGTCACCTCGAGGCGGACGACCACACGGTCGCGGGCAACATGCTCGCGAACGGCGACGTCATCGAGCGCATGAGCGAGACCTTCCGCGACACGGAGGGCGAACTCGCCGAACGGCTGATGGGGACCCTGGAGGCGGGACAGGCGGCGGGCGGGGACAAGCGGGGCAAGATCAGCGCCGCGCTGCTCGTCCACTCGCCCGACCCGAAGCTCTATCACAACCTCCGGATCGACAGCTCCGACGACCCCGTCGGCGACCTCCGCGAGGCGTTCGAGCTCGGGAAGGAGACGGAGGCAGACCTGCCCGCCTCGGCCGACGAGATGCTCGGCGACTACCCGGAGGAGATCCTCGACTTCGGGCTGAAGTACTGACGCGACTCGACAGCACACACCACACCACAGGACACATGACTGATAAACCGAACTGGAACCCGACGGAGATCGACCGGCGCCACTTCCTGAAAGCGACTGGGCTGGCCGGCGCGGGTGGCATGGCTGGACTGGCCGGCTGTACCGGCGGCGACGGTGGCGACGGCGACGGTGGCGACGGCGGTGACGGCGGCGACGGCGGCGACGGCGGCGGGTCGACCCCCACGGCGACCGAGGAGCCCACGCCCACGGCGGCACCCGACGAGATACAGGAGGGCGGCACCCTGATCTGGGGCCACAGCGAGGTCACGCAGAACCTCGACATCCACCAGACCGGCACGGCCAGCACGGGTCGGTTCCTCGACAGCGTCTACGAGTCGATGGTCGGGCTGACGAGCGACCTCGAACTCTCGACGGAGACGGACATCGCGAACCCGGGTCTGGCGACGGACTGGGAGGTGAGCGAGGACCTGCTGACGTACACGTTCACGCTCCGCGAGGGGGTGACGTTCCACGACGGCTCGGAGATGACCGCCGAGGACGTGGTGTACAGCTACGAGCGGGTCGCCGACCCCGAGACGAGCGCCATCATGAACTTCGTCTTCGGGTCGACGGAGTCGGTCGAGGCCGAGGACACCTACACGGTCGTCGTGAACCAGAGCGAGCGCTACCAGCCGCTGCTGCGTCAGCTGGCGTTCTCGGGGACGTCGATCGTCCCGGCGGACTCGGGGCCCCAGCTGGGCGACCAGCCGATCGGGACCGGCCCGTTCGCGTTCGTCAGCCGCCAGCAGGGCAACCGAGCCGAACTCGAGGCGTACGACGACTACTGGGGCGAGGGCCCCTACCTCGACGGCGTCGAGGAGCGGACGGTCACCGACCCGGACAGCCGGCTGACCGGCATCCAGGAGGGGGAGTTCGACCTCATCAACGACATCCCGCTCGACGACATCAGCAGCGTCGTCGGCAACAGCGACGACGACATCAAGACGGAGACGTGGACGCCGCTGTCGTGGGCGTTCCTCAACATGAACAACACGCAGGCGCCGTTCGACGACCCGGCCTTCCGGAAGGCGATGGACTTCGCCATCGACAAGACGGCGCTGGTCGAGGGGGCGCTGTTCGGGAACGGCCGCCCCACCGCGAGCCCGAGCTTCCCGAACAGCCCGTTCCGCAACACGGACCTCTCGCCGCGCCCGCAGGACTTCGACGAGGTCGAGCGGCTGTTCGGCGAGTCAGAGTACGACCCCGGGGAGTTCGACCTGACGTTCAAGGTCACGACCAACTACCCCTGGCACGTCGACGCGGCGACCATCCTCCAGCAGTACTTCCAGCAGGCCGGGCTCAGCGTCGAGGTCCAGCGGCTCCAGTGGAGCGACTGGCTCTCGCAGGTCTGGATCAACCAGGACTTCACGCTGTCGATGGTGAACTTCTTCACCTTCTGGGAGCCG
>Ga0207797_1002981_pt1 | contig 11512 bp, 6 predicted proteins | sample PRCRCaboRojoPR_6_FD_187275 | JGI IMG/M metagenome (GOLD analysis project Ga0207797, IMG submission 187275) | Marine sediment microbial community from Cabo Rojo, Puerto Rico - PR CR 10% Liquid 1 (SPAdes) | ecosystem: Environmental > Aquatic > Marine > Coastal > Sediment | place: Cabo Rojo, Puerto... | reverse complement strand
CTGGAAGTCGTGGGCTGTGAGATCGGCAGCGTACCGCCGTTTGGCCACCAGCAATCGCTAAAAACTTACCTCGATCCTGAAGTCTTCGACAAAGACAGGGTCAATTTCAACGCCGGCAAGCACGAAGTCTCCGTCGATATCGATCCCGAGGACTTGAAGAAGTGCATAGAAGTATCCGGGGCTGAATTGGTAGTTATGGAAATCAAACAGTGACCTGGTCACTGTAGATAAATTTGGAAGCTGACTTAATATTTGGCCCGGTTTCTTGCTTCTTAACGGTTTTATATGTATCATATGAACAAAATTCCCTCTATTTAGGGAGCTGCAAAGCCGAACTTACTTTTCGGTGGTTATGAGGATCCTCGACTGAAAGGACCTTGCAGCGAAAAGAAGGCGACTTGCAATGAGGAAATCAATTGCTTCGGCAATAGTTGTTATTTGCCTTATCATATCTTCTACATACCCCGCCCTCTCAGAAGACCTCCCCTGGCCCATGTATGCAAACGACTATGGGGGAACGCGTTATTCTCCCCGCACACCTTTCGAGAATCCGTGGACCGAGCCCGTGGTTAACGAAGAGGTCCTTAAGCGGAAACTGGGTTTGGAAGAAATAAGTACCTTAAGTGGAGGATCGGGTAGCTTCTTGTTGATTGGTCCCGATGATATACTTCTCTTCCCGGTTTCCGGAGGTGAGCGTCGATATTTGGTTGCCTACGATCCGGAGGGCAATATAGAACCCTGGTACCGACCAATCCCCACTAGAATATATCCTGGTCCGGGCCACGTTCCGGCAATAAGCCCCGACGGTACTGTTTACACTTATAGTGAAGAAGGAGAACTTGTTGGAGTAAATATATATACCGGAGAAATTGTCTGGAAGCCCAAATGTGAAGAACTTCTACCCTCTCCCTGGAACGCTTTCTGCAGGATGGATCAGCAAGTTGGTATTTCGACGCTGGGAAGTATTCTTATCAGTCATTCCGGAGACCTGGTAACGAATTATAAAGGCTTGCCCGTTTACCTGAATTCCAATCGCGAGCTGAAGGGGATATGGTTGGAGGGTCTGAAGGGTGGACAGGGTGCTTATTATCCATCTTCAGCCAGTGCGCTCGACAGTTCTGGAAATTTGTACGTCTTTGCTGCTCAATGGGAGAAAAAGAACTCGGATACTTCCGCCCCGTTAAACTCAACAGCGATTGCACTGTCACCCAGCTTTGAGGAAAAGTGGAGGAGCGAGATTCCCGATCTGAAACACGGTCCGACCACAACCGATGTAAGTCTTGTTGTGGGGCAGAAAAAGGTTTTCGTATATGCCGCGGATGAAGGAAGGACCGCAACAGTTACCTGTCTGGATAGCTCGTCAGGTGAGGTAAAGTGGCAAAAAACTCTACCCTGTATATCCGCCGGATACTCAAGGCCGGCTATGTCCCGGCCAGTTCTTGCTTCCGATCCCATATCTTCGTTTTACGTTCTGCACACGACCTACGAAGGGCTCAAACTCTCCTCAATCAATATAGAAGACGGTTCAATGAATTGGCAGATTACTTTATCCGAATCTTTTGAACCCAATGATTCATATCAAATGGCTATGGCTAACCAAACAATCTATGCTGGAACCGATAGAGGACTATTGCAGGTTGCCGCCCCGAGCGGTGCTATTTATCCCTGCGTAATTCCAGCTTACGGAATAAAGAGCATGGCTGTAAATGAGAAAGGGTCCCTCTACCTGTTTGGGGATACAGGCAAAGTGGGAATATCGGGAAATTATGGTTTGATTGCCCGGACCACTCCGAACTCAGAACCCGTGATCAGTTCTTTTGAAGCCGATATTGAAAAGTACGACGAACGTAGGAACAAGGTCTGGGTCGACTACAAATTGGAGTTGAAGGACCCTTTAGGCTGGAACAGAAATCTAATCGAAAAAATTAGCTACGGGGACGGGGACACGAGAAAGGGTAAAATGTACGTTTTCCGTTCGAAAGTAGGGGAAAAGGAGACCGAACGGATAGACATTAGAGAATGGAGCCACTCTTACGAAATGGATGAGCTTGAAGAAGAGATAATAAATCCGAAATACGAACTTTGTGTGGAAAACTGCGAAGCTTTCGTCAGTAGCGCTTCGACTACTTTAAGGCTGGTGAAGCCTGTAATCAAAGGGTTCGAAGTCGATCGCTCCAAGGCTTTCTCCGGGCTGACGGATCTACTTTTTTCGGCTGAGTCAATTATCGAGGGCCAATCGAACGGACGGGGGCTCGTTTATCGATGGGATATGGGAGACGGAACTGTCCTCAGCGGAAGTCGGGTAAACCATATATTTGAATCGGCCGGTTACTACGATGTCAAACTGACCGTCTTCGAGCGGGGTTCGAAAATAACTACCAGCAGGACTTTGCGGGTCGAGGTAAGCGACCCGCCCGTACTGGAAATAGATTATAGACCGGAAAAAAGAGTTACGGGCGGACTAAAATACTACTTTGAAGGTGAATTTATAGAGCCCCCTGATGCAGAATGGCGGCTAGACTGGTATCTTGACGGCGAAAAGGTCGGCTCCGGGCGCTCCGTCTCTTGCGATCTCTTCTTTAGCGAGGGGGGTCAAATAAAAGGACTGTTGACTATTACCGGTCATCCAGAGGTAAAATCCGAGGATACTGTCTATATATCATCGGAACAACTGGAAAACGACGCCGGTTACTTAAACGTAGAAGTCACTTTGCCCATCAAGATCGAAGGGGAGGCTTTTTTCTCGGAAGGGCTGGGAGAGTTGAGGCTTGAGATCGAGAACCTGTCCGATAGTGCCCTCCACGGACTCAAGTTAAACTTTATTGAGAAGGACGAAAAGCTGATGTTTAGGGACGATTTGCCCGTGGAACTGGGGGACCTGGGTCCCGAACAAAGGGCTCAATTTGAATACGAGTTAACTTCCGTCATTAACTATCACCCTACTTTAACGGCTCTCGTCTACAACCGAGACGGGGGATCGGAAAGTGATATTTCCATTCAGGTAGAAAAGATCGATTACACGGAAGAAGACGCAGATAAAGTAGGTTCTCGGGCATCGGATGATCCCTGGCAGAATTCTGAGAACGCAAATTCATTTGCCGCCTGGATTGACGCCTGGGAGACATTTACGGAGGAACATATAGGTTTCGATTTAAATTATAAGAGATATCTAATGGTTGATTATTTTGCCGAGGAGAAAAGCTTGCTTAATGTCGTTGATGGTGGTGGGGATTTTATCCTTCTGGAGCAGCCCCTGACCGATTTTAGCCCTGGAGGTGAGGCGATACAAAAAATAAATATCTATACGGCTGCAAAAATGGGATGCAATTCTCGGTACCTGGACCCTTACAGTAGGGCTTACATGAAAGTAATGAGGGAAGAATTCGATTCGGATGCCAATCCGTACTGGCAGGATATTTATTACTGGGAAAAGGTAGTAGAAAACAGTGGTATAGATGAATACGAACCGGACAACGAACTTGAAGACGGTTCCGTCCTCTGGTCGGGGAGTTTCGTAAACCAAAATCGCCCAGCGGAAAGGTACAAAGTAGAGCTTTATTCGGAGACCAGGGCTCATAAGGACAAACATAAAAGGAAGGTATATGAATTTTACGTGGGCCAGTGGCATCCTAACATTTCTGCTTTCGGCAATTATCAACCCTCATTTCTCTATTATTTGAGCAGGAAAAGAAACGATATGTACAACGCGACGTTCAATGCCCTGGACGATATTTTTACCGCGGACAGCAGTTCTTCTGACCTAGATGGATCTTTGACGTATCTTGTAAATAGGGTTACGGATTACTACCTCGGTCCGCCGGCGATGGAAGTTGCAAATTACAGCTCGGCTCTGGCGGGAATCTATCCAGAGTTATATAAGGAGATCTCAAAATCCGTAAAGTTCACGGTGGCCTCTGGAGGTGTTGAATTCTTCAGTGCAGTGGTGGAACTGGTTGCCGCTTACGAGTGGGCGGACTCTTTCCTGAATGAGTTCCTTGATAATGCCGTAGCCCAGGCATTCCATGAATCTTATCTCGCAGAGGCCGCGGCTTCACATCTAAATTACGCGAAAGAAACTCTCGAAAACCTTATCGAAAAAACAAGCCAACAGATGGAAATCTTAGAGAAAGCCTTTCAACGATGGCCATATAGATCGATGGAAGAAATTTACGATGATTATCTTACTTTATTGCGTGAGGAACGTGAAACTCTTGGGGGTAGCACCTGTAGCGGATGCGAGGAAAACAATTACGGTCTTGTATGGACGTCGGTCAGTGCAGGTAATAGTTACCATGCAGGATGGCTTACGAATGAAAGTCTTCAAGGCACGGGGTCGGCAACCGGAAGTGGTAGTAGCGCGGCAGAAGATTTAGTGGCCAAATATTTAGAAGGTTTCTCCGGTTATTTGGTAATACTGGGGAATAAAGCATTAGCGGATATTGAGGCTCTGGGAATACTTCCGCCCTACTGCGAGGATGAATAATTTTGCGATCTTTGGTTTTAACCCCCCTTGCCGCACCCTTTTAAGGTTTCTCCGATAATAAATTCACCTTTGGAGTTGCCTGAAGAGTCCCTAAATATTTGCAAGCCCAGTACTTGCTTGTCCGCTTTTGTCACCAAAGTTGTATCTAAAGCGATTGAAACTGCTTTGGTCGCGTTCGATGAAGAAACAAAACCTGGTCACTTGAGCCACCGTCCTCCGTCCAGAAGCCAATAGTAGGGCTAACAAGAATCCTTTGAAGTAAGGCCAGCTGGATTTGGAAAATACTTGACGAAAAGGCCTGAGATAGACCATAATTTCTTTCGGGAAGTAGTCCATCTTTATCACCTTTGATTTTTATCTTTTACTTCTGGCTCTAACCATTTTAGAGCCTTTTTAAGAGTATAAGAAATAGATGGGCTACTTTCCCTTTTTTATTCCACCTCGTTCAAAAAGTGCAAAAGTATAGTAACTTTTCCTCTATCAATACTTAACCCCTAACTGATCTCACAATCGTACTCACAGGTGCCAAAATGAGTGGAAAGGTAGATCAACGGATTGGAGGCGTTGTTACAATTATCCTCGCTTTGCGAGGCAGGGTTGTCCGCACACCAACCGCTGGGTTCCAGCACGCTCCCGGCGGTACCGGTCTCCATTCCGGAGCGGCTGTCGCCTGGATGGAGTAAATTGAGCACATGACCCAGCTCATGGGCCAGGTGGTTACGGTTAAGCGATCCACAGCTTCTACAAGAACGAGCTCCAGAGCAGGGGACGTCCAACTGTTCGTCGACAGTCACTATCTGCGCGGCCGCCTGTCCGCTGGACCAAGTGGCGCCGCCCCCGTCCCAACCGCCTGACCCCCATCTTTCCGCCATAAATACTTCTATGCAGTCGGGATCGTCGTATTCGTCCATCAAATCTTGAGCTTCGTCCGGCGATATACCGGGATCTGCCCCGTCCGAAGGGCTAATTACCTTGTAAGAGTAGTTGTTGACATAGACGGGATCTCTGACCCAGAAGAAGATACAGCACTTGCCCCAGATCTCTTTGGAATTACTCATCAGCTCTTCGAAGGCCTCCCCCGTCGCCTGGGGATCCCCCGCTCCGCTGCCGATGAATACCGGTTGAATGCAGAGGTAATCTTGAGTGCTGAAGGGAAATCTTCTCCATTCCAATATGATTTTAAAACTGAGTTCGATACGATGAATCTCTCCTAAAATTGACTCGCTCAGTTCGACCTTTATCTTCCCGTTAAACTCGATCCTATTTCCCTCCTTTGGTTCCCATTCGACGTTACTGCCGAAGTTGCCCTGTAGACTACCCCTAGCTTTCTCCACGTAGGAGAGGAAATGTTCCGGTTCCTTTTCTCCTTGCCTTCCCCCAGGGCGATAACCTTTGTACTTGTCGATCAGGGGGTAATGCAAGTCAGCGGAAAAAGTCGAGTCGAGACGGTTGCCCTTTTGCCGATAGTAGGTTTGGTCCGAAATGGCCTTAAGCGAGATAACGCCCGAGTCGCCCCGCTTAGTTCTCACCCCTCTACCCGCCAGCTGTAGTCGCGTCAATTGTAGGTTCAGTCCCGATTTGGAGGCCGCTGCGGAAAACACGACCCTCCCTCTAAACGTAGTCCTTTGGGTGCCGAGGTCCGTCAGGACTAGGGCCGAGGTTTTCTTGAGATCGCCGATCAAACCCCAGCTACCAGCTCTCTGGAGGATCGGCGTAAACTTCTTTATCTTCGTTTGATACTTGATCTGTTTCTTCTCAGTCTTGGCGGCTGTCTCGTTAGAGGTGAACCCCAAGAACAAGGATAAGAGAATGAAGAGACAGCCAATGGCCATCTTCAAGCTCAGCGACCAAGATTTAGGACTAAGGCAAATATCTTTTCTGTGTTCAAACCTTCTTGTGATCTTGTCGACTTTCATCGTCAACCTACCTCCTTTTTCTTGCGAGAGAAGAAAATTAGTCCTCGATGCGATCACTCGTCCGGCCATCTAAGTTCCCCCCTTTAGCCTTTGATGTATAGGGTGATCAGTTTCCTAAAACATAGAGCTAAACTTAAATTTAAGGCTATTGGGGAGAAGCTATATGGACTAAGGGGACTCTTTGCCGGCTTCAATCAACATCTTCTTGAACCACCTCCCTCCAGCAACGTCGCTGGACTCAAGGATTCCTCGGTGGAGTGCAATGGAGCGTGGTTCGGCTAAGGGAAAGAAATGAGATTCGATAATTCGGGTAAGTATCCTCTTTCCTTAATCGAGACTTGTTTTTTCTACATTGCACTATTACTGATTTTGCCAAACTTGACCCTTTTTGGAAAGCTATATCCTATTCTACCACCGTAAAACTGGCCTAGTCAAGTTCGGGGGCTTCTCCTTTGAGGGTTAATAAAATTTTCGGCTCTGTAGAAACCCTCTTGAAATACAGTACCTCCCTGCTTCAAGTTAAAAAGACAGGGAGGTAAAAACAATGGCAAATACTGATTTGTCTAAGTCTACGAAAGCAGCGAGCAAAGTTGCAAATGATCTGATGGAAAAATTCTCTTCCAAGTACTCCAGACAAGACTACACCCAACCGCAGCTGGTGGCCGCAAATTGCCTCAGAGAATGGATGGGCACCACTTACAGGGAAATAGTCGACTGGTTGAAGGAGATGCCTAGAATCTGTCGAATAATGTGGACGATATTCCTCACTTTAGTACGATCCAGAAGGCTTTTGATCGGTTTAGCTGTCATCTCTACCGGGTACTGCTGAAAAGAATTAGAAGCTCTCTGCAAGGCCTTGGACTTGTAGGGATCGACGCTACCGGTTTTAACCGCACTTATGCCAGTAGGTATTACACGAAGAGGACTGACCTCAAAATCGGTTCGCTTAAAGTAACCCTGGTCGTTGATCTTGAGGATCTGACCGTGGTGGACGTTCATATGACTACTACTAGGAAACATGACACTAAGATCGGACCACAATTGGTTAAGAGATTGGCCGAATACAGGCCTCAAGAAGAGATAAAAGTCCTGGCGGCTGACAAGGGTTATGACGATAGTAGTTTCAGGGAGGAGCTGCGAGAAAAAGACGTCAGGCCCTTGATTAAACAAAGAGAGTTCGGCGTTCAGGACAAAGCGGCCAATGCTCGAATAGATGATGGTCTTTACAATCAACGCAACAAAGTGGAGACGGTCAATTCCTCCATCAAGAAAACCTTTGGCGATGATCTCTCTTCTAGAGAGCGGTCCGCTCAGTTTAGAGAGTTGTTGCAAATAGTCCTCCTTTACAACATAGATCGTTCGATGAAGTTGGGAGAAGAGCTTCCCGGCTAACAGAACTAGCCCGGGTACTAAACCTAAACCTGAACCCAATTCAACTAATGCCAAGTTAACTCAAGGAATAACAATAGTTATTATGATAAAATACATTATAATGTTAGAAAAGGGTTTCTACACAGCCAAGTTTTTATATAGTTTCTATCCATCTCTCAGTGCCTCTACGATAGATATCTTCGAGTTTTTCCAGGCCGGAATAAGTGAACCGAAAGTAGTCGAGATTATCGCGGCTATGAAGGGGAAGAGCACGGTGGTAAAAGTCAATTTGATCGTAAGCGTTTCAGGTATCGTCGCGCCCGGGGGTTTCCAGGTGATACCCGACAAGTTAACGACAAGGCCGATAAGTGCACCGAGTCCCAAACCGAGGAGACCGCCAATAATCCCTACCAGAGCACCCTCGACTAGGAAATCTCGAAAGACCTCCCACCGTGTCATACCGATTGCCTTGATAGTTCCGACTTCGCTCGTTCTCTCCAGAAATGCCATGGTCAGTACTTCAAGGGTGCTGAAAAACACCAGGGTGAATACTGCCAGATAGGTAAAATTGGAAAAGGCATTCCAAAACGTGCTGAGTGAACCGAATACAGGGTTCAACGCTTTCCAGGATCTGGTTTCGTAGCGTAAATCTGCTCCAGTGATTCCTTCCTGCAAGATGTTGGTAAATTTATCCGTATCCTCGATGTCTTCCAGTCTGACAATTATTCTACCCACTCCCTCCGTGTCGATAAGGCTCTGTGCGAACTCGAGTGTCGTCAGAGCGAACCGGGATTCGAACATCGCGTTGCTGAAGTTCGCCAGACCGACTACTTCCACTGCGGCGGTAGTGAAGGAACCGCCGATCTTACTGTAAGAGAGGTAGAACTTATCTCCGACGTCTACCCGGAGCTCATCCGCCAGTGAGCGTCCGAGAACTATACCGTCTTCTTTTGCCGTGCTTAACGGCGAACCTTTCTGTAGAATGCACTTATAATCTTGGACGCAGTTGCCGGGAACGATACCTCGTGCCACGACGGTAGTCTCGTTGCCCTCGTTTCTAGCCAGGGCACCGAATTCTAGACGACTCGTCGCTCCCCTGATTCCCTCTCTACCTTCTATAAGTGAAAATATCTCTTCCTGTTCCTCCGGGCCGATTAGGTAGTTAAACCCTTTTGTCTCTTGCGAAAATAACTCCGGCGCCGCTATCTGTACCGCGCCCGAATCGCTGGCCAAAGAGGACTTTGTCGAAGTTATCGCTTCGTCAGTAAAGGCCAGGGTGGCTAAGAGGATGGCAACGCCCAAGGCGATTATGATCACGCTGAAGCCGGTTCTTCTTTTATTGCGAAATACGTTTCTCAGTGGAACTTTGAGTCTATTCATCAGTTTATTCCTCCACGCGCAGGGCGTCAACTATGTCCGTTTTGGACATGCGATAGGCGGGGTAGATTGATGAGATAACAGTGGCAAGCAGGCTAATCAAAAATGGTGGCCAAGTATTCCTCCAGCTCATCTTAACCTTGAGAATGACCGGCTCGACAGAACCAGGAGGGGTCCAGTTAAAACCTATCCCGTTAAATACCAGCGCGATTAAAACGCCAACCCCCAGCCCAATAATTCCTCCAAGTACGCCAAGAATCAGACTTTCAACCGTGAACATGCGAAAGACTTCGCCCTGCAGTGTTCCGAGCGCGCGGACCGTTCCAATTTCCCGAGAACGCTCCAGAAAAGACATGGTCAGGACCTGAAGCACAATAAAGAAGACGAGTACGGATACCACTATCACCAAAAAGCCGAAGATCAACGTGAAGAAGCCGCGCAGCATGCTATAGAAGCTTGAGAGCTCCTTCCAGGTTCTTGTGCTGAGCGGCAATGACGCCGCGGAGAATTTTTTTTCGAGTTCATTTGCAACTCTATCCGTGGTATTCCTATTCTCAAGTGAAACTGCGACCTTTCCGATTACATCGCTTCCAGCAAGCTCTTGGCCATAAGGGAGGGGAATGTATATCTGTCTGCCCTCGACTTCCTCGCTCTGTGCCCTGTAAACCCCGGCGACCTTGAGGGTGCCTATTTTGCTTTCACCATCGCCTCGGTCAACTATTACCCTTAGAGTGTCTTCTGTTGCAATTTCCAGCTTTTCGGATAGCGTCTCCCCAATCAGAGCCGTCTTTCTGTCACCGCTCTCAAGTCCGCGTCCGCTGATAAGAGAATCGGCATAGTTGATAACAGAACTCCCCGGTTCGACTGCAATTATCCTCACGGGTTGACTGGTGGAATTTTTGACCAACAAACCGAGAAAAGAAAGCTGGGAGGAGAAATTAGCTATTTCCGGGGTCTCTTTTATGATTTCCTTCAACCTGATGAAATCTTCAGAAGTTATCGGCTTGGACAGCTCGCTCGATCCCTCTTCCCAGACCGACTGTCGGGCTATTTGAACGTTGCTGTAACGTTTTAACAAGCTGTCCTGGATAATGTCTATTGAAGAAAAGACAAAACCTAAAACCACAAACGAAAGGGCGGCACCTAGGCCAATTATTGCGAGAGACAGCGCGGTTCTGCGTACATTTCGGGTCAGGTTCCTGGCCGGGATCAAAAACCACATGGTCTTATTCCTGCCCGTTACTGGAAACTTCTTCCAGTTTACCGTCAAGAATATTTACGGTTCTGTCAGCGTATTCCGATACGAGAGGATCGTGGGTGACGACGATGAAGGCAACGCAAATTTCCTCGTTGAGCTCTTTCATCAATTCCATAACTTTTTCACCGGTTTCTGAATCCAGGTTTGCGGTTGGCTCGTCGGCGAGGACCAGTTCGGGATTTCCCACTAGTGCTCTGGCGATTGCAACTCTCTGTCTTTGTCCACCGGAGAGCGCCTGGGGGCGGCGGTTTTCCATTCCGTCAAGCCCGACCGCTGTCAATAAGTTATTTACTTGCTTCTGTCTCTTCCCTCCGTCCACCTGTTGTAACAGAAGTGGATATTCGACGTTTTCGTAGGCGGATAGAACCGGAATTAGATTAAAGCTTTGGAATATCAACCCAATTTTCTCCTTTCTCAACCTGGCTAGCTCCTTCTCGTTGAGTTCGCTTATCGGCTGTCCGCCGAAGTAGACCTCCCCGCTAGTCGGCTTGTCGATACAACCGATTAGGTTTAAGAACGTCGATTTGCCGCTTCCCGACGGACCATTGATTACTACGAAATCCCCGCGGTCCACTGAAAAATTTACACTATTCATCCCGTAGATCTTTTCGCTTCCCATGGTGTATATCCGGGTAAGGTCTTCGGTCCGTATCAGCGCCCCATCATTGTGCTCACAGGTCTCTTCCTCCATTTTGTTATCAGTAATCATCCTTATACGTTCACCTGACCTCAGTCTTACTTAAATTCAACTACATTAAATGTTAAGATAATTCTAAAATAGTGGAGTTTTTGATTCAAGTATAAGTTATATATTACTCAAGCTGAATGTAAAATTACATACAAATTTATTCAATATTTAAAATAATTGCATTATCAGATATAGCACCACGCCCAATCATCTTATTTCTCCTCTTCAAAATTGTATATAAAAACTTTTACCAAAAATGAGCGATTCTCCTGCGTACGAAATACGTCAAATACGGAACAAGATAGAAAATTACCGCTATTTGAGAAACTCGATCATTTCACCCATCGGGTGGTGTTAAGAAGTTAGATCCAGTCCAGCACGTAGATGAGCAATTCCTCTTAGCATAGATCTTTTGACAT
>Ga0207797_1002980_pt1 | contig 11513 bp, 11 predicted proteins | sample PRCRCaboRojoPR_6_FD_187275 | JGI IMG/M metagenome (GOLD analysis project Ga0207797, IMG submission 187275) | Marine sediment microbial community from Cabo Rojo, Puerto Rico - PR CR 10% Liquid 1 (SPAdes) | ecosystem: Environmental > Aquatic > Marine > Coastal > Sediment | place: Cabo Rojo, Puerto... | reverse complement strand
GTCGGCACCACGGAGGACATCGACCACGTGACCGCTGCCGAACCGTTGACCTGTGCGGGCAATGCAGGAGAGCGCCTTCTGGGCGGCCGTAGTGCCGTCCCACGTGTCGGGCGGCTGCAGGCAGTTGTCGCAGTTGCCGCAGGCGTCCTCCATCGTCTCCCCGAAGTAGTTGAGGAGCACCTGGCGGCGGCATTCCGCCGTCTCGCAGTAGCCGCGGAGGGCGTTCAGTTTGTGGCGCTGCGTCCAGCGGTGATCCTCGTTCTCGGCGGAGTCGTCGATGAGCTGACGCATGCGCCCCACGTCGCCGGGGCTGTAGGCCATCCAGGCCGTGGCGGGCCGCCCGTCGCGCCCGGCGCGGCCGGTTTCCTGGTGGTAGGCCTCCAGCGTCTTCGGCACGTCGAGGTGGGCCACGAAGCGCACGTTGGGCTTGTCGATGCCCATCCCGAACGCGACCGTGGCCACCACGATGAGGTCGTTCGCGCGCTGGAACTGGGCCTGGTGCTCATCGCGGGTGGCGTCGTCGAGGCCGGCGTGGTAGGGGAGGGCGCGGTGGCCATGGTCGTTGAGCCACTCGGCGGTTGTTTCCACGCCGTTGCGGCTCAGGCAATACACGATGCCGGGCGCACCGGGGTGCTCCCGCTCGATGAAGTCGTGCAGCTGGCGGCGGGGGCGGTTCCCTTTCGTCTCCACCACGTAGCGGATGTTGGGGCGGTCGAAGCCGGCGATGATCCGGGCGTCCTCCGTCATGCCCAGCCGTCCGAGCACGGCCTGCTGCGTGGGCGGATCGGCGGTGGCGGTGACGGCGATGCAGGGGACCGACGCGAAGTGCTGCCGCAGCTCGGCGAGCTCCAGGTACTCCGGGCGAAAGTCGTGCCCCCACTGCGAGATGCAGTGCGCCTCGTCGATGGCGAGCAGGGACGGCTGTGCGCGTTCCAGCAGGTTGACGAACGACGTACGCGTGGCCCGTTCGGGGGCGACGTAGCAGAGATCGAGTTCGCCGCGCGCCATCTTCTCCCGCACCGTCCGGCGCTGGTCGCGGCCCAGGCTGGAATTGAGCATGGCGGCCCGCACGCCGCGCTGCCGGAGGGCGTCGACCTGATCCTGCATCAGCGAGATGAGGGGCGACACGACGATGCCGCAGCCGGGGCGCACGAGGGCCGGCAGCTGGTAGCAGATGGACTTCCCCCCGCCGGTGGGCATGACGAGGAACGCGTCGCGCCCCTGCGTCACCCGCTCCACGACGGCCTCCTGATGCGGCCGGAACGACTCGAAGCCGAACACAGATTGCAGGACGTGGGTCGGATCGGCACCGGTGACGTCCACCATCGGAGAGCAGGAACTGAGGTGAAGGGCAGAGGCGAGCAGCACGATTCACAACGCCGCGGATAGCTGTAGCCCATTTTCCCGGAGATGTTTTCCCCTCTCGGATATTTCGAACAGCTCTGTCGCAACGACGTGCTGAGTCGTTTCTGAGACGCATCAAGGGCATCGTTGAGCAGCAAAGGGCCGGAACGATCGTCGGGTCGAGGACACCGCCGCTTGTCTCTGCCACCGAATAAAAATACAGACCGGCAGTTTTACGGGACCGTTATGGCTCAGCCTTGACAATCGGGGGAATCGACATCGTTGCTGTAATTATGAGTACCTCCAAAACAGCTGGGCACCCCGAACCTGCTGCGGAGGCGGCCTGTGGTGTTCTCCGAAATATCCCACACGTACACATGACTTCCCGACTGGGCGTGATCGGTGCGGGCGCCGGTGCCGCGGCCGCCACGTACGTCCTCGACGACGCGCTCCCGGACATCGAAATCACCGTCCTTGAGAAGTCGCGCGGCGTCTGTGGCCGGGCCGCCGCCCGACGTCGCGAGACGAACGGCCACCGTTACGTCTACGAGTACGGCGCAAACTACCTCCAGGACACCGACGACCGTGTGAACCAGCTCGTGACCGGCGAGCTCAGCGATGGCCTCGTGGAGGTCGACGGCCCGATCTGGACCTTCGACGCCGACGGGACCGTCTCGGAGGGCCGTAACAGCGAAAAGCAAAAGTGGACGTACGAAGACGGCATCACGCGGCTGGCCAAGCACCTCTTTGGGGCTACCGCGGCGGAGATCCGGCGCGGGACACGCATCGTCGACCTTCGCCACGACGGAGACTGGCGCATCACCGACGCCGACGGCAGGACGCACGGCCCCTTCGACGCTCTCCTGCTCAATCCCCCAGCCCCGCAAACTGCCGACCTTCTAATGGATACGGGCGTCCAGGCCACCGAGCGTCTCGGCGAGGCGGCCAGTGCGGTCGACTACCGAACCGTATGGACTGCCGTGCTGGGGTACGGCTTCGAGATCGAGGCGCCCTACTACGCACTGGTGAACGCCGACAAGGAGCACGAGGTCGGATGGGTTGGGCGCGAGGAACGCAAGCCGGGGCACGTCCCCGGTGGTAAGACGGTCCTCGTCGTGCAGGCGAGTCCCGGGTGGTCGACCGCGCGGTACGACGATCCGCCCGCACAAAACGTCGCCGACCTTTCACGTCATGCCGCGGACATCATGGGCGACCCGCGCCTGGCCAATCCCGACTGGACCGACCATCAGGGCTGGCGCTACGCGCTGCCCGAAACGGGCGTCCGGGCCGACGCAGTCCGGACCGCCGCCCAGCACGGACTGTACGTGACCGGCGACTGGGTGGCCGGCGAGGCGCGGCTGCACGCCGCGGTCCGAAACGGCCTGGAAACCGGAGAACTCCTTGCCAACTCCCTCCGCGGCGGATCCTGAGAGAAGATAGCCGGAGGCCACGTTGGCTCCGACGGATCGGACTAGCGGACCGCTCCGTGGAGGCACTGAACGCCTCCGGCATCGGGTCGTACCAACGGCGGCTCTTCCATTCCCCTTCACACACCTCTTTCCGCCATGGACACCAACGTCTACACCTACGAGGGCAACGAGGTCACCGTCACCTGGGACCAGAAGCGCTGCATCCACGCCCAGGCCTGTGTCGATGGGCTGCCCAACGTGTTCGATCCCGAGCGGCGCCCCTGGATCGAGCCCGATCAGGCCGACGCCGACGCCGTGGAGGCCGTGGTGCCGCGCTGCCCCACCGGCGCGCTCCACCTCACCCGCAACGGCACAAACCCCGAGCCGACACCCGACACGAACCGCATCACCATCGATGCCGACGGGCCGCTCTACGTCCGCGCCGACGCGGAGCTGATTGACAGTGACGGTGAGACGCTGCTCACTGATACGCGCATGGCGCTTTGCCGCTGCGGCCGCTCCGAAAACAAGCCGCTCTGTGATGGGAGCCACGACGAGGGCTTTGCGGACGAGGGGCACATCGCGGTGAATCACCTGTCCACCCCCGACGAGGCGACGGACGAGGGCCCGCTCCGCATCCGGGCCACCGAAGACGGGCCATTCGTGGTGGAGGGGCCGGTCACGATCGAAGCAACGGACGACGAAACGGTCTCGGGCCACCGCGGCGCCCTCTGTCGATGCGGCGCCTCCGACAGCAAGCCCTTTTGCGACGGGAGCCACGCGGAGGTTGGCTTCGAGGCCGATTGACGGCCGCCCGATCAATTTCGCGCTCTCCTACACGGGTTGCCTCCCGCAAACTGGAAGGAGAGCGTGGGGGCGCGGGAGCACGGGAGTACCAGGATTCTTCCCGCTTCGCACTCCCGTCCCCTCACTCCTGTTCTCCTACTCTTCACCACCGCGCTCTTCACGCCCACGCCCAAAACAACATGGCTTCCTCGAAAAAGGCGATCTACGCCGCCATCATCGGCAATTTCGCCATCGCCGTCACCAAATTTCTCGGCGCCGCCGTGAGCGGCAGCTCCGCCATGCTGGCCGAGGGCATCCACTCGCTCGTGGACACCGGCAACGGCGGCCTGCTCCTCCTCGGCATCCGCCGCAGCAAGCGGCCGGCCGACGAGCGACATCCCTACGGCTACGGCAAGTCGCTCTACTTCTACACGCTCGTCGTCGCCGTCCTCATCTTCGGCCTCGGCGGCGGCATCTCCCTCTACGAAGGGCTGCTCCACACCCTCGACCCCGGGCACGGCGGGCCCGGCACCGCCACGGTCTTCGGCATCACCATCGGGGGCCTCACCCTCAATACCATCGTCCTCAGCGCCGCCATCGTGTTCGAGGGCTTCGCGCTGCGGACGGCGATTCAGGAGTTCAACAAGCAGCGCGGCGATACCCCCTTCTTTGAGGCCATCGTCACGAGCAAGGACCCGACGACCTTTACCGTGGTGTTCGAGGACACAGCCGCGATGGCGGGACTCGTCGTGGCCCTCATTGGCGTCCACCTCGCCAGCGCCCTCCACATGCCCGTGATCGACGGCATCGCGTCGATGGTGATCGGGGTCATTCTGTGCGGCGTGGCCATTTTCCTCATCTGGGAGAGCAAGAAGCTTCTCATCGGTGAGGCCGCCTCCCCGGAACTTCGTGATCAGATTCGACAGATCGCCCGTGAGGACGGCGGCGCCGACTCCGTGCGGCGCCTCCTCACGATGCACATGGGCCCCTACTCGCTGCTCCTGAACATGGACCTGTCGTTCCCCGACGAACTCAACGCCGAAGAGGTCGAACAGTCCATCAACCGGCTGGAGAAGCAAATTCGGGAGCAGCACCCGACCGTGCAGTACGTCTTCATCGAGGCGCACTCCATCGCGAAGTGAGACGGGAGCCCCACGGTGTTCTACCCTGGAGCGGCGAACCAAAACTCGAGAATCCCGGGCTTCACGTCGTAGCGAGCAGACAGATCCTGGATGGTAAATGTAAATCCGTTCGCGGCCAGCGAATCGCGAACGGTCCGTGCCAATGCCATGTCCCCCGCGTTAAAGACGCGGATCTGTTCGTCTTTCGGCAGGCGCTCCACTGTCTCGATGCCCGGAACCAGAAATCCCCCGAACCGCTCCTGCTTTAGCAACGCCCCCATCCTCCGAGCGGCGTCGCGCTGCTCTTCATTCCCGACCTGAATCCACGCCGTCGGGCGCCGTTCAGCGGACTGCGTGGCTTCTTCTGCCGCGGCAATAATTTGTTGCATCTGATCCGGGTTCAGCTTCTCGAACGCCGCTCGTAAGGAGTTATTCAGCGCCCGGAGAGAATCGGCCCGCTCACTCAGCTGGTTCACCTGCCTAAACCTCGTCTCCATCACGGCGTCGAGGGAATCGATCGAGTCCTGAAGCACCGCGATTCGACCTGAGAAGTGGTCGAGGTAGTAGGCCCCAAGTCCGAGGGACAACACGAACACGAGAAGTCCCCCGGCCCCCACCAGAGCCGCCCACCTCGACCGGCGAGCAAGCTTCTCAATCCGATCCGGGGACCGATTTGTATCAGGCATAGATTTTCTACTCCTCGTCGATCAGAACTTCCAGGGCCTGGTTCCACATGCTCAGGAGCCGGGTCGTGGAGAATGTGATGAGCCCGGATGAGCCGAAGAGACCGGACAGGATGACAGAAAGCTCAGCCCAGTCCCCACCCCCAGAAATGATCCGGTCAACGATCAGGTAGGCCGCACAACCGAGCAGCAGGACTAGCGAGACGGTGGTCACCGTCAGATGGACCATGCGCTCAAGCCGAAACAGCTCGACGAGCCGCTCGACGGCGTCCATTCGGGACGTTAACTCATCATTGGGCATGGCACCGCTTCGGTCGGTTCGGAATCCAGACCACACTAGAGCACGGCGACTTCAAGATCCGAAGGACGAGCGAAACTATCAAGAAGATGTGAACAGAATTGCTCAACCCCCAAATCTGCCTGTTCCACGCCGCTCTTTCCGTGCCTTCAAATTGGGCCGAATGGATCGTCCTCAATCCCCGATTGAAAGGTGCGATTTTTGTCTGTGTCTATTGACGAAGTCTCGCACATTCAGTATTCATCATTCATCTGCTGTCGCCATTCCTCATCCCGGCGTCCCCGTGCGACCGTCCCCCTGCTGTACTCGCTCCTCATCTCTACTCTCGACCTCTATGCGGACCGCCCTCGCTCGCTCCTCCACGACTGCGCTCTTCGCTATACTCGGACTGCTCGTCTTCACCGGGTGTGAGACGATGTCCTCGTTCGTCACGGCCCCGGAACCGAAGCGGGTGCCCCAGGACACGATCCTGGTGGCGGACAGCGATACTACCGCCCTCGCCCCGGAGATCGCTCGCCTCTACGTTCTGCAATCCGAACTCCTCGCGACCGAGGACAGCGTGCGCCGGGCGCACCTCCTCAATCAGGCCATGACGGAGCTGTCCACCCTGCTCCGCACTCGGCCGAAGGCCCTCGAACGCAGCGCCGTCCGGTCGGTCTACGGCAATTTGACGGCCGAGTACCGGCGCTTCCACGGCTATCCCAGCGATCCCGACTCGACGGTCCTGGCCCGGGGACAGATTTTCTCGGTCCGCGCTCGCCTGTTTGCCTCGCTGGAGGAGGTGGAAAATCCACTCCTAAGCACGGAGGGACCCCGCCCCGAAGCCACAGTCGAGGGCGCGGAAATCCCGATGACCTCGAACCGGCTGGTGAGCGAGAGTCTGACGTACCTGCAGGAGGATCCGAGCAAGCACGTCCGCCGCTGGCTCCGGCGCGTGCAGGTCTACGGGCCCATGATCGAACACATTCTGGCGGAGGAGGACGTGCCGCAGGAGCTGAAGTACCTCGCAATGATCGAGAGCGGCCTCACCCCCGACGCCCGCAGCTGGGCCGGGGCCGTGGGCATGTGGCAGTTCATGCCCTCCACCGGCCGACGCTACGGGCTCACCATTAATGCCTGGGTGGACGAGCGACGCGACCCGGAGAAGGCTACGCGTGCGGCCGCCCAGTATCTGAGCGACCTGTACGACGAGCTTGGAGACTGGCACCTGGCCATGGCCGCCTACAACTGCGGAACGGGATGCGTCCGCCGGGCCCTCCGTCGGGCCGACGCCGAAGACCCCTCGTACTGGGACGCCTACGAGTATCTGCCGCGCGAGACGCAGGGATACGTGCCCATGTTCATCGCCGCGGCCCGCATCATGGAGAACCCGAAAGCATTCGGACTCACGGCCCCCGACCCAGCCTCACCGCTCGCCTACGACTACGTCCCCGTTCACGGCAGTCGGCTCTCCCTCGGGACCGTGGCGCGGCTCACCGACACCACCCGCAGCGCCATTGAAACCCTCAACCCCGAGCTGCGCCGGGGGCGCGTGCCGCCCTCGAAGGAGCGGTACTATCTGCGCATCCCGCTGGGCAGCTACCCACGCTTTGCATGGAACTACGCCGAGTTACCGGACGAGAAGAAGCAGCCCGCCACCACGTACGCTGTCCGTCGGGGGGATACTCTCTCCGAGATTGCCGTTCGGTTTGGCACCTCGACCGACGTGCTGCGACGGCTCAACGGCATCGAGGGCGCCATCATCCGCCCAGGCGACCAGCTGGTAGTGCCCGTGCAGGAGTACGCGAGTGCCCTGAACGCCTCGGAGAAGCAACAGCCGATGCGCGTGCAGTACGGCATGTCGACTCCTGTGCGCTCACTCGACCCAATCAAGACGGCCAGCACCGCCCCTGATTCGAATTCGTCGGCGGAGGCCCTCACCTCGTCGGCGCCCGAGCCTCCGCCGAGTCCACCGCGCACCTACCAGGTCACCCGGGGCGACACGCTCGGCGAGATTGCCCAGCGCTTCGACGTGACGGTGCGGGAGCTCCGGGCCTGGAACGACCTCAACGGCACCCGCCTCTACCCCGGCCAGCGCCTCCAGATCCGCGACTAGCGCGTTGTCGGTTGGAGGGTTAAGCGTTGGAGGGTTGGGGACTTGGGACAAGAATATTCCTTTTCCGTGCAGTTGGGCGTGCCGTCCAACCCTCAACGCACAACCCAAAACGCGCAGGAATGCTCCGGGGCCTTCAGTCCTGTGACCCGTCCGAATCGTCAGTGTCGTCGTACACCTGTCGGACCGTCCCAGCCACCTCCACCGCCACGTCTCGGTTGTAGCGGAGGGCCAGGTCTTTGTACTTGATGACGTCGTAGATCGTGCCGATCAGGCAGAGCCCACCCGTAAAGAGATAGACGAGCCCGAGGGCGAACTCCTCCATGTAGAGCCGCTGCAGCCCCGCGGCGCCGATAAACCCCACCGCGGCGAGAATCAGAATGTGGACGGGGTCGCGGCGGCGCGAGCGGTAGATGCGGGCGAAGTGCTCGGCCTGCTCGTCGCTCATCTTGTTGAGCAGGCGGGCAACCTCGACCTGTTCGTCGCCGTCGAGTTCGGGAAGGTGCTGCAGAACCTTGGACATGGGCGGGTGAAATTGTGAGGGGAACGGGTGACACTCAGCGGGAGGGCCGGAGCGAGGAGCGAAAGAGCGTTACGATGTGGTGTACGAGCACGCCGACGACGGGCCCGGCCAGCGGATGGGCATTCCACGAGGCGGCCCATTGTCCGCGAGCCAGATAGGCGATGCCCGTCCCGAGGCCGTCGCCCGGACAGGGCAGGCCCAGGTGCTCGATCAGGCACAGGTTGAAGCCCCCGGAGGCCTGCGGATCGATGCCGGCCGCGGCGACGAGGGCCACCGTCCAGAAGACCGCTTCGAGCGGCACGTCCCGTAGCCACTGCAGGAGGGCCCCTGTGGCCTTCTGAATCGTCGACATCGCGGAGAGAGGGATTGAGGAAAGAGGCCGTGTTCTATCCCCACTACGCCCCCAACGCCTCAACTGTTACTCATCTCGCCCCCACGCCCTTTCCCCCGTTCTCCCATTCGCCCATTCCCTACCCCCAGGTGATCGAGCAGGAGCCGATTGACGATCGCCGGTGCGTCGTGCTGCACCCAGTGCGTGGCGTCGTCGAGCACTTCGAGCCGCCCGTCGGTACACATCGCTGCGCTAGGCGCTGCCATGCGGCGACTGAGAGCCACGTCCTGCGCGCCCCAGATTACCAGAGTCGGCACGTCGATTGGATCCGTCGGCGGGGCGGTTCGCAGGGCCCGGCGGGCCGCGGCCCGGTACCAGTGCAGCATGCCGCGGAGCCGTCCCGACCGCCGCCAGGACTTCCGGTAGATCGCGAGATCGGTATCGGTAAACGTATCGGGGCGGCTGCTCCATCGAAGTAGGGCGGCGAGGAGATGCCCGTCGTCGCGTCCGAGGAGCCACTCGGGAACGACGGGGAGTTGAAAGAACAGGGCGTAGGTGCTCCGGAGCAGTTGCGTGGGGCTCGACCGAAGCGTCTCCCGAAAGACGTGCGGATGGGGCACGTTGAGCACGGCGAGGCAACGCAGGCGCTCCGGATGGGCGTGGGCGAGATGCCACCCCACCATGGCGCCCCAGTCGTGCCCCACGACGGATGCTTGCTCGCGGTCCGCCGCGTCGATCACCGCACAGACATCGTCCACGAGGCGGTCCATGTCATAGGCGGCCACGGCCTGTGGGGCATCGCTCCGGTTGTAGCCGCGCTGGTCGGGAACCACCACGCGGTAGCCCGCCTCGGCGAGGGCCGGAATCTGACGGTACCAGCCGTACCAGAACTCCGGGAAACCGTGGAGGAGCACCACGAGCGGGCCGTCCGCAGGCCCCGCCCTCCGAACGTGTAGCCGAACCCCTTCACTGTCGATCCAGTGCCGCTCAAGGGGACCTGAACATCGATCTGCTGGGGATCTCACCATCAACTCCTAGTTTTCCAACCTCCCTCCTTCAATCCACCATTGGACTCAAGTCCGGGTCGTACACCTCGTCCTGATGCCGTTCCTTCAGGCGCTGGTACGCCGGGTCGTCCGTGAGGGCTTGCCAGGCGTCCCGGAAGACGACGGCCGCCGCGCGCTTTTCGGCGTCAGCCCACTGCTGCGGGTCGCGCTCGACGCCGTCCTCGTCGTATTTCTGACCGCCCGGATACTTCGCGTACCGCATCGCCCGCGTGAAGCCCACCTGCAGGTACTTGCGCACCATGTCCATCCCCACAAAATCCTTCTGGTCCCGGTACGCCCGATAGGTCTCGCGCAGCGCCCCGACCGAGGCCTCCGCGGCGGCCTCGTCCTTGAAGCCCCAGTCGGGAAGCAGTTCGTCCTTGTACGGCTGCAGCTTGAAGACGCCCTGCTCGCCGGACCGGTACCGATAGGCCTCCGGGTGGACCCGAAAGTCGAGATCATACTCGCCTGCCATGGACGTTCACAGGACTCCGCCTGGAAGAGATTCGCGGTGGGCTGCGACCTACTCCGCCGACGCCGACTCAGGGCCTCTCGCCTCTACTCGACGCGGATGCGTCTGCTCCGCGGAGAGGCGCGACCAGGTGCGCTCCACGAAGTCGCGGAAGGCCTGTTTCTGGTGGAGCCAGCCGAAGTGGAGGGCGTACGGCGTCAATTCCATGTACTCTCCCAGTCCCGGCAGCGACTCGGCCATGCCCAGTAGCGTCTCGCGTAGCCGGGTGTTCGCGATGCCGCGCAGGCTGTACACGAATCGGTTCGTATAGAGGCGGTACCTAACGTCCTTGAACTCCGGGTCGTGGTCGGTCAGGCTGTCAATGTAGTCGAGCTGGGGGCTGTTGTGACCCTGAAGCCAGGGGAAGACGTGAAGGTCAAGCTTGCTCATGGCGAGGGCCAGGCTCCACTCGCAGGTCTCCTCGCTGCGCCCCTCGTGGACGAGGCGGCTGCGGAAGTGCGTCTCGTCCGCTCGTTCAAGAAAGGTCGACGCGGCGGCGTCCACCTCCCGGGTGCACGCATCGTCTTGGGCGTAAATCATGCCAGCCTGCACGCGGGGCAGTCGAGTCAGCCCGAATCGTCGGAGTGTTCGCGGCCGTCGTCCGAGGAGGACATCGACAATTACCCCAAGGCTTTTTGGCCCTCCAAAGAAGTGGTCGGCGTTCTGCAGACCGGTGGCCGTAAAGGGGAAGGCGGCAAATTGCTGCCAGAGAGGATCCGGAGGGCGACACCACACCACGTCGGCGTCCACAAACAGGGACCGATCGAAGGCCTTGAACCGGTGGAGATGGTGCTTGAACCCGACAATCGACCGATGCTCCGGGGGCAGATCGCCGAGCACGTCGAAGTGACTGTCCAGTCCCCGGTGCTCCAGGAGGGCCCGGTGATGGTCTGGACAAAACAGCGCCACGGGCCGGTCCGGATCGTGACGCCGAAGCGTGTGGACCGATGCCACGGCGTGCTTCACGTAGCGGTCGGGGCCGTAGCTGTGAAGGACGTAGCCTTCGCGGGGGGTGGGCATGGTGGTAAGAGGACGGGTCTCTCAAATTGTCGTGCTCTTCAAGACGCACGGATGCCAATTGGTCCATCCCGGCTTCGCCCGCAAATCTTATTCGCTCTTGTGTAGAACTATGTAGAGATAAGAAGCTGTTTGGTGGATGGATAAAAAACCGAGGCACAGTGGGCGACGCCTCAAAAAAGTCGCCCAAACGAGCCCTGTAGTGGGGCGCCCTAAGTGCAGCGAAGAAGTGCTTTCAGAGTGCTACCGGGCAAGTGCAGAAGGCTTTTTGAGCGAGATCCACGAAGTCGCAGCGCTGGGAGCGCAGTGCTGCGAGCAATGCGACCGAATGCTTTTAGAGTGCGACCGAGTA
>Ga0207797_1002979_pt1 | contig 11514 bp, 8 predicted proteins | sample PRCRCaboRojoPR_6_FD_187275 | JGI IMG/M metagenome (GOLD analysis project Ga0207797, IMG submission 187275) | Marine sediment microbial community from Cabo Rojo, Puerto Rico - PR CR 10% Liquid 1 (SPAdes) | ecosystem: Environmental > Aquatic > Marine > Coastal > Sediment | place: Cabo Rojo, Puerto... | reverse complement strand
GCGAATGGCGTGGGATCGAGGTTAGTGCCCTTGACCGAGAAACACAGGTAATTGACTTCGATCCAGAGACGACCGTGCTTTCACGAGACGTCTCCTCCGAGAACGACGCGCGGCGACGTCCGTTCACCCTCTGATCGGCCGAGGCCGGAGTGAACAGCTCTGTCGCTGTTAATGAGTAGATTCAACTCAGCTCATCGAACTCGGTAGCGACTCGGGCTAGATGACGAAACCGACCGCCTGTCGGCCAATTTTTTTACGGTAGACGGTGTCTTTCGGGACATCTGGATATGGCCATGGTAGACGTGACCTCCTCCCCGGCGTAACCGACGGGGCTTTCCGTACAGCAGTTGGGATATCTGCTGGTTTGCAGCCCGGTCGGTATGACGGGGCCACAGGGGGAGCCACACTGCCGTTACTCATGTGCTGGTAGGTGGACTCAGAGGTAATTTGTTATCGAGACATCACAGCGGTTCGTGATGGTGTCTCGAACACCCTGGGTCACGGAATCTAGGTAGTGTCCCATCGAGTGGGGAGAATGGCGCCTCGTGGTTTGAGTACCACGAGGCGGTGATAGACACCCATCCGTTTTCGGGTTAGAATGTGGTTGATATAGGAGCTATCGGATTTATTTCCCCCCTAAAGGCCGAGCTTCTCTTCTTGAAGCGAGATGCCTTACTCTCACAGGGTTGGCGGCGTTCATATAATGCTGAAGGGGGTGGGACGGAGCCGTTTTCCCGTGTCCTATGACGGAGAACGCCCGCATCTTCTCCTGGACGAGATGTGCTTGGAGTTGTGAAACGAGAAGCAATAACACGAATGCTAATTACACTGGGAATTAACCTCGTCTCGCTTAATTATCAATATTATATATTATATGTTTCTTAAATATATTTGGCTGATCGAGCGCGATCAACTGACCAGAACTGGATACACGAAGCTGATCTACGGCCGAACGACGGTCGCTCCTCGAATCATGTCGCGGTTGAGGAGACGTTGATTCGACCTGAGGCAGAGGGGTACCGGTGCATGCTATCGCCGACGGAAAACGATCAAATCACTCTTAGTAAAGCTGGAAAGACGCGATAATCAATGTTTTATATAATATTTTTTGTGGAATTAAAGATGGTCTGGACATTTCGTACGCCAGGTCTCTCGCCAATAGCACTGGGCTACTGAAAGAGCTCTACTAGCGTGACCGCTTCGAGGTCAGTGATACCGAACCTATCCTCTCTAAAGCAAAAAGACGAAAATTTCATTTTCCAAACTGTATATGCAACGGTATGGAGAACCTGCTGACGAGTGATTGACCTCGTTAGCTTTCGCATGAAACCAGTGTACATGAATACCACCCTCAAATCAATTCTATCGCGTTGAACTGTCTTCAGAATAAACTCACACTAAGTCTCCATGACTCGTATCTACGCAGTCCTGTTTACGAGATCTAAGGAAAAGCACTGAATACGCCCGTGAATTGGTCTGATGACTTCTTAGTGACTTAGGGCATCAGTCCACTTGAATATGCTGACTTGGCTTTGAGGACAGCATTAACAAAAGTACCTTTGTTATTTGGTGGTGCAGGGATCCAATTATCTACCGAGGCCCAAAGAGGGAGAATCTGCAAATCCAATATCCAAGCCTATGGGCTGTCTCGTACTGACCGCCCGTACCACGAATCTCTTACTCCGTGCGCAAGGAGCGCGGATCCGTGAAAATCAGCAAGGTAGTCTTAGCAAGACTGCCCCCCAGCTATGACCGGAAGTGGCCCGTCCCGGTACGGACGGACTCCCGGGAGTACTCAAGATTTAATTCAAGTTCGTTCGCTGACCCGAGGATGTACTCGGCCAGATGATCTTCGATTCGTTCGTCAGTCATTCGGTGGGCGGGCCCCGATACACAGAGCGAACCGTATACCTGCTCGTTCGCGTCTGTGACTGGAACGGCCACGGCGTTCATTCCGTCGACGATTTCACCGCCGTTCCGGGCAATATTGGTCGACTGAATCTCCTCTATCTCTTGCTGGAGCTCCTTCCGATGCTTGATCGTATTCTCGGTGTACGATCTCATTTCTATTCGATCTAAAATTTCCTCTCGCTCGTCGTCCGGTATCTTCGAGAGGATCGCTTTTCCGGCGGCGGTCGCATGTAAGTCGAGACGGCTGCCGACTTCGGCGTCCGTATGGACGCCGCTGTCGCCGATAGCCTGACGAACGTAGACGGCCTTTCTATGCTCTAGCACTACGAACTGTGCCCGCTCGCCGGTTTCATTTGCGAGTTCTTTGACTTTCTTATCAGCGAGTTCATAGAGATCTTTTCGGTGACTGACATGCTTGCCTAGATCCAGAAAGCGTAGACCCAGGTGGTACTGATCCCCCTCTTGAACGACGTATTCGTTGTTCGTCAGTGTCCTCAAATAATTGTACGCGGTGCTTTTCGCCCAGCCCAATTCGTTCGCGATCTCCGTTACGCCTGCTCCATTTCGCTCTTTGAGCAGTTCAATAACCTCGAACGCTTTCCGTATCGATTTCAGTTCGCCGGATACCACATCGGGGCCAGTTGACATACGCCACACAATATGGCTCCCCCTATATAATATTCACTATAATAAGAACAACAGATTAGAGTCGAATACGTTCTTTGCTTGCGTTATCGGAGCTAAAATACCCAGATATGGCTTACTTGATAAAGTAACGGACAATCATGGTATTACAATACTGAACACCACTTTCGATAATTTCAAAACACACATCAATATTGGTTAGAATTCTATTATTGTATTGGAATTTGGGCCTTAATTGTCAATATCAAATCCACTTCCGTGATATAGTCATCATCGACAAAAATTTTTGCTGGGGATAGGAAATGAATCCGGTGATGGGACACGGATGCATCTTAGTATCATGTGCTTTCATACCGAACAAATATAGTAGAGTTCTTGATAGAATGTCCGCGGTAATTAAGTCTTTGTACGAGGGTAACGGGGCGAAGAACTAGTCGATATCTGGGCCGTGAGTGTCAGGAGGTCCTACTCACGAAACACTAAGTTGCCTGTCGGTCGAACACAAATATGGAACTTAACTATGGGCTCGGGTTCAGACTCCCCTCTTCGAGGATAGACCTGGTCGAGCAGATGAGGATCGGAGAGATGGCGGCACGTATGGGGTACGACACCGTTCTCACGTCCGAGACGTGGGGGTTCGACGCGTTCACACGTTTGGGATACTTGGCTGCACGCACGAACGTGCGCCTCGGGACCGCGATAGTGCCGGTCCACTCACGGACCCCCTCGTTGCTTGCACAGGCGATCGGGACGCTCTCGCGGCTCTCGTCGGGAGCACCGATACTCGGACTCGGGCTCTCATCGCCGACCGTCATGAATGACTGGCATGGCGTGGAGTTCGAGCCCGCGCTCCGACACGAGCGCGAGACGATCGAGATCGTCCGCAAAGTCTTGTCCGGCGATCCGGTCGAGTATGACGGACACTTGTTCAATCTAGATTTCGCCCCGGTTCGGTTTGTTCCACCGGGTGACATTTCGATCTACCTCGCTGCTCAAGGGCCGACGAACGTCCGACTTACCGGCGAATTCGCCGACGGCTGGATGCCTACTTACATTCCGCTCTCGAATCTAGAGGATGCACGAGCCTCCTTGGTCGAGGGGGCGCGAGCTCGTGGCCGGGATCCAGACGAAGTTGTGACCGTCCCAACGGTGACGACATGTGTCCTTGAGGACGGCGAACGCGCCCGGGAACGCTGTCGAGAAACCGTCGCGTTCTATATCGGGGGGATGGGCACATACCATTACCGCACGCTCGCAGAGAACGGATACCGAGAGCGGGCAAACCGGATTCGCGACGCCTGGAACGAGGAGGATTACGAGGCTGCACGCGCTGCCGTTTCCGACGAGATACTCGACGAGGTCGCCCTGTCGGGGACCCCTGAATACGCTCGCCAGCTCCTCAGTGCCGTACCCGACAGTGTCGACCAGCTTGTGACGGTCCCGGCGACTCGGGCGCCGGTTGAGGAGATCAAGGCGACGGTCCGCAATGTTGGCGAGATCCTCGATCCTGAGTGAGGCACACTACTGACCGGGACCGAGGAACAGGGAGTCAACCGCGACGACCTCGTCGGGGCCGACGAGGATCGGGTTGATGTCCGCCTCACGGATCCAGGGATTGTCAAGATAGAGGTCAGAGAGTCCAATAATCGTGTCAACAAGCGCTTCACGCTGATCCTCGCTTAGCGTCGACGCTTCGAACGTCTTCAGATCTTCGAGTAGCCCGTCGGCCTGCGCCCGTGCGGTCGGGATCGTCCTGAAAGCGACGTCATCAACCGACTCGATGTCGACGCCCCCGCGTCCGAACATCACCATAGGACCGAAGTCGTCGTCGACGACGATCCCGAGACTCAGTTCGATTCCGGAATTGACCTGTTGCTGGATGGACACCCCCTCCACCGTAACGGCACGGTCTGCGCCGACCGCGCGTATCCGCTCGAAAGCCTCCTTGACCTCCGACGCAGACGCTATCCCTGTGCTGATCCCACCGATCCGGTCGCGGTGATTGACCTCCGGAGAAACCAGTTTCGCGACGACAGGATAGCCGATATTGTCGGCGGCGGCGACGGCTTCACTGGCAGAGGTGACGAGGCGTTCGTCGGGGATCGGGACCCCGTAGTCCGCCAGCAACTGCTTTCCACGGGTCTCTGTGATGATTTCTGGTCCTTTGTTCTCGGGGGCCGGCGGACGAGCAGGGAGGTCAATAGCGTCGTAGAGCCGCTCTTTCGACCGCTTGAACCGGTTGAGCGTCCCGATCGTCCGAATTGCTGCCGCCGGGTTCTCGAAGACTGGGACGTCCGCTTCGCGGTACACTGACTTGCCGGCCTTCTTGTTGATGCCGCCGGTCCAGACGACGAACAGCGGCGTCTCGCTGTTCGCCGCGGCACTGGTCACGAACTCGGCGTACCGCTCGGCCTGGTCGCCCGTGGCGTTCGTTATCTGGAGAACGACCGCATCAAGTGCATCGTCGGCCAGCAGTAACCGGAGACACTCCTTGAACGCCTCCGGGGAGTTGACGACTTGGGCGGTGATGTCGACGGGGTTGACTGCGGAACCGTAGTCGGGGATGAACTCCTCGATACGTTCGCGCGTCTCGCCGGCCAGCTCGGGGAGGTCGAGCCCCTCCTCGGCTGCGACGTCGGCGATGTGAACGCCAGCGCCCCCGGAGGTCGTGATGACACCGAGCCGGGGACCGGGGAGCCGGTCGAGAATCGAGACCGTACGCGTGACGTCGATGAACTCGTAGACATCGTCCACGGCCATCACGCCGGTCTCCCGGAAGACCCCGTCGTAGACCCGCTGACTCCCGGCGACCTTGCCGGTGTGCGAGCCGGCGGCGGCCTTCCCGCGGTCCGACCGACCGACTTTCAGGAACACGATCGGGAGTTCGATCCCGACGTCGGTGCGTTTGAGTTCCAGGAGCTTCCGACCGTCTACGAACCCCTCGATGTAGCCCGCGACCACCTCCGTTGAGTCGTCCTCGGCGAGCATCCTGAGGACGTCGAGCGACTCCAAGTGTGCCTCGTTGCCCGTCGCGACCCACCTGTTCAGGCCGATCTCGTCGTCCTGGATCATCGTCGTCAGCGCTCCGCCGAAGGCCCCGCTCTGTGTGACGAAACTGACGTCACCGGGGATCAGGGACTCGCGCTTAAGCGCGGGCGTGAAGCTCGCCGTGACGTGTTCCTTCACGTTGATCAGGCCCTGACTGTTGGGTCCGATCACTCTGGCGTCGTACCGCTCGGCCATGTCCCTGAGCTCCCGCTCGGCCGCCGATCCGACTTCGTCACCTGTCTCCGAGAACCCGGAACTGACGATCAGGACCGTCTCGACCCCCGTCTCCAGGCACTCCGAGACGACGTCCAAGACCAGCCGGGCCGGCAATATCACCATCGCCAGGTCCGGCGTCTCTGGGAGGTCGGAGACGCGTGGATACGACTGGAGGCCTCCGACCTCGTCGTGGTTCGGGTTCACGGGGTAGATCTCCCCCTCGTAGCCGTGTTTCTGCAGGTATTTCACCGGAAGTCCGGAGATACGATTGAGGTCGGCGGAGGCGCCGATGACGGCTATCGACGCTGGGGTGAACACTCCAGTCACACCGCCGGGTTCGAGAGAGGGGTACATAACGATTATCCCGGACGATGCGGCGGTCCCCCGACGACGGGGATCGGGTGGGGGTGGCAAAGGTGGTTGACGGCTTTCGAGACGCTCTCCGTAGTCGCTACAGTCCGGGGTCGCTCGTCCGAACACCCCCGGCCGGGGGAAACTATTTTATCCTCACGAATTTCACGGGAGGTATGACAGGACCGAGCCCCGGAACAGCGTGGACCCCGTTTCGTGTCGCGGGCGACCGGACAGGGGGGGAGACGTGATGTCCGTTCTCGAAGTAGAGTCCCTCACGAAACACTTTGGGGGGATCACCGCTCTCGACGACGTCGACTTCACTGTGGAGGAGGGGGAGATACTCGGTGTGATTGGCCCCAACGGTGCCGGGAAGACGACGATGATCAACACCATCCTCGGTCTCATCGAACCGGACCGGGGAGAGGTGAAGATCGCTGGCGAGGTGGTCACAGACGAATCACCGCACAGCATCTCAAGACGCGGCGTCTCCAAGACGTTCCAGCGGGTGCGACTGTTCCCCGGTCAGACCGCCTTTGAGTGCCTCCTCATCGGCCTGCAGGAGCACCAGAACACGGGGCTAGTGAACAAACTCCGGGCGCACACGAGCGAGGAGCGAGCGCGGGCCGAGGAGATGCTGTCGTTCCTCGATCTCGATCACCTGCGCGACGAGGACGTTGAGAACCTATCGTACGGGCAACAGAAACTCCTCGACTTCGGCGTCGCGATGATCTCCGGTCCGGAGGTGGTGTTCCTGGACGAACCCGTCGGCGGCGTGAACCCCTCGATGGTCAAGCGCATGGAGAAGAACATCCTCAGGGCGCGCGACGAGGAAGGGACGACCTTCGTCATCGTCGAACACAACGTGGACCTCGTCATGCGGCTGTGTGAGCGAATCGTCGTGCTCAACAACGGACAGGTGCTCTTCATGGGCCCGCCACAGCAGGTCCGGGAGGAGCAGTCCGTGATCGAAGCCTACTTTGGAGGATAACGATGCTGAAAGTCGAGAATCTCGATACGGGATACGGGCGCAATCAGATCCTCGCGGATCTCTCGATGGAGTACAGAGAGGACAGGATGGCGACCGTCATCGGACCGAACGGTGCGGGCAAGTCTACGCTGTTCAAGGCGATCTTCGGGATGCTTGAGGTCTGGGAAGGGTCGGTCAAGCTCGGCGACGTCGATTTGACCGACATGACGCCGGCCGAGCACCTCGACAAGGGCCTGGCACTGGTCCCACAGGGCCAGAACGTGTTCGGTAATATGTCCGTTCGGGAGAACCTTGAGATGGGGGGATACGGGCAGGACCGGGACGAGCTTCGTGAGAACATCCAGGATATCTACGAAATGTTCCCCCTTCTTGAGGATCGAAAGGGGCAGAAGGCGAAGACCATGAGCGGCGGCGAACAGCAGCTCCTCGAGATGGGGCGGGTGCTGATGCGCGACCCCGACATCGTCCTCCTGGACGAACCGTCGCTCGGCCTCGCGCCGGACCTCATGGACGACATCTTCGACCACGTCGTCACGATCCACGAGGAGGGCGTTGGGATCCTCATGATCGAGCAGAACGCCGACAAAGCGCTCGAGCTGTGTGACCACGCGTTCGTTCTTGACGATGGCCACATCCTCCACGAGGGGGATGCCAGCGAGATCCGGAACCGCGACGACATACAGAAGCTCTACCTGGGCGGCTGATTCGCGGACCGGAACGGACTCGGTGGGCATCGACCGTCTCCCGGGGAGCGTGTTCCGAGAGGTCTAGGCTCCCCGTCCCGACGAGGGCGGGCGATCGGCTGTTCCACACGTCCCTCCTGGTCGAGCGGGTACGAATGGCCGGACAACCGAAGCGCCGCCCGCGCCATACCCCGCAGTTCCGGACGTGAGCGATCACGGGTCGCTCGACGGGCGAGCGATCGTCGAGAACGGGGAGGCGGCTCCGGATCGGGACGTCCGCGGGGGGGCCGGTCAGGAGTACCTGTCTCGAAGGTTCTCCCACACTTCTGCGAGTCCCCCGGGCAGGAACAGAACGATCCCGATGATTAGCACGCCGTAGAAGAGGACGTGGAGGTTCGGGTACTGTGCCCAGAGGTACTGGTTGATCATTTCGAGCGTGATCGCGCCGATGATGGGACCGACGAGGGTGCCGACGCCGCCGAGCAGGACGTACAGGATCATGTTGATGCTCAGTTCGACCTCGAACACCGTCGCGATTTGGACGAAGTTTAGCCAGCCGGCGAACAGCACACCGGCCATCCCGACCGGAATCGCGCTCACCACGTACGCTGCCGTCTTGTAGGCCGTCGTCGGCACGCCGACCATCTCGGCGTGTTCCTGGTTGAGCGAGAGGGCGCGCAGCCCGTAGCCGAACCGGGAGCGCCGGATCAGCCAGACGAGCCCGATCGTCAGGACCGCCAGGCCGAGGAACATGAAGTAGAACGCGATCTGCCCGTAGGAAACGATGGCCGGCCACCCCGTGCCGCCGCCGAGGAAAGGGATAGAGTTCACCGCTCGCATCACGGCCAACTGGAGGCCGAGCGTGGCGATGGCGAAGTAGTGGCCACGGAGCCGGAGCATCGGCGGCCCGGTCAGTAGGGCGAACACCGCCGCGATCACCCCCCCGGTGAGGATGGTCACCTCGAATGGGACGCCGTATCTGTTCATCAGGATGCCGGTCGAGTAGGCGCCCATCCCGATGAACACCGCATGGCCGAATGAGGGGTAGCCGGCGAGGCCGCCGATGATGTTGTACGCGCTGGCGAGGATGATACCGAGCAGGATGTACGTCGCGACCCGCTGGTTGTACCCTCCGAGGAGGAACGGCAACGCCGAGAACACGACTAGGGCCAGAACGATCGTCAGCACCTTAAGCCGGTTCGAGTTCTCTATCTGATCGACCCAGTCGAATGTCCGGTCGAAGACGGTATCTACTGTACTCATCGTTAGTGCCTCAGCTCGTGTTCGACGCCCATGATGCCGGTCGGCCGGATGACGAGCAGCGCGACCAGGAGGAAGAACGCCAGTGCCAGCCCCGGCCCGGAGCCGACGTAGAACTGCATCAGTCGCATGAACACCCCGAGCGTGAGACCACCGAGCACCGCACCGGGGATGCTTCCGAGACCGCCGACGACGACGACGATGAACGCGTAGGCCAGCCACAGCACGATGGCCTCGGGCGTGATGGGCTGGAGCGAGATCAGGAACACCCCAGCGACGCCGGCCGTTGCCGCGCTTATCGCCATTGTGATGGCGTAAATGAACGGGATGTCGACTCCCATGACCTCAGCCGCGAAGGCGTCGTCCCGGGTCGCGCGCATGGCCTTTCCGGTCCGCGTGTGCTGGAGGAACAGCCACGTCAGGATGCCGGTGATCACGACACCGATAACCATCGCCACGTTCGGGGCACTGATCCGTGCACCCAGTAACGTGACCGTATCGAACGGGAGTTCCGGTTCGAGGAACCGCAGGTTTGGGCCGATCGTCGCGAGGATCCCTCCCCTGAAGACCTCGGCGATACCGAAGGTGAGGATGAACACGAACAGCTGCCGTTCGCCGACGACCCGTTGGATCACCGTGCGCTGGACGGCGTAGCCGATCGCGAACATCATCACGAAGACGATCGGTATCGTCGCGTACATGTGGATCCCCGTCTGTTCGACGAGGACGAACGTCAGGTACGCCCCGCCTATCATGAACCCGGTGTGCGCGAGGTTGATGATGTCCAGTACCCCGTAGACGAGGGTCAGTCCCATCCCGACCAGGGCGAACAGCGTGCCGAGGAGCAGACCGCCTATGAGTGCGTCTATGAGAGCCATGTTGTTTCGTGTTTCGCGTTCTCACTCCTGCTGGCGGACGTCGTGGTCCCACGGACGCCGCGGGTAGGTCGGTTCGCCGGTCGCGACGTTCCCAGGATAGACGATGGGCTGCTCGGTTTTGCCCTGTATCTGTCCCGTGAAGCCGCCTTGCTGGAGGGTGCCGTCGTCCTGGAAGTTGATGTCAACTCCGAAGATGCCCGTGAAGTCGGCGCTCAACAGCGCCTCGCGGATTGCGTCGTTGTCCGTGGTTCCGGCCTCCTCGATTGCCCACGCGGCGACCTGGATCACCTGCATCCCGCTGATACGTCGCGAACTCACCGGGTCGAGCGAATCGCTCCCCTCCGCGTAGCCGCCGTAGAACTCGATCGCTTGCTGGTTCCCCATGAACGGAGGATTCCCCGAGATCTCGATCTCGGGCGACCACGTCGTGTAGTAGTTCGTGTCGAGCGCGTCACCACCTAGCGCGTCCCAGTACTCCGTCTCCGAGACTCCGCTCCCACCGTAGACGAGTTCGGGGGAAAGCCCCTGCTCCTTCGCCGCCCGCTGGGCGAGGACGCTCAGTTCTAAGTGGGTATTGAACATGACGAAGTCCGGCTCCGCATCGACCATCTTCTGGATTGGACTCGAAAGGTCGCGTGCGTCCTGCGGGACCGTCTCATCAACGAGTATCTCCATGCCCTGGCGCTCCGCCTCCGCCTTGGCACCGGCTCGGAGGCTCTGGGCGAACGTCCCTTGGTCGGAGAACATCCCGAGGCTCTCGGCGCCGTTCTCCGCAGGGAACGCCACCGATCCCTGGATGTAGAGGCTCGCCGGAGGTGTCGTCCCGAACACCCACACGTTGTCCTGATTGTGGTCCTCGAAGATGCGGTCGGCAATCCCCGACCCCTGGATCATTACCTTGTTCCGTTGTTTGACCGCCGGCACCGTGGCGTACACACACCCGCTTGAGTACGGGCCGAGGATGATGTCGGCGTCGTCCTCCTCAATGAGCCGCGTGACGAGTCGAACCGCCGTCTCGCAGTTACTTTCGTCGTCGTATTCGATCAGTTCGACCTCTCGCGTCTCGCCGCCGACGTTGAGGCCCCCGTTCTCCTCGTTCAGCCACCTGACGAAGGCGTTGTATCCATCGCTGAATGCCTTGCCGTTCGCCGCGAGCTGACCCGACTTCGAGATGGCTGCGCCGAGCGTGACCGGCTCTGAACTGCTGCTTCCACCGTCGCTCCCATCGCCCCCACCGCTGTCGCCCCCGTCGCCACTGTCTCCGAGGCACCCGGCCAATCCTGCGAGGCCTGCGCCGACTGTCGCTTTGCTAGACTTTTCGAGTACCTCCCGCCTGCCAATGTCTGGCATAGATACGGCATCAGTACCGCTTATGTTAAATGTTATGTATATAAAAGTACGATTCACGACCCGTCCCGCGACGGCTCCGTCGGACGTCGACCCGCCCGGTCCGGGGGGGCGACCAGCTACGACAGGAGTGACCGACGCCCGTGGTCGGAGCGAGTGGGAGCACTCGTTTGCGACGGGGTTC
>Ga0207797_1002978_pt1 | contig 11516 bp, 8 predicted proteins | sample PRCRCaboRojoPR_6_FD_187275 | JGI IMG/M metagenome (GOLD analysis project Ga0207797, IMG submission 187275) | Marine sediment microbial community from Cabo Rojo, Puerto Rico - PR CR 10% Liquid 1 (SPAdes) | ecosystem: Environmental > Aquatic > Marine > Coastal > Sediment | place: Cabo Rojo, Puerto... | reverse complement strand
ATGGACATGGCCCGGGAGGCGGCCGACTCCGGAAGACAGTGGGTCTGCACCACGTGCGGGCGTTGCGAGACGGTCTGCCCCAACGGGATCGCGGTGCTGGACATCATTCGACCCCTGCGGGTCCTGAGCCCCGAGGAGCTCGTGCCCCCTGAGGGGCCGCCCCCGTGCGCGTCGGCCTGCCCGGCGGGCATCGACATACCGGGGTACCTGCGGCTCATTGCCCGGGGAAAACCCGAGGAGGCCACGGCCGTGGTCCTGGAGAAGGTCCCCTTCCCCGGCATCCTGGGAAGGATCTGCATGCACCCCTGCGAGACGGCCTGCCGCCGCGGCGAGGTCAATCAACCCGTCGCCGTATGCTCTCTCAAGCGATACGCAGCGGACAGGGCGGGGGACGTGTTCGAGCGGAACACGAAGACGGCGGAGAGCACGGGCAGGAAGGTGGCCGTGGTCGGCGCGGGACCGGCCGGTCTCACCGCGGCCTTCTACCTTCGGAAGAAGGGCCACGACGTGACGGTGTACGAGGCCAGGCCCAAGCCGGGCGGCATGATGCGCTACGGGATCCCTTCCTATCGGCTGCCCGAGGAGATCCTGGACCGGGAGATCGACCGGGTCCTGGGGATCGGGATCGGGCTCGAGACCGGGAAGAAGGTCGGCGAGGAGCTGGATCTCGAGGGTTTGAGAAAGGATTTCGACGCCGTCTTCCTGGCCACCGGGCTCCAGGAGAGCCGGAAGATCGACCTGGAGGGCGCGGACGGGGAGGGCGTGCTCTGGGGCGTGGACTTTCTCTCCGGCGTGGCCGAGGGTGAAGAAGTCCGCCTCGAGGACCGGGTCCTGGTGGTGGGCGGTGGAAACGTGGCCGTGGACGTGGCCCTGACCGCCCTTCGCACCGGCGCGAAGGAGGTCGTCATGGCCTGCCTGGAGAGACGGGAGGAGATGCCGGCCAACGACTGGGAGATCGAGCAGGCCGTGGAGGAGGGCGTCCGGTTGATGCCGGCCTGGGGGCCCGACCGGGTTCTCCGGGAGGGCGACCGCGTCACCGGGGTGGAGCTCGTCCAGTGCGCCTCGGTGTTCGACGACGAGGGGAACTTCTGCCCGGCCTTCGGGGAACTCAGGGAGACCGTGGAGGCGGACCAGGTGATCCTGGCCGTGGGGCAGGCGGCCGACCTTTCGTTCGCCGAGGGAAGCGACCTGAAGGTGGAGCGCGGTCTGGTTCCCGTGGACGAGGAGACCCTCGAAACCGGTGTTTCGGGCGTGTACGCCGGAGGCGACGTGGGCAAGGGCCCGGGTGCCGTGATCGACGCCGTGGCGGCCGGACGGAAGGCGGCGAGCGCCATCGACACCTTCCTGGGCGGAACCGGAGAGATCGACGAGACCCTGGCGGAGCGGGAGGACACGTCCGGCTACGACGGGTCGAGGGAACGGGGGTTCGCGGACCAGCCGCGGGTGGAAGCGCCCGCCCTGCCTGTGGCCGAGCGGCATCAGGGGTTCGAGGAGGTGGATCTCTGCTTCACCGACGAGCAGGCCGTGCAGGAGGCGTCGCGCTGCCTGCAGTGCGATCTCGAGCTCCGTCTGATCCAGGAGGCACGCGGCAAGCAGTAGAGTGGCACCTCCTGTGTTGCCGGGCCCCGGTTCGGGTGGGGCTGCACCCGGACCGGGGCCGCCTCCCCGACCCGGGAAGGAATCTCATGGTGCACGGACCGAGGGTCCCCGCAGAGGAGATTCAGCGGCGCACGAACTCGGTCCAGAAGGGCCTTCGGGACCGGGGGATCGAAGGGCTTCTCGTCACCCATCCCGCGGATTTCTTCTACCTCTCCGGAACGACCCGGGGCGGTCGGCTCTTCCTTCCCTGCGAGGGGCTTCCCATTGACGCCGACGGCGAGGGGGGTCCCGGCGCCGGCATCGAACGCATCGCCGACCGCGTTCGAGATGTCCTGGACCGGCCCCCTGCGATCCTCGGCCTGGAGATGGACGTCCTGCCCGTGCAGCAGTACATGAGGGTGCGGCGTGCGTTTCCCGGGTGCACCCTCGTCGACGGGACGCCGGCCCTGCTCGAGGCCCGCACGATCAAGTCCGCCTGGGAGATCGGACGGATGGACGAGGTGGCGGAGCGGACGGCCCAGGTGTTCGCCCGCGCCGGGGAGGCCATGGAGCCCGGTCTCACGGAGATGGCCTTCGCAGGCCGGATGGAGGCCGTGGCCGGGGCGCTCGGCATCAGCGGACGGGTGCGGGTGCGGGATCATCGCACCGAAGGCTATCCCTGGCACGTGTTGTCGGGAGCGAGCGGCGGCACGGTGGGGGTGCTCGACGCACCGGCTACGGGAGAGGGGACCTCCCCCGCCTTTCCCTGCGGGGCGGGATACAGGATGCTGGAGCCGGGCGAGCCCGTGATGGTCGACTTCGCCGTCCAGATGGGCGGATATCACATGGACGAGACCCGGATGCTCGCCATGGGCTCGCTCTCGCAGGGGGCGGAGGACGCCTGCAGGGCGGCCGCCGAGATCCACGACCGGATGATGGAGCGGGTCGAGCCGGGCCGGACCGCGGACGAGCTGTTTCGATTCTCCCGGGATGTCGCCCGGGCGCTCGGCTACGAGAAATCCTACCTCGGACCGCCCGGGAACAAGGTGCGATTCGTGGGGCACGGGATCGGGGTGGAGCTGATCGAACCCCCCTTGATCGCCCTGGGCCGCGAGGATCCCCTGGCCCCCGGGATGACCTTCGCGCTGGAACCCAAGATGGTGTTCGAGGGACGGTTCGCCGCGGGGGTCGAGAGCGTGGTCACGGTCACGGAGACGGGCCACCGTCTGATCAGCCGGGTCCCGGTGGGGCTTCTCTGCGCCTGAGCCGCATCCGCGCCTCCGGGAAGAACGGAACATGTCTTTTCCCCTTTGCAGAATCGCACCGTTGCGGGAGAGAATGCTTACATCGGAACGAGCCACGTGAACCAGGACGAGTGAGGAGGACCAGATGTCAGAGAAGTGCTATCGCCTGGGCTGTGACATCGGCGGGACGTTCACCGATTTCGTGCTGCTCAACGACGAAACCGGAGAGATCAAGATCAACAAGTGCCTGACCACCCCCAGCGATCCTTCCGACGCCGTGGAGCAGGGCATCCGGGAGCTGGAGCAGAAGGTCCCGGATCTCACGGGCAAGCTGGAAGAGGTGATTCACGGGACCACGCTGGTGATCAACGCCATCATCGAGCGGAAGGGCGCTCCCACGGGCCTCATCACCACGAAGGGGTTTCGGGACGTCCTGGAGCTGGGCCGTGAGATCCGCTACGCGCCGTACGACATCTTCGCCGAGTTTCCCGAGCCCCTGATTCCGAGGCGGCGCCGTCTGGAGGTGGACGAACGGGTGCGGAGCGACGGCACCGTGCTCAAACCCCTCGACCCCGAGGAGGCGCGGGACGCGGTGCGAAGGCTCCTGGACATGGGCGTGGAGTCCATCGCGGTCTGCCTGCTGAACTCTTTCGAGAACCCCGCCCACGAGATGACGATCAAGGGGATCATCGAGGAGGAGGCCCCGGGCCTGTCCGTCTCGGTCTCCTACGAGGTCCTTCCCCAGATCCGGGAGTACGAGCGGACCAGCACCACGGTGACCAACGCCTACGTCAAGCCCCTGACCGGCCGGTACCTTTCCAAGCTCGAGGGGCGCCTCCAGTCCATCGGGATCGACGGCCAGCTCTTCATCATGCTCTCCAGCGGCGGGATCACCTCCGTCGACACCGCGGCCGAGTTTCCGGTGCGGATCATCGAGTCCGGCCCCACGGCCGCCGTGATCAGCGGTCAGTACTACGGCAGGATGTTCGACCTGCCGGAGATGTTCTGCTTCGACATGGGCGGCACCACGGCCAAGAGCTGCCTCATTCAGGGGGGCGTGGCCGGCGTGGTCCCCACCTTCGAGGTGGGCCGCGTGCAGCGCTTCATGAAGGGAAGCGGGCTCACCATCCAGGTGCCGGTGGTGGACCTCATGGAGATCGGGGCCGGCGGGGGCAGCATTGCCAAGGTCAGCCGCCTGGGCACCCTCCAGGTCGGTCCCGAGAGCGCAGGCGCCGACCCGGGACCGGTCTGCTACGGCCGCGGCGGGGAGAACCCCGGGGTCACCGACGCGGACCTGCTCCTGGGCTACCTGGACGCCGACTACTTCCTGGGCGGGGAGATGTCCCTGGACAAGGAGGGTGCGAAGCGGGCCGTGCAGGAGCGGATCGCCGATCCACTGGGGGTCCCCTTCATCCAGGCGGTCTGGGGGATCCACGACCTCATCAACGAGACCATGGCCGCCGCGGCCAAGACCCACATCGCCGAGAAGGGGGGCAATCCCAACGTGGTCTCCGTCGCCGCTTTCGGTGGGGCCGGGCCGGTGCACGCCTACGGCCTGGCCAAGAAGCTGGGGGCCCCCAAGCTGATCGTCCCGCCCAACGCGGGCGTCGGCTCGGCCCTGGGGTTCTTCACCGCGCCGCGCGCTTTCGACCTGGTGCGGAGCCACAAGGTCGCCCTGGCCGAGGCCGACTTCGGCGAGATCGAGGAGATCTTTCAAGGCCTGGAGGCCGAGGGCGCCCGGACCCTTCAGCAGTCCGGTTCCGCCTCGGAGGTCCTCTACGAACGGTCCGTGGACATGCGCTTCGTGGGCCAGGGTTCCGAGACGAACGTGGCCCTGCCGGAGACCGATGTGACCGGCCTGGCTCCGGAGACGGTGCGGTCCCGCTTCGACGAGATCTACAAGAAGCTCTACGGCCGCACCTACCCGGAGAGCCCGGTGGAGTTCATCAACTTCAAGGTGCGGGCCAAGCTTCCGGAGCGCCTGCTCGAGCTCCCCAGGGCGGCCGGAGGCACCGGCCGACTGGAGGACGCCGTCAAGGGGACGCGCAAGGCGTTCTCGGGGATCGCCAGGGAGTTCATTCCCTACACGATCTACGACCGCTACACGCTCTTTCCCGGCGCGTCCTTCGAGGGGCCCGCCATCATCGAGGAACGGGAGTCCACCCTGATCGTGGGCGAGGACGCCTCGGTGTCGGTGGACGACTACGGCTTCCTCTGGATCGATCTGCCGCAGCAGGACGACTGAGAACGCGGGATCCGGAGGGCGAGGGGCCTCCCCTCCGGAACCGGCCGCAAAGCCTTCGAGGAGGGAACACATGGGACAGACCTTTGATCCCGTCACCCTGGAGATCCTCTGGCGACGCCTGATCTCCATCGTGGACGAAGCCGACACCACGGTGTCCCGAACCGCCTTTTCCAGCCTGCTCCGGGACGCCCACGACTACACCTGCATGTTCACCGACCGCAAGGGCCGGGAGCTGGCCCAGGGGACCTTCGCCACCCCCGGCCAGTCCGGCGCCATGGCCCTGGGCGTCAAGGCCCTGGTGAACAAGATCCCGCAGGACAGCTACAAGCCCGGGGACGTCTTCATCACCAACGACCCCTGGGCCCTGGCCGGGCACCTGAACGACGTCTGCGTGATGAGCCCCATCTTTTACAAGGACCGGATCGTGGCCTTCACGGCGTGCGTGTTCCACCACTCGGACATCGGAGGCCGGGTCTCCTCGGACAACCACGACGTCTACGAGGACGGGCTGTTCATCCCACTGGTGAAGCTGGAGGACGGGGGCGTCCTCAACCAGGCGGTGATCGACATGATCCGCTGGAACGTGCGCACCCCCGACGAGGTGACGGGCGACATCCGCAGCCAGATTGCGGCCAACCACGTCTGCGCCCAGAAGATCTGCCAGATGCTGGGGGAGTACGGGCTGGACAACCTCGACGACCTGGCCGACGAGATCATCGGCCGGACCGAAAAGAGCATGCGCGGGGCCATCTCCGAGGTGCCCGACGGCGTGTACCGCGCCGAAGGGATCGTGGAGCAGATGGAGGGCAAGGACGACGTGGTGATCAAGCTCGCCGTGGAGGTGAAGGGCGACGACCTCGTCGTGGACCTCGACGGCTCCTCCCCCCAGGTGGACTGGGGCGGCAATGTGGTCTACAACTTCACCTACGCCTACGTCCACATGGCCATGAAGAGCATGTTCGACCCGGACATCCCGAACAACGACGGGTGCGCCGTCCCCATCACCATGAAGGCCCCCGAAGGAAGCGTGGTGAACTGCAGGTTCCCCGCGGCCGTGGCCGCCAGGATGCAGATCGGGCACTTCATCACGGAGATCATCTACCGGGCCATGGCCGAGGCCCTGCCGGACCGGGTGATCGCGGCGAGCGGCGGGACGCCCGCCACCATGAACGTCTTTTACGGCCGCCGGAACGACGACACCCCGTGGCACGCCGTGATCATCCGCGGCGGGGGCATGGGCGCCAGCTCCCGAAACGACGGCTACTACGACTACATCTTCCCGGCGAACGGCGCGAACACCCCGGTGGAGATCTTCGAGAGCGACACGCCGCTCATCGTGGAGAGACGGGAGCTCCTGCCCGACTCGGGAGGTCCGGGGCGCATGAAGGGCGGATTGGGCCGGACCGTGGTCTTTCGCGTTCCGGACGACGCCTACGCGCCGAAGCCCCCGGTGAACCTGGGCATCCAGTCGGGGCGTTTCCGCTACCCGCCCGAAGGCCTCTTCGGAGGGAAGCACGGGGCCAAGGCCCGGTTCCTGGTGAACGGGGAGCACGGCTACCCTTACGGCCTCACGCGGCTCGATCCCGGGGACGTGGTGACCATGGAAGCGGCCGGGGGCGGCGGGTACGGGAACCCGATGGAGCGGGACCCCGAGCGGGTGGTCGAGGACGTGCTCAACGGCTACGTGACCCCGGATCACGCGCGGGAGGAGTACGGTGTCGTGTTCGACCCGGACACCATGCAGCTGGACGAAGAGGCCACCAAGAAGCTTCGAGGAACGGCGTAAAGAAAGGAAAGCCCCATGTCCACACAGAAGACCCACCAGAGCGAGCTGGAACGGCTCGAGAGCCTCGAGGAGAAGGCCCGCCTCGGGGGAGGCCCGAAGGCCATCGAGAAGCGCCACGCCGCGGGCAAGCTCACGGCCCGGGAGCGGATCGACCTCCTCTTCGACGAGGGAAGCTTCGTGGAGCTCAACGGCCTGGCCGAGAGCCAGTCCAGGGATTTCGGCATGCAGGAGAAGAAGGTTCCCGGCGACGGCGTGGTCACCGGCTACGGCACGGTGAACGGCCGGCTGGTCTTCGCCTACGCCCAGGACGCCACGGTCCTGGGGGGATCCGTGGGGACCATCCACGGGAAGAAGATCTGCTTTCTCATGGACGAGGCCCTCAAGGTGCGCGCGCCGCTCGTGGGCCTGAACGACTCGGGCGGGGGGCGTCTCAACGAAGGGTTCTTCGCTTCCGAGGGCGTGGCCGGCATGTTTTTCCGCAACACCGCCGCGTCCGGCGTCATCCCGCAGATCTCCGCCATGATGGGGTCCTGCGCCGGCGTGGCCGTCTACTCGCCCGCCATCACCGACTTCATCGTCATGGTCGAGGAGAAGAGCCACATGGTGATCACCGGCCCGGCCGTGATCAAGTCGGTCACCGGCGAGGAGGTCACCATGGAGGAGCTCGGCGGGGCCAAGGTTCACAGCCGGAAGTCGGGCACGGCCCACTTCACGGCCGAGGACGACGAAGCCTGCATCGAGCTCGTCAAGCACCTCCTCGGCTACCTCCCCGACAACTGCGATCAGGAGCCTCCCGAGATCGACGCCACGGACGACCCGGACCGTACGGACGAGGGCCTCATGGAGGTCGTGCCGCCGGATTTCCGCAAAGCCTACGACATGCGGGACGTGATCCAGCGGGTCGTGGACCACGGCCACTTCTTCGAGGTCCTCGAGAAGTTCGCCACGAGCATCATCATCGGCTTCGCCCGGATGGAGGGTCGCACCGTGGGGGTTGTGGCCAACCAGCCCAAGGTCTGGGCGGGCAGCCTGGACGTGGACTCATCGGACAAGGCCGCCCGGTTCATCCGGTTCTGCGACGCTTTCAACATCCCGCTCCTCAACTTCGTGGACGTGCCCGGGTACTTTCCCGGGGTGCGCCAGGAGCACATGGGGATCATCCGGCACGGGGCCAAGATGCTCTACGCCTATGCCGAGGCCACGGTGCCCAAGATCACGCTGGCCCTTCGAAAGGAGTACGGGGGCGCGGTCATGGCCATGTGCTGCGTGGGCATGGGCGTGGACCAGATGCTGGCTTGGCCCATCGCCCAGCTCGTGGTCCTGGACACGAAGACCGCGGTGAACCTGATCTACCGGAAGGAGATCAAGGAGGCGGACGACCCGGACGCCTACCGCGAGGCCCGCATCGAGGAGTACGACCACCACTACTCCAACCCGTTCCACGCGGCGTCCAACATGCTGGTCCACCGGGTCATCAAGCCGGCCGAGACCCGCCCCCAGCTCATCCGGGCCCTCCGGGCGCTCCGGAACAAGCGGCGGCCGGAGCCCAGCCGGCGCCACGGAAACATTCCCCTGTAGCCGGCCTCTCCATCACTCGAACAGCCGAGCGATCTCGTCCACCTCGAAGGACGGAAAATCGCGGGGACCATCGGTGCCGACCGCCTCGACGCCCGGGACCCGGTCCAGGACCTCGCCGATGCGCCGGACCGGGATTCCCCGGGCGTGAATCGCCTCGAGCAGGGGATCGGCCGCTTCGGCCCGGCAGCAGACGAGCAGGCTGCCCGAGCCGATCAGGCCCAAGGGGTCGATCTCCAGGCAGCGGCAGACCTCCCTCGTCTCCTCCAGGATCGGAAGGGCGTCGAGGCTCACCCGAAGGCCGTAGCCTCCCGCCTCGCTCAGCTCGGCCAGGGCGGTGGCCACCCCGCCTTCGGTCACGTCGTGCATGGCGGTCGTGCCCTCGACGGAGGCCGCCTCTCCGGCCTCCTCGAGAACGCTGAGCTGCGACAGGAGTCCCGCACACCGCTCGATGGTTGCGTCGGGAACGCCGCCCCGCCGAAGACGGTCCCGAAGCTCCCGGGCTGCAATGGCGGTGCCTTCGAGCCCCGCGCTCTTGGTCATGAGGAGGACGTCCCCGGGCCGCACGGACTTCTTGTCCACCAGGGAGCGGCTCCGCAGGGTCCCCAGCATGGTGCCCACAATCACGGGCCGGTTCACGGCCGGGGTGATCTCGGTGTGGCCGCCGCAGGGAGAGATGCCCAGGCGACCGCACTGGGAGGCCAGATCCTCCATGACCCGGTACACCTGTGAGGGCGGGGTCCCGACCGGGAAGAGCAGCGTGGTGATGAACCAGCGGGGAAGGGCCCCGGACGTGGCCAGGTCGTTGGCATTCACCACCACGGCGTAGAAACCGGCGGCCTCGCTCGCAAAGGTGATGGGATCGGATGTCGCAGCCAGGAGACCGGATCCTTCCGTCCTCACCACGGCCGTGTCCTCCCCCGTTCCCGGCCCCACGGCCACGGAAGGGTCCTCGAAGCGCAGGTCCCCCAGAAACCGCGCCAGGAGATCGCCGGGCAGCTTGCCGGCCGAGAGGGGGAGACCCATGCGGAGCGCGTTCTCCAGGTCCGACAGATGCCTGATGACGAGGTCGGCCCGTGGAGGTTCTGCTTCGCGGCCGTTGGTCAGGAACACGGTCACGGCTCCGGCACGCTCCCCCGCCTGGACGTCGAAGACGAAGTCCCCGACCACGGCCAGCTCCCCGGGGTACACGCCCAGGGCCTCGGCGGCGAGCAGAACGCCTCCCGGGTCCGGTTTGGGCGTCACGGGGTCGTCGCGGGTGAGCACCACGTCGAAATCCGACGTGGAGAGGTGGTCGAAGTTCCGGAGGGCCGTCTGAATGGAGGCGAGGCTGTTGCGGGTGATGAGACCGACCCGGACGTTCCGGCGTTTGAGACGCCTCACGGTCTCCTCTGCCCCGGCATTGGCAAGGGAGCCTTCCGCGCCGGCATGCTCGAAGGCGTCCAGGTGCGCCAGGGCCCGGCTGCGCTCGTCTGCGTCCGGAAGGGCCTGGATGAACTCCAGCACGGGGCGGTCCAGGGGACAACCCAGCTTTTTCTTGATGCGCTCGAAATCCAGGGAGCCGGGCCGACTGAGGGTGCCGTCGAAATCGAACAGCACGGCTCTGATGTGAAGATGTTTCATCATGAGGGGACTCGCCGAGCGCTTCGAGAAAGCGACGGACAGGCCCGATTCGGGCCGGTCGGATCAATCGAAAGAATCGGGTCCCCGGGGCTCGGGATCGAAGAAGCCGTTGCATCCGGCGTCCGGGTTGCACCGGGCGAGGATGAACACGCTGACCGCCGCCTCGGACAGCCAGGTCAGCTTCTGGGTGAAGGAGAGGGAGACGAACTCGGTACGCCCGTCGAAGGGTTCGAGCCTCGGGGTCTGTTTCCGCGTCGATGTCATGGGCGGCTTCCCGTCAGCTTGCGGAGGGATTCGATGTCGTGGCGGTCCTTGTCCCTGGGGTTCGGGATCCGGGTCTTCATCTCCAGGAGCTTCTCCACGGACAGGACCCGGACCGTCCGGCCGTCCACCCTGGCGGGGACGGTGTGGTCCTGGAGGAGCGAGTGGGCCTGATCCCGGGTGAGGAAGACGTCGATCTGGCGGTAAGGCGACTCCGGGTCCCAGAAGGTGAACACCCGGGCCTGCTTTTCCTCGACGAAGCGCTTCAGGGCCTGGGCGTCCAGGAGCGAGTCCGCCGGCACCGGCGCCCGTGGCACCAGCCCGAGGTTACGGACGGTCTCGAGGAAACGGTGCACGTTCTCGGTGTCCATGTCCAGGGAGATGTCGAGGTCCATGGTCATCCGCTCCACGCCGTGGTAGACCGCGGCCATGCCCCCGCAGATGATGAAGGCCACGTCCTTGTCCGCCAGGGCGCAGATGAGCTCGATCAGATAGGGGCGCCTCTCCTGTTGCATGATCCGTTTATACCCCGGGACTGAGGTGGAATCAAGGGGGCTTGATCGGGCGCTCGTTTCCGTGCAGGATGGCCTGGAGGGGGTACCCATGGGAAAGAAGAGAGAACCGACCCGCTCGGCCGGCGCCGTCGTGGTCCGAAGGGAAGGGGGAGCATGGCGCCTCCTGCTCCTTCGCGCCTACCGGGACTGGGACTTTCCCAAGGGCCTCGTGGAGGAGGGAGAGGACCCGATCGAGACGGCCCGTCGCGAGGCGGCGGAGGAGGCGGGCATCACCCGCCTGGGTTTCCGGTGGGGCGAGGTCTGGAAGGAGACGCCGCCTTACAGCGGCGGGCGGAAGGTCGCCCGGTACACCATCGCGGAGACCGACGAGAGCGAGGTCCGGTTCTCCGTGAACCCGGAGCTCGGGCGGCCGGAGCACCACGAGTACCGGTGGGTGAGCCTCGACGAGGCCCGGGATCTGGTGGCCGATCGGCTGCAACCGATCCTGGACTGGGTCGAGAACCTGTTGGAGGGCGATTCCGGAACGCAGCGGGGCCGATAGAGGCCCCCCGTTCACTCAAAGGGAGGGACAGAGGTCCGGATGAACGCCTCCGTTGCGGGACAGGGGATGCCCGCGTTTTCGAGGTCCCGCAGGTTGGCGCCGTGGATGTCGCGGGTCTGGGAGGAGCAGCCGTCCCGAAGAACGGCCA
>Ga0207797_1002977_pt1 | contig 11518 bp, 11 predicted proteins | sample PRCRCaboRojoPR_6_FD_187275 | JGI IMG/M metagenome (GOLD analysis project Ga0207797, IMG submission 187275) | Marine sediment microbial community from Cabo Rojo, Puerto Rico - PR CR 10% Liquid 1 (SPAdes) | ecosystem: Environmental > Aquatic > Marine > Coastal > Sediment | place: Cabo Rojo, Puerto... | reverse complement strand
GTCGTGCCCGGGCGCCGTCCACGGCCGCCCGGGCCGTCTCCACGGCGGTCTCGGCCCCCTCCAGCTCCTGGAGGCTCACCGCTCCGCTTTCGTGCAGCCTGCGGGCCCTATCCAGGTCACTGCGGGCGTTCTCCAGCTCCGTCCCGGCTGCAGCCAGCTCCGTACGCGCCGCCTGCATCTCCCCGGCGGCTGCCGCGTCGCCGGAGAGGGCCACCAGCATCTGTCCCTCCGATACGGTGTCCCCCTCGCCGGCGGCCACCTCCAACACACGCCCGGCCCCGAACAGCAGCGCCTCCCGCCCGGCCTCCAGGCGGGCGCTGGCCTCCACGGTCTCCGCCACTCGTCCCCGGGAAGCCGCTGTTACCTGCACCTCCGTGGGCTGGCCGTTTCCGTTTCCGCCGCCGCAGCCGCAGGCCAGCGAACAGGCCAGGGAGACCGCCAGGAGAGCAGCCTGTAAAGGCGCCTCACGCAGTCTACCCATCTCTTCTCCTCACAGAGTGCAGGCGGTCCAGGGCCACGTACAGCACCGGCAGCACCACCAGGGTCAGGGGGGTGGCCACCAGCATGCCGCCGATGACGGTCCTGGCCATGGGGGCCCATATGTCTGCGCTCCTGCTGCCGCCCATGGCCAGGGGCAGCAGCGCCAGCATGGTGGTGCTGGCGGTCATCAGTATGGGCCTCATCCGCTTCCTGCCCGCCTCCACCACGGCCTCCAGGGTCTTCATGCCGTGCTCCCTTCGCTGCCTGTTGGCGAAGTCCACCAGCACGATGCCGTTGTTCACCACTATGCCCGCCAGCATGAGTATGCCCACCAGGGAGGTTATCCCCAGGGTCATTCCACCGAAGAAGTGGATCAGTATCACGCCGATCAGGGCCATGGGAATCTCGAATATCAGCATGAACGGCTCCAGGAGGGACTCGAACTGGCTGGCCATGACCATGTAGACCAGGGCCACCGCCACGGCTATGGCCAATGCCATGCTGCCGAAGGCCTCCTCCTGCTCGGGGATGTCTCCCAGCAGCTCCCAGCGCCGGCCGCCCAGGTCCAGGGTGTCCATCATGACGGCCAGATCGCCGCCCACGTCCCCCAGCGCCCTGCCCTCGATCTTGGCTGAGACCCTGACGCTCCTGACCCGGTCGCGGCGCCATATCTTCTGGGGGACCAGGGAGCTCCGGAAATCACCCCACGCCTCCAGGGGGGCCCCGGCTGCGGGAAGTCCCCGGACCATCTCCGGGCTGGAGCGGAACTCCTCGGCGTACTGCATGTGTACGTCCACCTCCCGGTCCTCCTCGTAGTAGGTGGAGGCGTCCAGACCCAGTACCCCCAGGGTCACCTCGAACCCCACCTCCGCCGGGCTCACCCCCCGCTGTGACAGCACCGCCTCGTCGGGGTGGAAGTCGATCTGGCTCACCCATTCGTCCAGGGAGGTGCGGTGCTCCACCGTTCCGGGGATCTCGGACATCGCCCGCCTGACCCTCTCCCCCGTCTCCCGCAGATCCTGCAGTTCGGTGCCGTACACCGCCACCTGTATGGGGTACTCGTTGCCTATGGGCATTCCGGTGGTGATGGCGTAGTCCAGACCGGGCACGTCATCCAGTATGGCCCTCACGCTGTCCTGGTAGCCGTCCATGGTGCCCTCCATCTCCCCCTCCTCGGCGAAGTAGAGGGAGAGGTCGATGCGCCAGGACGCGTCGGAGCCGAAGGCGGCCCCCATCCCCTCGCTGCGGCCCACCTGCGCCCGCGAGTGAAGCAGGTCCCCCGGTTCCATGGCGCCGATTATCGAGTCCTCCAGGGCGGCGGCCACGCTGTCGGTGAACGCCAGGCTGCTTCCCTGGGGCATGGAGGCGTTGATCTGCATCACCCCCTCCTTCACGTCGGGGAGGAAGGAGGTGGGTATGTAGCGCAGCAGGAACACCGAAACCGCCAGGATGGCGGCCACCGGGAGGACCGTCAGCCAGCGATGGGTCAGAAACCAGCCCAGCCTGGCCACGTAGTACTCCTCCAGCCGGTGTATCCAGCCCTGTATCTTCCCCAGCGGGGAGCCGCGGCGGTGGCTCTTCACCAGCTTGTCGGACATGCCGGCCAGCAGGGGAATCAGGGTCTGGCTCACGAAGAGGCTGATGAAGAGGGCGCTGGCTATGGTGATGGAGAGGTCGCGGAAGATCTGGCCCGTCATTCCCCGCACGAACAGCATGGGCACGAACACCGACACGGTGGTCATGGTGGACGCCGCCACCGCCATTCCCACCTGGGAGGCCCCCCGCTCGGCCCCCTCCAGCACCTTCGCTCCCTCCCTGCGGAGCCGGTGGATGTTCTCCAGCACCACCACGGAGTTGTCCACGATCATCCCGATGGAGATGCTCAGCCCCGCCAGCGACATGATGTTCAGGTTGACGCCGAAGAGGTACATGGCCGCGAAGGTGGCCACGAAGGACAGGGGCATGGAGATGCTTACTATCCCGGAGTTGGCCGCGGACCCCAGGAAGAGTATCAGCACCGCCGCCGCCAGCAGCACCGCCTGGATGCCCGTCTGCAGCAGGCTGGTCATGGAGGAGATCACGAAGTCCTCCTGGCTGTAGATGATCTCCATGGAGAGAAGGCCCTCGTAGTTGCCCGAGAGCCTGTCAATCTCGTCTTCCAGCCTACGGCAGGTGTTCACCGTGTTGGCGTCCGAGCTCTTGCGGAAGATCAGCAGCACGTTGCTCTCCCGGTCAAGCCGCGAGATGCTGGTGGGCTCCCGGAAGCCGTCCTCCACCTCGGCCACGTCACGAAGGCGCACCGGCACGCCACCGCGAGAGCCGATCACCAGCTCCCGGATCTCGTCCAGGTCGTGGAAGCCGCTCTTTACGCTCAGCGGCACCTCCAGGCGGTCGGCCTCGATGTCCCCCCCCGGCCGGTCGGCGCTCACCGCCGACAGCGCCCCGTACACCTGGGTGAGGGTGATGCCCCTGTCCCAGAGGAGGACGGGGTTGATGCGGACGTTGATCTGCCGCACCTCGCCGCCGGCGATGTCGGCGCTGGAGATGCCCCTCACTCTGCCCAGGACCGGGGATATCTCGTCATCCACCAGCCTGCGGAGCTCCGAGCTGGTCATGGCCGGGCTGGAGAAACCCAGTATCATCAGCGGCTTCTGGCTGCTCTCCAGGGCGAAGATCAGCGGGTCGGTGGCGTTGCCGGGAAGGGTGCTCTTCATGCGCTCCACCGCCTCCCGGATGTCCTCCTCCACCCGGTCGATGTCGGCGCCCAGGCTCACCTCCACGAAGACGGCGCTGAGGCCGGCGCTGGACTCCGACTCCACCGTCTCCACGCTCTCCACGCCGGTCACCGCGTCCTCCAGCTCACGGGTAACCAGGTTCTCCACATCCACCGGTCCCGCCCCCGGGAGGGCCGTCACCACCACGATCTCGCCCAGGTCGACCTTGGGGAAGTAGTCCAGCCCCAGACGGGTCAGGCCGAAGATCCCGGCACCCGCCATCAGCAGGAAGACCATCAGGAAGGTCACCCGCCTTCTGGCGGCGATTCCCGGAAGGCTCACCGGCCCACCACCCTGACCCGGCCCCCGTCCTCGACCCTGTTGTGGCCCAGGACGATGACGCTGTCGCCCTCCCGGACGCCGTCGGCTATCTGCATGGTGAAGCCGTTCTGGATGCCCACCTCCACATCCCGGAACAAGGCCCTGCCATCCTCCACCACGGCTGCCCGCCACCCGCCGCCGGGAAGCCGCTGCAGCGCCATCCGGGGGAGGACGGGCAGGCTGTCCCCGGTCCTGACGGCAACCGTAGCCGTGCCGTCCAGGCCGGGGAAGAGGGCGCCGGTGGTGTCGGCCAGCTGAACCCTGGCTGGAACCAGTCCCGATACCGGGTCCACCGCGGGAGAAACGGCGGTCACGGTCCCCTCGTAGATGCTCCCCGGCAGGTGCGGCGACCGAAAGAAGACCGGCAGCCCAGGCCTCAGCTCGGACAACCGGCTCTGGTCAAGGAGCAGCTCGGCCTCCAGGGCCCCGCCCCCGGTAACCGCCACCAGCCCCCCGGATGCGGGGCTCCCCTCCCGGGCGGCCACCCTGGTGACCACGCCGTCGAAGGGGGCCCTCACCTGTCCGCTGGCGGCCCCCGAGACAGCCTCCCTGTAGGAGGCCTGCGCACTCCTGAGGCCGGCCTCCGCAGACTCCGCCGCCGCCCGGGCCGATTCCAGGCGGTCCCGGCTGGCCGCGCCGGACTCCACCAGGGCCCCGATCCTGTCCAGGTTGTCGCGGGCGTAGCGTGCTCCCGCCCTTGCGGCGGATACACCGGCGGCCGCGGCGGTCACGCCGGCGGACAGAGCGCGGTCGGTCTGCAGGCTCACCAGCACCTGCCCCGCCCTGACGCTGTCGCCGGGGGCCACGTGCACGCCTTCCACCCGGACCGGACTGGGTACGGCCAGCACCGCCTCCTCGACCCCCTCCAGGACGCAGGGGGCCACCACGGTCCGGCTGATGGGCGAGACCCTTGCGGTACGCACCCTGACCGCCGGAGGGGTCCGCCCCGGAGCCTCCCCGTCGCGGCAGGAGATGGCCAGCAGAAGCAGCATCAGGGCCCCGAGCCTACTCTTCATCCGGTGTGATCCCGTTCCAGATGATCTCCATCGCCGACTGTATGAAGCGGGAGTCCAGGTCTCGGTCGGACAGGCCCTCCGGGAACCACCGCCGGTACTTCCACCGTGACTCGAACCATCCGAAGCAGATCAGCATATAGAGGATGGGCAGCACCACGGGATCGATGTCCGGCCGTATCCTTCCCTTATCCTGCAGCTCGCGTATGCGGTCGGTGATCTTCCCCCGGGTCTCCGGGTCGGGGAAGTCCATGTCCAGGCCGCCCTCGAGGTTGAGCCAGGACATCATCCTTATCAGCTCCGGGTGCTCGCGGAGGAAGTAGAAGAAGCCCTTCTCGCCGCGGGTCAGCTCGTCCAGGGATTCCATGTCCTGGGAGGCCAGCGTCCCGTAGAACCGCTCCAACAGGCCCGACCGCCGGTTGTGTTCCCTTATGACCTCGTACCAGAGCTGGTCCTTGGATTCGAAATGGTGGTATATCAGGCTTTTGGAGACACCCGCACGCGAAGCGATCTCGCTGATGGAGGCCCCAGAGAAGCCGCGCTCCACGAACACGGTCTCCGCCGCCTTCAGAATGCTCTCCCTGCCACCCACGGCTGACCTCCAGACTGAACGTTCGGTCAGCAATATGCAGGCGGATGGAAACCCGTCAAGGCCCGAAGCCCGGGGCCTACTGGTTCTCGGCTATTATCCCTTCGATCACTGACGTGTCTATCTCCCAGGTTACGTTGCTGGAATCGGCAGGCGCGTCCGGGTGGTGGGTCACGTCGATGGGCACCTCATAGCGGCTGCGGCCACCAGGCCCGTCCACGAAAACTACGAGGCTGCCCCTGTAGAGGTCATCCGACACTTCGGAGAGCTCTACGTCCTCCACGCTGAACTCGCCGTTTACGTACTGGTCGAGGTCGGCGAATCTCACCTGCATCTCCTCCAGAACCGCCGAGCCGATGGAATCGGCTCCCGGTGCGCCGCATCCCGCCATCAGCGTTGCCGCTGCCGTCAGAAAAGCTGCCATCCTCATGCTGACATCCCTTCTCTACAGATATCCGGGACATGCCCTGCGGCGGGGAGATCCGCCGCCGTTGCCGCTGTCCCCCAATCCTGCAACTGCTTACATGGGCGGTCAAACCCCGGTCCCTGACTTTCCATCCCGTTTACCTCGGGCTGCCCGGTTGTTCTTGACCATTTACCCTGGGGGAGATATGATTTCTTGGTGTCCGAGGTCTTCTCGCCCACACATCATCTCTCTTTGGAGGTTATCATGAGCAGAAATTACCAGCTTCTTGCAGTCACAGCGGTCCTCGTGCTGGCCGCCGCGGCCGGCGCGCAGTGGACCGAGAACTTCGACTCCTACTCCACCGGCGGCCTTATCGGCAACGGCGGCTGGGACGGCTGGGAGGGCGATCCGGCCTACGACGCCTTCGTGGAGGACTCCATAGCCAACAGCAGCCCCAACGGACTGGCCATCATCGATGAAAGCGACATCGTCCAGCAGTTCGACGTTACAGAGGGCAGCTGGGTGATGACCGCCTGGCAGTACATCCCCAGCGGGGGCAGCGGCTCCACTTACTACATCCTCCTGAACACCTACTTCCCCGAGGGAGGGTCGCACGACTGGTCCCTGGACCTCAAGTTCAACCTCGCAGACAACACCATTGAGGTTGTCGAGGGTTCGGCCGTGGGCGTCTTCACCCCCGACGCCTGGATGGAGATCAAGGTGGAGATCGACCTGGACTTCAACTCGCAGAGCATCTACTACGACGGTACCCTGCTGGAGACCATTCCCTGGCAGACAACGGGCGTGAACGAGATCGCCGCCCTTGACCTGTTCGGCAACGGCGCCAGCACCATCTTCTACGATGACCTCGAGCTGGCTCCCGGAGTGGGCTTCGACCAGACCACCTGGGGCTCCATCAAGTCCACCACCTTCTAACCGTACAAGAGGCGCACGTCAGGCCCCCGGCCCGCGGATTCCGCGGGTCGGGGGTCTTTGCAGACGGCGAAAGGACCCTCCAATGCACATGACCATAGACTTCCCCGGCGGGAAGAGAGTCGACGCCGAGTTCCAGGGCCACAGCATTCCCACCGACCAGCCGGAGCACGGAGGGGGCGAGAACTCCGCTCCCTCCCCATTCGACCTTTTCCTGGCCTCCATAGGCACCTGCAGCGGGATCTACGTGCTGTCCTTCTGCCAGCAGAGGGACCTCCCCACCGACGGGATCAACATCGCTCAGCACATGAGCCGCGACCCGGAGACCGGGATGCTGGACTGCATAGACCTGGACATCAGGCTGCCGAGGAGTTTCCCCGAGAGGTACCGTCCCGCGCTGATAAGGGCGGCGGGGCAGTGCGCGGTGAAGCGACATCTGGAGTCACCGCCCAGGCTGAACGTACGCACCAGCAAGCCGGGTGAGTCCGGGGAGCCCTGCTAGGGGCTCGCTACCGCCTTGCGCATGGATAGCCCCCACTCCGACCGGAACACCAGCGCATAGGTTCCAGGAGGCAGGGCAAGCCCTCCAAGGGGCGGAGAACGGAAACCTGCTGAGTCTTCCCCGTCCAGCAGCGTAGCCGTTCACCTTCCGGCGAGATCGTAGACGGCCAGGTCCACCCGTATCCAGTTCATGCCCCATGGCTCGGGGTCGGTCTCGTCGCTTCCCCAGCAGTTGGCCGAGTCGGGCAGCGATTCAATCAGGTGCTGGCACAGTATCGAAGGGCCGGGCTCCCAGTACTGGGCGTCACCGCCGAAGCCCCATCCGTCGATCCAGTAGACGCAGGTGAGGAAACGCCACATGCCGTACTCCATGAAGCCGTCGGCGAAGCCGATGCCGTGTTCCGCGAAGACGTCCTGGCAGGCCTGCCAGGAGTTGGAGCCCGGCACCTCGCGCACCTCTCCCAGACCTCCGACACGGCGCCTGCTCCCAGACGGCCCCCCAGGAAGCAGACCAAGCTGAAGGAGCCGTCAATGCCGGCGGACTCGGTGAGCGAAAGCCACGGGTAGACTATGGAGCCGTCCCCCTCGGGTGCTGTGTAGCAGTCCTCCTCGGGACTAGTCCGTCAGCTGGCCCAGGTTGGGCACCAGGCCCTCAACCGCATCGGCGGCCGCCTCCAGGTCTCCGCGGAGGGTGCCGTACTCATCGCCGCCGCAGTGGTAGACCACGCCGCTGAGCACTACCTCACTGTCCCGCATGACGGTGAAGCTCTCACTGGTTCCTCCCGTACCCCGCTGGCCGTCCGTGTAGGAAGCGGCTCTGAGCTCCGCGTCCTCCAGCTTTCGCAGAAGCGCCTCGAAACGGGCACCGGATAGGGCATATGTGGTGTCCGCAAGAACGTCGCCGTAGCTGTCCACAACCACACGGACGCTGTCGGGGGTGGCCTCTATCACGTAGCTGCGGTGGTACTGCGGCTCCACCGACGAGTCGCCGTACTCGTACACCACCCTCGTGGCTTCTCCGAACCGGCCCTCTCCCCCGCCACAGGCCGCCGCCGCCAGCAGGATGACGGATGCAATGAGACAGAGACGCATACCTCCTAGCTCCTTTCGGATCGTTTTCATCGAAGCTTCCATGCCATTGCAGGATAGCCCCCTGTGGCCGGCCATGCAAGGCTGGGCCGTCTGCGGCACTTAACTTCGTGAGCATCTCCGATTATGCTGTCCGGTTCGCTGTCACCCCGGCCCCAAGGGAACGGAGCGGCCATGATAGCCCGGATGGAGTGTCTGCCCTGCCTGGTGCGACAGGCAAAGGAAGCGGTCTGTATGAGCTCGGGCGATCCGGACCTGCGGCTGAGGATCCTCCGCAGGTGCCTGGCGTGGATGGCGGAGGCGGACCTGGACGTGTCCCCTCCGGAGATAGCCGCCGGCATTGGTCGCATCGTCATGGAGCTCTCCGGCCGGGACGACCCCTACCGGGAGGTCAAGTCGCTGCACACGGACATGGCCCTGAAGCTCCTTCCCCGAATGGACCGGATGCTGGCCAAGTCCGCCGATCCCTTCCTCACCGGCATGCGTCTGGCCATTGCCGGAAACATCATCGACCTCGGCGCGAGGTCGCAGGTGGAGGACGCCGACATCGGCGATACCCTCCGGGAGGCCATGGAGCTTCCCATACTGGGGGAGGACCCCGAAGACCTCCGCCGGGAGACAGGCCGGGCCGGAAGCATCCTCTACCTGGCCGACAACGCCGGCGAGACGGTGTTCGACCGCAAGTTCATACAGCAGATGCCGCGGGGCAGGGTCACCGTGGCCGTCCGGGGCGGGCCGGCCATCAACGACGCCACACTTGACGACGCCCGGGCCGCCGGCCTTCACGAGGTGGCCGAGCTGGTGTCCAACGGCTCGCCCGCTCCCGCCACGGTACTGGCCGACTGCTCGCCGAGCTTCCAGAGACTCTTCGCAGAGGCAGACGTCGTCATCTCCAAGGGCCAGGGCAACTTCGAGTCCCTCTCCGGGGTGGACAGGAAGGTCCACTTCCTCTTCCGGGTCAAGTGCCCGCTGGTGGCCGACCACACCGGCTATCCGGAGGGCAGCCTGCTGCTGCTTCACTCCCGCGGCTGAAGAGAACCCGCTTCCCGGGCAATAGGGTCGCCGCCAGCCCCGCCCGAGTCTTGTCACTCCGGAAGCAACCGACCATCATTGGTGTAATTAGTGGTAGAATGAATAGGCACTTTGGTCTCCAGCGCTGTTCCGGCGCGATTTCCAGTCGTTAAACCACAACCCTGCAGTGAAAGGAATACCATGAAGATGGCGGCCATTTTCGCAACCGCAGTCCTTCTCGTCCCGGCGGCGCTCCATGCCGAAGGCAAAGGTGTCGTGAACACCTACCCGGCCGTGAGCTCGTGCACTGGGCTGGACTACGATCCGGCAAACGGGTGGATCTGGCAGACATCCACGGACAGCAACAACGGAGAGGTTGTCACCGTCGACCCGGAGGACGGCAGCTTCACGCACAGCTTCTACGTACCGGACGTTGTAGGGACTTCGGGGATAGAGGGAAGCGGCCTGCACTACGACGAGGACGACCAGTACCTCTATGTGACCGACAGCAACGGAGACAGCCTGGCCACCTACGGTGACGCCATATACTGCTTCGACGTCTCGGACCCGCAGAATCCCGGCCTGGTGGACGTCTGGGACCTGGGCAGCCTCGACGGCATACTGGGCATCACCGCCCGGGGCTCCAGCTTCTACTGTGTTTTTGCCTACGGCGACGAGCTACGGAAGCTGTCCCTGAACCCGGGTGGTGGCTGGACGGTGGAGCACACCTACTCGATCCCCAATCAACCCGGCGGCATCTACTACAACGAGGCCCACGACCTCTTCTACAGCCACGAAGCCGAGGGGGGCACGATCCATGTGCTGGACGGGGCCAACCCGCTGAATGAGCTGGGCAGCTTCAACCCGGGCTGTTCGATGGGAGTGGGCATTACCATGGTGGAGGGCTTCTACATCTGGGCAAGCAGCTATGCGGGCCCGGTGAACAATGTCATAGAGGACGAGCACCTGTCCTTCGAGAGCACCACGTGGGGAGCCGTCAAGGCCACCTACTGAAGGCGCTCTGTACTCACTCCGCCCCGCACGCCCACCGTGTGCACCTCCAGGGGTATGTGCGGGGCGGTCTCCTCCATCGCCATCCGAGCCATTCCGGTCAAGCCTCCGCAGCAGGGGACCTCCATACGCAGGACGGTCACAGATGAGGGCTGCGCCTCCGCAATGATCGCCGCCAGCTTCCGCACGTGCGCCCCGGCGTCGTCCAGCTTGGGGCATCCAACCAGGGTCACCCGCCCACGCATGAACCTCTCATGAAGGTCGGGCAGGGCGAAGGGCACGCAGTCGGCGGTCAGCAGCAGGTCCGCCCCCCTGAGAAACGGGGCATTCGGGGGAATGAGAGCTATCTGCACCGGCCAGGTCGAAAGCTCCGAGGCCGCAGAGCCAGATGACCCTGCAGAAGCCTGCTTCTCCCCTTCAAGGGTCATTGCCGCCGCCCCGGGACATCCCCCTCCCGGGCATCCTCCCAGAGCCGCCTGTCGCGTCTGCACCGCCTTCGGGTCAAACGGAGCCGTTTCCCGCTCTTCAATGGTTATGGCATCCTGCGGGCAGGGCCCAATACAATCGCCAAGGCCGTCGCAGTACGAGTCGCTCACCAGCCTGGCCTTGCCGTCCACTATCTCGATTGCTCCCTCGTGGCACGCCTCAACACATATGCCGCAGCCGTCGCAGCGCTCTTCGTCTATGTGAATGATCCTACGCCTCACCACACAACTCCTTTCCGGCTCCGGAACCGATATCGCTGGTGCGGGACGCTCCGGCTCAATCCAGCGTCAGCCTTCCCCCGCCCTGGTCCTTGCTCCGGTAGAGCAGCCGGTCCGCGCGGGCCACCGTCTCCATCGGCCGCTCACCGGGGTCGGCCATGGTCGCGCCGGCCGACGCGCTCAGTTGGATCTCATCGTCTGCGGTGATCACCGCCGACGAGGCCACCTGGCCCAGCATCCTCTCGCACAAGACCCCGAGGTCTTCTCTGGAGGCGAAGCGCACTATTCCCATGAACTCGTCTCCGCCCCATCTTCCCCAGGTGTCCGTGGACCGGCCGGTGGAGCGAAGGGTGTCTGCCATGACCCGCAGAGCCTCGTCACCCACCGGGTGTCCCCGGCGGTCGTTGATGTGCTTCAGTCCGTCCATGTCCAAGAGCACCACTCCGAACCGAACCCCATGGCGGGTGGTCTCCGCGGCCGCCGTTTCCAGACGCTCCATCAGGGCCCTGCGGTTCGGCAGCCCCGTGAGGGGATCCAGCAGGGCCTCCCTCCGCAGCCGGCCTATGATCGCCTCGCGATCACCATCGCTGCGAACGGCCGAGAACACCTCCAGAACGCACGGCCCCTCCCCGTACCCCCGAATCAGCTCGGTCCTTATCCGCACCGGTATTCGATGCCCCCTCCGG
>Ga0207797_1002976_pt1 | contig 11518 bp, 7 predicted proteins | sample PRCRCaboRojoPR_6_FD_187275 | JGI IMG/M metagenome (GOLD analysis project Ga0207797, IMG submission 187275) | Marine sediment microbial community from Cabo Rojo, Puerto Rico - PR CR 10% Liquid 1 (SPAdes) | ecosystem: Environmental > Aquatic > Marine > Coastal > Sediment | place: Cabo Rojo, Puerto... | reverse complement strand
CCAGTCGACCTGCGGGTCGCCCGTCGACGATCCCCGCCGGCCCCGGACGAGCGATCCGACGCGCCGTCGTCCGCCGGGCCCGCGACGGGACCGACCCGGACCGCGACCATCCCACGAGCGTCGACGAACGGCGAGGCGGGGACGGGCCCGGACCCGAGCTCCGACCGGCATCGGCCGCCGTCGTCGGCGTCGGCCGGCCCGGACGCGGGCTCGCTGCTGGCGGCCGCCAGTCGGGCGGACGTCGACCGGCTGGTCGACCGGCTCTACCGCGAGTTCGAACGGAAGCTCCGCGTCGAGCGCGAGCGGCGGGGGCTGTGAGATGGCCGCGAGCCCGGCCGGCACCGACTCGAACCTGCAGAAGGCGCTGATCCAGGTGCTCGACCGCCAGGGGAACCAGCTCGACGAGTTCCCCGTCCTGTTCAACCCGACGGAGTACAGCCTCTCGAAGAGCGTCAACTACGGGGAGACGACGCTCCCGGGCTTCTCGTCGCCGCTGACGCAGTTCGTCAGCGGGGCCGCCGAGACGCTGACGATGGAGCTGTTCTTCGACACCTACGAGGCGGGGACCGACGTCCGCCGGGAGTACCTCGACGACCTCGACGCCCTGGTGACGGTCGACGGGACGCTCCACTCGCCGCCGCTGTGCCGGTTCGTCTGGGGGACGTTCACCTTCCGGGCGGTGGTCGCCAGCGCCGAGAAGACGGTGACCATGTTCCGCCCGGACGGGACGCCGGTCAGGGCGCGCGTCAACGTCACGTTCAAGGAGTACAACCCGCCGGCGCTCCAGGAGGCCGCCGAGCCGCGGGAGTCGGCCGACCGGACGACCGTCCGCGTCGTCACGCAGGGCGACACCCTGTGGCGGATCGCGGCCGAGGAGTACGGCGACCCGACCCGCTGGCGGGTCGTCGCCGACGCCAACGGGATCGTGAACCCCCGGACGCTCGCGGTGGGGCGCGAGCTCCTCGTCCCGCCGCTGGAGGCCGACGGCTCACCGGTCGGCGGGGGAGCGAGCCGCGGTGGCTCCCGGGGCGGACGCGGGAGCGGGAGCGTGGCCGGCCCTGGATCGGGCCCGGGAGGGGGACGCTGAATGTCCCTCGCGGACCTGCAACGGGAGTACGGCGACTTCCACACCCCGCGGTTCCGGGTGACCGTCGACGGCCAGCCGTTCACGGACGCCGACGGGGTGATCGCGGACCTCTCGGTCGACACCACCCTGGAAGGGGCCGACACGTTCGCGTTCACGCTCGCGTACCCGTACGACCCCGAGCGCGAGGGCGGGACGTTCCTCGGGTTGAACTGGGACCTGTTCGCGCCCGACCGGCCCGTCGAGATCGCGATCGGCTACGAGGCACCCGCCGACCTGACGACCGTGCTCGTGGGCAAGATCGCCGCCGTCGCGACCGAGTTCCCCTCGAGCGGGATGCCGACGGTAAAGGTGAGCGGGTTCGACCTCCTCCACGACCTGACCGACGGGACCGGGGACGACGCGTGGACGAAGACGACCGACAGCGCCGTCGTCGAGGACGTGGCGGGCAAGGACGCCTACGGCTTCACGGAGGTCGTCGCCGAGGCGACCGGGACCGAGCGCCCCCGGGTCGTCCAGAACGAACGGAGCGACTACGACCTCCTGAAGGAACTGGCCGACCGCAACGGGTTCGAACTGTTCGCGAGGGGCCGGACGCTCTACTTCAGGTCGCCCGACTACCGGAGCGACCCGCGCGTGACCCTGGCGTACGGCCGTTCGCTCGGGTCCTTCTCCCCGGAGGTCAACAGCGCGGGCCAGGTCGACCGCGTCGAGGTCCGCTACTGGAACGAGAAGCGGAAGGAGGAGATCGTGGGGGCCGTCAGCGTCGAGGGGGACGGTGGGGCCGGAGCCGGGGGCGAGGGGAAGACGCGCGTCCTCCGGGCCCGCGTCGAGTCCGAAGCGGAGGCCAGGGAGGTCGCCGCCGCGGCCTTAGAGCGCATCACCGAGGGGCTCGTCACGGGGAGCGGCGAGACCGTCGGCATCCCCGCCCTCCGGATCGGCGAGACGATCCGGCTGGAGGGCCTGGGGTCGCGGTTCACGAAGGTTTATTATACGACCAAAGTAACTCACCGCGTCGGTGGTTCCGGCTACGGAACCAGCGTCGGGGTGACGGAGAGTCCACATGAGTCTGCCAGAGTTCCTGAGTGAGGGGGGAGAGGGCGGCGTTCGCGGCGTCGCGGTGGGAGTCGTGACCGACAACGAGGACGACGAGGGGCTCGGGCGGGTGAAGTTGACGTTCCCCTGGCGGGCGGACGACTACGAGACGGACTGGGTCCGCGTCGCGACCCCGATGGCCGGGGACGGGACGGGTACCTACTTCCAGCCGCAGCCGGACGACGAGGTGCTCGTCGCCTTCGAGGACGGCGACATCCACCACCCGTACGTCGTCGGGGCGCTCTGGAACGGCCAGGAGCCGCCGCCGAGGGACAACGCCGACGGCGCGAACACCGAACGGACCATCCGATCGCGCGCCGGCCACGAGATCGTCTTCGACGACGACGAGTCCGCCGGCAAGCTCGCCGTCCGGACGGCGGGCGGCAACGAGATCGTCCTCGACGACTCGGGCGGCGGGGAGACGATCTCGATGACGGACGCGGGCGGGAACGCCGTGACGCTCGACGACGGCGGCGCCGTCAGCGTCGAGGCGGCGACGAGCCTCAGCCTCTCGGCACCCAGCATCGAGCTGAAGGCCGACGGGAAACTCACGATCCAGGCCGGCGCCCTGCTGGAGCTCAAGGGGGTGCCGATCAAACTGAACTGACGCCCGCACCGCGCACCGCGCGTCGGTGACGGGACACCCGCCGGCCGCCGGCGACACCCGCCGGCCGCCGACAGCACCCGCACGCCGCGGGCCTCGATCGGCGTCGATCCCGGCCGAACGGCGCGGCCGGAGTCGACCCCCGCGGATCCTGCGATCGCGACTGCGACTGTGACCGAAGCCGAACAGCACGACGAACGCCAGCCACACGACCCGGAACGACGAACACGAGAACCCGGAGCACGAACCGAATGCCACCTGCAGCACGCGTACTCGACCAGACGGCGCACGGCACGCCCCTCAGCGGGGCCGGAAGTCCGAACGTACTGATCGGGGGCCAGCCCGCCTGGCGGGCGACCCTCGACGTCCACGCCTGTCCGCTCGCCAGCGGCCCGGTCCCACACGTCGGCGGCCCGGTCCCCGTCGGGAGCACGACGGTGTTCGTCAACGGCGCGCCGGCGGCCAGACAGGGCGACACGATCGCCGAGGCGGGCCCACCCAACACCATCGCGGCGGGCTGTCCGACCGTCCTGATCGGGTGAACGAGCCGTGAGCGACCACACCGACGGACGAGGGGGTTCGAACGGGACCGGGCGGGAGACCGGCACTGGGCGGGGGGCCGGTGCCGATCGCGGCCGGGCGTTCCTGGGCACCGGCTGGCGGTTCCCGGTCCGCCCGGACAGCCGGGGGGCGATCGAGACGGTCAGCGGCGAGGCCGACATCGAGGAGGCGATCCGCCAGATCGTCGGGACGGCGAAGGGCGAGCGGGTCATGCGGCCCGACTTCGGTTGTGGGATCCACGAGTTCGCCTTCGCCAGCGTCGACACGACGACCCGGACGCTGATCGAGGAGAGCGTCAGGGACGCGCTCGTCCGGTGGGAGCCGCGCGTCGAGGTGCTCGACGTCACCACGTCGACGGCGGAGCTGTCGGCCGGGCGGCTGCTGGTCTCGCTCGACTACCGCGTCCGGAGCACGAACGCCGAACGGAACCTCGTCTACCCGTTCTACCTCACGGAGGGGTGAGCGTGGCCGAGCGACCCGTCCTGGACGAGCGAACCGTCGCCGACCTCCGGGAGCACGTCCGGCGAACGGCGCCGGCGTACGCCGACGAGTGGGACCCGGAGCGCGACGACGTCGGCGCCGCCCTGGTCGCACTGTTCGCCGAGAGCGCCGGCGGGGTGATCGAGCGCCTGAACCGGCTGCCGGACAAGCAGTTCGCCGCGTTCCTCGACGCCCTCGGCTTCGACCGGCGGCCGCCCCAGTCCGCCCGGGTCCCCCTGACGCTGACGGTGGCCGAGGGCGCGCCGCGGAACGTCGTCGTCCCCGCGGGGACGCGGGCGAGCGCCGAGGCGACCGAGACCCGGCCGGAACTCCCGTTCGAGCTCGAACCCGGCGAGGCGTTCGAGGCGACGCCGGCCCGGCTCGTCGACCTCTACGGCGTCGACCCGGCCGTCGACCAGCTGTTCGACCACCGGGCTGTCCTCCCGGGTGCCGACGAGGGCGACGGGAGCGACGGCGGCGCTGGAGGCGGGGGAGGGGCCGGGAGCGAGGCCGGCGGGACCGCCACCGCTGCCGACACCGCGAGTACGGGCCCCGGACGCCCGGCGACGACGCTGTTCGCCGGCGAGGACCGCCAGACCCACGCGTTCTACCTCGGCCACGCCGAGCTCCTCGACCTGACAGAGGGAGCGACCGTCCGCGTCGGGCTCCGGACGAGCGTCCCGACCGTGCTGCTCCGCGACCGCCTGCGGTGGGAGTACTACGGCGAGGAGCCGCCGAAGGCGGGAGCCGAGCCGGTCGAGACGTGGCACCGGCTCGATCCCGCCGGGGCGACTCCCGTCCCCCCGGAGGCGGAGACCGTCGAGGAGGTCGTCGCCTCGCTGGAACCCGCGCTCCGCGAGGCCGGCTACCGGCGGGCGGAGCTGTCCCCGGACGCCCGGGCCGCGCTCGCCGAGCAGGTGGCCGTCGAGGTCTTCGCGGAGGGGCGGAGCCTCCCGTCACACCTCCTGCCGACGGACGGGATCGACGACGAACTGTCGGACGCGATCCGGGCCGCGTTCCGGTCGGCCGTCTCGGCCGACCCGGCCGTCCCGGGTGCCGGGACCGAGCGGCTACAGACGCTGACGTTCACGCTCGGCGGGACGCCGACGGAACGCGAGATCGGGGGGACGAAGGGGCTGTGGCTGCGGGCCCGGGTCCCCGACGGCCGCGTTCCCCGGCGGGCGTTCGACCTCACGTACACGGAGGCACTCCTCGGGCTGGGGACCGCGGCGCGCGATCTCGACCCCGACCACCTCCTCGCGGGCGACGTCCCGCTGCCGACGGACGGCGCCACGGGGTCCCTGGTCGTCGTTCCCTTCGGCGAGGAGCCCCAGGCGACGAACGCCTTCTACGTGGCGTCGACGGAGGCGTTCACGAAACGCGACCGGACGGTCGAACTGGCGTTCGACGGGGGGACGGACCGCTCCGGCAGGCTCGACGACGACGACGGCGCGGGCGGCCACCTCCTCGACCCGGAGCTCTCCTGGGAGTACTGGGACGGGACGGCGTGGGACGGGCTCGACCTCCTCGCGGACACGACGGCGCGACTGACGAGGGCCGGGACCGTGCGGTTCTCGGTCCCCGACGATCTCGAGTCGACGACGGTCTCGGGCCACGAGGGCCACTGGGTCCGGGTCCGGCTCACCGGCGGCCACTACGGCAAGGCGCGGTTCACGCCGGTCGATACGAACGCGGACGGCGAACCGGACTTCTACAGGCGGAACACCGCCGACGTCCTCCCGCCGCGGTACGACGGCGTGTCGGTCCGGCTCCCCGGCGAGGGCGGCACGCCCTCGACGACCCCGACGGACGTCCTCGTCGAGAACGCCCTGACGGTCGAGCGGGTCCCCGCCGCGCCGTCGACGCCGGTACGCCCGTTCCGGGCGCTCCCGGACGGGACGCAGACGCTCTACTTCGGCTTCGACGCCCCGCTGACCGACGGCCCGATCGCCCTCTTCGTCGCGGCGACGGACCGGGCGTTCCCCACGTCGTTCTACCCACGCGTCCGCTGGGAGTACTGCTCGGCGCCAGAGCGCGACGAGTGGACGCCGCTCGACGTCCGCGACGGCACCGAGGGCCTCACCGAGCGGGGGATCGTCCGGCTCACCTTCCCCGGGGAGACGACCCCGGTCGCGCGGTTCGGACGGACCCGCCACTGGGTCCGCGCCCGGCTCGACGGCGACCAGTTCGTCGGGACGCTGTTCGTGCCCGCCGGTCCCGTCGGGGGCGGTTCGGGAGTCGCCGCCGCCACTGGCGCGATCGGCGGGACCGCCGGCGGTGCCGGAGCGAGTTCCGGGGCCTCGGGAAGCGGTGACGGGGTCGGGGCGGGGAACGGCAGCACGGCGGGGAACGGGACCGGTACGGGGACCGGGGGCGGGGACGCGAACGGAGTCGCGGACTGTTCGGGGTCGGGCACCGCGACGGCGCTGCCGGCCTGTGGCGCGACGGTCGAGACCACCCCGCCGGCGGGGCTTCCGACCGCCGAGCCGCCGTCGCTCGCGGTGATCTACCCCAACACGGGCTGGGCCGCGAACGTGCGGACCGTCCGGCGGGAGCTGCTCGGCTCGAGCGACGGGACCCCCGACCAGCGGTTCGCCGTCGCCAGCCCGCCGGTCGTCGACGCGACGCTGGAGGTCGACGAGCTGACCGCCCGCTCGGAGGGGCAACGGGAGGCCCTCCTCGCCGAGCAGCCCGACCGGGTCGACCTCGAGACCGGGCCGGACGGCGAGCCGCGGCGCTTCTGGGTGACCTGGCACGAGGTGTCGGACCTCCTCGACTCCGGCCCCGACGACCGCCACTACCTCGTCGACCGGACGGCGGGGACGGTCCGGTTCGGCGACGGGCACACCGGGGCGATCCCGCCCGTGGGCCGCGACAGCGTCCGCGCGACCTACCGGACCGGCGGCGGCGCCGCCGGGAACGTCCCGGCCGGGGCCGTCACCGACCTGGTCAGCTCGCTGGCGTTCGTCGACGAGGTGACGAACCCGGCGCCGGGCGACGGGGGTGCGGACGTCGAGACGACGGCCGCCGTCCTCGATCGGGGGCCGATGGAGCTTCGCGACCGGAACCGCGCGGTCGTCGACGTCGACTACGAGCGGCTGGCCCGGGCGGCCTCGCGGAAGCTCGCCCGGACCCGGTGTCTCCCGGCGATGAACCGCGCGGGCGCTCGCGAGCTCGGCTGGGTGACGCTCCTGCTCGTGCCGGCCAGCGGGCAGGCGAAGCCGACCCCGTCGGCCGAGCTCCGCGGACAGGTCGAGCGGTTCGTGGCCGCGCGGGCGCCAGCCACGCTCGTCGCCGGCGACCGGCTCGTCGTCCGCGGGCCGAGCTACGTGGCCGCGAGCGTCGAGACCGAGCTGGTGACCGTCCCCGGCGCGAGCGTCGGGACGGTGGAGGCCGACGCCGCCGGCGCGCTGGCGGCGTTCCTCCACCCGCTCACCGGCGGGCCCGCCGGCGAGGGGTGGCCGTTCGGCGAGCTGCCGTGCCGGGCGGACCTCTACGGGCGACTCGAGCGGGTGGCGGGCGTCGACCACGTGGCGGACCTGACGCTGCGATTCCGCGGCAGCGGTGCGGCGGTGACGGCCACCGAGGGCGAGGACCCGCCGAGCGTGGCGCCCGACGCGCTCGTCTACAGCGGCACGCACGCCGTGACGGCGAGGGGAGGGAACCTGACGTGACACTGGAGATCCCCGACCTCGACGACCGGGCGTACGAGGAGCTGATCGAGGACCTGCGCAAGCGGATCCCCGTCCACGCGCCGGAGTGGACCGACCACAACGCCCACGATCCGGGCATCGCGCTCCTCGAGCTGCTCGCCTGGCTCGCCGAGACGTACGGCTACCAGCTCGACCAGGTGACCGACGAGCACCGCCGCGCGTACCTCCGGCTGCTGGGCGAGCGGCCGCGCCCGCCGACCCCTGCCACCGCCCACCTGACCGTCGCCCTCCCGGCCGACCCCGACGAGCGGTCGGCGGCGGTCGGGACGACGATCCCGGGGGGAACGGGGCTCGACGCCGACGACGGCACCGGCGTCCCGAAGCGGTTCGAGACGGCCGGGCCGCTCGTCCTGACGGGCGCGAGCATCGCCCGCGTGGTCTCGACGTACCGGGACGGCCGGAGCGACAACACGACCGCCAGCGGCACCGACGGGCTCTCCTTCCAGGCGTTCGGGCCCGAGGCCGAGACCGGCAGCGCGATGCACCTCGGCTTCGACGCGGACCCGTTCGCCGGCGGCGCCGACGTCCTGGACCTCCAGGTGACGTTCGCCGAGGCGGGCGTCCCGCCGCCGGCCGAACACGGCGACGAGGCGTCCACGTTCGAGCCGTCCGTCCGGGTCGACTGGGAGTACCTCGCCGGCGACGCCTGGTACGACGACGACGCGTGGCGGCCGCTCCCGGTCGCGACCGACGGGACGAACCACCTCCACCGGGGCGGCCGGGTGCGGCTCGGGCAGCCGGAGCCGGAGCCCGAACCGGAACCGGAACCGGAACCGGAACCCGAACCCGAACCCGAGCCGGAGTCCGATCCCTGGACGGAGTGGCGCGCGGCGCCGCAGGCGGCTCTCGGGGTCGAGGAGCCGCTCTTCTGGCTCCGCGCGACGGTGACTGTCCCGGAGCGCGAGGTGGAGCGGCCGCCGGTACTCCCCTGTGGTCCCGACGACCGACCCGTCGAACCGACGCCGGAGCCGATCGACCCGGCGCGGCTGCGCTACGACCTGCCGCCACAGCTGGACGGGATCGAGGTGAACGTCCTCGCTGCCCGCCACCGGATGACCCGGACCGCGGCGGGCGGGCTGGACCCGCTCCGGGGCGTCGGCGGGGCCATCGGGACGACCGCCCGCCCGAACCAGCGGTTCGCCTTCGACGAGCGGCCGGTCCTGGCGGCGACCGTCGCACTCCGGGACCCGGACGGACCGGGCGACCTGGTCGCGTGGGAGGGTCGCGACCACCTCGCCGCCGCGGCCCCGGACGAGCGGGCGTACGTCCTCGCCGAGTCGGCCGGCGAGGTCCGCTTCGGCGACAACCTCCTCGGGGCGGTGCCCCCGGCGGGACGCGAGGTCGTTCCGACGCGCGTCGTCTCGGGCGGCGGCGTCGCCGGGAACGTCCCGGCCTCGACGCGGTGGACGTTCGCCGACGCCGAGGACCGGCCGGCCGGCGCGACCCTCGACCCGGTCGGGTCCGCGACGGGCGGGCGCGACGCCGAGTCCGTCGACGAAGCCCTCGTCCGTGCCAGACGCGGGCTCCGGACGCCGTTCCGGTGCGTGTCGCTCGACGACTACCGGCAGGTCGCGACCTCGACGCCGGGCCTCCGGTTCGGCCGGGCGACCGCGCTCGTCGACTCCGACGCGGATTCGGACCCGCGCTCCGAGGGCTGTGGGCCCCACGGACGGGTCCGCGTCGTGGTCGTCCCCTACAGCACGGTCGACCGCCCGGAGCCGAGCCAGGGGTTCCTCGACGCCGTCGAGCGCCACGTCTGCGAGCACGCCCTGCTGACCGACCGGGTGACCGTCGACCCGCCCGCCTACGTGGGCGTCCGGGTGACCGCGGAGGTCCGACTCGCCCCCGACGCGGCGACGACCGGTCGCGTCGAGGCGGTCCGCGACGCGCTCGACGGCTTCCTCGACCCGCTGTCCGGGTTCGAGGGCGAGGGGTGGCCGTTCGGGCGTTCGGTCTACCGCTCGGAGGTGTACGAGGTGATCGACGGCGTCTCGGGCGTCGACTGTGCCGTCGACGTCGACCTCGCCGCGACCGGCGGAGGGGGACGGGTCGGCCCCGAGGGGGACGTGGACCTCGACCCGGCGGGACTGGTCTACCCGCTCGACCACGAGGTGCTGGTTCGGACCGACCGTCCGGACTGCGGCGACGACTACCGGGGGGTGAGCTGAGTGGGCGCCCGACCGCCCGCGATCGGGGCCGGCACCGGTGGGGGCAGCGCCGACGCCGACGACCGGTTCCCCTTCCTCGGGGTCGGGACGCCCGCGGGGTGGGACGACTGGTTCCGGTTCGGCGTCGAGCCGGACGGGGACGCGCTGCGGCTGCTCGCCGACCCGGTTCCGACCTACCGCGACGCGACAGCGGTCGTCGGGGCCGACGACGGGATCCGGGTCGTCGACGTCGACGTCGACGACTGCGGCCTGGCGTACGTCCTCGCCGCGTCGGGCGACGTCTACCGGTACGACCCCGACAGGGGGTCGCTCCGGCGGCTCGGCTGTCTCTGGCGCGGCGACCCACCCGGCGAGCCCCGGGCCATCTGCGTCACCCGCGATACGATCTACGTCGCGTCCCTGGTCCCCGAGCGCGGGACGGACGAGGACGCAGGGGACGGAAACGGCGACGGCGACGGGGACGGAGACGACGGCGGCGAGCCCGCCGACGATCGGGTCACGGGGCGCGTCCAGGCGCTCTCCCGTCGGGTGCTGGCGACGCGGTGGCTGGCGACGGAGCCGTTCGTCCGCCCGCGTCGCGTCGTCGCGACCGGCGACGCGGTCTACGTCCTCGACGACGGCCCGGAACGGGCCCCCGGCGGGGCGCCGGAGGGGTTCCTCGCGCGGCTCGGTCCCGGCGGGCGTGCAGTGCGAGTCCTGGAGGGGCTCGACGCGGCGGACGTGACCGTCGACGACGACGGCCGCCTGTCCCTCCTCGACGTGGGGGACGAGGGGCCGGCGATCCGGGTGTACGACCCCGACGCGGCAGGTGACGAGGAGGGACGCGACGACGGCGCTGGCGACGGCGACGGCAGTGACGACGGCGACGGCGACGGCAGTGACGACGGCGACGGCGACGGCAGTGACGACGGCGACGGCGACGGCAGTGACGACGGGCCGACGCTTCCGGAACTCGACGACGAGCGGATCCCGCCGCCTGCCTTCGAGGCTGTCGACGGGCTCCCGATCGAACCCTCGTGTCTCGCGGTGGGTGCCCCGACCCACGCCGTCGTCGGGGTGGGACCCGGCTTCGGCGGCGAGCAGGTGCTCTCCCGGTACGTGGCTCGCGACGGGGCCTTCGAGCGGCTCCCGGCCTTCGCGCGGAGCTGCGTCCGGCTCGTGCTCTCTCCCGAGGAGCGGTCGGCCGACCCACACCGGCACCCGTCTACCGGGACCGACGGGGCGGACGGGTCCGACGGGACCGACGGGGCGGACGGGTCCGACGGGACAGACGGCGCCGGCGAGTCGGACGAGGACGGCGAGGGGAACGCGACCCCGACCTCGGACCCCGGCGAGGACGCGACCCCGGCGACCGGTGGCGACACGCCCGGGATCCACGCGACCGACGACGGCGACGCCGCGGATGCGGCGCCCGCGTCGCCGCGGCGGCTCTACGCCGTCGACGGCGCGACCCGGACGCTGTACGTCCTCCGGCGGGCGACGCGGAACCGGACGGCACTGGGGGGCCTCGGCCCGTACGCCGGGCGCGTCGTCGGGCGCCTCGACGCCGGCGAGCCCGGAACCGTCTGGCACCGCGTGACGACGGGCCTCGAACTCGGCGGCCCGGGAACGGGGGTCCGGCTGCGCTACCACGCGACCGACGACCCCGACCTGGCCCTCGAGGGGTTCCGGTCCGTCCCGGACGTCGGCGACACCTTCGCCGACCGGCTCCGGGACGCGAACGTCCTCGGCGTGGCCGGCCTCGCCGCGCTCGACGCAGCGACCGTCGCCCGCGTCGCCGACGCCCCGGCCTCACGGACCGGGCCGTGGATCG
>Ga0207797_1002975_pt1 | contig 11518 bp, 13 predicted proteins | sample PRCRCaboRojoPR_6_FD_187275 | JGI IMG/M metagenome (GOLD analysis project Ga0207797, IMG submission 187275) | Marine sediment microbial community from Cabo Rojo, Puerto Rico - PR CR 10% Liquid 1 (SPAdes) | ecosystem: Environmental > Aquatic > Marine > Coastal > Sediment | place: Cabo Rojo, Puerto... | reverse complement strand
GACCTGCTGACGGAGGCGTCGCTGTTGGAAGAGGGGACGGAGATCCGTCCGGACGGACAGCACGCGAGTCGCTACTCCGTCGCGTTCGAGGAGGTTATCATCGGCCTCGCGGACTCTCGAGAGTTCGACGTCGAGGTGACGCGGCGGCCCCGGACGGCCGACGAGCGGCTGGCAGACCTCTGGTCGGAGGTGCGTAAAGAAACATGAGTCCACACGGAATCACAGTCCCGACGGCGATCGTGGTGATGAAGACGCTGACGCTCATCCTGGGCGGTACCATCACCTACCTCTCGTACAAAGCATACAGCAGAACCGGCGCACAGTCGTTACGATTCCTCTCGATCGGCTTCGGCATCGTCACCTTAGGGACGCTGATCGCGGGGATCATCGACCAGTTCCTGCAGATGGAGATCCAGGTCGGACTGCTGGTCGAGAGCGTCCTGATCACGGCCGGGTTCGCCGTCATCGTCTACTCGCTGTACGCGGCGGACTGATTCTCAGCGCGTAGAAATTCGGGTCGATTTATATGTAGGATTGCGTGAAACGTCCACACGGACATGAGTCAGGAAACGGCCGTGGTTCTCGTCGCTGCCAAGACGGCGACGGTCGCGTTCGGGGGCGCGCTGACGTTCCTGGCGCTCAGAGCCTACCGCCGAACCAGGTCAAGTGCACTCCGTGCACTCGCCGTCGGGATCGGCCTGCTGACGGGCGGTGCGCTCGTCGGCGGTGCCCTCCACCAGTTCGTCGGCCTCCCGCTGGAACTGAGCGTCACCGTGCAGAGCGTCTGTACCGCGATCGGCTTCGCCGTCATGATGTACTCCCTGTTCGCGGAGGTTCGACAGACCGACACCCGAACACGTTCGGGAGCACGCACTGGCGACTGAGGGCCCAACCGAGACAGTATGGACGTCACCCACGACGACGTAGCCCCGATAACCGAGGAACTGCACACGAACTCCTGGTCGGCGAATCTCGAGAAGCCGGAACACAGCGACGACCTCGACCTGTTGTGTCACCAGGCGATCACCGCCGTGGAACACACCGCCAGCGGCCACCACGTCAATCTCGTCACCCACGGCGACCACGGGCACCCGGAGTCCTACCTCTACGAGGTGCTGGAGCGCGACGTCGACGCCGACATCGACTACGAGTACGTCGAGCAGTGTGGCTGCGGCGGCCACGTCACGCGCGTCCACGTCGAGTGACGTGCGCCCGTCGCCACAGCCTCGGCGGGTTATAAGGTGCTGTCGCCCCGAGAGTCTCCTATGAAAATCTACACCGGCCGCGGCGACGAGGGGATGACCGACCTGCGGAACATGGACCGCGTCTCGAAAGCCAGCGGTCGCATCGAGGCCTACGGCACCGTGGACGAGGTCAACGCGCTGGTCGGCGTCGTGCGCCCGACGGGCTACGACGACATCGACGACAAACTCCGGAGCGTCCAGAACCACCTGCACATCGTCCAGGCCGACTTCGCGAATCCCGACCCGGACGAGGACGATCCGGTCGTTCGCGACGAGCACGTCGACGCGGTCGAAGACTGGATCGACGAGTGGCAGGAAGAACTCGACCCGCTGGAGGCGTTTCTGCTGCCCAGCGGCTCCGAACCCGGCGCGAAACTGCACCACGCCCGGGCCGTCTGTCGTCGCGCGGAGCGACGGGCGGTCTCCTTCGCCTCCGAGGAGCCGTCGGTCAACGACACCGCCATCGTCTACCTGAATCGACTCTCTGACGCGCTGTTCACTGTCGCCCGCGTCGTGAACAAACGCGAGGGGATCCGCGAAGAGAGCCCGACGTACTGAACGACGCGGGTACGCCTTCACTACCGCGAAACACCCGGAGACTACTTTACTGGCAGCGCCGAGAGACGTCGGACGATGCTCGTCGAGATTGCCCTGTTTCTGGTCGGCCTGGCGGCGCTCGTCGCCGGCGCAGACCGCGCGGTCACCTCGGCGGGCGACCTGGCGCTGTACTACGGCGTCTCGCCGTTTTTCATCGGCGTCACCGTCATCTCCATCGGGACGTCCGTCCCGGAGATGGTCACGTCCGTGTACGCCGCCTACTACGGCGCCGGCGACCTCGTCGTCGGCAACATCGTCGGGTCGGAGACCGCACAGATCACGCTCGCGATCGCCGTCGTGGCCTTCATCGCGCCCGTCGTCGCCGAGCGCCGGAACGTCCTCGTCTACGGGACGGCGATGGTGCTGGCGATGGTCATCATGTTGCTCGTGCTGGACGACGGCTTCATCGGCCGCTCGGAAGGGCTCCTGATGATGCTCGCCTACGTCCAGTTCATCTACACGCTGTACACCAACGAGGGCGGCACGGAGATCACCGAAGAGGTGATCGAGGAGCCGCGCAGTCCCCGCGAGACGCTGCCGTGGATCCTCGGCGGCCTCGCGCTCGTGGTCGGCGGCGGGCAACTGATGGTGACAAACGGCGTCGCGCTGGCCGAACTCGTCGGCCTGCCGGAGTACCTCATCGGCGTGCTGACCGGGCTCGGCACGACGATGCCCGAGGTCGTCGTCGCCGGCATCGCCGCCTACGAGGGGCGCAGCGGCATCTCGATCGGGTCGATCCTCGGGAGCAACATCACCGACCCCGTCTTCTCGCTCGGCATCGGGGCGGTCTTTTTCGACGTTCGGCTCGCGGATCTGGCGGCGGTACAGCCGTCGCTGGTGTACATGCTGGCCGTCTCGATCGCCGTGCTCGGGCTCGTCTACTGGCGGCGCGGCGTCGACCGCCGCGGGGCCGTCGTCTGTCTCCTGCTGTACCTGCCGACGTTCGTCCTGCTCTGATCAGTCGTCGGTGCGCTCGTAGACGATGACGTCACCCGACTCGTGTTGGCGAACCTTCCCGCGGTCTTCGAGGACGTCGAGGTGACCGACGGCCTCGCTCATCCCCGAGAACTGCTCGGTGACCGGGAGGTCGCCGAACAGCCCCTGCATCACGTCTGCCGGCGCTGTCGGCCCCTCGACCAGTTCGAACACGTTCGCAGTACGCTCCTCGTGGGCGGCGAGTATCTCGTCGATGCGTCCCGGCGGGTCGTCGACGAGGTCGCCGTGTCCCGGCAGAAACTGGTCGTAGTCTTCCTCGCGGAGCCGAGCGAGCGAGTCGTTGTAGGCCGGGATGATGTGCGGGCGCTCGCCGCCGGAATCCGGCGGTGGCTGCAGTAGCGGGTTCGGCGTGATGTGACCGAGCACGTTGTCGCCGACGACCGCGCGTCGCTCGCCGTCGGTCTCGAACGCGAAGATGATCTCGCCGGGTGCGTGACCGTCGACAGAATCGACAGTCAGCGTCGCCCCGTCGACCGTCACGGTATCGCCGGCGTCGAGTTCGCGGTCGGTCTCGACGTCCGGCGCGTACGCCAGGAAGGCGTCGGGCAGGTCGGTGACGGTACGAGCCGTCTCCTCGGAGAGGCCGCAGCGCTCGAAAAACGGCCGGAAAAACGCCTGTTCCCGTTCCAGCCGACCCGAGAAATCGGCCATGATCCCGGCGGCGGTCGGACTGGCGAGCACGTCCGCGCCCAGTTCCGTCAGCCGCGACGCCAGCCCGAAGTGGTCGGGATGGGGATGTGTCACCAGCACCCGTTCGACGTCCGCAGGCGCCATTTCCAGTTCTTCCAGTCCGTCCAGGAGCGCCGCCCACGCCTCGTCGCTGTCCGGTCCGGGGTCGACGACCGTCCGTCCCGCGACGTAGGTGTTGACCCGCCCGATCTGAAACGGTGTCGGGACAGCAATCTGTGTGAACATGCCCCACCGTACCGAGCCACGGCTAAAACCGTTTGTGTCCCACGGTGAGAGCGAAACCGCACCACTGCACCGACCCGACCTGTCTACTGCCCACAAGGTCTATATTTGTCGCCCGCGAATGGTCAGATATGAACAAGCACTTCGAAGATACGCGGTATTACATCAAACGAGCGGGCGAAACGGCAAAACGAGGCATTTCCGAAGAACTCGAGCCGATCGAGGAGCGCGTCAAGAAACTGACGGGGAGAGAAGAAGAGCCAGAACCGAGCCGTCTGGAGGAGATCCGAGCCGACCTGAAGGAACTCCAGGGGCGGGCCGAAGGTGAGGCGAAGGAAGCGATCGGCAACGCGCGACAGAAACTGCAGACGGTGCGCGAAGAGCGGTCGAGCTAACCGCTCGGCAAGAAACGCGACCTTACCGACTGTCGCCGCTTTTCAGTCCCCCACATTGCCGATTCCGGAATGAAAAGATTTATAATTCAGAATTTTGCTTAGAGCGACCAACATGGTACAGTTACTGGAACGCTTGCCCTGGTATGCCTGGGTAACGGCATGTATCCTGGCGGTCGTCGCTGGCGCGGTGTTTTTCATCCCCCCGTCTCTTGCAACGACCCTCGGACTGTCCTTCGAACAGTTTCTCATCGCGATCAGCGCGATCGAATTGACGTCGGCGATCGGTATCGGCGCGATCGTCGTGCACTATCGGACGACGGACTACGAGGAACCCGAGTACAAATTCGACCCCTGACCGCCGTGGCACAAGACAATTCTTAAGTCCGGCGCGGGGGTAGCGACGTTCGCGGGTCGGTGATCTAGTCCGGTTATGATACCTCCTTCACACGGAGGAAGCCGGCGGTTCAAATCCGCCCCGACCCATGCGGTCACTTCCTGAATCGAAAGGATGAGACAGCGATGCACCCCGTTACGTCACGGGTCGTGCCCAGACGCGCGTTCACGTGGTCAGTTACGTCGAGCCCAGTAGTAGAAATGTAGCTCGAAAAGGAGTCACATTCACACAGACTCGACCATATAGACCTGGAAAAACACGAATATGCTCACCTTTCGTTTTTCGTATACGTTTACAGCCGCATCTGAGATAATAAATATCTGTTATAGGATCAAGTAGTTATATCTTTTCCAAAACAGTTCTCATATGGCGAAAATTCGGTGTTAAATATGCTATGTTATGTTTTTAGGCTGCTCGTTCTTGTTCGACGGTGAGAACAGGTGGCGAAAACCGGGATCACCCGGGCATCGGACAGAGACTGGCGGTCAGGACAGCCTTCTCGTCCGCATCGTTGCGCGCGCCGTGTGAGACGCCGCGGTCGTGTCTGACGACCCCCGGTGCCTCGATCGCCGCCTCCTCACCGTCGCGGATGACGGTGACAGTCCCCTCGACGACGTGGAACACGTTCGTGCAGTCCGCGTGCTCGTGCGGGGACAGTTCCGCCCCCGGGCCGAGCGCGAACGCCTTCACGAGCACGTCGTCGGTGACGACCAGTTCCGTGTCGATCACTTCCGCCGGATCAGGGTCGAGTGTCTGGTAGACGTCCATCGTTGAACGAGTTCGGCGTGGCGCTTCTTATACTGTGGGCTCCGAGCCGCGGTGACACGTCGGCACCGTGAGAGCAGTCGAAACGCGTGGTGTCAGCGCCCGTTGAGCGAGAACCCGGCCTCGGCGTCGACGAGCGACGCCAGGTCGTCGAGTGCGCGTTCCAGTTGCTCGACGCCCGCCTTCTCGACGCGCTCTGGGTTCGCGAGGACGCGAACGGCCTGGGTGCCCAGCGAGACGAAGCCGAGCCCGAGTTTGTCGGCGGTCGTCCGGAGTCCCAGTCCGGCGTCGGCCGCGCCGGCGGCGACCTTCCGTGCCGGACTCTCGTGGGCTTTGGTCGTGAGGCCGTACCCGTCGATCGCGTCGCCGAGGGCGCGTCTGGTCTCGCCGCGCTCGTCGGCGAGTGCCGCCAGCGCGTCGTCGAAACTCCGGCGGAGTCCCGAGTCCCGCCCGCGGTTGACGAAACGATAGTCGCCGTCGACGAGTGCCGCCAGCCCATCGATCCGGTTGTCCGCTGCCGGGACGACCAGTCCCCACTCGCGTTCCCACTCGCCGAGGACGGGATAGTCGCTGTCGGTCGGGCCGGCGACGACCGCGACGTCCGGCACGCCGGCGTCGAGGCGACGGCGGCCCTCGGTCGTGCCGACGGGGAGATAGCGAGGCCGGTCCAGCCGGTCTAAGATCCGCGAGAACAGCGGGTCGTCCTCACCCACGCAGAGCAGCGTCGGCGGCCGAACCTCGGGCGAGAACAACTGCACGTCGACCGTCTCGCCCGCGTCGAGCGAGATGGTGTCGGCCGGAACCTCGACGAAGCCGTCGGCCTCGACCAGACTCGTCGTCGCGCCGCTGCCCTTGTCGACCGGATAGACGCGCATCCGTCCCTGCCCGTCCTCGACCAGGCCGACCGGCATCAGTCGGCGACGGCCCTCGTCGTAGCGCTCGCGGACGGCCATCTGCCCGGTGACGACTTCGGTGCGTGGCTGTTCGTAGCCGGCGGCCTCGCGGATCGCGGGTGCGACGAACGTCCGGAAGATCGTCAGCGCCGACACCGGATAGCCCGGCAGGCCGACGTAGGCGGCGTCCTCGAACTCGCCGACGAGCATCGGCTTGCCGGGTTTGACCGCCACGCCGTGCAACAGGAGTTCGCCGCGGTTCTCGATGACCCGGTAGATGACGTCGACGGCGCTTGCGCTGGTCGAGCCAGAGGAGAGGACGAGGTCGCACTCCTCGGCGGCCTGCTGGAGCTGGCGTTCCATCTCGTCGAAGTCGTCGCCGACGTGGGGGTAGAGTTTCGGCGCACCGCCGGCCTCCTCGATGCTACTGGCGAGCGTGTAGCTGTTGACGTCGTAGATCTGGCCCGCCGCACTGTCGAGGTCGCCGCCGGGGCGGACGAGTTCGTCACCGGTCGAGATGATGCCGACGACCGGCCGCGAGCGGACGGGGACGGCGTCGACGCCCAGCGCCGACAGCAGTCCGATCTCCCGCGGCGTCAGACGCGTGCCCGGCCCGAGCGCCCGGGCGCCGGCGGCGATGTCGGTGCCCGAGAGCATCACGTTGTCACCCGGCGCGACGCCGGTGCGGATCGCCACGTCCCCGTCGCGTTCGGTCGTCCGCTCGACCATGACGACGGCGTCGGCGTCGGGGGGCATGACCGCGCCGGTCGAGATCTCGACGGCCGTCCCCTCTGCGACGTCGACGTCGGGGTTCTCGCCGGCGTGGACGGTGCCGACCACGTCGAGTGTCACCGGGTCGGCCTCGTCGGCACCGAAGGTGTCGGCCGCGCGCACGGCGTAGCCGTCCATGCTGGCCCGGTCGAACCCCGGCACGTCGATGGTCGCATCGACGCGCTCGGCCAGGACGCGCCCGCGGGCGTCGGCCAGCGGAACCCGCTCGGTGCCGGCCGCGATGTCGAGTCCGTCGATGACCGCCCGCGCCTCGGCCGGCGAGGCGAGGTCGCGGAACTCCCGGCGGTCTGTCACGGTGACCGCCCTCCGATCCATCGTCCGGACGCGTTCCCCACGCTCGGAGTCGCGCTGTCGCGTTCCATACCGTAGGGTACGGCTGCCGCCTCAAAAACCCACCCACGACCTGGCGGCTCGTCTCGCTAGAGCGAAGCGTCGGCCGCTTATGTCAACGGCACGTCTCTTTATGTGGGAAGCGCCCCAGGATCGAGTATGGAAACGGTCGACGCCGACCAGGACGCCGAGGAGCATCACCACGCGAGTCGGTGGCCACTCATCGCGGCGCTCGGCGGCGGCGCGCTCTATGCCGGCATCGGCCTCTTCTTCGTGGGAGTCGACCTCGTGCCGACGGTCCTGCCCATCGTTCTCGCCGCCGTCGGTACCGTCGGCCTCCTCGTCGGTCTCAGCGGCTGGGCCTACGAGGCGTTCGTCGCCGACTACTGGGCCGCTCACGGCCGGAGCCGAGAGGACATCTACGTCGGCGGGATGGTGATGTTCTTGCTCTCGGACGTCGCCACGTTCTCGGCCGGGTTCATCTACTACGCCTTCATCCGCGCCGGCACCTGGCCGCCCAGCGAACTGCCGCACCTGCTCGGTTCGCTCGTGCTGATCAACACCGTCCTGCTGCTCGCCAGCAGCGTGACCGTCCACTACGCCCACCACGCGCTCGAACGCGGCAACCGGCGGCGGTTTCTGGGCCTGCTCGGTCTGACCGTCGCGCTGGGCGTCGTCTTCCTCGGCGGCCAGGTGCTGGAGTACTACGAGTTCGTCGTCAACGAGAGTTTCACTCTCTCGACTGGGGTCTTCGGCAGCGCCTTCTTCGGGCTGACGGGACTCCACGGCCTCCACGTGAGTCTCGGCGTCGTCTTGCTCGCTATCGTCTTTGTGCGTGCGCTCCGCGGACACTACACCGAGGGGCGGGATACGGCCGTCCGCACCACCGCGCTGTACTGGCACTTCGTCGACGCCGTCTGGGTGTTCCTGGTCGCGGTGCTGTACGTGGGTGCGACGCTCGGATAGTCAACCGGCGCGGCGTTCGACCGCCACGAGTTTCCGATAGAACACCGGCGAGAGGATAGCGATCGTGCCGAAGGCGATGGCGAAGACGCCCAGGGGGAACTGCAACGGCGCGGCCTGGAAGCAGGGGTTCTCGGAGACGACGGTCGCGTAGTATCGCTCTCCTTCGTAGGTGATGATGGTGCCGTTCTGGAACGTCGGCTTGTTGGGGAAGTCGCCGTCGACGTGTGCCTCGCCGACCGCATCGTCGAGGGCCGCCTCGAAGGCCGTCTGCTCGGCGCTCGAAAGGTCGGTGAACGCGAGTCGTTCGACGACGCTGGGCGCCCGGTCGCCGAACCGTTCCTGTGTGCGTTCCGGTGACTCGACGGATATCGTCGGCGTGTCACAGGTGGTGAGGTCCGTCTGGATCATCGCGTACGCCCCCGGGACGGCCGCGGCGATGCCGATCGCGACGAGGGTCACCCCGATCAGCGGGGCGACGTACGTAAAGAGGAACGAACTGGAGTCCTCCTCGTCAGTCATCGTCACTCCCCGTCCCGGCGGTTGTCCGCCGGCGTGCCCGGAGGTACTGGAAGGTCACTGTCAGGCCGAGGCCGTACGCCCAGTGGGCCACGAGTCCGAAGCCGAGAAAGCCGACCAGCGCCAGCCCCTGCTGGCCGGTGTAGAAGGCGACGGCGAAGCCGGTGAAGATGAGCGTCGCGAACACCAGCCCAGTCTCGAACAGGTACCGGCCGGGCAGGTACTCCGAGAAGGTGAGAAAGAGGAGCGGCCACGTCACGGTACCGCCGACGAGAAACAGCACCGCGCCGATGAGCGGGCTCTCGGGCAGTCCGACGAGTTCCGCGATCTCGCCGAAGGCCGAGGGTTGCAAGACGTCCACGAACAGCGCCGTTCCCAGTCCGCCCGTCATCAGCAGGGTACCGACGAAGCCGCCGACGGCCGCCATCGATGCGTTCTGCGAGACTGTCTGTGCGACGTTGCCGACGCCGCCGGCGAGCCCGGACGGTTCTTTCTCGGGGGCGTACGCCCGCCGCGTCGTCTCCGGTTCGGCCCGCTCCATGTCGTACTTCTCGACCATCCGGTCTTCGAACCACTGCCACTCGCCGGTGAACTGTCCGGTCGCTTTGAGGTTCCACGGGTCGGTCGTCTGCACCGGATCCCCCTGCCAGTACGACGCCAGCATGTTGTACAGCCACAGCAGCGCGCTCAGTCCGATGATGTAACTGCCGATCGTCGCGATCTGTTGGGCGAGTTGATACTCGGCCGGATAGAGCGCCTGTCGTCGCGGGAGACCGAGACCGCCGATGATCAAAAGCGTCATGAACGTGACGAACGCGCCGACGATGATCAGCACCGCCTGGAAGCGCGCCAGTCGCTTGTCGTACCAGCGGCCGGTGAGCAGCGGATACCAGTAGTAGCTCGCGGCCAGCATCATCAGCGGGATGATGCCGACGACGATGAGATGGAAGTGCCCGACGACGTAGTAGGTGCCCTGGTAGAGGATGTTGATCGGTACCACTGCGAGGAACACGCCCGTCACGCCGCCGATGATGAAGGTGCCGATGCCGCCGGCGGCGAGAATGAAGGGCGCGGTCATGCGGATGTCGCCGTCCCACATCGTCGTGAGCCAGTTGAAGACCTTGATCGCGCTCGGGACGGCAATGGCGACGGAGACGGCCATGAACGAGGCCTGCAGGCGCGGGTCGAGACTCGTCGTGAACATGTGGTGTGCCCAGACGCCGAAGGAGAGCACGCCCAGCCCGAGCGTCGAGTAGACGATGAACCGGTAGCCAAAGAGCCCTCGTCCGACGAACTTCGGGAGGATGGTGCTCATCAGTCCGGTCGCTGGCAAGAAGAGGATGTAGACCTCCGGATGCCCCCAGAACCAGAACAGGTGTTGCCATAGTATCGGTCCACCCCCCTCCACCGCGAAGAAGGTCGTCCCGAGGTTGCGGTCGAGCAACAGCATGACGAGCGCGCTGCCCAGCAGCGGGAACGCGAACAGCGCGATCCCGCTCGTCACGAGCATGTTCCAGGAAAAGATGTCGAGGTTCGCCCAGGTCACCCGCTCGGCGCGCTCGTAGACGATGGTCACGATGAAGTTGATCACGCCGACCGTGGTCGCGATGCCACTGAGGTGCAGCCCGACCAACAGGAGGTCGATCTGCGGGTTCGGTTGTGTGACCGACAGCGGCGCGTACAGCGTCCAGCCGACGCTGACCTCCCGGAGCGTGAGGAAAAACCGGATGGCGTCTTCGGGGAGGAACAGATTCAGGAACTGGCCAGTCACCTGCACGACGAGGCCGAAGCGAACGAGCAACAGCGCCGGCGGGAGCAGCCAGAAGCCGACAGCGTTCACCCGCGGGAACGCCATGTCGTCGGCACCGATGAGCAGCGGGATCATGTAGTTCCCGATGCCCAGGAACACGGGCAGGACGAAGAAGATCAGCATCGTGAGCCCGTGCGTGGTAAACAGCGCGTTGTAGGTCTCGGGCGTCCAGATGTCCGCGACCGGCGTCAGCAACTCGGTTCGGAGCATCATCGCGTCGACGCCGCCCCACAGTCCCGCGATGGTACCGAACACGATGTAGAGAATGCCGATCTCGCGGTGGTCGGTCGTCGTCAGCCACCGCAAGACCTGGGTACGGAGCCGCCCGAGTTCGAGCAGGACTGTCTCACGGGTCGTATAACCGCCGTCGCTCTCCGCGCGAGCGCTGCGTCGCTTGCGGAACCACAGCACCAGACAACCGAGTGCCAGGAGTACGAGAGCGCCGCCCTCGATGAGCCCGCGATCTGTCATCGGTTCGTGTCAACGTCCACCACAGCCGTAAATATTGTCATTGGTCTGCTCATTCCACCAATTTTATACATAGTGATCGGGTGGATTCACGTAGCATCCAAGTGATTACGCAGACCAGGGAATAACAGTCTCTCGCCGTGAATCGCCGACTCAGTGGTTTCGTGGCGAAGTTATATCAATCAGTAGTCACCACTGTATGACAATGAGTCGGATACGACCGGTCGGAAAACTGACTATTGTCGTGTTCGCGCTCGCGCTGCTGGCGTCACCCGTGGCCGCGCAGTCGATCGGTCGGTCTGTCATCGACGACCTCAACAGGCAGTTGCTCTACGTCGCGTTGCCGCTGGCGCTGTTCGTCGAGGTGACGCTGATCTACGCCATCTACCGGTTTCGGAACAACGACGACCCGAGTCCGACCGTCAGCGACCCGGCGCTCG
>Ga0207797_1002974_pt1 | contig 11526 bp, 11 predicted proteins | sample PRCRCaboRojoPR_6_FD_187275 | JGI IMG/M metagenome (GOLD analysis project Ga0207797, IMG submission 187275) | Marine sediment microbial community from Cabo Rojo, Puerto Rico - PR CR 10% Liquid 1 (SPAdes) | ecosystem: Environmental > Aquatic > Marine > Coastal > Sediment | place: Cabo Rojo, Puerto... | reverse complement strand
GTCAAGGCACGGAACGTCGGCCGGGACATCACCCAGAGCATCCGGAACATCACCGGCGGCGAACTGAAGGCGTACTCGGAACTGCTGACGGACGCCCGCGACGAGGCGCTGGAGCGGATGGCCGAGGACGCCCGATCGATGGACGCCGACGCCGTCGTCAACGTCCGCCTGGAGAGCTCCGAGATCGCCAACGGCGGGTCGGAGGTCATCGCGTACGGGACGGCCGTGAAACTGGAGTGAACGCGGTGGGAGACCCGACGTTCCGCAGGTCACGACCGTCCACCCCGTAACGGCCGATGGTCGAACGGTCGGACCCCGGCAGGGCGGGCGTCAAGGCCGGGCGCGTCGTCGGCCTGCTGACGGCAGTGCTCTCGGTCGCCAGCCTGCTGAGCGTGCAGGACTCGTTTTACGAGGGCGTCACGCTCCTCCTGGGCTCGTTCGGGGTCGAACCCGGCACCTGGGTGGCGGTCGTGTTCTGGGGGAACGCCCTCTTCGCCGCGTCGGCCCGGTACGCCATCGGGTACGTGGTCGGATCGCTCGTTGGCGTCCTGTACGACTGGCTCGACCGGCCGTCCCTGCCGGTCCTGGTAGCCGTGGTGTTCGTCGTCGGGGTCGCGGACGGCGTCCTTGCCTTCCTCGACACCCTCAGCGTCCCCATCGCGGGGGCGTACGTCCTCGCGTGGCTCTGCTACGTCCCGGCGTTCGTCCGGCTGTTCGACGACGAGGGCGAGCGTCGGCCCGGCCCGCGACGGCTCGGGAAGTCGTGATCCGTTCGAAGGACGGTCGCGACCCGGATCAGGTCCCGGAAACGAGCACGGGATCGGCTCAGACGTTGCCGCCCCGGCCCTTCCGCCCGCCGAAGAACCCGCCGACGTCGCCCACGTCGAACCTGACGTTGCCGTTGTCGTTTTCCCTGACGGGGAGTTGCGGGACGAGCCACGAGACGAAGGCGTCCTGGCTGCGGGTCTGCAGCCAGACGGTCCCCGACCCCTCGAATTCGCAGACTAGCCCCTCGCCGCTGAACAGCGTGGACTTCAGCCCGCCGACACGGCGGACGTCCCAGGAAACGTCCTCGTCGAACGCGACGACGTGCCCGGTGTCCACGACAAACCGCTCGCCGGAGGAGAGTTCCCGTTCCTCGACGGCGCCGTAACTGGACATGAACAGCGGGCCGTTCCCGGTTACCTTGAGGAGGAACAGTCCCTCGCCGCCGAGGAAGGTGCGCGCGCCGCCCCACTTCGCGTCCACGTCCATGTCGTCGTCCGCGGCGATGTACCCGCCCGACTGGACGTACACCGTCTCGCCGTTCAGGTGTTCGTGGACGATGTCGCCCGGCAACGGCGGCGCCAGCGTGACGCTCCCGTCGCGGGTCGCCCTGAACGTGTTGCGGAAGAACCGCTCGCCCCCGACGGTCGCGCGCTTGATCGACTTGAGGAACCCGCCCTCCCCGCGGCTGGTCGTGAGTTCGATGCCCTCCGTGTGGGAGACGAGGGCACCCGCCTCCGCGGTGATCGATTCCCCCGATTCGAGGGAAAGGTCCAGCAGCGCGAACGAGGGCCGGTGTCTGACTTGGTGTTCCATGAACCGCGATGGGGCTGAGACAGAATAACGTGTTCGCTGCACGACACACGGTGGATGTTTTGTCACGTCGTCCCCACTCGGGAGGTATGATCGACGTCGACCTCTCGGATCGCGTCGTCCTCGTGACGGGCAGCGCGAAGGGACTGGGCCGCGAGATTCTGCTCGCGGCCGCCGACCGCGGCGCGTCAGTCGCGGTCCACTACCGCACCAGCGACGACCGGGCGCGGGACGTGGCCGAGCAAGCCCGGGAACGCGGAGACGCCGATGCGGGGGTGACGACCGTCCAGGCCGACGTGACCGACCCCGACGACGTGGACGCGCTGTTCGACGCGATCGAGGCCGACCTCGGCGGCGTGGACGTGCTGGTGAACAACGTCGGCGCGTTCGCGCCCGACCACTGGGCGGAGTTGGACTACGACACCTGGCGGACGGTGATGGAAACGAACCTCGACGCGACGTACCTGTGCTCGCGCCGGGCGTTGCCCGGAATGCGCGAGCGCGAGTGGGGCCGGATCGTCAACGTCGGGTACGCTTCGGCCGAGAAGGGGCTGGTCTCGCCGAAGAACTTCCCGTACTTCGCCGCGAAGGCGGGCGTGCTGATGTTCACCCGGATGCTCGCCGCGGACACGAGCGACGACGGCATCACCGTCAACGCCGTCTCGCCGTACGTGATCGAGAACTCGGACGAGTTTCCCGACGACCTCCCGCGGGGCCGCCCGGCCGCGTTCGAGGACGTCATCCAGGCGATCACCTTCTTCCTCGACGAGAACTCGGGATACGTCTCCGGGGAGAACGTGGAGGTCGACGGCGGGTGGTTGCCGGAGACGGTCTGAAACGGCTGGGCGTCGGGACGAAGTGGAGGGCGGAAAGGTCAGCGGGCAGGGGCGAACGGATCGCCAGAGCGTCAGCGCGGTCGACGACGATCACTCGTCGGCGACCCGGGCGACGGACACTTCGAGGTCGAGGCGCGGGACCCGCAGGCGGACGGGACCGCGCCAGCGACGGAGGCGCCGCATCGCGGCGACGGCGACGCCGCCCGCGACGAGTCCGAGGGCGACCCCCGGGAACGCGACGGCCAGGAGGGCCGCCAGCGGGAGGGCCGACAGGACGGCGAGCGCGGCGAGCGACGGGAGCGGTCGTTCGGAGAGCACCGGCGGGTCGACCCCCGGCGCTCGGTTTCGGTTGGACGGGCTGTGCGACGGATTACCGTGTCGGGATGCTCGGTTCATTGGTATCTGTGTGATCGCGGTGTAGTCGAATGACGATGCGGCAGCCACGGCGCGAGCCGTGGGGATCCTGCCGCGGCCCCAGGGTGCGCCCCGCGTGGAAGCCACGCGGCGGGGCGCGACAGGATCAGTCGCGAATGGTTGCGAACTGGGGCATGACTGTACACCACCCGATGGACCGGGTCATATTAAACTTTCTACAGGTTTGTGCGATCGTAACGTGGGGAGTGTTCGCAAGGGGTCCGCCATGGCGCCCTGCGGGCGACGGATCACGCCCCGCCGAGCGCGTGGATCACCATCGTCGCCGCGACGACGGCCTCGTGGGGGACGGCCCGGTCGTCGTCGATCCGAACGACGTAGCGCCGTGCGAGGCCGAAGCGGCGTTCGATCGTGCCCACGTGCAGGCCGTCGGCGTCGGTGATCTCGTGGCCGTGCGGGAGCGCCCTGAACGCGAGGCCGAGAAACGGGAGATGCCGGAGAAAGGAGGTGGCCTTGCTCCGGTTCTCGATTTCGGCCACCACGGTCTCGTTCGCCGGATCGCGTACCACCCACTGCTCGGTCAGCATCGAGAACCGAGGATCGAGAAGGACGAGGGGCTCGCCGGTGCGCTCGTCGATCACCGTGTAATCCCCGTCGAGATCGAGCACCGGGCCGGCACTGACCGTCAGGGCCTGCTGCCCGTCGCCGTCGACGAACGTCGTTTCCTCGCCCATGACGAGTCGCTCCCGGGTTCCTTCGAGAACGACGGTTCCGTTCGCGTCCTCGACGTGATGGCCGTTTCCGAGCGGGGGTTGGACGACGACGTATTCGTCCCCGGAGAAGTCGACCGGTCGACCCGTCCCGCCCTCGGCGTTCGCCATGTCCGCTGGTAGGCTCCACGGCGGCAAAAGGTTGGTCGCGCCGCGGCTCCACGCGGAGCGTCACCGTCCCGGTTCCGGCATCGACACGCCCATTATCCAGCGGACATTGGGCGAGTATAGATGCCGAAGGAGTACATCGAGGTCCGGGGGGCCGAGGAGCACAACCTCAAGGACCTCGACGTCGAGATACCGCGCGAGGAATTCAACGTCGTCACCGGGCTCTCGGGATCGGGCAAGTCCTCGCTCGCGTTCGAGACCGTCTACGCCGAGGGGCAACGCCGGTACATCGAGAGCCTGTCGGCCTACGCCCGGAACTTCCTGGGCCAGATGGACAAACCGCAGGTCGAGACGGTCGAGGGGCTCTCCCCAGCGATCTCGATCGACCAGAAGAACGCGGCGAACAATCCCCGCTCGACGGTCGGGACCGTCACCGAACTGCACGACTACCTCCGTCTGCTGTACGCCCGCGTCGGGACGCCACACTGCCCCGAGTGCGGGCGCGAGGTGGGCGAGCAGAGCGCCGACCAGATGGTCTCGCGGGTCCTCGACCTCCCGGAAGGGACGCGCGCGAAGATCGCGGCCCCGATCGTGCGCGACCAGAAGGGCGCCTTCGAGGACCGCTTCGACGAACTCGTGAGCGAGGGGTACGCCCGGGTCGAGGTCGACGGCGAACCGTACGACCTCGCGATGGACCGGCCCGACCTGGACGAGAACTACGACCACACGATCGACGTGATCGTCGACCGGGTCGCCGTCGCGCCCGAGGCGCGCTCGCGGATCACCGACTCCGTCGAGACTGCACTCGAGGAGGCCGACGGCGTGATCAAGGTGATCGTCCCCGACCCGCCCGAGGGCGTCGAACTGGGCGGCGCGACGGCCCGATCGACGGGCGACCTCTCCGACGACGACGGCGGGGACGAAGACGACGCGGCCGCCGCGACCGCGGACGACCGCCTCGTCGCCGAGTTCTCCGAGGACCTCGCCTGCGTCCACTGCGGGATCGACATCCCGGAGATCGAGACGCGCAGTTTCTCGTTCAACTCGCCACACGGTGCCTGTCCGGAGTGCGAGGGGATCGGCGAGACGAAGGAGGTCAGCGAGGACCTGGTGATCGAGGACCCCTCGAAACCGCTCAAGCACGTCTTCGAGCCCTGGAGCTACAACCGGTCGTACTACCGCCGGCGGCTGGACTCGGTGGCCGAGCACTTCGACGTCGACGTCGCGACGCCCTTCGAGGAACTGGACGAGGAGATTCAGGAGGCGTTCCTCCACGGCACCACCGAGGACGTGGTCTTCGAGTGGGAGACCTCGAACGGGACCCGCCACAAGGAGCAACCCTTCGAGGGCGTGATTCCGAACCTCGAGCGCCGGTACGTCGAGACCGACAGCGACGGCACGCGGGAGCACATCGAGGAGTACATGTCGGTGACGACCTGCCCGGCCTGCGAGGGGACCCGGCTCAAGCCCGCCTCGCGGTCGGTGCTGGTCGATGGGGTATCGATTACGGAGGTCAACCGGATGAGCATCGGCGACGCGCTCGCGCACTTCGAGGGGATGGAGGCGAGCCTCGACGAGCGCGAGACGAAGATCGCCGAGGAGATCCTGAAGGAGATCCGGGCCCGCCTCGGGTTCATGTGCGAGGTCGGCCTGGAGTACCTCACGCTGGACCGCGAGGCGTCGACGCTGTCCGGCGGCGAGTCCCAGCGGATCCGCCTCGCGACGCAGATCGGGTCGGGCCTGGTGGGCGTGCTCTACGTGCTCGACGAGCCCTCGATCGGCCTCCACCAGCGCGACAACGACCGCCTGCTGAACACGCTGGAGGAACTGCGGGACCTCGGGAACACCCTGCTCGTCGTCGAACACGACGAGGCGACCTGGCGCCGGGCCGACACGATCATCGACATGGGCCCGGGCCCCGGCAAGGAGGGCGGCGAGATCGTCGCGAAGGGCGACGTCGACGCGGTGAAACAGCACGAGGACTCGATCACCGGCGACTACCTCGCCGGGCGAACGGAGATCCCGGTTCCGGACGAGCGCCGCGATCCCGACGGCCACCTGACGGTTCGGGGTGCCCGACAGCACAACCTCGACGATATCGACGTCGAGATCCCGCTGGGCGAGTTCACGACGGTCACCGGCGTCTCGGGATCCGGGAAGTCCACCCTGATGCACGAGGTGCTCTACAAGGGGCTGGCCCGGCGGATGAACGACAACACCTCGGTCAACCCCGGCGACCACGACGCCATCGAGGGGATCGACGAGATCGAGCACGTGCGCCTCATCGACCAGTCCCCGATCGGGCGGACGCCGCGCTCCAACCCCGCCACCTACACCAACGTCTTCGACCACGTCCGCGAGTTGTTCGCCGAGACCAAACTCGCCAAGCAGCGCGGCTACGAGAAGGGCCGCTTCTCGTTCAACGTCAAGGGCGGGCGCTGCGAGGAGTGTGGCGGTCAGGGGACCGTGAAGATCGAGATGAACTTCCTCTCGGACGTGTACGTCCCCTGCGAGGAGTGCGACGGCGCCCGGTACAACGACGCCACGCTGGACGTGACCTACAAGGACGCGACCATCTCGGACGTGCTGGACATGTCCGTCGACGAGGCCTACGAGTTCTTCGAGGGCCACACCGGCATCCGCCGCCGGCTGAAACTCCTGAAGGACGTCGGCCTGGGCTACATGCAACTCGGCCAGCCCTCGACGACCCTCTCGGGGGGCGAGGCCCAGCGGATCAAGCTCGCCGAGGAACTCGGGAAGAAGGACGCCGGCGACACGCTCTACCTGCTCGACGAGCCCACGACCGGCCTCCACCCCCACGACGAGCGAAAGCTGATCGACGTGCTCCACCGGCTCGTCGACCGGGGCAACACCGTCGTCGTCATCGAGCACGAACTGGACATGGTGAAAAACGCCGACCACATCGTCGACCTCGGCCCGGAGGGCGGCGAACACGGCGGCGAGGTCGTGGCCACGGGCACCCCCGAGGCGGTCGCCCGGCACGACGGGTCCCACACCGGCCGGTACCTGCGGGACCTCCTGCCCGACGTGGACCTCCCGGGCCCCCGAAGCGACCGGGAAACGGCCCCGGCCTCGGCCGACGACTGAAACGGGAATCCGGCGCCGCTCGGCGCCAACGCTGACGGTTCTGGGGGTTGTATCGGAGGTCGACGGCTATTTGACCGACCGTTCCCTACTGCGACGTAACCGGTCTTTCGGCCGGCGACGTCCATGGCAGGAAACACAGGCCCCACGCTGTTGGTGACGGTCGACTCGTTTCGAGCGGATGCCATTGGCCCGCACACGCCGACGCTCCAGTCGCTCGCGGATCGCGGGACGGTCTTCGGGAACGCCTTCGCCCAGGGCAACTGGACGCCGTTCTCGTTCCCGAGCCTCCTCGGCGGGCGTCCCGTCTTCGCCGACGGCCCGGACATCGGCGTGGGCACGGGGCCGACGCTGGCCGAAACCCTCTCGAAGCACGACGTCGAGACCGCCGGATTCAACGCCGCGAACGGCTTTTTGACGGAGTACTGGGGCTACGACCGCGGCTTCGACGAGTTCGAGACCTTCCTGACCCACTCGACGCCGGTCGGCCGGGCCCTGGCCGCCCACCCGACGGTGCAGGCGTGGTCGCTGTTCGCCACCCAGCCGTTCCGGTCGGCCTGGCGTCGGTTGCGGGACCGCGAGACGCACCCGGCGGAGAACACCTCGCGACTGCGGGACCTCGAGGAGCGGGCGACGGCCTTCCTCGAGTCGGCGGACCCGTCGTCCTTCTGCTGGGTCCACTACATGGACACCCACACGCCGTACGTCCCGGCACCGGCCCACGTGAAGGCCGCTTCCGACGGCGAGATGGGCACCCCCAAGATGCTCCGTGCCCACCTCAACGCCGGACTCGGGCGGTCCGTCGGCGAGCGAACCCTCGAGGACCTCCGGACGCTGTACGCGGGGGCCGCACGCCAGGTCGACGCCAGCGTCGGTCGCCTGCTCTCGACGCTCGAGGGGCGCGGCCTGCGGGACGAGACGACCGTGATCGTCGCGGGCGACCACGGCGAGGAGTTCCAGGAGCACGGCCACCTGGCCCACTACCCGAAACTGTACGGCGAACTGATCGAGGTGCCGCTGATCGTCGACGCGCCCGGCGACACCGTCGACCGCGTCGAGACGCCGGTCGGCCTCGACGCCGTCCCGGCGACGGTCGGGGACGCCATGGACGTCCCGGCCCCGCCGGGCGCGACCGGCGAGAGCCTGCTCCCGGCGGTCCGGGGCGAGGGGTCCCTCCGGGACGAGCCGATCGTCTCGGTGACCGTCCGCGGCGAGTCCGTCACCCAGCAGCCGATCCCCCGCCACCTCGACGACGGCGAGGTGCTCGTCAGCGCCCGGACGGCCGACTGGACGTTCATCCGGCACGCCGAGTCCGGCCGGACGGAACTCTACGACAGAGGGGCCGACCCCGTCGAGCGGAACGACCGCTGGGGCGACGATCCAGACGCGCCGATCGACGCGCTCGAACGCGCGGTCGAGCGACGACTGGAGACGATCGGCGGCGACGGCCAAGCGAGGGACGGCGCCGGCGGGCGTGACGAGGCAGACGTCGACGACGAGATCGAGACCCGTCTCGAAGCGCTCGGCTACCGGTAACGGCCGTTTCCGCCCGGATCCCCCGGCCGAATCGCCCACGGCCGTCCGATTCCGCCCACAACCCTTTCTCCGTCCCCGTCCTACGTCGCTCCGATGCCGACCATCTACGCCGCGATGCGCGACCGCCTGCTCGTGGTGACGGGGGACGCCGGTAGCTGGCGAACCCGGACGCGTTTGCGGGATTGTGACCTGGAGTGCGTGGCGGCGTCACCGGATCGCCCCGACCGCGTCCTCGTCGGTACTTTCGACGCCGGCTTGCAACGCTCGACCGACGGCGGCGAATCGTTCGGGCGTGTCGGCGATTGGATGGACGACGCGATCACCGCGCTGGCGGCGAGCCCGCACGATCCGGACGTGTGGTGGGCGGGGACCGAGCCGAGTCGGGTCTATCGGTCGGCCGACGGCGGCCGGTCGTGGACCGATCGACCCGGCCTGGCGGCGCTCGATTCCGCTGACGAGTGGTCGTTTCCACCGCGACCACACACCCACCACGTCCGGTGGCTCGAACCGGACCCGAACGACCCGGATCGACTGTACGTCGGGATCGAGGCCGGGGCGCTGGTCCGCACCGGGGACGGGGGCGAGACGTGGCAGGACCGGCCGGAAACCGCGCCGGGCGATCCGCATACCATGGCGACCCATCCCGGCGACCCGGACGCCGTCTGGATGGCCGCCGGCGAGGGTTGTGCCCGGAGCGAGGACGGCGGCGAAACCTGGGTAGGCCACTCCGACGGGCTCGATCACCGCTACTGCTGGAGCGTCGCGATCGACCCAGGGGACCCGGAAACGGTCCTCACGTCCGCCGCCCGCGGGCCGCGGACGGCCCACCGCCCGCCGGGGGAGAGCTACGTTTACCGGCGGGTCGGCGACGAACCCTGGGAGCGGATCGAGGACGACGCGCTTCCGACGGGGGAGGGCGTCCTCCGCTCCGTGTTCGCGACCGACGGCCCGGGGGAGTACTACGCCCTGAACAACCGGGGACTGTTCCGATCGACCGACGCCGGAGAATCGTGGGTCCCACTGGACGTCGAGTGGCCGGGGGGTCTGACCGACCGGACGTCGAGAGGGCTCGCGATCGTCTGACCCGGGCCCCGGCTCCGTCGCCGTCGTCCGGCCCCGTCAGAGCATGACGAGTCCGATCCCGTAGACGACGACCGTCACGACTGTTGCTGCACCCGCGGCGTAGAGCGTGATCTTGACGGCTTGCCGCCGATCCCGCCGGAGTGCTTCCGCCTCCGAGATGGTGCCAGTCCCGCCGCCAGACCCGGACAGGTCGTATCTCGCGAGCGCGGCGAACGCCACGCAGAACCGGAACCGGGCCTGGAAGTAGCCGATGAACCCCCCGAACAGGAAGACGAACGTGGCGAGAAGGTAGTTCGTCGGGGAGTCGGCGAGGACGACGGCGAGCACGTACGTCATCGCGGCCAGGAACCCGGCCGCGCCGGCGAACTGGCGCTTTCGCTGTTCGTCGGCCCCGATGTTGCAGACCCCGGGCTGGTATTCGGTCATAGGAGGTACTGGGCCCCGATCCCTCAAGAACTCTCGGCCCAATCCGGTGCGCGTAGCGATCACGGTGGATCCGAAGAGTTGCCGCCCGAGGCGCTCTCCGTGGCTGTGACGAATCCCTGATAGGCGGTGAATCGTTCCTTGCGAACGAGTTGTTCATCCGAGACGGCGAGCCCGAGTGCGCTCAGTTCTCCCGCAATGCGGGTCAGGTCATCGTTGTCCCTGGCGACGACGCTGACGAGGAGGTTTTCCTCCCCGGTTGCGATCTCGCGGACCGCGACGACGCCGAGGATCTCGAGCGCCTGCCGACCCAGGTCCTCTCGGTCCGGAATGGGCGCCGTACAGACGATTTGCATGTGGAGCTGGTAGCCCGCCTTCCCGTAGTCCACCTCCGCGTGATAGCCAGTGATGACGCCCTTGTCCTCCAGGCGATCGATGCGCTTGCGCACGGTGCTCGGGGAGACGTCCATCGCCTCGGCGATCTCCTTCGAGGACGTTTCCTTGGCATCCCGCTGGAGCTCGTGGAGGATGTAGCGGTCGAGGTCGTCGAGCCCTTTCAGCGTCATAACGGACGGCTTCGACCGAGGCAGCCATGAACGTTTGCCCGGTACCTCGCGACCGGCCACGGGCGTCCTCTCCCCGACCGTGGTTTCGTGGGGATACGCGCCACTCGAGGCGCTACGGGCTCGTCCGTCCGAGGGACCGACTTCACGATCGTCGAGCCTCGGCTCAGGACCGGGATCCGTATAGAGCGGTCAGACAGTCGTCGATAAACCCGGGAACGGTAATCGCGTTCCCGGCCCGGATCTTGACGACGAAGCCCTCGGCGTCACCGAGGTAGACGTGGACGGCGGTCGCCCGTTCGTGCTGGAGCACCAACGACTGGACGTGGCCCAGGTGCGTGTACACTTCCTCCACGTACGGGCGTTTGAGGAGGGCGATCGTGCGATGGATGATGACGTCGAGGTCGTACGAGGATAGTTCGGTCTTGAGGTCCGGCCGGATGTACCGGACCTTGTACCCGTAGGTCTCGGTGTTGAACGAAGCGACCCACCGGAGTTCGTCCTCGAAGCGGTCCCTGAGGAACGCGACGAGACTGTCGTAGTCGGGATTCGTGCGGTCGAGTTCGGTGTGGATGTCGTTGGTCATGGGTTTGGGTTTCAGCCGAGTTGTGCGACGAGGAGTGCGACCCCGAGGGCGGCCGCGACCACGAGGAGCGTGGCCCCGAACCGGCCGCCGAGGGGGTCGCGGCGGTCGTCGTCCGCGATCGTGTCGGTACTTCGGGAGATGGCGGCTACGAGAGCCGCGTCGGCGCGTCGGCCAGCAGCGTGGACGGTTCCGGCGCTGGCGCTCGCCAGTCGGAACGCCACCGGGTGGAGTACCCGGTCGACGTCCGCGTTTGGAACGCGGGCTATGGGGCCGCGCAGCGCGGCGAAGGCGACGACGCCGGCGGCGGTGACCAGCGCGGCCTTCGTCAGTTCGTCGGCCGCGTAGGGCGCGAAGCCGCCCGTGTTGCCCGGCAGGGCGCCGTACAGCAGCCCCGGTGCGAGACCGAAGGCCACGCTCGGGACGGCGGCGAGAATCAGGACGGCCGAGAGCGCCCGCGGGGCCGGGCGGACGTCGACGCGCACGGGGGCCGTCCGGACGAACGCGTAGTAGCCGACCTTCGCGAACGAGAGGACCGTCCCGACGCCGCCGACGACGAGCGCCCACCA
>Ga0207797_1002973_pt1 | contig 11529 bp, 8 predicted proteins | sample PRCRCaboRojoPR_6_FD_187275 | JGI IMG/M metagenome (GOLD analysis project Ga0207797, IMG submission 187275) | Marine sediment microbial community from Cabo Rojo, Puerto Rico - PR CR 10% Liquid 1 (SPAdes) | ecosystem: Environmental > Aquatic > Marine > Coastal > Sediment | place: Cabo Rojo, Puerto... | reverse complement strand
CGATGAGCTGCCAGAACAGGGACTTACGTGAGTGAAGGTACGACGGAGGATACGGCTACCCGGAGGCGCGTCAGTCGACCGGGATGCGGAGCTCCTGGCCCACGCGCACCGTCGTGCTGGTCATGTTGTTGGCGGCCATGATCTCCTGCTGGCTGACGCCGTAGCGCAGGCTGATCCGGAAGAGGTTGTCGCCGGGCTGCACCACGTACGTGACAAACCCTCCCTGCGGAGGCTCCGTCGCGGGGGGCTGCGACTGCGGGGTGATATCACCGGCCAACTGCTGCAGGCCGCGCGCCGCCTCGCCGCCTTCAGGGTTGATCTCGAGCGCCTGGACAAAGGCAGCTCTGGCCTCGATGAGATTCCCCTGTTCGACCAGGGTGTACCCTCGATTCACGTAGGCCGCGTAGAGCTTCTGGTTGAGACCCGCGTAGTCCGGCTCGATGGCCTCAATTTGCTCCAGGATGCTTATCACCTGGACCCAATTCTCGTCGGCCCAGGCCGCGTCCAAGTCGTCCTCCAGGGCCTGCAGGGCCGTCATCGTCGGCGTGGGGGTGAAGGCCACGCGGGCCAGCCCCGTCAGGGCTTCCTCGCCGTTCGGCCGGATCCCAAGCGCCAGGTTGAACTGGGTCTCCGCCTCGTCGAACCGACCTTCCTCTAACAACTGGTAGCCGTATTCGACGTACGCGGTATAGGTCAGCTCCTCCAAGTCCGGGTAGTCGCGGGAGATAGCTCCGATCTGGCGGAGGATCCTGATGACCTGCTCCCAATCCCGTCGAGCCTGGGCGGTGTCCAGCGCTTCTTCGAGCTCCGCCAGGTCCTCGGGGACGGGCGAGCGCGTGAGCTGCGGGGTGGGCTCGACCGCGTCGCGAGACGAGCGCGGGGAGGTGTAGATCGCGAAATCGAGCACCAGCAGCGGCCCACGGTCGCTCTCAGTGATGCTCACGTCGTCGATCACGAAGCTGGTCGAGGAGGCCTCACGGACGCTGGACAAGAAATCCAGTAGATCCGCGACGGAGCCAGTGGCCTCCAACTGGAAGGCGTTGACGTCGTAGACGGGGTTCTCCGTCTCTTGCTCGCGCTCCGGGACGTTCTGCAGGTTGATGATCTCGACGTCATTCTGATCGGCGTAGGCGTAGAGGCGGTCGAGCAAGCCGGCGGCCTGGGTATCGGCGAAGAAGGTATTGGCCACTTCATCGACCTCAGCCTCCTTCGTCGCGATGGCCTGCTGGAGCTCCTCGGCCTCCGGTCCCGTATCGGCCTGACGCGTCAGGAGCACCTGCTGCTCCACGGCGGCGACCTCAGCCGCATTCTCGCTTCTGGTCTCCAACTGCGGGAGGAGGAAGAACCCGACAAAAGCGATGCTCACCACCAAGGCCGCCACGATCACCACAACGGCCAAGATCATATAAAGTCGATCGCCGCTGGGGATCCGCTCGCCGAGGTTCTGTAGAAAACTCATGGCCTACTGCGCCAACTCGAGCACGATCACGAACTCCACCGCCTGGGCGTCCGGCCGAGCGAAAGTCCTCTCCCGGCGGGCCCAGCGAGATCCGCGCGGGACCGCATCGCGGTAGGTATGATCTGAGCGGCGAAGGACGGGCTTCCCCCGTACGGGGGCCGCCAGGCCGGGCACCCTCATCGAGGGCGCCCCACTGCTGCCAATTTCCTCGATGGTGATGTCGTACGTCTTGTCCGGTCCGTACTGTTCCTGCAGGTTGGTAATTAACACTAAAGCTCGATTGGAGGACGGTGCCTCGAACTCCACCCGGGACGCGAGGCTGCCGGAAAGATAGTCGTCGTTTTCGGCGACCTCCACGCCGTCGATAAGGACCCGGAGATAGGTGTCCACGCCGAGTGCGAGGTCTGACGTGGTAATCGCGTACTCGACGCCCGCCTTCGGCACAAACTGGACACGATCCTCGCGCCCAAGCTCAAAGGTCCTCTCTTGCGTCGCGCCCACGGCCATCAGGTCGGGGAAGACCTCCTCCACCGTGACGTCGTAGGTCTGGTCCGGCCCAAACTGCCCCCGATTCGTGATCTGCACTCGCGCAGTCACGTCGTGCCCAGCCTTGACCAAGAAGACCACTTCCGAGTTCAGATTCCCCGGCCCCACGTCATCGTTCGTGTAAGTGTAGTAATCGGTCTCCCCCAGCTCCGTGGTGACCAACAGCGCCGTGTCGACCTTGTCCGCCAGATTCGACGTGGCGACGCGGTACCAGCGGTTCCGCTTGGCCAGGAAGTCAACCTGATCGACATCCCCTTTAGGGTAGAAGCTGTGGGTCTGGGTCTCTCCGAGAGCGATGGGCCCGGGCAGAAAGTCATCCGGTTCATACTGATCCCGAAGATCGGGGGTGGGAGTGCTTTCGGGACCGGGCGTGATCGTCGGCGAGGGCGTAGGAGACGGGGTCGGCGTGGGCAGGATCTCCTCCACCGTGACCCGGTAGAACATATCCTCCCCATCCTGACCCCGGTTGGTGATCTTAACCACCGCCTCGACGTCCTCGGAGCCAGCTTGGAAGACGATCTCCGAGCTCAGGTCACCGGGCTCGCGATCGTCGTTAGTGTACACGTCCTCGCCCACGACCACCGCAAGATGCGTGTCAACACCCTGAGCCAGATCAGAGGTCGCGACGCGATACCAGCGCCCGGCCTTGGCCAGGAAGGACACGTTATCCACATCTCCCGTCGGATAGAAATTGTGCAGTTGCGTCTGCCCGAGGGCGATGGGACTGGGCACCATATCGTCGGGCTCGTACTGATCTCGCGGGTCCGGTGTGCCTGTCGGGGCGCTCTCAGTCAACGTGGGAGTCGGCGCTGGCGTGGGGATGAACTCCTCGACCAACAGCTCATATCGGCGGTCAGGACCGTAGAGACCTCGGTTCGACACGCGGACGAAGGCCTCCATATCCACCGCGCCCCCTTGAATGACGAGTTCCGAGGCGAACTCGCCGGGCTCGCGGTCGTCGTTGGTATACCTGGTCCCGCCCACGTCGACAGTCAGGTACGTGTCCACACCGGGCCAGAGGTCGGAGGTAGAGACCCGGTAGAAGCGCCCTGCCTTGACCAGGAACTTCACGCGGTCGACGTCGAACAGAGGGTTGAACGCTCGCTCCTGAGCGATGCCCAGCACGATGGGAACCGGGCTGAAATCATCCACCTCGTAGGGATCCTCAAAGACCGCGGTCACGGTCATCGTGGCCGTCGGTGTCACGGAAGGGGTAGACGTCGGGGTCGGCTGAGCCGTTCCAGCGGTGGGCGTGGCGAAAGGGGTGGCGACAGCCCGAAGCGACTGAACGACCACGCGTGAGAAGAGCCCCGTCTCCTCCAGGTCCTGGCTGTAGTCGACGACCACAGTGTCCGCGATGGCCAGGCCTCTCAGCGTAATGGGGTTCTCCGTCTCCACCGAGGAGATGGTCATCTGCGCCGGATTGTAGTTGCCGATGGCCTGCATCACGGCGGGCCAATCAACCGCCTGGCCCTCAAGATTCGACACAGCCTGGTTCAGCTGTTCAAGGGATTCCTCTTTTTCCGCGAGTTCATTCAACAACTGCTGGGTGTCTGGATCGGGCTGCGCCGGAGCCTCGAGCGTCTGACGGAGCGTAGCTACCCTCGATTCGAGGCGCGCTGTGTCACCGCGGATGGTCGCGAAGACCAGGTAGAGGGGGATAAGCAGGGACGCCGTGCCGATAGCGACGAGCCACAGGATGATCGTCCTTCGGCGCAGCGGGCTAGCTTCCTGCTCCGATGGGCTATCAGAACTGAGAGGGCTCTGCATCGTCATCTGTGAGGGACCTCGCAAGCCTTTCCGGCCTCATCAGCTCACGCCCTCGGCCGAGCGGCGCGGCAGTGTGACGTCCTCCTCGCTCGAGCCGATGCAAGCATCCTTAACGGACCAGGAGCGACATGAGAGAGCTACGCTGGGGCCATTCTACCACGCTTGCGAAACCTTGACAAGGAGGATAAGAACTTTGTCTCTGACGGGCACCACGCCTGGACAGTACGCCCCACCGCATTGATGGAGGAGACCAGAGGGTGCGCCGGCAGGCGTCGGCAGACATCGTCCGGGCCTTGATCCGCGACGCCGAGCCAGGGGACCGACTAGCTCGCGATGGATAATAGGAGAGGCGACAGCGGGTCGTGGAGAAGCGCCACGAACGCGCCCAAGCATAAGAAAGGGCCGTAAGGGAGGTGGTCGGAAGGCTCCCATTTGCCGGACAGAAGAAGCGCGAGGGAGACGATGCCACCCGTGATAATCGCCACCGTCAAGCCCCAGAGGATCTGCGGGAAGCCCAGGATCAAACCCAGCAGTCCCGCCAGTTTCACGTCCCCGCCCCCCATCTGCCCTGGCTTGACGAGAGCCGTGGCCAGGAAAGGGGCAAGCCCGAACACCCCCCCGATGAGGGCAGCCACGAGATCGGTGGGTGAGACGATCCACTGGGCCACAACGGCGGCCAGGGCAGCGGGCGCCACCATGGCGTTCAACACCACCCGTTGCTTCAAGTCCACGAGAGCGATTAGGAGCAGAAAGACGGACACCGCCAGGACAAGCGGGCGGCTCCAGAACGGTTCGAATCGGAACTCCAGAGCCAGGAGGAGGCCGCTGGCAGCAACCACCGCCGTGAGACCATGCCGACCCAGCGTCCTCAGCCCGGAATCGCCCCCACCCGCCTGATCATCAAGCTGGTGAGCCGCATCCGGACGGGCTTCTGCTTCAGCCTTCCGCCGACAGTGGGCCAGCCGAGGGGCGTGCATACTGATCCAGCTGAGGAGCGCGCCCAGCGGAAGCCCCAACAGCACGGGCAGGAGCACACGGGACAGGACCTCCCACACTAGAAGCGTGACTCCCGGCTGCGAAGTTCGATGCCTCGCTTCAGCTCGCCCGCCAACTCCCGGGCCTCCTCCAGGAGCTCGGACACGTCGATCTCGGGCAACCGCTCACAGAGGTCTTTGAGGTGGGAGACATCCTCCTCTTCCTCGTCAAACATGAAGGCGGAGAGGCTAGATACAACGTCCTCGCCTTCTTCATAGAAGTCCTCTTCGGCGTCGTAGAAATCCTCTTCCTCCTCGCCCTCCGGCTCCTCCTCTTCGGCAGCCCCGATGACAAGGCCATCACCCTCCTCGACCTCGTCGGGGTAGTCCTCCATGTCGTCGTACTCTCCGGCGCCCTCCTCCATTGCGATTTCGTCGTCCGCCAGACCCTCGCCCGCGGCCCCAAGCCGAACCCCACCCTCCGACTTGGTCTGGACAAGAGAGTAGACGGCCAAAGCTCCCGCGGCGCCGAAGAGGAGAATGGAGACGGAGGCACCGCCCAGAATGGCCTTCTGATTCCGGAGCGAGGACCAGATCGACGTGTCGTACGTGGGGAACTCAAGAGCACTGGCCAGCGCCGCGACCTGCTGGCGCTGCTCGTCACTCTCGGCCTCTTGCTGAAGCTTCTTCAGGACCCCCTTGAGCTCCTCGGGTTCCCAGCCCTCGAGGGCCGTCTGGGCCTCGCGGAGGTCGCCGGTGAGAAAGAAGGTCTCCGCCACCATCGTCACGTAGCGTTCCCGATAGACCGTCTGAAGGTGCCACGGCATCGCGTTCGTCCACTGAACAGGCCAGATCCACCATCCCAGCACCAGCCATCCGACGAGAAGCCCGGCAGCGAAAAGGAGTGCCCACTGGAGGCGTCGAGAATCCAGGACAGCCCTGGCGGAGCTCAGGCCTCGCATCAAGGTCCCTTCGCCATCTACTCCCCCGCCGGACTGACGGCCGGTTTCCTCGGGGCCTTCCTCAAACACGTCTCTCAGCCCTTCCAGGGCGTCTGCGCCTGTCCTGTCTTCACTCATAGTCGATCACCATTTCCCGGTCCTCTGAGTCTATAACCAGATACCCTCTACCACTGTCGGAACAAAGAGGAAACTCAAGCCCGAGAAGATGAACAGGATGGAGAGATAGAAGAATATCTTGAGGAGCTGAGACCCCTCACCGGATACGACGGCGAAGGCATTAATCAGTGCCATCATTAGAACAGTGCCCATGGTCATCTTCTGCAGGAAGTCCATCTGAAGAGAACCGAAGGAGAACATGTCCGCCGTCGCCCCCATACCCGCCAGTGATCCTCCCCCCTCGGGCACGCCGGCCATAGCGTCGTTCAACATCTCCATGAATTGCCCCATGATTGCCAACAAGAAAACCATGAGCCCTGTCAGTACCAAGTGCATGATGATGGTCAGCCACCTAAAGGTCCCGGCCACGCCCTTGCGCTTCGCCCGAAGCATAGCCGTGCTGGTGGCGAACTCACTGGCCAGCAAGCCCGACTGCTCGGGGTCGCCTCCCAGCCGGACGGATTCGTAGAAGATGCTGGAGGCCTGTCTTGCCAGCTTGCTGCCCGTCTCATTGCCGAACATATCCCAGCAGATTTCGGAGAACCCTAGGGCGTTGAGGCGCAGTCGGAGCCTCTCCACGTCCGGCTCCAGGGTTGGGAAGGAGCCCATCTTGATCTTGTTGAGAGACTCGCGCAGCGTCGTGCCGCGGGAGCTGGCCGTACCCCCGAGGGAGCGAAGAAAGGAGCTCAACTCCTCGGCCTTCTTATCCACCCGATTCTCGGCCCGCATGGCCACGAACCCAATCGGCCCCATCACGACCCCCGCCGCCACCATGACCCAACCATCTGGAACCCCCAAGACCATCATCACCGCCGCCACAACCACGGTCAACGGCCCCAGAATCATGGCGAGCTTTCGGGAGAGCTTCTGGAGCTTGGTGCCCTTGGTCAGGGGTACGTTCTTGACCTCCTGAGGCGCCGCGCGGGAGAGAATCCACGCCACTCCGAATCCGCCCATAACCGCGGCCATGACCATCATCGCCATGGTCTCGACCCCGAGGTCGTAGATCATCATAGAGACCATGTTGATAATGACGATCAGGGCCATAGAGACGGTCACTGAGGTATAGGCGTCGGTCCACTTCTTCAGGCTCTCCAGAAGGCGCTCGTACTCGTTCTCGTAGTTCGCACCCTGGATGCGGGCCTCCCGAGCCAAGTAGGGAGCCAGAGGCTCGCCTGAGCTGAGAGAGTCCCCGAACCGGAGCAAGAAGTTGCGCACGTTTTCCGAATCCGCCCTCTGGCCGACCAGGCGGCAGGCCTTGGGGAAGCTGACGCGCAAGTTGTCGGCCAGCTCCTCGATCATACCGAAATACTCGGAGGCGGGATTCTCCAGTTTCTTCGCCAAGGCAAAGACGCGGTTGCGCGAGAGCCCGGCCGCGGAGGTGGCCGCCATAAAGGTCAACTGATGGTACAAATCGAAATTTGTAATACCCTCAGAGAAGGCCTTGGCGATGCGCTTCTGCAAAGACTGAGAAGACTTCATAGAAATCCTTGATGCCGCGCTGCTTGTGCAACCGTTCGAATATCTTGGCCCGCCGCTTCAGATCCGTGTAGATCGCTTTCTTCTTGAAGGGTGGAATGCCGCGCCGGATGGCGATCTTCTCCTCAAGAAGGAAGCTGTTCATATGTCCCGGGAAATCGAAGGTGTCATCCGCCGGGTTCCAGTCGAAAGCTTTAATGAACGAGAAGGCCTTATCGATGGGATCGTAACCCACGATCTCGTTGATGCTCGTCACGCGCCGAACGGTCCCGGTCGAGCCGGGCGCCTTGACCACGGACTGGATCAGCACGATGTCGAGGCTGTCGACGTAGGCCTTCGGAATGTTGATGGGCTCACCGGTCAGACGCTGGATCACCTTCTGCACCGAGGACGCGTGAAAGGTGGAAATCACGCCGTGACCGGTCTGCATCGCCTGGAATGCGATGGCGGCCTCAACACCGCGGATCTCACCGACGATGATCCGGTCTGGACGCTGTCGGAGCGCGGCGCGGAGAAGCTCGAACATCCCCACGTCGCTGCCCTTCTTGTCGCCGCCGGATTCCCGGGTGGTCTCGCGGATCCAGTTCTGGTGCGGAACCTGGAGCTCCGGTGTGTCCTCGATACTGACGATCTTCTTGTCCGGCATCTCGAAGGTGGTAAGGGCATTCATCGTCGTCGTCTTTCCCGACGCCGTAGCGCCGACTACGAACATGTTCATGCCCTCCTCGAGAACGAAGGAGAGATAGGCGAGCATCATATAGTCGAGCGTGCCCCATTCGATGAGCTGGAAGATGCTGGGGGGCGTGCCCGCGAACTTACGAATCGTGAAGTTGCTCCCACGTTTCGAGACGTCCGAGCCGTAGACAATGTTGATACGAGAGCCATCGGGGAGTGTGGCGTCGACGATGGGATTGCGGACCGTCACCGGCTTCTCGACCCACTGCCCGAGGAAGATCACGAACCGATCCAGCTCCTCCTCAGTGGGAAAGGTGATGGCCGCCTGGAGGCTCTTAAACATCTTGTGCTCAACGAAGATGTGGCCGATGCCCGCACAGCTGATGTCCTCGATGTAGGGATCGAGCAACAGGGGAGCGAGGGACTCGTAGCCCACCTTGTCCCGCGCGATGGCGTACTTGAGGGCCTCGTACTCCTCGGGTGCTACTTTGATCTTCCGCCGCGATCCGTTCGTGGAGACGATCTCATCGACCGCCTCAAGGAGCTTCGCCTTCTTCTCGTCGTCATCCTCGGCGGCCCCGATGTCTTCAGCCCACTCCAGAAGCTCCATCTCCACTTCAGCCTTCAGATCCTCGATGTCGAGGACGGTGTCAGGCTCGATGGGGATGTAGAGATCCCGCTCCTTCGTGGGCTGAGGGAAGATGTGGACGAACAACCCCTCGTTGATGGCGTAGACGAGGTTGCGCTCGGCCAGCTCCTTCAGTTTGTACGTCAGCTTGGGATAGTAATCAGGGACACCGATCTCGTCGACGGGTAGGGAATGCACGTAGTCTGCGAGGAAACTGTGTTCCTCACAGGCCTCACGCAGCCCCTCAGGCAGCATCGAACGGATCTGCCGGTCCCGATTACCGTTCGGGTTGGGTTCGAACGGGAGAGCGATACGTCCCACGGCTTGCTACGCCCCCACCTTGCTCAACGGCACGATCTTCATACCCCAGCCGGGCTCCACCTCGAAGCTTACGATATTGCCCGTCTTCTGCTCGGCGCCCCGCACCTTGGTCACCTCCAGTGTCTTGACGAGCTGATCGCGGACCTCCTCCGTTCGGAGCCGGAGATGGGCGTCGCAGAGGGCCCGAATACGCGTCAGCAACTCATTCGTCAGGCCGTGCGAGTGAACCACCAGGACGACACTTACGCCGTCATCACACAGTCTCTTGCAGCCCTCGAAGAAACCGAGCACCTCGGTGTCGGTGGACTGAGGGATTGAAGAGGTCAGTGAGTCGACGAAGATCATATCCCGGTCGCCCTCCCTGCGCATAGCCTTCATCAACTCAGGCGGCGCCTCCCTGCCGAGATAGGACGTCTCGATGGGCAGAACCCGTAAGTCGTTGAGGAGGAGGTAATTCGTGATATCAAGACTGAGGCTCCGCATCTGCTTGACGAGGCTGCTGACGGTGTTCTCGCTCGTGAACAGGGATATCTTGTAGCCCTCGCCGAGGCTGCCGTGCAGGATCTGCTGGGAGAGGACCGACTTACCGGCGCCGGAGTCTCCCTCGATGAGGGTGAGGGACTTCACCGGCACGCCCCCACCCATCTTCTCGTCCAGCTTGCCGTTGCCGGTGGAGATCATCGCCTCGTCGTCGTCGCCTCGCGCGACGAGAGGATTGATCTTGAGCACCAACTCCTTGGCCTCGAAGGGCTGAATCAGGAAGTCGTCAACGGGAGACCGAGGGCCGATGTCCAGCTCCTCGAGGTTGTCCTCGCTGGCGATCATGACGATGGGGATGTGGTCGGTGACGGGGTCCTTGCGGATCCGCCGCGCGATGGTGTTGCCCTTCATCTTCTCCAACTGGAAATTCACCAGGACCATGTCCGGCTGCTCCCGAACCGCCCGCTTGGCGGCCACGGTGCCGTCCATGGCGGTCACAACGGTGTATCCTTCATCCTCAAGCGGGTACCGCATGAAGTCGAGCATCTGCGGGTCGCTCTCAATTAGGAGTATCTTCGTCTCTTTTCTAACCATCCCTGTCGTCCTTCCCGTCTAGTTCGGTCCTGCCCACAATGCGTCGGTCATTCCAGGGAGCTACACACTACGCCGCTCTGGCTTTCCCTGCTGATCGGCCTCCACCGGCAAGTCCCACCAGATGAGACTCTTGATGCGTCTCAAGAGGGCCTCCGCCTTGATTGGCTTACTGACGAAATCGAGGGCTCCAGCATCGAAACCCTTCATCCGCTCCTGGATCCGCTCGGCGATCTCCTCCTCGTCCAGCTCCGGATCGTCCACCCGACCTGTCACGGTCAGCATCAAGATGGGTATGCCAGCAGTTTCGGGCTCCTCCTGCAGCAAGCGGGCGACCTCGTAGCCGTCCAGCTCCGGCATCAGCACATCCAGCACGATCACGTCTGGATGCTCCCGGCGGGCTTCATTGAGCCCCTCGGCGCCGTCAAACGCCGTGTGCACCCGGAATCCGTGGCTCTCCAGGAGGGACGCCACGACGCGCACCACTGAACGATTGTCGTCGACCACGAGGGCCTTCAGTCCGAGGCGCCCAACCCGGTCCTTATCGAGGACGGGGTCTTCGCCTATGAGTTCGTGTTTGTCCTCTGAGCCTTGCCCAAGTCGGTTGACGCTCACAGCTGCCCCTTCGCCATCAAGTCGTCGTAGAACGCCCTGAACCGCTCCACCTCGTCATCGAGCCTGTCGACAGCGGCCGCGGCCCCTTTGACGTCGCCACCGCGAGCCATCTCCGTCATCTCGGACGCGACGCCCGCGACGATCCTCCCTCCGAAGCTCTCGACGGGGCCGGCGATACCGTGCGCAGCCTTGGCCACGCCCTCTGCATCCTCTCGATCTAGCGCATCCTGGAGAGCCTGCCGGTGTCTGGGGTAATCCTCGGCCACGAAGACTCCGGCGGCCTCGGCCAGGAGAGAGCGGTTTCCGGCTGTCGATTCCAGAGCAACGTCTAGATTGACAACGACCTCATCCTGGCAATCCTCACCCGCGCCGAAGAAGCCATCGATCCAGGCTTCCAGCTCGGCCGGGCTGATCGGCTTTGAGAGATAATCATCGGCCCCGGCGGCAAGACTCCTCTTCCGATCCGCGTCGGTGGCATACGCCGATATGGCCACAATCGGCACGCCTTCCCCTCCGGCCCCGGGTCCATCGTCGGTTCGCTCTGACTCCCAACTCCGGATACGCCTGATGACCTCCAGGCCGTCCATCTGCGGCATCTCAATGTCCATCAGAATGAGGTCATAGGATCGCTGCCGCGCTTCCTCGAGTGCTGCCTCGCCGTGACCGACGACCTCCACGGAGTGTCCAGCCGCCTGCAGGGTCTTCCTACCCACCAGCTGCGCCGCCCGGTTGTCCTCAACCAGAAGAATGTTCAGCCCCAAGACGCGACCGTGTCCAGACAGCCCGGTGGAGGGTTCGACTTGGGCGCCCGACTGGACCACATCGGCAAACACGGCCCGCAGCGCCGCGTACTCGATCGGCTTCACGAGGTAC
>Ga0207797_1002972_pt1 | contig 11537 bp, 12 predicted proteins | sample PRCRCaboRojoPR_6_FD_187275 | JGI IMG/M metagenome (GOLD analysis project Ga0207797, IMG submission 187275) | Marine sediment microbial community from Cabo Rojo, Puerto Rico - PR CR 10% Liquid 1 (SPAdes) | ecosystem: Environmental > Aquatic > Marine > Coastal > Sediment | place: Cabo Rojo, Puerto... | reverse complement strand
CACCCTTCCGACACCGCTGCGCACGTTCACCTATTTCCAGGGCGGCAGCTACAAGGACGCGAGCGGGCACTCCTTCCTGGAGTGGGGCTGGTGGGAGGACAAGGTGGACGACGGAATGGTGGGAGAGGACAGCCCGGACACCTTCCTGGCCGCCACCCGGAAAATCTGGCACATAGAGGGGGACCGGACCCACCCGGACTACATCGACTACCTCCAGGAGCAGGGTGCGGTCTTCTCCTACTCCGGGGACGCGCACGGCGTGTTCCTGGACAGCAGCGGCACGCCCTCGCCGGTCGCCGAGCATCTGGCGGGCAGCTTCTCCTGCGACATCGACTTCGGGTCCCGCCAGGTCTCGAAATTCAAGATCGACGCCTCGGGCGGGGGCTACGACGTTCACCTCAACGGCTCCGGCACCGTGGACGGGAACGGCGAGCTGGACGTGGACGACCTCACGGGAACCCTGTCCGGGCACACCGTGCAGGACGAGCCGACCGGCGCGGGCGGGGTGGTGCTCGGAGCCGAGGCCGAGGGGGTGGCCGGGGCCTGGCACGCACACGACGGCAGCGACTACTGGGCCACCGGGGAGTTCCACGGCAGGCGCTGACCCCGGCGGCCGCCCGTGCCGGACGTTTTCCCGCGAAGGAGGATGCTCGAATGACCGCCGGTGAATCGACGCCCTTCGAATCCTTTCGTGCCATCCGGGACAAGGCCCTGCTGATCGGCATGGGCAGTGCCTATCTCTGCGAACCGCCCTTCCTGGCCAGGTACGGGGCGGAGGTGGAGCGCGCCTTGTCGTTCCTGGAACGGGACATCCGGGGCCTGAAGGAGCGGTTCCCGGGGAGGTCCAGACAGGAGGCCGACACGGACCGGATCCTCGACGGCTTGCGGGACCTGGCGGTCCGGATGAAGGAGGCCGACCCGGCGCTCAGAAAGGAGTGCGCGGCCGGACAGCTCGGCACGGCCCTGGAGGGGCAGCTGAAGGCGCTCTCCGACGCGGTGCAGGAGGTCCGGCGCCGGGTGGACGGCGAGCCGGCACGGTACAGCGGGACCGAGGCGGTGACCGGGACGTTCCGGCGGGCCGCCCATGCGGTGCTCGGGGGGTTCGGCGTCCTCGGAAAGGCCGTGGGGGTGGTTCTCCTGGCCCTGATCGTCGCCTTCGGCTACCTCTTCGTCACCATGGAGCGGGAAACGGAGCTCGAGAAGGAGATCGCCGCCCACCGGCGGCAGATCCAGGTCCTGAAGGAGGATCTCTCCAGGCTGGAGCAGGAAAGCATCGGCCCGCTCGAGCTCCGGATCCGGCAGCTGGAGCGGGAAGGGACCGGCCGGGCGGACAAGCTTCGCAAGCTGGAGCTCAGCGTGGAGCTGGGAAAGCTGGAACAGAGGGCCGCGAGCCTGAGGGGTGAGATCAAGCAGCACCGGATGGGCATTCAGGCGGCGGAAGCGTCCCTCGAGTCCTTGAAGCGGAAAGGGTTCTTCGCGCGGTTGCTGCGGCAGTAGCGGGGCGGTTCAGATCATCCGGTCCCGGAACGCCTCCTTGGGCCGGGGCGTGACGGTCAGGGTCACCTCGCCGTCCGCGCCTTCGAGCCGGAGCTCCGTCCTCCCCGCCTCTTTCACATCGCTGTAGGCGGCGGTGATGGCGGCGGCGGTCTCCACCTCCGGGCGCTTCGCCCCGCCGGGGACGAGCGCCGTGGGACCGGGCACGCCCACGGGACGGATCAGCGTGTCCCCCCCGTCGGCCAGGGCCTGGAGGTCCTGGTTCTCCCTCTTGTTCCTTCCCACGATCACCTTGGAGGAGGGGCCGATTCTGAAGTGGCGCCCCACCTTGAGGGCCTCGATGTCCCTCACCCGGGGGCGGAGACCGGCCCCGAGGAGGTCCCTGAGCCGGGTCGAGAAGGTCTGGTCCGTCAGCAGGCATCCCCCGGCCGGCGAAGGGTAGTCCCGGATCCCGAGCTCCCGGGCCAGGGCCATCTGGGGCTTCCTGGATCGGCCCGAGAACCCCTTGAGCGCCTCCCTGTCCACCCAGCCCTCTTTCTCCGGCACCGTCGGCGGCAGCCGTTTGGCGGAGAGGGGGCGCAGCACCTGCCCGGGGTACCCGCTCTCCGTTTCGACCACGCCCAGCGCCTTTCGATTCTGAGACATGGGCCGCTGCCCGAGGACCTCACCGGTGACGATGAACCGGGCCCCCTCCCTTTCGAGCAGGCCTCCGGCGGTGCGGATCATCAGGGCGTGACAGTCGATGCACGGGTTCATGTTCTCGCCGTAGCCGTGCTTGGGACGCATGACCATGGTCAGGTGGGGTTCGGTGATGTCGACCACGCGGAGCGGGAGGTCGATCCCGGAGGCGTACTGCCGGGCCTTTTGGGATCGGAAGAACGGGGTTTCAAAGAAGACGGCCAGCACGTCGACGCCCTGGGCCCTGATCAGGTGCGCGGCCAGCAGGCTGTCCAACCCTCCGGAGAATACGGCGAGAGCCTTCATGACTGGTTCTGCCCCCTTCGGATCGAGGAAGGGCGGCCTTTCAGCGGGATCCGAACGGCCGCGTTCGGGCTTCGCCGGAGCCCGGAATGAATCAGAGCCCGACCTCGGACAGCTTCCGGACGGCCTCCTTCTGCTTGCGGTTGAGCTTCCCGGGAACCGCGATGGTGACCTGCACGTAGCAGTCGCCCCGTCCCGCCCGGTTCATCCGAGGCATGCCGCAGCCCTTGAGCCTGAGCCGGGCGTTGGGCTTGGTTCCGGGGGGCACCTTCGTCCTCAAGGTCCGGCCGTCGATGGTGGTCACCTCGATTTCTCCGCCGTTCACCGCCTCGGAGAAACGGACCTCCTTGGTCACGTGCAGGTCGTCGCCCTGCCTGCGAAAGACCGGGTGATCCAGGACCCGGACCTGAATGAAGAGATCGCCGGCCGGGCCCCCGTGGGGTCCGGGCTCGCCTTTTCCCGCCAGGCGGAGCCGCTTGCCGGTCGCAACGCCGGCCGGCACCTTCACGTTGATCCGCTCCTGCCCGCCGCGGGAAGGATAGGTGAAGGTCTTCTCGGTGCCGGCGGCCGCGTCCTCCAGGGTGACCGACAGCTCGTAGACCAGGTCCTGCCCCCGATTGAAGGAGGGACCGGCCCCGGCGCAGCCGGGACCTCTCTGCCGCTGGGTGGGCCCGCGTCCCCGGAACGCGGACGCGCCGGGGCCGCCGAAGAACTGGGTGAAGATGTTCTGCCCGCGCCCGCCGCCGAACCCGAACTCCCGAAAGATGCTCCCGAAATCGAAATCCCGGAAGATGTCCTCCTGGGAGTATCGGTTCTGGAACCCCTCGGATCCGAACATGTCGTACTGCTTGCGTTTTTCGGGATCGCTCAGGACCGCGTAGGCCTCGCTGACCTCCTTGAACCGGGTCTCGGCCGTCTGGTCCCCGGGGTTGTGGTCGGGGTGATACCTCATGGCCAGCTTGCGGTAGGCCTTCTTGACCTCGTCCTGGGAGGCCGACTTGGAGATGCCGAGGATCTGGTAGTAGTCCTTGTTCGCCATGGCTCACTCAAAGTGCTCACGGGTTCAAGTAGAAAACGTAATCACCCACCGCGGCAAGTCAAGGTGAAGCCCGACGGCTCGGAGCGAAAAGCGCCCGCTCATCCCGCCGCGGCACCGCCTGTCCGCTCGAGGTAGTACAGGGTGGCGCCCACCGGGGCGAAGGCCAGAAAGAGGAGGTTCAGACCGGGGACAAGGAACGGAACGCCGAACCCGAGATGGAAGGGCAGGGTGCGTTTCAACAGACCCCACCGTTCGCGAAACGGCCTGGCGCGCCTGGCAGGCGTCAGGTCCGTGTTGTCCCAGGCCAGGAAGACGATCGCCGCGGCCGAGGACAGGGGAACCAGGACGGGGCCCAGCGGGGTGAACCACCCCAGGAGCATGATCAGGAGGGAGACGCCGACCGGAGCGATGGCCCGGGGGATCTCCTGCTTGATCAGGAAAACGAACAGGGTGAAAAAAGGCATCTGCTCCACCTCCTCCACCCGCCCCGTGACCATTCGCTCCGTGGTGCGGGACATGACGTCCATGACGAACACGCTGAAAAGGATCTGGGAGAGCAGGTAGGAGAAGAGCACGGAGAGGGCCACGAGCACGAGGGTGACGAGCCACGCGATGAGGTGCCACAGCCAGAGCACCCACGCGCTCTCCGGGCGGGCCCAGAGCGCGGCCATGATGTCCTGGTGATGGACCAGGATGAGCCCCGCGGTGAGGATGGTGACGACGAGCACGAGGGCGAAGCGCAGGAAACCCCAGAAGAGGAGCTTCCCGCTTCGAAGGCCCATCATGAAGCCCCTGAGGTTGTATCGAATGCCGTGAAGGATCTGCATGGCGTCTTCCCTCCGTCGTTCTCACGACCCGTGAACGTTAACGGGACGTCAGCCGGTAGTCGAACGCGGCTCGAATGTTCAGCCGCTGGACGCGGACCTGCTCGGGAAAGGGCGGAAACGGGGAGGCGGTCCGCACCGCCCGGCACGCCTCGCGGTCCAGGATCTCGTGGCCGGAGGAATCGAGGATGCGGATGGAGGTCATCTCCCCGCCGGGCGACAGGGAGAACACCAGAAGCAGGCGGCCCTCCAGCAGGCGCACGCGCGCCTGGGGGGGATAGGACCACCGTTCCAGGAGCCGGTCCTTGATGACGCCGGCGTAGTCCACGTAACGGCGATCCTTGGTGTTCAGGCTGATGGTGTCCTCGAGGGGCGTCTCGGGCTCGGGGGACGACTCCTCGCGCAGGCGGGCCTCTTCGGCCCCGGGGTTCGACTCCTCCTGGAGGTCCTCCACGGGCGGGCGGATCAGCTCGAGCTGATACAGCCTGGGCCGGTCCGGGCCGAGCAGGGACGGAAAGGCCTTCTGGAACCCTGCGAGTGCGAGGACGTGCACGGCCAGCGAAAGGACCACGGCGGTCCGGAGGGAGGCCCTCCCCCGGGCCGTCCGACTAGGCTTTGCGCTTCGGATTCGGAGATGCATTCACCCAGAGGTCGGTCCGCTTTTCGAACCACCACTCCGTGCTGTCGGTGTCCAGGATGTCCTCGGCCATCTCCTGGGCGGAGGAGGACCGAAGACGCTGGACGGCATAGGCCAGCCAGTCGGAAGCATACTTGTTGCCGAGGTCGAGCTGCTCCTTGAGCTCCAGGATGAGATCGAGCTGGTCTGCGTCCCGGGCGAGCTGCGCTTCCGTGGACTCGCCGGCGTTGAACTCCTGCACGAGGTCCGTGATGTCGCCGCCGAAGGGCAGGCCGGCGGCCAGGTCCTCCAGCGCCTTCTCCTCGTCGGCGTTGACGTACCGCTTGTTCACGTAGTTGAGGTCGCCCGTCCGCGCCTCGTGCAGGTCGTGCAGGAGGCAGAGGAGGACGGTCCGGTGGGGGTCCGCTCCGGTTTCGTATAGCGACAGGACGTACCCGATCACGGTGGTCCGGAAGCAGTGCTCGGCCACGGACTCTCGACCGGATCCGAGGAACTGGTAACCGCTCCTCGGCGTCTTTTTCAGCATGCCCACTTCGAAGAGGAAGTTCGCGACGGCTTTCATGGGTCTCTGAATAGGGAGAAGCGCTGCAAATGTCAAGGGCCGTTTCCCGGTGATCCCCTGCGCCCAACGGCGTTCGGGCCGCCGGGGTCCCCGGGAAAAGCCCTGCAAGGCACGATTGACGCATTCGCAAAAGCCCGCTCACGCGCCGCTGGGGACGATATAACCCGCTGAAATCTTGTGGGCAGATCTCGAGGATTCGGGCTTTCTGCGACTCCATCATGATTCGCGCCTTGATTAATTTGCGCATGATCATTACTATCTCCCTGTTGTGCCGGGCCGGCGGCGAACGCCCCCCACGCGATTCGGGGCATGCCCGCCTCGGCCCGAACCCCCGAGCTCCACCGCCGGGAAACCAACCGATGAGAACGCGTCATGAACGAATCGAATCCCAATAGAATCCATACGTACCCGGACCCGGTCCTGAGGGGGGTCGCGGAGCCGGTGACGGACATCGACGAGGAGGTCCGGGGGCTGATCGACTGCATGGCCGAGACCATGTACGCCGCCCCCGGGATCGGCCTGGCCGCCAACCAGATCGGATCGCTGAAGCGCATCGTCGTCTACGATCTCACCTCGCGTGACAAGGGGCCGGATCTCCGGGTGCTCGTCAACCCGGAGATCGTGCTCGCCGAGGGGGACACCACCTACGAGGAGTCCTGCCTGAGCGTCGTGGACTACGCGGCCGAGGTGGCCCGCAGCGCAAACGTGAAGGTCCGGGGCGTCGACCGGGACGGCAAACCCGTGGACGTGGAGGCCGAGGGCCTCCTGGCCATCTGCCTGCAGCACGAGATCGACCACCTGAACGGGGTCCTCTACATCGATCACATCAGCAGCCTCAAACGCGCTCTGTACAAGAAAAAGCTCAAAAAGATCATGAAAAAGGAACCATCATCCAAGTGAGCGCATGCTCCCTCGATACGCTCCCGGCCGCCCCGCGCGTCGTCTTCATGGGCACGCCGGAGTTCGCCGTCCCGTCGCTCCTGGCGCTGATGGACGCCGGATACGAGGTCCCCGCGGTGGTGACCCAGCCGGACCGGCCGAAGGGGCGGGGCAGAAAACCGGTTCCCTCCCCTGTCAAGCGGGCTGCGGAGGAGCGGGGGCGGGACGTCCTTCAACCCGAGTCCGTGAACGAGCCGGTCTTTGTCCGGGACCTCGGGCTCCTGGAGCCGGACCTCGTGGTGGTGGTGGCCTTCGGCCAGATCCTTCGAGCGCCGATCCTCTCCGTTCCCCGCTGGGGCACGGTGAACATTCACGCCTCTCTGCTCCCCCGCCATCGGGGCCCTGCACCCATCCAGTGGGCCGTCCTGAACGACGAGACACGAACCGGGCTGACCCTCATGTGCATGGACGAAGGGCTGGACACCGGTCCCGTCCTGTTCCAGCAGGAGGTGGAGATCGCCGGGGACGAGACCGCCGGCCGGCTGCACGACAGGCTCGCCGGCCTGAGCGGCGGGTTCCTGGTCCGATCGCTCGAGGCCTTGACCCGGAGCCCGGGGGACCGGACCCCCCAGGATGAGGACCGGGCCACCTACGCACCCAAGATCGACCCCGCCATGACCCGGATCGACTGGGAGCGGCCCGCAGACAAGCTCAGCGCGCAGATTCGGGCGCTGGACCCGGCGCCCGGCGCCCGCACCCTGCTCGGGGACCGGTCCCTCAAGCTCTTCGGCGCATCCCCGGCCGGAGCTTGCGGGGACAGCCGGCCGGGGAGGGTGGTCGAGGCCGGGGATCGACTGGTCGTGGAGGCCGGGGACGGGCGGGTGGCCGTGCGGGAGATCCAGGCGGCCGGGCGGAGGCGCATGCCCGTTCGCGCGTTCCTGCGCGGCTTTCCCCTGGAGGTCGGGAGCCGCCTCGGGGTCGAGTCCACTCGAGATCAAACGGGTTCACCGTGAAGAACGGAACCGCACCGGAAAAGAGGAGGTTCATCCTCCTGCTCCTGCTCACCTGCGTGGTCCTGGTGACGCTGGCGGCGGTGCTCTGGTGGGTCCCCTACGTGGGGTTCGCGTCCATCCACCCGAGGCTGCCCCTGCTCATGGCCCTGGTGTTCGCCGGGGCCGTGCTCTTTCTCCTGGGCGGTGCGCTCACCCTGGTGTTCACCATCCTTCGCGGGAAGAACCTCTTCTTCAACCGCCGCATCCGGGGCGTGGTCATTCGCTGGCTGTTTCCTCTCTTGGTCGCCGTGGGCAAGCTGGTGGGGATCAGGAAGGACCAGGTGAGGCGGAGCTTCGTGGCCATCAACAACCAGCTCGTGCTGGCGGAGGCCCGGAAGGTCCCCCCGGAGAAGCTGCTGATCCTTCTGCCTCACTGCCTCCAGTATCACGAGTGCACGGTCCGGATCACGGGGGACGTGGAGAACTGCAAGGGCTGCGGCCGGTGCAAGATCAAGGACCTGGTGGCCCTGGGACAGGCCTACGGGGTCTCCATGGCCGTGGCCACGGGGGGGACCCTGGCCCGGAAGATCGTCGTGGACAAACGGCCCCACCTGATCATCGGCGTGGCCTGCGAGCGGGACCTGACCAGCGGCATCCAGGATTCCTATCCCATCCCGGTGTTCGGCGTCCTCAACCGCCGGCCGAACGGTCCCTGCTTCGACACGGACGTGGACCTGGACCGGGTGGAGGAGGGCGTACGCACCTTTTTGGAACATGGAACAACCCCGACCCAGAGAGCTGGCGCTCTCCATTCTGAGTCAGGAGGCCGGGGGAAGCGGGCGCTGGGGTGACCCCCTGGACGAGGCCTTTCGCCGGCACCCCGGCCTCGCCCCGGTGGACCGGGCGTTCGTCAGCCACCTCGTGCTCGGGGTGTGGCGCTGGCGCGGGCGGCTGGACTGGATGCTCGGCCGGGTGTCCAGCCGGCCCCTCCGCTCCGTCTCCCCGATCGTCCTGAACATCCTTCGACTTGCCCTCTACCAGGTGCTCTACATGGACCGGGTGCCCGACTCGGCCGCGGTCAACGAGGCGGTGGAGCAGGCGAAGGCGCGGGGTCTCGGCCGCGCCGCCGGCTTCGTGAACGGACTCCTGAGAAACCTCTGCCGGACCCACGGGGAGATCCCCTTCCCCGACCCGGAGGCGGACCCGGTCCGTTTCCTGGCCGCCACCCACGCCTACCCCGAGTGGCTGGCGGCCCGCTGGCTCGAGCGGTTCGGTTTCGAGGAGACGGGGGCGCTCCTCGCCGCCCAGAATCGGGTCCCGGGCCTGGACATCCGGGTGAACCGGTTGAAAGGCGCGCCGGAGGCGCTGATTTCGGCCCTGGCAGGGGAAGGCGTGAAGGCCGTCCCCGTCGAAGGGGTTCCCGGCGCCCTCTCCCTGGAGGGGCTGAGGGGCCGTGTGGACCGGCTTCGAGCGTTCCAGGAGGGCCTCTTCCAGGTACAGGACCGCGGGGCCCAGGTTGCAGGGCACCTCCTGGCGCCCCTGCCCGGGGAGCGGATCCTGGATCTCTGCTCGGGGTACGGCGGCAAGGCCACCCACCTGGCGGAGCTCACCGGGGACCGGGCCCGGGTGACGTCGCTTGACATCCATCACCGGCGGCTGGTAGAGCTTCGAAGGACCTTGAACCGGCTCGGGCTGCTGCAGGTGGACCCGGTGCGGGCCGACGGCGCCCGGGGCCTGGACCGGCTGTTTCGGACGACCTTCGACGCGGTCCTGGTGGATGCCCCCTGCTCCGGGCTGGGCGTCCTGAGGAGGCACCCGGACGGGAAGTGGAACCGGTCCGAGTCGGATTTTCCGCGGCTCGCTGCGCTCCAGGAGGCCCTCGTCCTCCAGGGGGCCCAACGGCTTCGACCCGGCGGACGCTTGCTGTTCGTCACCTGCACCGTGACGCGGGAGGAGAACGAGGGCGTGGTCGAGGCGGTCCTCGAAGAAGATCCGGAGCTCTCCCTCGCCCGCCTGGACGAAGGGGCACCGCCCTGGGCCCGGCGCTTCGTCGACGCCCGGGGCTTTTTCCGGACCCTGCCCCACATCCACGACGCGGACGGGTTCTTCGGGGCCCTGCTGGTCAAGCGCTGAGACGATCGCCGCCCCGATTGATCAAAGGGCTCGGCACACACCCTTTTCCGGAGGCCCACCCATGGTCAAGATCGCCCCGTCCATCCTGTCCGCCGACTTCACCCGGCTGGGGGAGGAGATCCGCCTCGTCCAGGAGGCCGGAGCCGACCTCATCCACGTGGACGTCATGGACGGACACTTCGTCCCCAACATCACCATCGGCCCCCTGGTCGTGGAGGCCGCGAAAAGGGCCACCGACCTTCCCCTGGACGTCCACCTGATGATCTCGGACCCGGACGCCTACGTGGACGCCTTCGCGGGCGCAGGCGCCGACAGCATCACGGTCCACTGCGAGGCGGTCCACCACCTCCACCGCTCCATCCAGCGCGTCCGCATGGCCGGGGCCCGGGCCGCCGTCTCCTTGAACCCCGCGACCCCGCTCGAACTGCTCGACTACGTCCTGGAGGACGTGGAGATGGTCCTTCTGATGAGCGTGAACCCGGGCTTCGGCGGGCAGAAGTTCATTCCCGCCGTCCTCTCCAAGATCGAGCGCCTCCGCCGGATGATCGATGATCGCGGGCTGGACGTGGAGATCGAGGTGGACGGCGGGATCGACCCGGACAACATCGGGGAGGTCTACGCCGCCGGGGCGGACGTGTTCGTGGCCGGTTCGGCGATCTTCCTGAGCGGGGACTACGGCCGGACCATCCAGCGGATGCGCGAGGCCGTGCAGAGCGCGGGGAGGCGGTGATCGGGTCCGGAGCCGGAGAGGCCGTCCGAAAAGATTTTGACGAACCCGAAGACGGGTGTTATACATGATGTTTCGATTGCCGGAGGGATGGCCGAGCGGTCGAAGGCGGCGGTCTTGAAAACCGCAGACTCGTGACAGCGGGTCCGAGAGTTCGAATCTCTCTCCCTCCGCCACGAGAAGGACCGTTGCACCGAAGCACGCGGAGAGATGGCCGAGTTGGCTGAAGGCGCTCGCCTGCTAAGCGAGTGTGGGGTGTAAAGCCCCACCGAGGGTTCGAATCCCTCTCTCTCCGCCACATCAACCACTGAGGCGGCCTTCGGGTCGCCTTTTTTGTGCCTCGCGACAGCCGTGACGCCCCACTTGACGTCCCAATTTCAAACGCCACGGATATTCAAAAGCACGAGATCACGTCCTACTTGGATCCCATTGCCATCGGAGACCAGGAAGAAGGCACCAAGAAGGCCAACCGTCAGCTTCGCAGTCTGAAGGCGTGTTTCAATTGGGGATGGCAAGAGGGGCTTCTCGGGAAAGGGGCGGAGAACCCGTGCCGGGGGATCCCCGACTACACGGAGGAGCGCTACGAGCCCCGAATCCCCCCAATGAACATTCGGCGATGGTGTACCTGAAGATGCACCAGGATCAGCGGGACTCCTGCGATACCGTCCGCTTCACGATGTCCAGGGAAGGTGAGGTCAAGCAGCTCACTTGGAACGACATCAACCAGGAGAAGCGGGTGATCGTCTTCTGGACCAAGAAGAGCCGAGGCCACGGCTGGAAGCCGATGCCAAAGCCGATGAACAACAAGCGCCGTGAGATCCTGACTCGCCGATATATGAAACGGCGGAAGGATGACCCCCGGGTCTTCTGTTTCTCGGACAAGGAGCTGCGCTTTTTGGAGCACCTTTGCCGCGAGCTTGAGATCCCGATATTCGGATTCCACGCTCTCCGGCATCGGGCAGCATCGATCCTGAACGATTCGGGCAAGGCGTCGATGAAGGAGATCCAGTTGCTCCTCGGTCATGACCGGCAAACGACCACAGAGACGTACCTGCATCACGTCTCGGCCACGCTCCAGTCTGCGTCCGAGATTCTCGATGAGGACGACCTGGAAAAGGAGGAGGTCGACGAGGAGCTTGGTGAAAAGGATATCTGAACATTGATATCCTTTCGAAATCGGGGGTTGCTTGTTTTCCTGAATTGAGGTATTTTCTTAAACAAGAAAACGGGAGGAAACAGGAAAATGCCAACGGAAAACGAAATGCTCGA
>Ga0207797_1002971_pt1 | contig 11539 bp, 8 predicted proteins | sample PRCRCaboRojoPR_6_FD_187275 | JGI IMG/M metagenome (GOLD analysis project Ga0207797, IMG submission 187275) | Marine sediment microbial community from Cabo Rojo, Puerto Rico - PR CR 10% Liquid 1 (SPAdes) | ecosystem: Environmental > Aquatic > Marine > Coastal > Sediment | place: Cabo Rojo, Puerto... | reverse complement strand
CCTCAGCTCTGGAAATTGTCACCGCACGGATCGTATTTTTGCCTATCCAAGGCTTACATGGTCCCAGCCCGCCGGGGTCGTGAAAAAAGGGGGCTAGCCCGGGCCAGTGTGTCCTCCGCGCGTAGACGCGCCCTGAGCCGCTCGCTCACCACCTGCAAGACCTCGTCGCCGGCGGCGTGGCCCAGGCTCTCGTTGACCGTCTTGAAGCCGTCGAGGTTGGCGACCAGGAGGGCGATCGCGTAGTGCCTTCGCCTTGCCTGCTCCAGGGCATGCTCCACACGCGAGATGAGGAGCAGGCGATTGGGCAGGCCGGTCAGGGGGTCATAGTGAGTCAGCTGCTCAAGCTGGGCCTCGGAGCGCTTGATGCGCGTCATATCGGCGAAGACCCCGACGTAGTGAGTAACCCGACCTGCCTCGTCTTGCACGGCGCTGATGGTCAGCCACTCGGGATAAGAGTCGCCGGACTTGCGTCGATTCCAGGTCTCACCCTCCCAGTGACCATGCTCGCGGATGGCTGCCCACATCGCGTCATAGAAGGCCTGGTCGTGGTACCCGGAGGACAGCAGCGAGGGCTTCTCCCCGAGCACCTCCTCCTCCGTGTAGCCCGTAATCTCGGTAAACGCCTCGTTGACGCTGATGATCCGCTGGTCGGCATCGGTGATGAGCACCCCCTCCCGGGTGCTCGCCAGCACATGGGCTGCCTGACGCAGCATGCGCTCCTGGCGCCGCCGCTCGGTGACATCCACGGCCATCGTGATGACGCGGGAGGCCTCGCTGGTATCCGCACCCAACGGTGTCGCCCGGATCGCCCACACCCGTTGGCTGCCGTCCTTGCAGATCACACCGACGTCAGCCTCCTCCCGTTGCCAGGGCGACTCATCCGCGGCGGCCGTGCTGCCTGCGGACCCCTGGCTCGCCTCCCAGGGCGCGGCGGCGCCACTCGTCGACCGTGGGTAGGTCCTCGGCCGTGTAGCCGGTGAGCTGGCTCCAGACCCGATTGATCAGCTCGACCGCCCCGCTCTGCCGATCATGGATCATCGTAGGGAACGGCGCCGCCTCGAGCGCCTGGCGCAGCCGTCCATGGCTTTTCTGCGCCTCCTCCTCGGCCCGCTTGCGCTCGCTGATGTCCTCCGCGACACCATCGAACACCAGCTCGCCCGCATCGGTCTGCTGGACACGGGCCGTTATGGCGATCCATATGGGGCGCCCGCGTAGGGTATGCAGGTGCAGCTCCCGCTTGTAGACCTCGCCGACTGCCAGAAGCTCGTCGCTGAAGGCCTTGCGGGCCTCCGCATCCGAGTACAGCTGCGCCACCGGCTGGTCCAGCAGGGCCTCCACCGAGTCGGCCTCCAACATGCTAGCCAGGGCGGGGTTGGCCTGGAGGAACCGCCCCCAAGGGCCCGGGGTGTTGCGGTAGATGCCTACCGGCAGCGCCTCGAAGATGCGTTTGTACTCCTCCAGCCAGCGCTGGTAATGCGTCACGTCGCTGACGTCGTGCACGATGGAGTGCAGGTACTCCTTGCCTGCCACCCTCACCGGGCCGGAGTAGACCTTGACGTCGCGTATCTCGCCGCTGGCCAGGCGATTTCGAAACTGGAAGTAGCGCCTTTCCTCCCGGCGTGCGCGCGCCATCTCAGCCTCCACCTCTTGCGGCGACAGCTGATTGATGTCCTGGATGCGCTGCACGCGCATGGCCTCGACCGAGTAACCGTAGAAGTCGAGGGCCGCCGGATTGGCATCCACGATGCGCCCGGTGTCCGGGTCGATGAGCAGCTTCGGCGCCGTGTTGCGGGTGAACATCTGCTCATAGTACTGACGTGCCTCCTCCTGCTGCCGCCGCACCTGCGAGGCAAGGCGGTGGCGCTCGGTCACATCCAGCTGGATACCGATGTAGTGGGATAGGGCACCATCACCGGTGTACACCAGTGTGAGCTTGACCTGGTTGTCAAAGTGGGTGCCGTCCTTGCGGTAGTTGCGCAGCTCGACCGCACAGGGGCCGCCCTCGGCGAGGGCATGTCGCAGCGTGCTCAAGCCAGGCTGGTCGCGATCGTCGCCCTACAGGAACCGGCAGTTACGGCCGATTACCTCGGCCTCGGGATAGCCGGTCATGCGGCAGAAGGTGGCATTCACGAACACCAAAGGCAGGTCGGGGGCCCTTGCGTCAGCGACGGTGATCCCGCACACCGCCTCGTCCATGGCCCGGCGGCGCGGGAGCCCGCGCGCCAGGGCCCATAGCTCCGTGGCGGCGGTGGTGGCCAGGGATGCCACGAGCGCCTCGGCAGCAGCGGCATCCGCGGCCTCACGACCGGCCAGGAACAGCCCCAGGCGGGGCTGGCCGGCTACATCGATCGGGTGAGCCACTACGAAGGCGGCACCCACCGGCACCCCCTCGGCGCCCGCCTCCTCATGGGTCGGCCGTATGGGTCGGCCGTCCCGTGGCCAAAACCTGCTGGACGAGGCGACTGCCGGCCAGCTCGCGGCCCCGATGGCCATCGCCCGCCAGACACAGGGCCTGTTTCGAGCCCGCTTGGACCACACCCGAGCACAGACCACCGCCACCGGCCAGGGCAGCCTCGGCAAGATGCGCCAGCTCAGTGGCCACGAAATCGTCGGGGTCACTCACCGCAGGCGATCCCAGCCGACCATGCACACGAGGGGTGCCCGCACGGGCCAGGGCCCCGAACATTCAGACCCGTTATGTCGAGCGGTACCGCCGACAGGTAGGGAGGCGTTGGGCACAGCGCTGCTCACATGCAGGGAGATTGTTGTTCTACTTACACAAAACCCTAGCATGTCGGCACTGCCGTTTCTGCGTATCAGCGGGCCCTGTTGGCTAGCCGAGCCCACACCCCCGCGCCTGTATTGCCATGCCCCGAGCCCGCAGCCACAATCCTCCTCGGATCGGAGCATGCGGGCCCAATTCGCATACACGGGAGAGCAATGCCATGAGTTGGCAAAGAGCGTTGGCAGCAACCATCTTGTGCCTCGCCACGACAGCAGGCGCCGCGGATCGGCTCAGCGTCGTGGCCGAGTTGGAACGCGCACCCGGCAACATCACCGTCACCCCCAACCACCTGATCATCATGAGCCTCCACCAGTTCTACGCGCCGGAGCTGCGCGTGGTGGAGCTGCTCGCCAACGGCGCCCTGTCGCCCTTCCCGAACCGCCACTGGGCCGAGGGCGACGCCACGCGGCATATGGCCTTCGACTCGGTCCTGGGGCTACAGAGCGACGGGCGCGGCATCGTCTGGCTCCTGGACAACGGCCTGCGCAATGACACCACGCCGAAGCTGGTCGGGTGGGACAGCCGCACCGGCTCGCTGTACCGGGTCATCCACCTTCCGCCGCCGATCACCGCTGACAACAGCTTCGTCAACGACCTGGCGGTGGACCGCACCCACGAGCACGTCTACATAGCGGACCCCGCTGGCGGGGACAACGCGGCGCTGATCGTGGTGAACCTGGAGACCGGGCATGCGCGGCGGGTTCTGGTCGGCCACAAGAGCGTGGTGCCCAAGGACATCGACCTGGTGATCGACGGTGACCCGGTACGGGTCAAGCAGCCCGACGGCGAGATCAAACGCCCGCGCGTCGGCGTCAATCCCATCGCCCTGGACAAGGAGGACCGGTGGCTCTACTACGGGCCCATGCACGGGCGCAGCATGTACCGGATCCAGACCAGCGATCTGCGCGATGCCGCCATCAGCGACCAGGTCCTGGCCTCGCGGGTGGAGCGCTTCGGCGAGAAGCCCATCTCCGACGGTATCGCCATCGACAACGCCGGCAACATCTACGTCTCGGACCTGACCCGCAAGGCCATCGGGGTGATCGACAACAGCGGGGCCTATCGCGTCCTCGTACAGGACGAGCGCCTGGCCTGGCCGGATGCCTTCAGCTTCGGCCCCGACGGCAAGCTCTACACGGTCGCCAACAAGCTGCACAAGAGCGCCTTCCTCAACGCCGGCGAGGAGACGGCGGAGCCCCCGTTCTTCGTGCTCAAGCTGGAGCCGCTGGCACCCGGTCGGGTCGGACGCTAACGAGGGGGATAGAGGCCCCGGCTGCGCAGCGGGGCGCCGCCCTAGCCAGGGACGGCGGCGGCAGCGGCCCGGTGCAGCTCCTCCTCGATCATGCCCTTGAACAGAGGCAGCTTGTAGCCGTTCTTGGTCATGGGGGCGGCATTGGCCACCACCGCCTCCCTGGCCTCTTGGATGGCCGACGCATCCAGTGGCCGCCCGCGGATGGCGTGCTCCGTCTCGCTGGAGCGCCAGGGCACCGGCGCGGCGGCAGACAGCACCACCCGGCAGTCGCGCACGGTGTCCCCGTCCATAGCCAGTGCCAGCGCGCAGCCGGCGATGGCGAAGTCCCACGAGCGCCGGGTCCGGATCTTGCGATAGGCGCTGTACAGCCCGGAAGGCGGGCCCGGCAGGTTGACCTGGACAATTACCTCGCCGTCGGCGAGCACCGTCTCCCGCGTCGGGTCCTGGGCGGGGCGCATATGGAGCTCGCTCACGGGTATGCGGCGGCTGCCCTTCGGCCCCACCACCTGGACCTCTGCGTCCAGGGAGACCAGGGCAGAGGCGGTGTCCGACGGATGCACGATGTAGCAGCCCTCACCGCCCATGATGCAGTGATACTGGTTCTCGCCGGCCACCGCGTAGCAGTGATCGCCGCCCTTGCGCAGGCAGTGGAAGTCGCCCCGGTAGTACCAGCAGCGCGGCTTCTGACAGAGATTGCCGCCGAGCGTCCCCTGGTTACGCAGCTGGGGGCTACCCACGGCCGCGGCGGCCTGCGCCAGCCCGGGATACAGGCGGTTGACCTCGGCGTGCTCCGCGATCGTGGTGAGGGTGGTCATGGCGCCGATGGTCAGGCCGCCGTCGGAGCGCCCCTTGATCCCGTCCAGGCCCTCCACCCCCGACAGGCTCACCAGGGTCTGTACCGGGAAGACCTCGTCGCGCAGACAGCCGAGCAGATCGGTGCCCCCCGCATGCACATGGGCATGGTCCCGGCTGAGGCGGTCGACGGCATCCTGCAGGCCCTGCGGCCTCACATAGGCGAATGCTGGGAACATGCTCAGGTCTCCGTCCGGTTGTCGAGGCGGTCCACCACGGTGACGGGATTCACAGGGGTATTGTGCAGCCGCACGCCGATGGCGTCGTAGACGGCATTGGCGATGGCGCCGGCGGTCGGGATGGTCACCGGCTCGCCGAGGCCCTTGGCACCGACGATATTCGCCTGCTCGTCGGTCAGCGTGATGGGCTCCGAGATGACCTCGGCGGGCACATCCAGGGCGGTGGGCAGCTTGTAGTCGTGCCAGTTCTTGTTGCAGAGCTTGCCCGTCGGCCCGTCCAGCACCCGCTGCTCGGTGGTGCCGAAGCCGACGCCCATGGTCACGCCGCCCACCACCTGGCCGTCCCAGGTCAGACGGTTGATGACCCGGCCGCTCTCGTTGGTGCCCAGCAGCCGGATCAGCCGCAGCTCACCGGTGAGGGTATTGACCTCCACCTCACAGAACTGGGCAGCGAAGGGGGTTATGCTGACGTCGGGCGGGTTGTGCTGGCGCTGGCCGATGCCCATCACCACCTTCTGGGTCCTGAGTGACTCCAGATCGCGAAGCCGCACCCCGTCGTTGCCGTCGGCGGTGCGGATCCGATCGCCGGCGAAGACCAGCTGCTCACGCTCGACCCCGAGCTGCCCGGCCGCCATCTCCATGAGCCGATCCTTGAGCTCGAGGCAGGCGCGGCGCACCGTCGGCGCCTCCGTCGGCACCGTCTTGCTGCCCCCCGAGGGCGTCGCAAACTGGGTGGTGGCGGTATCCGCGTGCTCGATCTGGATGGCGTCCGGGTCGACGCCCAGCTCCTCGGCTACCACCATCGCCATCGCCGTCTTGGTGCCGGTACCGATGTCCGAGGCACCCATATTGAGGTTCACCGTAGCGTCGGCGAACATCCGCACCATGACGGTGGACGGCGGGCCGCCGTCGCCCACGAACCAGTTGGCGGCGGCCATGCCGACGCCGCGCTTGAGGTGACCCTCGCCCTGGCGCTGCGCCGCGGCCTCGGCCCTTGCGCGTTCCCAGCCGAAGGCCTCGGCACCCTTCTCCAGGCACAGACGCAGGCCATCGGTGGTATAGGGCTTGTCATCACGGGCCTGGCTGCCCGCCGGAATGTTCTTGAGACGCAGCGCCACCGGGTCCATGTCCAGGCGCTCTGCCAGGGCGTCCATGGCCTGCTCCATGGCCCAGGAGCACTGGACGTACCCGGGGGCACGGAACGGGCGGGCCTGCTGGGCATGGATGTAGACATCGGTGAGCTCGGTGCGCACGTTGTCGCAGCGATACAGGTCCTTGGCCAGCCAGTCCAGCAGGGAGGTGCCGCCTGCGCTGTAGGCCCCGCTGGCCCCGATCCCCTTGAACTCGATCGCGGTCAGCGTGCCGTCGCGCCTGGCCCCGAGCTTGAGGGTCATGGTGCTGGGTGGACGGTTGCCCATGGTCAGCAGGGTCTGCTCCCGGGTCATGAAGCACTTGACCGGGCGGTTGATGCGCCGCGCGAGGAGGGCCGCGGCGATGGCGTACTTGCCGGTCTGCAGCTTGGAGCCGAAGCCCCCGCCCATGTAGTCGCCGATAACCCGCACCCGTGACAGCGGCAGATCCAGGACCTCCGCCACCTCCGACTGCACCGCATAGACCCCCTGGGTCGACTCCCACACGGTCAGCCGGTCGCCGTCCCAGCGGACCACGCAGCCATGGGGCTCCAGCGGGGTCTGCATCTCGCTGGCCGTGCGGTAGGTCTCCTCCAGGACCACTGCCGCCTCGTCGAGGCCGATGTCGACGTTGCCGCGCACGTAGCTGCTGGTGCCGGCCTTGTTGCCGTCGGCATGGACGGCCGGCGCGTCGGCCTCCAGGGCCGCCAGCTCGTCAGATACGAAGGGGAGCTCCTCATACTCCACCTGGATCGCCCGCAGGGCATCGGCGGCCACATAGGGCGAGCTGGCAGCTACTGCGGCCACCGCCTCGCCCTCGAAGCGGCAATGGGCGGGGAACAGCTTGCCCGTCTCTTCCTCAGAATACGGCCAGTCCGGGTTGGCGTCCGGCGTATTGGCGCTGATGACCGCATACACGCCGGCCATCGCCTCGGCCTCGGAGGTGTCGATGGACCGGATCCGGGCGTTCGGGTAGGGACAGCCCAGGATCGCCCCATGGACCATCCCTGGCAGGACCACATCGGACGGATAGACGGCCGAGCCGCTGGCGCGCTCGTAGGCGTCGACGCGCGGGCGGCGCTTGCCGATGACACGCGTATGCGCCCAGCCCTCGGGCTGGGCCTCCGCGCCCGCCTCGGGCGCACCGTGGTAGCGCGGCTGGCCTTCGATGGTATCTGGCTCATCCGCCATGGCTCACCCCTTGCGGTGCTTGGCGGCGTCGGCCACCGCATTGAAGATGTGCGCGTAGGCCCCGCAGCGGCAGAGGTTGCCGCTCATGCCGAGGCGGATCTCATCGAAGGAGGGATCGGGATTCTTGCGCAGCAGCCCCTCGGCGGCCATGATCTGACCGGGCGTACAGTAGCCACATTGGAGCCCGTCCTCCTTGGCAAAGCTCTGTTGGACCTGGCCCAGCTGCTCGCCCTCCATGAGCCCCTCGGCGGTCTCGATGCCGTGCCCCTCGGCCTCCATGGCCAGGGTGAGACAGGCATAACGGGGCGCGTTGTCGATCAGGACCGTGCACGAGCCGCACTCCCCCCGCTCGCAGCCCATCTTCGCCGCCGTCAGGCCCAGCTCCTCGCGCAGCACATAGAGCAGGGTCCACCGGGCCTCGGCGAGCACGGTGTGCTGGCGGCCGTTGATATCGAGCGTTACCGGCAGCCCCTCTCCGGGCGCCACGCCCGGCTCTTCCTCCCTTGCTACGGCCTGACCGGCTGCGCCTCCCACGGCCACCGCCATGGAGCCAGCACCCCAGAACTTCATGAAGCCACGGCGGGTCAGACCCCAGCGCTCTCGGGTCCGGTCGTCGCTGCCATCGGCGCCCATAGCTCTCCCCCTGGCGGTATGTGGATGGGGCAGGAGTCACGATCCCCCGCACCCGCTCGGCATCGGGTTATGGCGGGCAAGTCGCCCGGTCCACCTCGTAGACGAGACGGTAGACCGCTCCGCGCCACCTTGCAATGGATCTCGGCTACGGACGCGCTCGTGAGGGTTGGGAGCCGGTCCGTCCGGGCAGGCCGCGTCGCATCTCGCGTCAGCTCCGCCTGCTCGCAGCGAGGCCATCCCGGGTCCGATCGCCCCTGAACGCCTGTATGAGCCCTAGTACCAGGCAGGCAGCCGAGGCCCCAAGGAGCAGCGCCGAGTAGACAGCGGCGTGCAGGAAGGAGGCCTTGACCTCGTGCCAGTTGTTCAGCCGAACCGCAATATCCTCGGCCACGACCCGATAGGAGCGCCCCTGCGGATCCCTCGCGGTCAGGGCGCCACGCCGCAGATGGTCGCGCAGGGGCTCGCCGTCCAGGAACAGGTGCAGGTCGTCCCGGGTCTCTGGCAGCGGCATGGCCATGGACCTCGGCGTCCACCACATATCACGGTCCCCGAGCACGGCACGTCCGTAGGAAAGTGCGAAATGGGATGCGAATACCGATACGCCGATAATGCCGATGAGCAGCAAGGCATTGATCCGACCCTTCATGACGCTGCCTCCGCCGCTGCAGCTCTGTGTGCTCTATCCAAGGCCAGCCAGACCGCCACGGCCGCCGGCCTACGAGGATGATGCCCATATCGGGCTCCGGCTACAGCATACCGGCCGGGGACCATTGCGGCGAACATGGCAGCCGGTGTGCAGGCCCGTGGGCGACTGCCGCTGCCATCATCCCGCGGCTGTGAGACCCTCGGCCGCTCGGGGCCTGACGAGGCCGGCATCGGCCAGGATGCTGTACAGCGCCGGGACCAGGAGCAGGACCGCCACGGTGGAGGCCAGCAGGCCGAACACGACGCTGATCACCAGCGGCTTGAGTACCTGAGCCTGCAGGCTGCCTTCGGCAAGCAGCGGCAGCAGGCCCAGTATCGTGGTCAGCGACGTCAGCACCACGGCGCGGAAGCGATCGCGGCTGGCGCCGCGCGCGGCGTCGACGACCGCCTGGCCGGTCTGTGCCCGCAGCTTGATGAAGCGCACCAGCAGGATGGAGTCATTGACCACCACCCCGGCCAGGGATGCCGCCCCGACCAGGCTTGGCATGGAGATAGGATAGCCGACGATCGCGTGCCCCCAGACTGCACCGAGGGCGGCGAACGGGATCGCCACCATGACCACGAGCGGCTCGACGTAGCTCCGAAACTGGAAGGCCAGGATCACGAAGATCCCGACGAGGCCGAGGCCGAAGGCATTGCGCACCGACGCGCCGGTGGTGCCGGCCTCGCTGGACTGCCCCTGCAGCTCGAAGTCGACACCGGGGAACTGCGTCCGCAGCTGCGGCAGCTCGCGAGCCCGCAGGTCACTGACGATCTCCATGGCGTTGCCGCGGCCCGGATCCAGATCGCCGGTCACGGTCACGGTGCGCCGGCCGTCGATGCGGTGGATGCGGGCCCAGCCGCGGGCCGGCTCGATGGAGACCACCGACCCCAGGGGCACCTGGCCGCCGTCGGGCAGGCTGATCGAGAACGTATCCAGATCCTGGAGGCTGTCGCGGTCGGCGCCGGACTGCAGGACCTCGATCTCGTAGCCCTCCGGACCCACCTGGACCTCGGAGGCCGTCTCACCGAGGAAGGCCGCACGAAGCTGGCCGGCCACGTCGGCGGCATCCAGCCCGAGACTGGTGGCGCCTCCGGCCAGACGCAGCCGGCGCTCCGGCTTGCCGGGGCGCAGGTCGTCCATGACGTCCCGGGTCCCGGCATAGGTGCGAAGCGCCTCCTGCGTGGCCAGCGAGGCCGACTTCAGCGCCTTCAGATCGTCCCCGTAGAGGCGGACCTCGAACGCCACCCCCTGGGGCCCCAGGCTCGGCTCCTGCATCGTCAGGCTGATGGCGCCCGGTACGGGCCCGATCTGCGAGCGCCACTGCCTGTAGAGCGCCTCCAGCGTCGTGACACGGACCTCGGCATCCAGGAGGTCGACCACGATCGTTGCCACGTGGGGCCCGCTCTCGTGGGCATCGCTGTTCTCGGCGAAGCGCACCTGCACGTTCTGCACGAGCGCCTGCCCGCCGGGCTGATGCGGGCTGAGCGCGGTATCGACCCGCTCGAGCGCCGCGAGCAGGCGGTCGACCACCGCCTCGGTGCGCTGCAGCGGCGTACCCTGCGGCATCAGCAGCCGCGCCTCCACCACGTCCCCCTCGATATCCGGAAACGCCTGGCGCTTGATCTGGCCGCCGGCCACATAGCCGACGGTCGCCACCAGCGCGAACACCATCAAGCCGGCAACCAGGTAGCGCCGGCGCACCGCCAGGTCGGCGCCGCGCCCCGCGGCGCTCTCGCGAAGCCGCTCGAAGGCCGCTTCGAAGCGCCGGCGCCAGGGCCCGGCCTCGACGGGACCCATACGCGCCACGGGGTGCACCAGGTGGTGGGGCAGGATCAGGAAGGCCTCGACCAGACTCACGGCGAGGGTCATCAGCAGGACCACCGGCATGACCTCCAGCACCGCACCGATGTCACCGGAGAGGAAGGCCAGCGGCGCGAACACGCAGGCGGTAGTGACGAACGATGACAGCACGCCGGGGCCGACCTCGCCGGTGCCGGTGACCACGGCATCCAAGGGGCTGCGCCCGCGCCGCCGGTGGGCGGCGATGTTCTCGGCGATCACGATGGCATCGTCCATGAGCAGACCGATGGCCATGAGCAGACCGACCATGGTGATCATGTTCATGGACAGGCCAGTCGCGGCCATGAAGAAGATCGTCCCGAGGAAGGACACCGGCAGCCCGAGGGCCACCCAGAACGAGAAGCGCAGGCCGAAGAACAGCCACAGGGCCAGGAACACCAGCAGCAGGCCCTGGATGCCGTTGGAGACGAGCATGACCAGCCGGTCACGGGCGATCGAGGAGACATCCTGGGCGAGGGTGAGCTCGACCCCCGGCGGCGCGCGGGCCTGTGCATCGGCTATGAATCCGCGCAGGTCGTCCACCACGCGCAGGGCATCCTCGTCGATGGCCTTGTGGACCTCGAGGACTGCGGCCCGCCGCCCGTTGAAGACGATCTTGTGCTCCGGCTCCTCGAAGCGGTCGGCGATCTCGGCCAGCTCGCCCAGGCGGATCTCGCCGCCGCTGGTCCCGGCCAGGACGATCAGGTCCTCCAGCTCCGCGGGGCTGCGACGCTCATCGCGGAAGCGCATCCGGATCTCCCGGTCCGAGGTCTCGATGCTGCCCGCGGGCAGGTCCACGTTCTGGCGGCCGATGACGCGGGCCAGCTCATCGACGGACAGGCCATGCTGGCGCAGCACGAGCTTGGGCACCTCGACGCGCAGCTGGTGGTCGGAGAAGCCCCGCACCAGCACCCGCGAGACCCGCGGCAGGCGCATCAGGCGGTCCTTCAGATCCTCGGCGTAGGCCTTGAGGTCGGGTACCGAGAGCTC
>Ga0207797_1002970_pt1 | contig 11541 bp, 11 predicted proteins | sample PRCRCaboRojoPR_6_FD_187275 | JGI IMG/M metagenome (GOLD analysis project Ga0207797, IMG submission 187275) | Marine sediment microbial community from Cabo Rojo, Puerto Rico - PR CR 10% Liquid 1 (SPAdes) | ecosystem: Environmental > Aquatic > Marine > Coastal > Sediment | place: Cabo Rojo, Puerto... | reverse complement strand
GAGCCTCCAGTTCGTCGGCGGCCGCGGTCGCCGTGTCGTCGCTCGCATCCGTCACCGCGAGCGAGACGGACGCGGGCGCGTCTTCGACGAGGACGCGCCCGAACCAGCGGCCCATCGCGCCGGCCCCGACGACGAGGAAATTCATCGGCGAGTGCTTGTCTGTCGGCCGGCAAAAACAGTTCGGTCGGTGCCGTCGAGGACGCCGTCGGTCACTGCCGCTCGAACCGGTGCAAGACGATGTCGGAGTCGTCGTCCCACTCGAAGTTGTCGTGGGCGCGTTCGAGTATCTGCCGGTAGTGGTCGAGGTCTCGTGCACCCTCAGCACGTGCGTCTTCGTCGGTCAACGCGCCCAACGTCGTGTCGCTGACTTCGACCACCTCGAACTGCGTCCCGTCGATGGCGAAGGTGTCGCCCTCGTCAGCGTATTGCTGGCCGCGGTGGATCTGGGTCACCTCGCCGTCCAGAGCCTGGTCTTTCATCCGCTCGCTCGGCAAGAGCGTCTCTGCGTCGAGTGCTGCCATAGACCGCCGTTGGGTCGCCAGCGGCAAAACTCCCTCGCCGAAACGGGTATGCCGCTCTCGCCCCCACCGTCGACTGATGGCTCCGGATCCGTGGACGGCATTCGTCTTCTTCGGCATCCCGCTCGTGCTGGGATTGCTTGGGCTGATCCACAGCTGTCGGCTGTTCTACCGGGTCTACCGCCGGTGGGTCGCACCCGACCCAGAACTCGTCACGACGGATGCGCCGACGGAACGCCGACTCGGCGACTCCCCATCTCGGGGGCAACTGCTCCAGTACGCCGCCCTTCTCGTCGGGTCGGCTCTGCTGGTCGCTCATTCGGGTCGGTGGCTGTTGCAGATCTACGGCGTGCTCTAGACATCGAGTTCGTCGGCGATCCTCTCGACAGCTTCATCGATCCCGAGTTCAAGATCGTCCGCAAGCCCGTCTACAGTAACGCCTCCCTTGCCCACTATAACATCATCAAAAACGCCGTCCTCCCCCGGCCCGTCATCGACGCCGACCGTTGCATAAAGTGCGGTTGCTGCGTGGAGGCCTGTCCTGTTCCCGACAAAGCTCTCCGCTTCGTAAACGGTCGCCGCCAGCCCCCTCGCTACGACTACAATCGCTGCATTCGCTGCTACTGCTGCCACGAGATGTGCCCCGAGCGCGCCATCGACAAGAAAACTCCACTCCTCGGCCGCATTCTCCAACTCGGATAGCCGTCGCTGATCCCAACACAGCCACTACTTGCTCGCGGCGGATCCGTGATCCGCCGCCTAGCCGCAGGCCAGCTCCCTCCCTCTGCTCAAGCTGGGCGTGCCGCCCGGCGCCCACGGTGCCTGGCACCTACCCCTTTAGATCCCCCGCCCCCCAGACAGACCTGGCCCGACTCCCTCAGCCCCTAACCTTCCGCTCCCGCCATTCGTTTATTCATTCTCCATTCGTCGACCTTTCCGCCCGCCCCTTGTCCCCGTGTCTGCTTGTCTCCCCCTTTCCTCCATCCTCCCCTCGCGCTCTCGCCGGCAGCGCCCCCTGACACGTGATAATCTACTGATAGCCCTTTGTTAGCCTCGCTATAGGCAGCCCGTTGGCCGCCATGGTATCGTACGGTCAGTAGGACAACGGGCTTCTCAACATACCGTTATGGAGAAACCATGCCATCTGAACGCAGATCAGACACCAGCAGCGACGCTCTTATTGAGCTCCACGACGTGAGCCGGGCCTATCGCGCCGGCTCCAAGGACGTCACCGTCCTCCAGGACGTCTCTCTCCGCGTCCACGAGGGCGAGTTCGTCAGCATCGTCGGTCCCTCCGGCTCCGGGAAATCCACCCTACTCAACCTGATCACCGGCATCGACCGCCCCACCAGCGGCCAGATCTTCGTCGCTGGTCAGCCGATCCACCAAATGGGCGAGAACGAGCTCGCTCGCTGGCGAGGCCTAAACGTTGGCATCATCTTCCAGTTCTTCCAGCTCCTCCCCACCCTCACCATCCTAGAGAACGTCGTCCTCCCCATCGATTTCGCCCGCCCCTACGCCGCTGTCCCCGGACCACGAAAAGCGAAGGAGCGCGCTATGGACCTCCTCGACATGGTGGACATCGCCGATCAGGCCCACAAGCTCCCCGATACCCTCAGCGGCGGTCAGCAGCAGCGCGCTGCCGTCGCCCGTGCCCTTGCTAACGATCCACCCCTCATCGTCGCCGACGAGCCCACCGGCAACCTCGACACCGCCACCGCCGAGGGAGTCTTCGCTCTCTTCCAACAGCTCGTTGGACGGGGGAAGACAGTCGTCATCGTCACCCACGACCGCCGCCTCAGCGCCCGTACCGAGCGCATCCTCCACCTCCTCGACGGCAGGCTCCACCGCGACCAGGACAATGGTGGCTCCGCGGGACCCTCTAGCGCCGGGAGCGCGGTCGTGGCCGATCCAATTCTTACGCCTTACGTTTCACGTTTTACTCCCCACGTCTCACGTCCTACGTTTCACGCGTTACGTTTTACGCCCTACGTTTCAGATGCTACGCTTCAAGCGTCAGATTCCGTCCTGCCGACCCCGAAGGATGGACTATGACCACCCTCTGGCAAAAGACTTGGCGTGACCTGACCAATGACCGCGCTCGCACAGCGCTCGTCGTCGCCTCCACCGCCGTCGGCGTTTTCGCCATCGGGCTCGTCTTCGGCCTTTCCGGGGTCATGGAGGACCGCATGACCGTGGCCCACCGTCAGGCGCGCCCCGCTCACATCACCATCAGTGGCGGGCCCTTCAGCTCCGAGATCGTCGATGCCCTTGAGCATGAACGCGGAGTCGAGATCACCCAGGGCGAGATTACCGTCCCCGTCCGCTGGCGATTCGCCCACCGCGATTCCGTGCCCGAGGACGACGATCGAATCGGCTGGCGCGATGCGTACCTCGTGGCTCGCGCTGACTACGATCGCCAGTGCATCGACCTCCTCCGGCTTCTCCGGGGCCGCTGGCCCGGCGACCGCCTCCCCCGCACCCACGCCTCCACCGTCGCCATTGACCGCCTCTCCGCCGATCACTTCGGCATCGAGCCCGGGACCGTCCTTCTCGCCGAGTCCGATCACCGTGAGCGCTTGATTTCGATCCAGGGTGTCATCCACGCGCACGACGTCCTCTCACCCGCCTGGGGCGGCACCGTCACCTTCTACGCCGCGCCCGAGACTGTCGCCCTGCTCACGGGCTATCCCCACGGTCGCGATTTCAATCGTCTCCAGATTCGCTTGACGTCCTTCGATCCCAACGCGCCCCTGGGGCGGACCCCCAACGACGTGGCCGAACACATTGAGGAACGTGCAAGGCTTACCGTCGACGGGTCCGAGATTCGCGATCCCGGCGTCCACCCCATGCAGGATCAGATCGACGCCGTGCTTGCAGTCCTCGGCGTGATGGGAGGCCTCTCCCTCGGGCTCAGCGCCTTCCTCATCATCAATGTCATCAACGCCATCCTCGCCCGGCAGGTCCGCCAGATCGGCGTCATGAAGGCCATCGGGGCCCGTCTTCTCCACGTCGTCCGCCTCTATCTCGCCATGGCCCTCATCTATGGCGCCCTCGCCGTCCTTGTCGCCGTGCCCCTCGGTGTCGTCGGTGCCCATTTCGTCGCTCTCTGGCTTCTCGATATGTTCAACGTTCCCGCCGCAGCTTTCCGTTTCGAGCCCCTTGCGGTCGTGGTTCAACTGATCGTCAGTTCCATCGTCCCGCCCCTTGCTGCCCTGCCGCCTGTCCTCAACACCGCTCGCATCACGGTTCGCGAGGCCCTCGGCGGCTACGATCTCACCCAGGAGGGCGACTTCGGACGCGGCTCGTTCGATCGACTCGTCTCCCGCATCCGCTCCCTCCCCCGCGTCGTCGCCCTCGGTCTCCGCAACACCTTCCGCCGCAAGGGTCGTGTTGCCCTCGCCCTCCTCATGCTCACCTTCAGCGGCGCTATGTTCGTCACCGTGATGAGCACTCGCGCTGCCCTCCAGTCCACCTTCCACGTCATCTTCGAGTTGGAGGGCGATCTCGCCGTTTCCCTGGAGCACCCCTACGCTACCTCCCGCCTCATCGAGAGTGCTCAGGAGGTCCCCGGGGTGGCCCACGCCGAGGTGTGGCATCAGCAAATAGCCTCCCTCCGCTGTAATAACGGGTCCCCCTCCGTTGTTATGGCTGGACCCCCTACTGCTGTGACTGGTCTTCCAACTGATACGGCTGGTTCCGCCACTGTTGTGGCTGGTCTCCCGACCAGCCATCAGCCGCGTCGTCACGTCGCGCCCGGCTGCCGCGGAGAGGGCGAAGAGCTCTCCCTACTTCTCACTGGAGTGCCTTCCGATTCCGCTGCCTTCCATCCCCGCATCATCGACGGTCGCTCCCTGCGGATTGATGACGGCCGGGCCATCCTTGTCAACAACCGCCTTGTCGCCGAGGAGGACGTCTGTGTCGGCGATACCATCACCCTCAGGATCGCTGGAGCGGAGTCCCGCTGGGTCGTCGTCGGCTCCTATCTAAGTCTGAACGTCCTCCAGGACGTCTGCTACATCCCCCACGAGGCCCTGGCCCGTGAGACCGGCACCCGTGGCGAGGGCACGATCGTCCAGGTCCTTTCTCAGGGTCAGGGGATAGAGGCTCAGCGGCGCGTCGTGGACGATCTGATCGCAGTCTACGAGGCCAACAACCTCGAAGTTGCCAGCTCCTACACCACGACCGGTCAGTGGCGGGAGAGCCAGTCGGCCTTCAGCGTCCTGATCTACCTCCTCCTCGCTATGGCCGTCCTCGTGGCCGTTGTGGGCAGCATCGGTCTCGCCAGCGCTATGTCCATCAACGTCGTCGAGCGCACCCGCGAGATCGGCGTCATGCGTGCCGTGGGCGCCACTGCCCGCGCCATCGTCACCGCCTTCGTCGTCGAGGGCGTCTTCATCGGCTGTCTCTCCTGGCTCCTGGCCGTCCCTCTCAGCTTCCCTGGGGCCTACGCCCTCGGTACCGTCGTCGGCCAGGCCATCGTTCAGATCCCGCTCGACTTTGCCTATTCCGTCGGTGGCGCCTTCCTCTGGCTCCTCATCGTCGTAATCCTCTCCGCCTTGGCCAGCCTCTGGCCCACCCTCCGCGCCATCCGGGTCAGCGTCCGCCAGTCCCTCGCCTACGAATGACCCCCTGAATGCTTGGCACCCCGATCGCACCCTGAACTCCCGGTTCGAACGAGCCTTTCGCGGCTTTCGTGTCCTTTCGCGCCCTTCGCGATCCAAACCTTCCAACGTTCCCACCTTCAAACCGTAAAACGCCCCTCGATTGCCATTTCTCCCTCTCCCTGCTACCATATGCCTCAAATAGAATTCGACGACACGACGCTTCGAGGAGGACAATGCTATGACCGCGATGGCGAACCGACGCCTTCTTCCCATCGGGTGGCTCGTGCCACTCGTGCTTTCAATTGTCATCGGCTGTACTCCGTCTGCCCCCACGCCGTCCCCGACGTCTGTGCCGCCCACGGAGACCCCTCCCCCGCCAACCCCGACGGAGACGCCCGCGCCCCCGACCCCGACGCAGCCGCCGACGGACACCGCGAGCCCTGTCCCACCGACTGCGACCGCTACCTCGACGCCCGAGCCCACACCCCCTGAAGAGGCCCTGGTCCCCCAGAGCCCCATCACGCCGCCGCCCCCCGATTTCCAGCCCACGCCCCCTTCGCCTCCTGACCCCGGCGCTGAGGACACCGAGGCCTGGGTACGCGACTACGTGGAGTTGGTGACGGCGATGCTCAACAGCCAGCAGAATGTTCAGCATGTCCTCGATCGCCTCATCACCTGGGCGATGCCTTCTGGGGATGGGCAGGAGAACCTGGCGTCTTTCGTCTGGGCCGAGCCGGCTGACCTGGACGGAGATGCTGCCGATGAATGGCTCATGAGCCTGCCAGTGCCCGAGCGCGGCTGCGGGGCGACTTTCTGTCCCGCCTATCTCGTCGTCTTCGAGATTGACGAGGAACTCTTCAAGCCGAGGTACGTGATCCGCGGCGCACCCCCCTACGAGATCCAGGTGCAGAGTCCCGAGCTTCGGCGCGTCGAGGACATTAACGCCGATTTGGAGACCGAGGTCCTCATCCAGCAGCGCTGGTGTGGGGCCCATACGTGCTTCATCGGGCTCACCGTGGGACGCTGGGACGGCACCACCTGGCACGACTTGGCCGCAGATCCTATCAGCCAGGCCTATACCGAACTGACCGTCGGGGATCGCGATGACGATGGCATCATCGAGTTCATCATGCACGGTGGAACCTTCGGCTCCGTCGGCGCCGGCCTGCAGCGCCAGCACACTTTGATCTTCGACTGGCGGGACGATGCCTATCGGCTGGTCGAGGACATCCCCGACCCGTCGGATCATCCCTACTACCTGATGCTGGACGCCAACACGGCCCTCGAGGAGTCCAAGTGGGACCGGGCTCTCGAGCTCGCGACTCAGGTGGTGAACAATCCGGACTTTGAGGACTCGATGGTACCTGTGGAGGAGGTCGACCGTCGGCGCATCACTAGCTACGCCGCCGTCGAGGCGATGCTCGTTTACGCCCATCGCGACGATGTCGCGAGCATGGAGACGGTCTTGGACCAGACCCTGGAGTACGACTTTGTGGAGCCCAACGTCTACATCGACGCCGCCGAGCGTCTCCTCGAGGTCTACCGCGACACCGGCGATGCCGTCGAAGCCTGCGCTGCCATGGAGGACCTCATCGCTCAGCAGCCCGACCAGGCCGTCTTCTTCCAGTTCTACGGTTACAACACGACGCGCATCACCGTGGATCAGGTCTGTCCCCTCGACCCACCGTCCGAGGGCGACTCACCCCAACTCTAACGCTGCTGGAACGAGACAGTGCCTGGCACTTTGACGACGCCTTCGGCAAGTGCCAGGCACCTCTCCCGTGCCATGTAGGACTTGATACCATGGCACATACCAATACGGAAGGGGCGATCGAATCTTTCCGGATGGGTCCGGTTCTCTGCGCCAAAGGTGCAAGGCACCTACTATCTTCAGCCTATGCCGTCACGTACCTCCGCAACTCCCACGCATTCTCCACCGCATACCCACGCATGTCGTTGTTGAAGTACGCATACACGTGCCTATCAGCCTCTCGCCAGCCTACAATCTTCTCAGCCCACCCGCGCAAATCCGCTTGCCGATACTTCCCCCCATAGTCCCCTGTTGGGCCGTGGAAGCGGAGGTAGATGAAGTCGGTCGTTACCCTCTCTGGCGACGGAGCATCGCAGTGGTCGTGGATGCAAAAGGCGACGTTTCTCTCCTCCAGAAGGCGATAGATCGCGTCTATGTACCAGCTCTCATCTCGGAACTCGAAGACGTAATGCGGCCCCTGTGGCAGAACCTCCAGGAAATTGGCCAGCCTTTCCGCGTTGACGTTCCAGTGGGGCGGCAATTGGAAGAGGGTCGGTCCCAGCTTGTCGTCTAAGATCCCGACCCGATCCATCAACGTGTTGACCGGTTCTTCAGGATCCAGCAAATTCTTCATATGCGTGATGTATCGGTTCGCTTTGATGACGAAAAGGAAGTCCGCGGGCGAGTCCTCCTCCCACCTCCTCACTTTCTCCTCACTGGGAAGCTGATAGAAGGTGTTATTGACCTCTACCGTGTCAAAAGTCTGGGTATAAAAAGGCAGCATATCGTCAGAGCCGATATCCTCCGGGTAGAAAGGTCCCTTCCAGTGATCGTACATCCATCCCGACGTTCCGATCTTGATCATCGCTCTCTTCCCTTCTGGTAATGGCTGGTCTCTCGACCACCCATTACGTAGAGCAGATTACGTAAGCGAAGCGGCACCTGCCGAAATCCAACGGATTCCCCTCGCCCTCTTCTAACGCATCAGCAGCAGGCTCAACGCCATCACGGCCATACCCGCCAGCAGACCAAACAGGCTGTCGTGCCCCTTCCCATAAGCCCGGCTCGTCGGCAGCAACTCATCTAAGCTGATGTAGACCATAATCCCCGCCACCCCGGCGAAGAGCACGCCCGTCACCTGTGGGGGCATCACACCTCCTGCCCCCCCCACCAGAGCGCGCAGCGCAACGTAAGCGATGGCTGCCCCAATAGGCTCGGACATGCCGCTCAGCGCCGAGTAGAGAAATGCCTTGCCCCGATGGCCGGTCGCATAGTAGATCGGCACTGAGACGCTGATCCCTTCCGGAATGTTATGCAGCGCCACCGCTACGGCGATTGCCGCACCGAGCGAAGGGTCCTGCAATGCTGAGAGAAAGGTGGCTAGTCCCTCCGGAAAGTTATGAATGGCGATGGCCAGTGCGGAGAATAATCCCATGCGAAGCAACTCGTTGTGGCGCACCTCCGCGGCATTGGCATCTTGAGCAGCGTGATGCGGACGGGCGACCGTGCTCCCGAGTCCAGAATCCGGATTGGGCGCTTCCTGCAGCGCCGCCCTCGCCTTTTCTGTATGCGGCTCGTGCGGATTCTCCGCCTCGGGGATCAGGGCGTCGATCAAGCCAATGGCCGCGATCCCGGCGAAGAAGGCTCCGGCATTGACCCAGGCTCCCAGGTTATCGCCATAAGCCGCCGTCAGCGCATCCTGCCCCTTAAGAAAAATCTCCACGAAGGAGACGTATATCATCACGCCGGCAGAGAAGCCGGTCGAGATGGATAGGAACCGATAGTTCGTCCGCTTGGCGAAGAAAGCAATACCGCTGCCAATCCCGGTAGCCATGCCTGCGAAGACAGTCAGTCCCAGAGCAATCCAGACGTTACTCACAATGTCGTTGTCCCTTTCGAATAGCTGCACCCTTGGTAGATCGTACCAAGTTCCATTCTACCCCATGATGACCAGGGCGCAAAGCATTCTTCGAGGCGTAGGCTCTGCATCATCCTTCTACCCGCCTGCCCCAGGCCTGTCCACTTGAGTACCTGGCACCTGATTCCTGCAATCCAACGGTGCCCGGTCCTTCAATGAACAGATACCCCTGTTCCATCACAGGCGCATCTGTCCAGCCTGTAGGGTGTTCTATTAGGAGTAAGCTAAGGAGGAAACCATGTCCAACGTGGCCATTATGACCGACAGCACCTGCGATATTCCAGTCAATCTGATCGAGGAGTACCGTATCAACGTCGTGCCACTCTACGTCGTCTGGGGTGATGAGGAGTTGCTCGACGGCAGGGACATTGACAATGCTGGCTTCTATGCCCGCCTCCCGCAAGATCCCATTCACCCCAAGACGTCTCAACCTACACCAGCGGACTTCGTGCACGCCATCGAGGAACTGGACGCTGACGCGGTTGTCGTCATCGCACTCAGTGCGGCGCTGAGCGGTACCTGCGATTCTGCCCTCCAGGCCAGAGAGAGTCTAGACGTCCCCGTCCACGTCTTCGATTCGCGCTCCCTCTCTATGGGACTCGGCTGGCAGGTCCTTGCCGCGGCTCGCGAGCGGGAGCAGGGTGGCTCAGTCGATGATATGATCGCGGCAGCAGAGCGGGTCCGCGATCGCCTCAGCCTGCTTCTCACCGTGGACACCCTGGAGTATCTTCATCGCGGCGGGCGGATCGGGTCGGCAGCCAAGCTTCTCGGCTCCGTCGTCCAGCTCAAACCGGTCTTGGAGGTTAATCATGACACTGGTGTCCTTGAGGTGGCGAGCAAAATCCGCACGCGAAAGAAAGCGCTGCGAGAAATCATAGAGGAGACTTTCAGACGTCTCGACACTAACGAGTCTATGCGTGCCGCTGTCTTGCACGGAGCGGCGCCGGGCGACGCTGAGACGCTCGCGGAGGCAATCAGAGAGAGGAGCGACCCACAGGAGTTAGTTATGGCCCAGATCACGCCCGTCCTCGGGGTCCATGGCGGCCCCGGAGTGGTCGGAGTCGCCGTCTACAACGAGTAGCGACTCCGTTCCCACCAGCCCGACGCTGCGATGCCGTCGGTGCATTGCACCCGAGACTCCCCCACTCCACCTCCCGGTGCGATGTACCTTACTTCGCTTTCTTGAAATCTACAGCAGGCAACAGGAACCCGACCCCGGAACATCCCGGAAGGCCAGGCTCTCAAAGCCGCCAGTGAGCGGCGATCGCGACTCGCACGCTGGCTTGGGGTGCGGTGCTTACTGTTTGCTCGCGTCCTCCGCCCCCTCGACAGCCAGCACCACGCGCTTACCGGCGCCATGATACTCATAGACCTCGCCTCTGGCCTTCAGTCGGATCACGTACCCGGGTGTGATCACCTGTGCGTACACTCTATCTGGCTCGGGAACGCCTAGGCTGGCGTCGGGGAACTCGACCTCCTTCACGTCTTCCACCACGATTTCGTCGACGCTGACGCCAGCGTGCTCGACCAGAGACTCCTTCGCCAGCGCCACGACATTCTCTACTCCCCATTTGGCTCCTGTCACGTCAGGACAGGCCTCCAGCGCAGCGTCCACGTCCCGCTGCGTCGCAGGCTGCGGCTCTTTGTCGGTCTCACCGACCTTGATGGGCACCTGATCCACCGAAGATCCGTTGGGTCCCCACGCCACGAGGGATAGACCATAAGGACCTTCGTCTAGGGCCTCCGGGAGCTCGACAGTGACAGTGTCTGAGAAGCCTGTGCTGGGCTCCAGCTTGAACGGCCGCTGCTCCAACGTGGCAAGCACCTGGGGCTGCTCGTCATCCATTAGTTGCACACAGAACCGCCCAGGCCAGGCCTCGTCGGTTCCGTTCTTAATGGTGATGTCGAAAGACGCCTCCATCCCGGGCTCGTACCCATCGACGTAGCCGCTCCAAGCCACGATAGCGCCATCCTCGCTCTCGCGGCGAGCCGAGAAGGGCTGACGCTCCTGCTCCTCCAACGCCGGCGGTCCTTCCGCCAACGCGCCACAGCCTGTGACAAGCAGAGCTGTGGCAGTCGCGAGCAACAACAGCCATCCCAACACTGCTCGTTTTTCTCTCAAGCTTGGGTAGGCTGCCTCAGCCGTCCTCATATCTGACCTCCTTTGTCTGATGTGCGAACATCGTGCCAATGTTTTAGACGCGTGTGAGCTGTCGAGAGTTCCGCCACGTCGCTGCATCATGGTTCGCCAATGCTCTCCGCCAGGTGGCGAGATAATCTGTCCCCTCCACGCATCTCACTATCCTGCATTCGTATGGTATAGGGAGGACCCCTTGGTGGCACCCGGCATCTGAGGTGTCTGCCGCCTGGTTGACTGACCAGTCTGCCGCCTGGTCAGCCGACCAGGCCACGCAGCTCCCTATGCGTCCATCCATATCGACCGTGAAAAGATGACGTGGGCTATGCAGAGCTGCCCGACGCATACGTGATCCTCTCGAGCACTGGCAGAGGCCGTCTTGAGCTGAGCCATCACTCTACCTGACCAGATGACCAGGTGGAATACCAGCCGACCGTCCAGGTCGAAGACTCCCCAGTTGCCCGAAGCGGTGGGAGAATCCCGCTGCTATGATAGTTGCACAAGCGAACAGCCAGTGGATGAGCCTGGCTGCAGGCGGTAGCTCTCCCCTGAGTTGTCTCGGTCGATGGATTTGCTGCAGTCTATCTGCGAAGGAGATACGTCATGTTGTT
>Ga0207797_1002969_pt1 | contig 11543 bp, 6 predicted proteins | sample PRCRCaboRojoPR_6_FD_187275 | JGI IMG/M metagenome (GOLD analysis project Ga0207797, IMG submission 187275) | Marine sediment microbial community from Cabo Rojo, Puerto Rico - PR CR 10% Liquid 1 (SPAdes) | ecosystem: Environmental > Aquatic > Marine > Coastal > Sediment | place: Cabo Rojo, Puerto... | reverse complement strand
CTCCTCCGCCCCCGCCAGCTCCCGCATCACCGAAGGATCCAGGTTCCCACCACTCAAGACCACCGCCACCCGTCGGTCCCGTCCGTCCACTACCCCGGAGAGGAGGGCTGCCAGCGTGGCCGCCCCGGAATACTCCACCACCAGCTTCCGACGATTGAGGAGAAGAGAGGCCGCCTGGCGGATGGCCTCGTCCTCCACGACGATGACGTCGTCCAGGTATCGCCGGGCGTGGAGGAAAGTGAGATCCCCCGTCCGGACCGGTGCCAGACCGTCGGCGATGGTATCGATGGTCTTCAGGGTCACCGGCTCCTGGGCGTCCAGGGCCGCCCGCATGGACGCCCCCCCCCGGGGCTCCACCCCCACCACCACCACCTGGGGAAGGAGGGCCTTCAGGGCCGCCGCCGTCCCGGAAGCCAGCCCTCCGCCCCCGATGGGCACCAGGGCCAGCTCCACCTCGGGCCAGTCCTGGGCGATTTCCAGGCCCACCGTCCCCTGGCCGGCGATGATGGCCGGGTCGTCGAAGGGCGGGACCATGGCCAACCCCTCCTCCCGGGCGATGGCCTCGGCCCGGGTCTTCCTCTCCAGGGACGTGGTGCCCTCGAAGAACACCTGGGCTCCCAACCGCTTCGCGCCGGTCACCTTCACCTTCGGGGCCGTGGTGGGCATCACCACCACCGCTCGCACCCCTTTGAGACCGGCGGCCAGGGCCACGGCCTGGGCGTGGTTTCCCGAGGAGTAGGTGATGATGCCCCGGGCCAGGTCCTCCTCCGGCAACCGGGAGACGAAGTTGAAGGCACCCCGGATCTTGAAAGAGCCGGCCCGCTGGAGGCATTCGCACTTGAGGCGGACCTCCCCTCCCACCTCTTCCGACAGCTCCGGAAAGGGCAGGAGAGGCGTCCGTACCGCCACTCCCTCCACCCTGCGGGCCGCGTCCTCGATATCCTCCAGATCCACCAGGGTCGATTTCCTCTTGGCAAAAGGACGCACTCAGTCCTCCACCTTGTCGTCTTCGGGTTCCAGGGTCTTCTCCATCCTCTCCGCAGCCACCGCCTCTTCCGTCACGTCCTCCACACCCTCCCCTTCCACCGGCTCCTCCGCCACCCCTTCCTCCTCCTCTCCGTTCTCCACCACCACCCGGGCCACGTCCACCACCCGATCCCCCTTGTCCAGATTCACCAGGCGCACCCCCTGGGTAGCTCGACCGATGGCCCGGATCTCCCCCACGGCCTGCCGGTTCACCACCCCCTTCCGGGTGATGATCATGAGCTCGTCCTCGTCAACCACGGACTTCACCGCCACCACCTTACCCGTCCGGGCATTGGGCTTGATGTTGATGACGCCCCGTCCGCCCCGGTGCTGGCGGCGATAGGCCTCCACCAGGGTACGCTTCCCCATACCTCCCTCCGTCACCACCATGAGGGTGGCGTCGGACCGAGCCAGGACCACCATGCCCACCACCCGATCCCCCGAACCCAGCTTGATCCCCCGAACCCCGAAGGCCGCCCGGCCCATGGCCCGGACATCGGACTCGTGGAAGCGTATGGCCATGCCCCGGCGGGTCCCCAGGATCACCTCGTCGTCACCGCCCGTGACCTTCACGTCGATGAGCTCGTCCCCCTCCCGGATGTTGATGGCGTTCAGGCCTACGGTCCGGATGTTCCCATAGGCGGAGAGGGTGGACTTCTTGACCATGCCCTGGCGAGTGGCAAAGAGGAGGTATCGGTCCTCGGTGAACTCCCGCACCGGCACCACGGCGGCGATCTCGTCCCCGGGCTCCATCTTCACCAGGTTCACGATGGGCTTGCCCCGGGACTGACGGCCTCCAACGGGCAGCTCCCAAACCTTGATCCAGTAGCATTTCCCGGCCCGGGTGAAGATCATGATGGTATCGTGGGTGGAGGCCACGAAGAGGTGTTCCACCCAGTCTTCCTCCTTCGTACCCATGCCCTGGAGACCGCGACCGCCCCTTTTCTGGGATCGGTACGTCCCGATCTCGATCCGCTTTACGTATCCCTGGTGGGACATGGTGATGACCATGTCCTCCTCGGCGATGAGATCCTCATCGCTGAGGATGGTCCCTCCGGAGAGAACCTCCGTCTTCCGGTCGTCACCGTACTTTTCGGCCACCTCCTCCAGCTCCTGGATGATGATCTCCATGCGCCGGTCCCGGCTGGCCAGGATCTCCTCCAGATCCTCGATGGTGGCCCGGACCTCCTTCAACTCCTGCTCCAGCTTCTCCATCTCCAGTCCGGTGAGACGGGCCAGACGCATGTTCAGAATGGCTTCCGCCTGCTTCTCCGAGAGCTCGAAGGCGCTCTGGAGACGGATGGAGGCCGTCTCCGTGTCCTCCGAGGCCCGGATGATCTTGATGACCTCGTCGATGTTGTCGACGGCCACCTTCAGGCCTTCCAGGATGTGCTCCCGGTCCCGGGCCTTCCGGAGCTCGAACTCGCTCCGCCGGACCACCACGGTGTGGCGGTGATCGATGAAGTGCAGGAGGAGCCCCCGGAGCCCCATGACCTTCGGCACCCCATTCACCAGAGCCAGCAGGATGGAGCCGAAGGTGGTCTGCATCTGGGTGTGCTTGTAGAGGCGGTTCAGGACCACCCGGGGGATGGCGTCCCGTTTGAGCTCGATGACGACACGCAAGCCCTCACGGTCCGACTCGTCCCGGAGGTCCCGGATGTCCTGGAGCTTCTTGTCCCGGACCAGTTGGGCGATCTGCTCCACCAGGCGGGCCTTGTTCACCATGAAGGGGATCTCCGTCACCACGATCCGCTCCCCTCCCCCCTCCAATTCCTCCACCTCCGTACGGGCCCGGACCACCAGCCGCCCCCGACCGGTTCGGTAGGCCTCCCGGATCCCCTCGTCGCCGCAGATCAGGCCTCCGGTGGGGAAATCCGGCCCCCGGATCAGACCCAGGAGCTCTTCCTCTTCCAGTCCCGGATCCCGGATCAGGGCCACGGTGGCCGCCACCACCTCCCGGAGGTTGTGGGGCGGGATGTTCGTGGCCATGCCCACGGCGATGCCGGAGCTCCCGTTCACCAGCAGGTTCGGGATCTTGGACGGGAGGACCGTGGGCTCGTCGATTCGCCCGTCGAAGTTGGGGCTGAAATCGACGGTTTCCTTGTCGATGTCCTCCAGCAGTTCCATGGCCAGGGGCTGGAGGCGACACTCGGTGTAGCGGTAGGCCGCCGCCGAATCGCCGTCCACCGATCCGAAGTTCCCCTGACCGTCCACCAGGGGGTAGCGGAGGGAGAAGTCCTGGACCATGCGAACCAGGGAGTCGTAGACGGCCATGTCGCCGTGGGGGTGGAACTTCCCCAGGACCTCTCCCACCACGGTGGCGCTCTTCTTGTACCCCCGACCCGGAGACAGGCCCAGCTCCCGCATGGCGTAGAGGATCCGGCGATGGACGGGTTTCAGCCCGTCTCGGACGTCCGGGAGGGCCCGCTGGACGATGACGCTCATGGAGTAGTCGATGAACGACTCTCGCATCTCGTCTTCCAGAAGCCGGGTCAGGACCTTCTCTCCGGCCTCGTTTTCGGGAAGATCCACACTTCCACCGTTTTCCGAGTTGTTCATTTGAAGCTCAGTTCAGGGCTCGTCGACGGGGACCGAGACCACACCATTCAGCACTCGCGTCACCCGGTCACCGAGGGCCTGGATTCGACCACGAAAGGAGGGGCGCCGGCAAGGGCGAGAGGAGTTCGAAGCTCACGCAGCCTGTCTCCGGACAGGTCCGGGTCTCGACCCCGGAAAGCCGAGGTGCACGATCGCCGTGAAGTTGTTGAAAAATAACGGGAAACGGCGGTTTTCGGCAAGCGGTGGAGCGGGCCTACGCCACGGCGACGAAATCTTCCAGATCCACCCGTCCCTGGGCCCGGAGGGCCCCCCGGATCTCCTCTCTCGCCCCGGGTTGAGCCACCGCCGCCACCGAGAACCCCCCGGGGTACTCCTTGGCCCCATCCGGGGGGATCACCGGTACCCCGTGGATCTCCTGGCCCACTCTCCGGGGGTGCAGGTCCACGTAGGCCAGGAGGGTCCCCCCCTGTCCAACCAGCTCCCGGCCGAAGGCTTTCCCCACGGGGCCTGCCCCCCATACCACCACACCCCGGCGGTCCCGGAGATGGGTCCGGAGGAGCGCGTGCACCTTGCACCGGAGGAAGCTCTCCCTGGAGTACGCAGGATGGGTCCTGGAGAGTCGTTCCCTTCCCTCCCGCCAGCGCAGGAGGACTTCCGGGACCTTCCCGAAGCGCCCGCCCAGCTCCCAGAGACGGAGAATCAGGTCGTAGTCCTCCGGCCAGCCCCGTTCCCGGTACCCGCCCACCAGCTCCAGGGGATCGGCTTTCAGGAGGAGGGTGGGGTGGGGCAGAGGACACTCCACGAAGAGATCCTTCTCCATGGCCTCGTGGCTGACCAGACGGTTGATCCACGCCTCGTACCGGCGGGCCCCCTGCCGTACGGCCTTCCGGGGGAAGTAGGCCACCCGGCTGCCCACGGCCACGAGTCGGTCATCGGAAGCCATGAAATCCACTTGCCGGGCCAGTCGCTCGGGAAAGGCCAGGTCGTCGGCATCCATCCGGGCCAGGAAGCGCCCCCGGGCCCGGGCCCGGGCGGTCTCCAGGGCCTGGACAATACCCCTGGGCTCCTGCGTGAGAACCCGGAGGCGGCCGTCCTCCCTGGCCCGGGCCCGGAGGATCTCCGGGCTGGCGTCTTCAGAGCCGTCGTCCACGGCCAGGATCTCGAAGTCCCGGAAGGTTTGGCCGGCCAGGGAATCCAGAGCCTCCCGAAGCCAGGGAGCGCCGTTTCTCACCGGGAGGAGGACGGAAACCAGGGGCGATCCGGACACGATGGAATCACGCTCCGGAGTCCGGAGGGTCCGTGGCCCGGGATCCGTCTCGCCGTCCATCCCCCTTCCGGGTCTGGAGGAGGGGGGTCAGGAACGCCCCGGTGAAGCTCTCGGGCACATGGGCCAGATCCTCCGGGCGTCCCATCCCCACGACCTCGCCTCCCCGGGCCCCGGCGCCCGGTCCCAGGTCCACCACCCAGTCCGCCGTCTTCACCAGCTCCAGGTTGTGCTCGATGACCACCACGGAATGCCCCGCGTCCAGGAGCCGATTCAGCACGCCCAGGAGCTTCCTGATGTCGTCGCCGGACAGCCCCGTGGTGGGCTCGTCCAGGATGTAGAGCTTCCGTCCCTTCTTCCCGGCCCCCCCGGCCAGCTCCCGGGCGATCTTCAGGCGCTGGGCCTCCCCTCCGGAGAGGGTCGGGGCGGGCTGACCCAGACGAAGGTAGCCCAGGCCCACCTGCTGGAGGTGCCAGAGGATCTGCCCAAGCTTGTCCTCCTTGATGAAGAAGCGGATGGCCTCGTCCACGGTGAGCTCCAGGACCTGGGCGATGTTCAGCCCTTTCACCGTCACGTCCAGGAGCTCGGGCTTGTAGCGGGTGCCGCCGCACACCTGGCAGGGCACGAAGACATCGGCCATGAAGATCATCTCCACCTCCACTCGCCCCGCACCCTTGCACTCCTCGCAGCGCCCTCCCTTCACATTGAAGGAGAAGGAGCCGGGGCTGTATCCCCGTTGTCTGGCCAGGGGCTGGGACGCGTAGATGCGCCGGACCTCGTCCCAGGCCTTGATGTAGGTGACGGGGTTGGAGCGGGGGGTTCGCCCGATGGGAGATTGGTCCACCAGGACCACGTCGTCCAGCAGGCCGCTTCCCTCCAGAGACCGGTACTCCCCCACCATCTCCCCCAGGTGCTCCTTGGCGGAAGTCTCCCCGGCCCGGAGCTCCCGCTCCAGGGCCCGGAAGAGAATGTCGTGGACCAGGGTGGACTTCCCGGAGCCGCTCACACCCGTCACCACCGTCAGGGCCCCCAGGGGAATCTCCACGTCCACGTCCTTCAGGTTGTGGAGACGGGCTCCCCGAAGACCCAGGCGACGCCCGTCCACCCGCCGGCGCTTCCGGGGCACGGGGATCTCCGTCTTGCCGGACAGGTACCGTCCCGTGGCCGTCTCCGAGGCCTCGAGCTCCTCCGGGGTGCCCTGGAACACCACCTTCCCCCCCCGCTCCCCGGAGGCCGGTCCCAGCTCCACCACGTGGTCCGCCTCCCCGATGGCCATGGGGTCGTGCTCCACCACCACCACCGTGTTCCCGGCCTCCCGGAGACGGGCCAGAAGCTCCAGCAGGGCCCGGGTGTCCCGGGGGTGCAGACCGATGGTGGGCTCATCCAGGACGTACAGGGCATCCACCAGCTTGGACCCCAGGGAGTTCGCCAGGTTGATCCGCTGGGCCTCCCCCCCGGATAGGGTGCGGGTCTGGCGATCCAGGGTCAGGTACCCCAACCCCACTTCCACCAGGAAAGCCAGGCGGGAGCGGAGCTCCCGGAGAATGGTCTCGGCCACCTGGGCCTCCATTCCGGAAAGCTCCAGCTCCTCCACCCACTCCCGGAGCCTCTCCAGGGGATGGGAGGCCACGGTGGCGATGTCCTCCCCGGCCACCCGGACCTGGAGGGCTTCTTTCCGGATCCGGGCTCCGCCGCAGGCCCGGCACGTCACCGGGCTCTGATACTGGCGCAGGAAGACCCGGATGTAGCGCTTGTAGCGTTTCCGTTCCCGGGACTTCAGAAAGGGAATGACCCCCTGAAAGCCCTCTCCCCCGTGCAGGACCGTCCCTCGGAAGTCCTCGGGGAGATCCTCCCAGGGCGAGAAGACCGACAGGCCCTGGTCCATGGCATAGGCCCTGAGGCGATCCTGCTCCTTGAAGTAGCGGGGCTTCGTCCAGGGGTCCACGGCCCCCTCCTGGATGGAGCGGCGGGGGTTGGGGACGATGAGGTCCAGATCGTACTCCAGGGTGGCGCCGAAGCCGGTACAGACCGGACACGTGCCGTAGGGATTGTTGAAGGAGAACAGCTGGGGGGTGGGCTCCGGGAACTCCAGCTCCGGGTGCCTGGGGCACCGAAAGTGCTCGGTGAACTCCAGACGCTCCTCATGGTCCGCCAGGACCACCACCGCCTCCCCCTCGCCCTCGGCGAAGGCGGTTCCCAGGGAATCGGCCAGGCGGTCCCGAACGTCTCCGGACACCTTGAGACGATCCACCACCACCAGGAGATCCCGGGCATGGGTGAGGTCCGTTTCGGCCGTCTCCGAAGACTCGGCCTCACTCCCTCCTACGTCCATCATGGAGCCATCCACCAGGAGGCGGAGGAATCCCATGGCCCGGAGATTCTCCACCACCAGGGCGTGACTCACCCGCTCACTGAGCTTCAAGGGAAAGCACACCAGGATCCGGGCGCCCGCTGGCAGCTCCAGCACCCGGTCCGTAGCCCCCGACACCGTGTCCGGCCGGATCTCCCTGCCGCACTCCGGGCAGACGGTCCGACCCACCCGGGCCCAGAGGAGCCTCAGGTAGTCATGAACCTCCGTAGCCGTGCCCACGGTGGAGCGACTGGACTTCGTAGGGTTCTTCTGCTCGATGGCCACGGCCGGGGCGATGCCGTCGATCCGGTCCACCCGGGGCTTCTCCATCCGGTCCAGGAACTGCTTGGCGTAGGTGGACAGGGACTCCACGTACCGCCGCTGCCCCTCGGCGAAGAGGGTGTCCAGGGCCAGAGAGGACTTCCCGGAGCCGGAGGGACCCGTGATAACGGTGAGGGATCGCCGGGGCAGGTCCAGGTCCAGGTTCTTGAGGTTGTGCTGCCGGGCGCCCCGGATGCGAATCCACTGGTCCATCCCACGATGATAGCTGAGGAGGGAAGAAGGGGACAGCCGGAAGTCAGGTTGACCCCGCCGGGTCCTTTATCTAGCTTCCGGCCATGCAGATTTCGCCTTCGGTCTGGCACGGTCATCATCACCATCACCCGGCCCCTGCGGGTCGAGTGGCGGAGAGAGCCTGCGCCTGACCGGAGTTCGACGCAGATCCAATCCCCACCGTGACCCGCGCTTTCTCGGGTCGCGGTTTTTTCGTTTCGGCGGGCCGGGGAGGAGCCCCCGACCATGGAGACGAGCCGGTGTTACGTGTAGCCTTGCCGAACAAGGGACGCCTGGCCGAACAGTCCCTGGTTCTCTTCGAGAAGGCCGGCCTCAAGGCCGAGTCCCGGGTGGACCGGGCCCTGGTGGCCAATCTGGGCGCGGAGTTCCAGGCCATCTTCGTCCGTGCCCAGGACATCCCCGAGTTCGTGGCCGACGGTGCAGCGGAGCTCGGGGTCACCGGGGCCGACCTGGTAGCGGAATCCGGCCAGGAGGTCAAGGAGCTCTTGGACCTGGAGTTCGGACGCTGTCGACTGGCCGTGGCCGTCCGGGACGACAGCCCCGTCCGGGCTCCGGAGGAGCTGGATCTCCACACCCGGGTAGCCACCTCCTTTCCCCGGGTCACCGCGGAGTACTTCCAGGCCCTGGGCACCCGGGTGAAGGTGGCCGCCGTGAGCGGTGCGGCGGAGATCGCTCCCCACCTGGGCGTGGCGGACGTCATCGTGGACCTGGTGTCCACGGGCTCCACGCTTCGGGTGAACGGGCTCCGGGAGATCGGGACCATCCTCCACAGCACGGCCCGCCTGGTGGGCAATCCGGCAGCCGTGGAGGCGGACCCCTCGGCAAGCAGGATCAGCGAGCTGGTGGTGGCCCTGGAATCGGTCTTGAGGGCCAAGGCGAAACGCTACCTCATGGCCAATGTGCCCCGAGAGAAGCTCCCGGAGGTGAAGGCCGTCCTGCCGGGCCTCTCGGGACCCACCATCGTGGAGATCCAGAACGGGAACGGCTGGGTGGCGGCCCACGCCGTGGTGGACGCCGACAAGATCTACCACACCATTACGGACCTGAAAGCCCTGGGGGCGGAAGGGATCCTGGTGACCCCCATCGAACGACTCATGCCCTGAGGGGCGGAGGCCACGGCCATGGACATCGCCATACGTAGAGCCCTGGACGCCTTGAGTCCCCGGGAGCGCGGCCTCCTCCTGGACCGGCGCCCCTCCCACGAGCCCGAGCTTCGGGAGAAGGTGCGGGAGATCATGGAGGAGGTCAGGGTCCAGGGAGATCCACCCCTCTTCCGCATGGCCCGGGACCTCGACGGGGTGGAGCTCCAGGAGCTGGAGGTCCCCCGGTCTCGTTGGGATGAAGCCCTGGCCGGCCTGGAGCCGGAGCTTCGGGGAAGCCTGGAGGAGGCGGCGAAAAACATCGAGACCTTCCACCGGGCTCAGCTTCCCGCAGACATGGAAGTGGAAGTCCGACCAGGAGTTACGCTAGGTCGCCGAGCCACCCCCCTCCCCAGGGTGGGAGTCTACGCTCCCGGGGGGCGGGCCGCCTACCCAAGCAGCGTCCTCATGGGGGTGGTCCCAGCCCGGACCGCCGGGGTGGAGGAGGTGGTGGTGTGCTCACCCCCGGGCCCCGGTGGCATGCCCCCGGCCGAGGTCATGGCCGCCTGCGCCCTGGGGGGAGCCAGTCGCCTCTTTGCTCTGGGGGGCGCCGGGGCCGTGGCCGCCCTGGCTTTCGGTACCGACTCCGTCCCCCGGGTCGAGGCCATCGTGGGACCCGGGAATCGCTGGGTGACGGAGGCGAAGCGGCAGGTTGCCGGCGATCTCCTCATCGATTCTCCAGCCGGCCCCTCGGAAGTCCTGGTGGTAGCCGACGAGTCGGCGGACCCCCGGCTCTGCGCCCTGGAGCTCGTCTGCCAGGCCGAGCACGACCCGGACGCCGCCGTGGCCCTGGTCACCGCCTCCGCCTCCCTCCTCCAGGCCGTAGAGGATGCCTTGGCCCGGGAGGTTGCCCGGGCTCCTCGCCGGGAGATCGTGGAGGAAGCCCTGGCTTCCCGGGGAGGTCTTCTGCTGGCCGGGAGCCACGCCCAGGCCCTGGCCTTCGCCAGGGAGTATGCCGCCGAGCACCTGGCTCTGTTCACCGTTCAGCCTGAAGCCGACCTGGAAGCCGTTCCCACCGCCGGGACCGTGTTCCTGGGCCAGGCGGCGGCGGTGGCCTTCGGAGACTACATCACCGGAGCCAACCACGTCCTTCCCACCGGGGGCCTGGCTCGCTCCTTTTCCAGTCTCTCGACCCTCCACTTTCTGAGAATGTACACCTGGCAACGCATCGAACCCGGAGCGGCGGCGGCCATGGCCCCGGCGGTGGAGCGGATGGCGGAAGCCGAGGGCCTTCCAGGCCATGCCGAGGCCGCTCGAGCCAGGAGGAGGAGCCAGGGATGAGCCGCTTTCCCAGGAAGGACTACCGCCCCCTCAGCCCCTATGACCCGGGGCGTCGGCCCGTGGCCATGGACCTGAGCGACAACACGAACCTCTGGGGCGTCCACCCCGCTGCCCTGGAGGTGGTCCGACAAGCCCCACCGGAGGCCCTGGCCCGCTATCCCTCGGTCTACGGCCGGGACCTCAAGGCGGCTGTGGCCCGGAAGTACGACCTCCCGGTGGAATGCGTCGCCACCGGCGCCGGCTCCGACGACCTCCTGGACTCGGTGTTCCGGGCGGCGGCCCTGCCTCCGGGGCGGATGAGCTACCCCGCCCCCTCCTTTTCCATGGTGGAGGTCTTCGGGCGGATGAACGGAATGGAGGTCCGGGCCGTGCCCTGGGAGGAGGCGGAGGGTCGGTGCTCCTCCCTGCTGGACTCGGATCCGGACCTGGTCTACCTCTGCCGGCCCAACAACCCCACGGGCCAGTCCATGACCTGGGAATGGGTCCTGGACCTCCTGGCCCGGGGGGGAGACTCGGGCCCCATTCTGGTGGTGGACGAGGCCTACGTGGACTTCGGAGAAGAGAGCTTCATCCGGGAGGCCGTGTGCACCACCCGCCTCCTGGTCCTCAGGACCCTCTCCAAGCTCTACGGGCTGGCGGGGCTCCGGGTGGGATTCGCCGTGGGCCCCGGGGACGTGGTGGCCGAGCTGGAGAAGTCCCGGGGACCCTACAAGGTGGGCCAGGTGGCGGAACGAGCCGCCTTGGCCGCCCTGGACGATCCTTCCGGGTGGGTGGACGCGGTGGTGGAGAGGACGGTGGAGAACCGGGCCCGGCTTGCGGAGGAGCTCCGAGCCCGGGGCCTCCCACCCCTACCCTCCCAGGCGAACTTCCTCCTGGTGCCCGTGGCTCCCGCCGGAGCCGTCCAGGTGAACGAGGCGTTGCGGGAGGGTGGTGTGGCCACCCGTCCCTTCCCGGACCTTCCCGGGATCGGCGACGCCCTGCGGATCACCATCGGCCCCTGGGAGATGATGGAGAGCTTCCTGGAGTCCCTGGATCGCCTCCTGGTGCCTGGAGCTGGGGGAAGGGAGGCGGAATGACCACGGCCCTCTTCGACTACGGTGCCGGCAACCTCCATTCCCTGAAGAAGGCCCTGGAGGCCGGAGGCGCCTCCGTCACCGTGACCCGGGACTGGGACGAGGCCCTGGCCGCCCGGGCCCTGGTCCTGCCCGGGGTGGGGTCCTTCGGGGCCGCCGTCCGGTCCCTGGGAGAGGAACGAGCCCGGGTGAGGGAAGCCCTGGAGGCGGGACTTCCCTGCCTGGGGATCTGCCTGGGCATGCAGCTCTTCTTCAACCGGTCGGAAGAGGGGGAGGGA
>Ga0207797_1002968_pt1 | contig 11544 bp, 13 predicted proteins | sample PRCRCaboRojoPR_6_FD_187275 | JGI IMG/M metagenome (GOLD analysis project Ga0207797, IMG submission 187275) | Marine sediment microbial community from Cabo Rojo, Puerto Rico - PR CR 10% Liquid 1 (SPAdes) | ecosystem: Environmental > Aquatic > Marine > Coastal > Sediment | place: Cabo Rojo, Puerto... | reverse complement strand
CGGCGCTTCTGGGGGCTGAGGCCACCCATGTCGTCGGGTTCCTCGAGGAACCTGGGCGGGGAGGTCTTCCCGAGCAGGACCGCGTTCTCGTCGACCCGGGTCTCCGGGTTGACGAGGCCGTCCTCGTCGAGGTGGGTGTAGGCCTCCTCGCCGCGGGCCCCGCGGACCTCGTCGTCGGGGATCTCGAAGTGGTCCTCCTGGCCGCCGGGGTACCGGCGCTCCTCGCCCTCGTAGGTCCGGAAGAAGTGGGAGCGGGCGAGTGCGCGCTCGACGGAACCCTTGTTCATGACGAGGGCGTCCTCGATGTTGAAGCCCTCGTAGCTCATGACGGCGACGACGAAGTTCTGGGCGGCCGGGCGGTCGTCGTAGCCGATCTGTTCGGTCGTCTGGGTCTTCACCAGCGAGAGCTGGGGGTAGTGGAGGAGGTGCTGGCGGGTGTCCGGCCGGATCCGGTAGTTCGCCGCCGGCAGGCCCAGGGACTGCTTGATCATCCCCGAGCCCATGGTGATGCGGGGGCTGGCGTTGTGCTCGGGGTAGGGGATCATGCCCGCGCCGATGCCGAAGATGAGCTGGGGGTCGATCTCCAGGTGGGTGTGCTTCTCGGTCAGTTCCTCGGGGTCGACGGCGACGTAGATGTCGCCCTCCTCCTCGGCGTCGATGAACTCGACGTGGCCGCGCTCGACGAGGTCCTGGAAGGCGAGGTCGCCCTCCTTGACGGCTTCTACCTCCTCGTCGGACACGAGCGGCTCGCCGTCCTCGACGACGAGCAGCGGGCGGCGGGCCCGGCCGGCGTCGGCGTTGACGATGACCTCGTCGGTCCGGTCGTTGATCGAGACGTTGACCATCTCGCTGACCTCGCCGCGGCGGCGGGCCTGTCGGATCTGATCTGCGAGCTGTGCGGGGTTGGGGTGCGTGCCAACCAGGCTCCCGTTGACGTAGACTTTGGCTTCTCGTCCCTGACTCATGGTTAGTCGTCCGCTGGCTGCTGCTCTACGCTCTCGATGCCGGGAATGCCCTCGACACCCATCGCGGCGAGTTCCTGTTTGAGGCGCTGTTCGTCCTCGACGTTCTGTGAGAGTTCCATCGCCTGGGCGAAGTTCTTCACCAGGCCACAGTTCGGTCCCTCCGGGGTCTCCGAGGGACAGATCCGCCCCCACTGGGTCGCGTGGAGGTCCCTGGCCTCGAAGTGGGGCTGGCTGCGCGAGAGTGGCGAGCGCAGCCGGCGGAGGTGGGAGAGGACCCCCATGTAGTCCGTGCGGTCGACGAGCTGGCTCACGCCGGAGCGACCCCCGACCCAGTTCCCAGTCGCGATCGGGTGCTCCAGTCGTTCGGTGAGAACGTCGGAGCGGACCACTGTCGAGACGGAGAGTTGCCGGTTCCGCATGTTCGCCCGCTCGAGCTGGTACTTCACGTCGCGTGCCAGCTTGTTGAGGGCGGTCCGGAAGAGGTCCTTCATCAGGTCGCCGGAGACCTTGAGGCGCTTGTTGGCGTAGTGGTCCTTGTCGTCGGCGTCGCGCCGGCCCAGCGCGAGTTCGAAGCAGGCCTCGGCCATCCGGCAGAGGTAGTAGGCCTTGTTGATCCGGACGTCCTCCTCGTCGACGCCCTCCTCGTGGAGGTGCGGGAGGAGGTAGCGGTCGATGACGTAGTTGGCCCGCTTGAGCTGGTAGTTCTTGCCCTGGCCGGAGGCGACGCGCTTCCCGAGGGCCTCGATGGCGCCCTCGGTGGTCTGGACCTCGGCGGCCTCCAGGTTCTCGAGCATGAACTTCACGATCTCGGGGTCGTCGGAGACGCGGTGGACGATCTCCTCGTCGGACTCCAGGCCCAGCGCCCGGACGAGCGTCGTGAAGTCGATCGAGCCCGAGACCGAGGGGAAGGAGACCTCGAGCAGGCCGTCACGGGTCCGCTCGACGAGCACCAGGGCCCGGTAGCCCCGGCGCTGGCTGAAGGTCTTGGCCACCTCGATGGTGTCGCCGTACTTGGTGTCGGTCTCGGCGAGGATCTTGTTCGGCGCGAGGTCCTCGCTGGTCATCAGGACCCGCTCGGACCCGTTGACGATGAAGTAGCCGCCGGGGTCGGCGGGGTCCTCGCCGATGTCGATGAGTTCGTCGCGGGAGAAGCCCGCGATGTTGCACTTCTCGGAGCCGACCATGACGGGCATCCGCCCGATCTTGGTCTCGGTCTGGTCGACCACCCGTTCTTCCTCCTCGAAGCCGCCCTTGATGATGGCCATCTCCATGAACACCGGCGCGGAGTAGGTGATGTTCCGGAGCCGGGCCTCCTGGGGGTAGAGCAGTTCCTCGCTCCCGTCGGCCTCGCGGACGCGGGGGGTCACGACCCGGACGTCCCCGAGTTCGACGTAGACGGGCTCCTGGCCCTCCTTGTCGCCGATGTCGGTGTCGATGGTCTCCTTCTCGTCGACGACCTCCTGCATGCCCCGCGTGAGGAAGGCGTTGAACGAGCGGAAGTGGTGTTCGGCGAGCCGTTCTCTGGAGAAGTACTGGCGCGAGATCTCGCGTCGGTCGTCCATCTCCATCATGTCCGATTCACCACCACGAGTTCGGGTCGGCCTGTCATTCTACCACCAGCCGGTAGGTCACGGCCCGGTCCGTGGTCCGGGAGTCCCGGACGATCCGGACGACGTCGCCCACCTCGGCGTCGTCGGGCAGTGCCTTGTCGGTTCGTTTGATCTTCGGGAGATCCGTTCGGTCGATGTTGTACTCCTCGAGTACGTCCTCGAGTTCCTCGCTGTCGAGAACGCTGTGGTCTGGCACGAGTTCGTGTTGGCTTACGTCTACCATGGATGAGGCTTGACCGCTGGAGAAGCCTGGTCGAGATACTACAGCTTCGTATAAACGCGACCCCCTTAACCCTTACCAAGTCCGACGGCTATCGCTACCGAACCCTCGACCGCCGGGGAGCGGTCGCGGGGGGCTGCCAGGAGAGGGGCGAGGTATGCCGCCTCGTGGCACGGGCTTCGGCTGGCGTTGGCATATATCTTGCGTGGGTGATTTTGGAAAGCCTTATGCCCGGCAGTTGGAAACGTGAGAGTGCGAGCCCGGGTGGTGTAGTGGCCCATCATACGACCCTGTCACGGTCGTGACGCGGGTTCAAATCCCGCCTCGGGCGTCTTCTCTCGCCGCTCACCGAGTGAGGAGCGCCAGCGACGAACGAGCGTGACGGCGAGGAAGCAACCTCAACGCGGGATTTGAGCCCTGGAAGTCGCAGCCCGGAACGGCCGAGCGAAGCGAGGCCGCACGCCCGGACCGTCTTCCTCTGGTTCAAATCCCGCCTCGGGCATCCCCTCACCGGACCCCCCCCCGGCTTTCGGCATATCGGCCCCACCACCCATTCGTTTATCGAGGATCACGCCGTGACCCAGACGTGCATGTCGGACGTCGCCGAGACAGTCGCGGGCACCGCCCTGGACCCAGACGAGGTCGTCACCGTCGCCGAACTCAACGCCGACGTGGCAGCAACAATCGACGACCGCGTCGACCTGCACGAGTACGTCGTCGGCGACGTCTCCGACCGCAGCGAGGCCAGCGGCAACCTCCACTTCGACCTGGTCGACGACGACGCCGCGATCCACTGCGTGTTGATGGGGTACAACCGGGGCGCCGTCGCGACCGAGCCCGACGAGGAGATGCAGGTGGCCCTCAGCGGCAGCCTCACCTACTACGAACAACAGGGCTCCTGCACGATCTTCGTCGACGAGGTGGTCGCGATCGGCGACAGCCGGTACGGCGAGATCTACGCGGCGAACCGGCGGGCCCTGGCCGAGGACGGCCTCCTGACCGAGGAGCGAAAGCAGCCACTGCCCGACCTGCCGCGGACCGTGGGCCTCGTCACCTCCCGGGACAGCGACGCCAGGCGGGACGCCGTCAGGGCGATCCACGACCGCCACCCGCGGGTGGACGTCGAACTCGCCCACACGCCCGTCCAGGGGAAGGAGGCCCTGACCGGGCTCCTGGGCGCGATCACGACGCTCGACGAGGACGCCGGCGTCGACGTGATCGTCGTCACCCGCGGCGGCGGCGCGGACAGGACCCTCCGGGTCTTCGACGAGCGCCCACTCTGCCGGGTCATCGCCAACACCGAGACCCCGGTCGTGGTCGGCGTCGGCCACGACGACGACCGCACCCTCGCCGAGGAAGTCGCGGACGAGCGGGTCATGACGCCGACCGACGTCGGCGTCGTCGTGCCGGAGCGCGAGGCCCTCGCAGAGCAGGCCTCTGACCTGTCGACCCGGCTCGACCGGGCCTACGGGCGGGCCATCACGACGGGGCTTGCGGGGCTGGAGTCGACCCTGACCGGAGCATACGAGTCGCTGGTCGATGACTCGGTCACGACGCTCCAGCAGGACCTCGAACGGGCGAGTTCGACGACCATGGTGGCCCGGGTGCGGTCCCTCGACGCCGCGTTGACCCACGCCAGCGAGCGGGTCCGGGTCGCCCGGGTGCGGGGCCTCGAGCGGGAGCTCGACCACGCGCGGGAGCGACGGATCGAACGCCGCCTGACGGCACTCGACGACAGGCTCGAAGCAGCCTATCGGACCTGCGAGCGGGAGCGAACCCACGAGGCCGACCTCGAGGACGCGGTCGCGGACGCGACCGACGCGGCGCGGGCGGACCTCGAGGCCGAACTCGCGGCGACGCGACGGCGCTACCGCGCGATCGTCGCTGGCCTGGTTGCACTCCTCCTCGGCTCGCTCGTCGTCATCGCCCTCCTGGCGCTCTCGTAAGGAGACGACTCTACTCATGACACAGAACTCGATCGGCGACACGGTGGAACGGCTCGAGACGATCATCGAGACCCTCGACACGGGCGAGGTGTCCCTCGAACGGGCTCAGGAACTCCACGAGGAGGGCCAGGCCCTGCTCGAGGACCTCGAGGAGATGCTCGACGTGGGCGAGGGGTCCGTCAACGAGCGGTCGTGACGCGGGGTCGGTCGAGTGTCCTGAACGCCGGCGCTACGGGGTGAATCGGGCCTCCAGATGCGACGATGACGTCGCCGAACGCCGCCTACGCTGCGAATCCCGAGACCGCCACGAACACGGAGAACACCGCGAACACGGAGAACACGGAAAACACCGCGAACACGGAAAATACCGCGAACACGGAAAACATCGCGAGCGCCGCGAACGCACGATACGAGCCCCTCAGACCCACTCGCCAGGGAGCTCGTCCTGGTGGTCGACGAGCAGCCTGAGCACCGGTTCGACCTCGTGGAACCGTGGGCCGCGACGAACCGTCGCCGCCGACCGATCCCAGTCGACGAACCCGGCTTCGGCGAGTGACGGGAGGTGGACGTGGCGGAGGACGGTTCGGGAGTCCCCCCGGTCGGCGGCTGCGGGACCGTCGGCCGAGGGCCGAAGTTCGTGTTCGGAACGCGGGTTCGAGGCCAGGAGCGCGCTCAGAATCTGCCGACGCTGCCTGTGACTAAGCGCGTCGAAGACGTCGTCCAGATTGCGACCAGAGTCGGTTCCCCGTCCGTCGGACGGCGATCGGGAGTCGTCGGTCATTGTCAGGTTAGCCTGGTTCGGGAGGCCCTCCCCCTCTCGCTCCCCCACTCGATATCCGACACCGCCGTCGTCCTCCCCCCGGGGGCCGATACACGCTCGGAGGAAAAAAAGATGGGGAAAATCGCAACAATTGAGGTGCGAAATTCCGCAATTATCGGTGCCCAACTGCGGAAACCGCAATTGTGGACCGGTCGTCAGCAATCACCACTATCAGTTACGGTTCACCATCAGTTACGGTTCACCATCAGTTACGGTTCACCATCACTTACTGTTCCGTTCCCTCCTCGCTCTCTCTCTCTCTCTCTCTCTCTCTCGCTCTCCATCGTACTCGAATTCGGCCCATGGCCGGACGTAGTGGTTCGAGATGATCTCGGAGGAGACGATCTCGAAGCCCATCGACGCCAGGTTGTTCGTGATCGAGGTCAGATCCCGCGTGTCGACGGCGACCACTTCGACGTAGATGTTCCGCGTGCTGGTCAACATCTCGCGGACGTCGACGACCCCGTGGGAATCGAGGGCGGCGGCGGCGAGTTCCTCGCGAGTCTCGGCGGGCGCAGAGCAGACGAACAGGACGTGCAACGGATAGTTCGCGAATTCGTAGTTGATCTTCGGGTAGTACCCCTCGATCACCCCGTTCTCCTCCATCTCTTCGATGCGATTCCGGACCGTGCTGGCGGAGACGTCGACCGCCTCCGCGATCTCGGCGATCGTCGTGTTCCGGGCGTCCTCCTGGAGGGCGTACAGGATGCCCCGATCAACCTCGTCGAGTGACACCGATGCCATGGCTCGGGTCACGCCCGCCACCCAAATGAACCTTGTTCGAGTCGCGAACCTTGTTCGAGTCGCCGATTCCGGAACCGGCAGGCAGAATTACGACAGACGTACCGGGCGTGAGATGTATATATCGCAGTGAAATCTGGAGAATTAATAATTCATATCCCGAATGTTGCGAAAACCGCCATCCAACGGAAAGCTTCATGGGGTTTCGACGCTTGTGTTTCCGCCAATGTCATCTCAGGCACCGTCACAACAGGTAGTCACCGCGATTGCTCGAGAGGAGGGCGTACCGACCGAGACGGTCTCGCCCCCGCTGTACGAGGCGATCGATCCCGACGCGCTGAACGCACTCTTCGCACGAGACGACAGAACCAGTTCGAGGCCGATCGAGGTCGGCTTCGAGTACGCCGGATACGACGTCCACGTGATCGGGACCGGAGTAGACAGCGTGGCCGTGAACGTCCACGCCCCTGGCGCAGCTGTCGGGGCCCGGGCGGCCCGGTCGATCCACCCCGAGGACTAGGTCTTCCCGCCTCGACGCAGGTCACCTTCGCTTCTTTCCCCCCCCCTTCCGGTAGCCTGACCCGACGGTGCCGAGAACCTGCGACGTCTGGGCCACTGGTCGGTCTGGTATTCTCGCCCCTGGCCGCCCGAATTCGTTCCGCTTGCCCCCACGGCCTCTCGGATGAGCCTCGAAGTTCGTTTTCGCGTCGATTGCCCCGTACGCCATCGGCCTCCGGCTCCGCCGGCAAGACGGACCCACGGAAGGAGTGTTCCCCGACGGTCCCGTCCGTGTGACAAACAATCAGATCCTACTCGTGACTACGTGGCCAGTAATCGGAGACTGTCCGACAGGAAGGACGATCCTTCCAATCCGCAATTCGGGTGATTCGGAGCCTGCTCCACCAGGGATTAAATATATCACGCTTGTCCCCGAATAGCACGGGCGGGGGAGTGGATCGTGTCGATCCAACAGGAAAAGTCATCTCAGCGGAAGGAGAGGTCTCGCGCGAACGAACTCACCGCCGACGAGGTGTACGACATTTTGAGTAACCAGCGCCGCCGGTTCGTCCTCTACCACCTCGCCGAGGCCGGCGAGACGTCCCTCCGCGACCTCTCGCGCCTGGTCGCCGCGTGGGAGAACGACGTCGACCCGGAGGCCGTCACCTCCGTCCAGCGCAAGCGCGTCTACACGGCGCTCCACCAGACCCACCTGATGCGCCTCGACTCCTACGACGTGATCGAGTACGACCAGTCCCGGGGTACCGTCGCTCCGACCGAGCGACTCGCCGTCTTCGAGCCTTTCCTCGCCGAGGACCGTGCGGACGCCCGGTCCTGGGGGCGCTACTACGCCGGGCTCGGTGCGGGCGCCGGCGTCGTCGCGCTCGCGGCCCTGCTCGACCTCCCGCTCGTCGCGAGCCTCGACGCCGCCCTGGTGGCGCTCGCGCTGGCTGTCGCCGTCCTGGCGATGGCGGTGGCGCAGGTGCAGATCCGGGCCGACCGGTCGGTGCTTGACGATCTGCCCGGCCTGACCCCGGAGTCGCGCCGCCGCGACGAGTAGGCCTCCCAGATCGGCTTCTCTCCGCCCTTTCCCCTCCCCCACTTCACGCTGCGCGTTGCCGTCCTGCTTCTCGCTCACGTCCCTGTTGCTGGGCCCTCGTCAGTCGACCGACTCCGCCGGGCCTGCCTCGGCCGCCATCTCCGTCTCGGGTTCGTCCTGCTTCCTGACCGGCGGCGCGAAGAGGTGGATCAGCACGCCGCCGACGGCGAAGACGCCGCCGAGGGCGGCGACGGCGGCGATGGGCGAGTAGAGGTCCGCGAACATGCCACTGCCCACCCGGAAGGGGACGCCAGCCACGGATCGCACCATCGCGATGGCGGAGATGACCGTCGCCCGGCCGACCGAGGCGATCTGCTCGTTGACGTACCGCCCCGTGATAGGGAAGATGAGGCTGTTCGCTCCCTTCATCACGAAGAACATGGGGAAGACTGCGACGGGGAACAGCACCGGCACGAGGTAGAAGACGGCGATGGTCATCGGGAGGAGGAAGACGGTCTTCCGCACGCCCAGCCAGGCCTCGACGTTGGAGGCGTAGTCGCTGCCGACGGCCCGCACGACCATGAACGAGGCGTAGAAGAACCCGAGCGTGGCGGCCTCGGGGATCCCGTAGGCCGAGAGCACCGGCCCGTAGGACTGCTCGAGGGCGTCGCGGACGACCGGCTGGATGTACATGTCCGCGGTCATCAGCGCGCCAGAGAACAGCGCCATGTAGACCACGAACCAGCGCAACTCGCGGGAGACGATCCGGTCCTTGATGACCGGGAGCGCGTCGAGCATCGCGAGGGCCTCCCCCTCGCCGTCGTGCTCGCGGTCGTCGTCGTAGGCTGCGTTCTTGGGGAGGAACGCGACGATGCCGATGTTGAGCGTGCTGAAGGCCACGGCGGCGTAGAACGGGTAGAACGGGTCCACCACGTACAGCAGGCCGCCGGCGATCATCGTGGCGGCCATCACCACGCCGTTGATGGCACCGGCCCGCCCGCTGATCCGCGTGAACTCGCCCTCGATGTCGTGCTCCTGGAGCGTGTCGTAGAGCCAGGCGCTCCCGCTCCCGGAGACGAAGGTGTGGCCGAACGAGAGCGTCCCGAAGACGAACAGGAACCCCCAGATGTCCGTCGCGAAGAGGTACCCGGCGTTCGAGATGAGGAACAGGACCGCGGCGATCAGGAGGCTGTTCCGCCGGCCGATCCGGTCGCCGATGTACCCCGTCGGAATCTCCCCGCCGACGACGATGAGTGACTGGACGGTGGCGATGATGCCGATGGCGGTGAAGGAGAGCCCGTTGAGCAGGAGGAACAGCGTGTAGATGGGGTACGTGAAGCCTGGACCGCTGGTGGCGCGGTACAGGTAGTACTTCAGGACGGTGCGAGAGGCGTCTACCATGGCGGGAACCGACTGAGCCTTTTCGAGCCCGGTATTTCAAGGCGTCGGGGGTCTGTTGTCGAGTCACACGGCGAAATTTCCCACGACGGAACCGGCCCCTGAACCGGAGCCTGAACCGGAGCCTGAACCGGTCCCTGAACCGGAGCCTGATCCGGTCCCTGAACCGGAGCCTGAACCGGAGCCTGAACCGGTCCCTGAACCGGAGCCTGATCCGGTCCCTGAACCGGCCCCTGAACCCAATCCGGAACCATTCCGATATCCTCCCTCAGCGGTCCCGATCGAACCAGTCCTCGGCGAGCATGGCGTACCGGTAGCTGTCGACGTACTCGCCCTCGTACCAGGTCTCCTTCCGGTAGGTGCCCTCGCGTTCGAACCCCAGTTTCTCGAGAACCCGCTGTGAGGGTTCGTTCGGCTCGATGACCATCGCCCAGACCTTGTTGAGGCGTCGCTCACCGAAGGCGTGGTCGAGGAGGAGCCCGGTGGCCTCGGGGATGTAGCCCTCGCCCTGGTGGTCGGGGGCCGCCCAGTACATCAGCATCCCCGAGCCGTGGGGCTGATTGACCCAGGGCACCGCCACCTCGCCGACGCGCGTGAGGTCGTCCTCGTCGCCGGTCCGCATCGCGTCCTCGGGCCCGGTGCAGACGAGGAAGACCAGGCCGTCGTCGCTGTAGAGGTGTTCCTCGAACATCTCCTCGACCTGCTGGAGGTTGCGGGGGTCGACGTCGGTGAGCGGGCGGCGGACCTCCCGTCGGTTGCGGTGTTCGTGGTAGAAGTCCATGTCCTCCTCCTCCCAGGCGTGGAGGCTGACGTGGTCGCCGCGGAGGAAGGCAGGTCCGGGCATCAGGCTCCCCTCCACTCGTCGGCCAGGAGTCCGTACTGCAGGGTGTCGACGTACTTCCCGCCCTGGAACTGTCGCTCGCGGCTCCGGCCCTCCTGCTCGAACCCGAGGGACTCGAGGAGCCCCCTCGAGGGTTCGTTGGTCGCGAGGCAGTGGGCCTGCACCCTGTTGAGACGGAGTTCGTCGAACCCGTACTCGAGCAGGAGCGAGACGGCCTCGGAACCGTAGCCCTCCCGCTGGTACTCCGGGAGGACCCAGTAGGCGAGTTCGGCGGTGCCGTGGGACTCGTGGACGCGCACGAACATCGTCGCACCGACCGCCTCGCCGTCGACGCAGGCGAGGAGGTGGACCGTCTCGTCGTCGGAGATTTCCTCCTCGAAGCGCTCCTCGAGCGCGTCGCGGTTCTCCGGGGCGTCGATCGCCAGGGGGACTCGCACGTCGGGGTCGCTGTGGGCGCGCGCGAACACGTCGAGGTCCTCCTCTTCGACCGTGTGGAGGTCGACGCGGTCGCCCGCCTGAAAGACGGCGCCAGGCATGCGGTCACTTCCGGAGGCGAGGAGAAAGCCCTTGTGGAGGTCTGTGAACGCGTCCCATTGGGGAGTTGGGGATCGCGTTGGGGCAGCTCGAGCGTTCGAAATGGTGTGACTGTGAGAGGGGCGATTCGAGTTGCAGCGGGCGGCGCCCTCGCCGGCAAGAGACTCGACCGTCGGGAACGACGCGACCGTCGTGGGAACGCTTATTCCCGCCACACCTGAAATGGGGTCGATGACGGACTCCGATGCCCTGCGCGATGCGATTGGAACGTTCGCGACCGGCGTCACCGTCGTGACCTTCCCGAGCGATCCACCACACGGACTCACCGCCAACGCCGTGTCCTCGGTCTCGCTGGACCCGCCGCTGGTCCTGGTCTGCATCGACCACGACACCGAGAGTTACGAGCTCCTCGACTCGGGCGAGGTCGACGAGTACTGCATCAACGTCCTCGCCGCCGACCAGCAACACCTCGGCGAGTACTTCGCCCGGATGACCGAACTCGAGGAGAACCCCTTCGAGGCCGAGGCGACGCGGACGGCAGCGACCGGCGCACCGATCTTCGAGGACGGCCTGGCCTACCTCGACTGCGAGGTCTGGGAGGCGGTGCCGGCCGGGGACCACACCATCTACGTCGGCGAGGTCCAGGACCTGGCCGTGCTCGACGAGGAGGCCGAGGGCCTGACGTTCTTCCGCGGCGAGTGGGGGTCGACGGCCTGAAGGTCTGGTGCTCCACCGCATTTTGCCAGAATGCCCTCGGCCCGGTCTCGAACTGAGACACGACCGCAACCGCAAACGGCCAGAAAGCCCTCGGCCCGCTCGCATGCGTCACGACCGCAGCCGTAACCACCCAGAAAGCCCTCGGCCCGCTCGCGGCCGCTGAGCAGGATATCCTCAGTCGCTACGCTCCTTCGGATAGAGCCTGCGTGGCGGCG
>Ga0207797_1002967_pt1 | contig 11544 bp, 10 predicted proteins | sample PRCRCaboRojoPR_6_FD_187275 | JGI IMG/M metagenome (GOLD analysis project Ga0207797, IMG submission 187275) | Marine sediment microbial community from Cabo Rojo, Puerto Rico - PR CR 10% Liquid 1 (SPAdes) | ecosystem: Environmental > Aquatic > Marine > Coastal > Sediment | place: Cabo Rojo, Puerto... | reverse complement strand
CCCCCGCCGCGACCGGCATTCTGCGGCGGGGTGTAAAACCCCGCCCTACGAAAACCTCCTCGGGACCCGCCGCGGGGCTGGAAACCAACCTTCCGGGTACGGCCGGCGCCCTTCGGCGGGGTGTAAAACCCCGCCCTACAACACCATGGCCCCTCGCCGACTCGAGATCGGGCGCAGGAGGGCCGACCCTCAACGGCTCAACAGCTTACCAGCTCAACAGCTGCTTTTCCCTCAACACCTCAACCCCTGCTCTTCCCTCATCACCTGCTTCTACAGCGCCCCGGCCACGGCCTCGGTGATGTCCATCACCTTGATCTTGCCCCGCTCCTGCTTGGGGATCCGCTTGGCCCCCTTCCGGAGGTTGTCCTTGCAGGCGGCGCAGCCCGACACGATCACCTCGGCGCCCACGGCCAGGGCGTCCCGCACGCGCTCGGCGGCCATCTCGGCGGCCATGTCCGGGTCGTTGGCCTGGAGGCCGCCGCCCGAGCCGCAGCAGCGCGCCTGGAGCCGGTTCCGGGCCATCTCCACGAACTCCACCCCGGGGATCTGCTGGATGATGCTCCGCGGCTCCTCGAAGATCTTGAAGGCCCGGCCCAGGTCGCACGGGTCGTGGTAGGTGACCTTCTTCTTCATCTCACCGCCCAGCGTGAGCTTGCCTTCCTTCAGGAGCTTCTCCAGGTAGTGGACCGAGTGGTAAACCTCCATGCCCAGGTCGCCGATCTCGGGGTAGAGCTTCTTGAAGGTCTTGTAGCAGCCCGCGCAGGGGGTCACCAGCTCTTTGGCGCCGGTCTTCTTGATGCGCTCGATGAGCTGCCCGGCGTGGTCCTCGAACTCGTCCGAGCCCGTCAGGTAGATGGGGAACCCGCAGCAGTTCTCCTCCATGGCCAGGGTGGTGTAGTCCACGCCCGCCGCGTCCAGGGGCTTGATCAGGCTGGGGACCATCTTCATGTCCAGGTAGCTGGGCACGCACCCCATGAAGAGCAGGGTCTCGGCCTGGGGCTTGAGCTCGCCCGCCTGCGCCTTCTCCTTGAGCTCCTTGGGGTAGATCTCGATCCGGTCGGCCCCCGCCTCGGCGTAGACGTTCCCGGTCTTGAGGATGTTGTCCCGCACGGCCAGCACGGGCTCCGGGGCCAGCCCCGCCTTGTAGAGCTTCTTGCGGGCCCCCTCCACGATCTCGTCCACCCGGATCTGGGCCGGGCAGAAGTAGGTGCAGGTCTGGCAGGTGGTGCAGGTGTAGAAGGCCTCGGCCAGGTCCTTGTCCATGTCAATGGTGCCGTTCAGCATGTAGAAGGCCAGGGCGTTCCGGCCCCGGGCGTTGCGGGACTCCCGCTGGGTCACGCTGAAGGTGGGGCAGCCGAGGCGGCAGAACCCGCAGTGGATGCAGGCCAGGATCTCGTTGTCAACCTCGCCGCCGAAGGTGTCGGCGCCCTCGGGGTTGTCCAGGAGGGGCTTGAAGGCGAAGTGGTCGTAGATGTCGTGCTTCTCGCCCTTCTCCAAGGCCATCTTCCCCGGGTTCAGGATGTCGTCCGGGTCCAGGGACTGCTTGATCTTGCGCATCACCTCCATGGCCGGGCCCAGCTGACGCTCGATGTGCGGGGCCCGGGTGATGCCCGTGCCGTGCTCGGCGCTGAGCGTCCCCTTGGCGGCCATGGCCGCGTCCACCAGCTCCTCCACGGCGGGCTTGAGCCGGTCCCACTCCTCGCGGCTCCGCACGTCGCCCACGAAGGTGGTGTGGACGTTGCCGTCCCCCACGTGGCCGAAGGTGGCGATGGTGACCCCGTGCTTTTCCGAGATGGACTGGGCCATGCGGATGGTGTCGGGGATCTTGGTGCTGGGCACCCCCAAATCCTCCGCGATGGCGATGAGGCGGTTGAACGGCTTGATCCGGGAGAGCGTGGGGACCAGCCTGCCCCGGGCCACCATCATCTCGGCCCGCTTGGCCGGGTCGTCGGTCCAGTCGAACTCCTGGACCCCGTACTTCCTGCAGGTCTCCTCGATCCGGTTCATGTCCCGGGTGACGACCTCCTTGGCGCCGTCCGCCTCCATGATGAGGAGGGCCTCGATCTTGCTCACATCCTTGCCCAGGGCCTCCTCCACCACCTTGAGGCTGTACTTGTCCAGGATCTCGCAGCCCGCCAGCTTGATGCCCGAGGTGATCACCTCGGTGACCGCGTCCCCGGCCGCGGAGAGCTCTCCGAAGACGGCCAGGGCCATGGCGTCGTACTCGGGCTTGGGCTCCAGCTTGATGGTGATCTCGGTGATGATCCCCAGGGTCCCCTCGGCCGCGGTGAAGAGGTGAGTGAGGTCGTAGCCCAGGCTGGTCTTGGGCGCGGTGGTGCCGGTGTCGATGACGGTGCCGTCGGCCAGCACGACCTTGAGGCCCTTGATGTAGTCCCGGGTGGTTCCGTACTTGACCGCGCGGTGGCCGCTCGCGTTGGTGGAGACCATGCCGCCGATGGTGGCGATGGCCTCGCTGCCGGGGTTGGGCGGGAACATGAGGCCGTCCTGGCCAAGCCTGGCGTTGAGCGGCATGCAGACCACGCCCGGCTCGACCCGGGCGTAGAAGTCCTCCTTGTTGACCTCCAGGATGTTGTTCATGTTGTGGAGGTCCAGGATGATGCCGCCCCGGACCGGCAGGACCGCACCGGTCACGCTGGAGCCCGTGCCCCGGGCCGTGACCGGGACCTTGTCCCGGTGGGCGAGCTTCATGACGGCCGAGACCTGCTCCGTGGTCCTGGCGAACACGACGGCGTCCGCCACGCCCTGATGCACGGACATGTCCCGGGAGTTGCACAGACACTCCACGCGGTCGTCAAAGACGTTCCCCTCGCCAACGATTTCCTTGATTTCATCAATGATGCTCATTCCTTGTCCCCCATACCCGGTTGAACGTTCTTCAGAGAACTGCGCGACGCTGCCCCAAAGGCCTCACCGTGTGCACACAAACGCCCTTCTCGAGCCCCCCGCAGCCTGCAACCCCCGGACCCGTCCCCCTTGAGGGACCGGGGGTCGTCGCCTGCCCCGGCAAGGGTCCGATCCGCCGGAAAACAGCGCGTGTCGACGGGATTCTCTTGCGGCAATGGCTACTATTTAGCTACAAAGTGACTTTAGAAAATGGGGCTCCGGCTTGTCAAGGTGAAAACCGAGGAGCGGTCGAACTGCAGGCGGTCGAGGCTGCGCAGGAATCGGTTGAGCGGTGGTCCGATGTTCTCCGGGAAGTCGCTTTCTTTCGTCGTCCCGGGCCCGGTTTGCTTGAAACCCGTTTCGTTTCATTGTATAACCGAATGCTCTGTTTTCCAACCCGAAAACAACCGTCCGCCATCTCGCCCCTGCGGGCGGCGCAACCGCGGGGCGCTCTCGCGCCCCGCTCGAATCGAAACGAGACGGAGGTTTCCATGAAGGGACCGATCCAAGGGGTCCGGTCGGCGGATCTTCCCGGGTATCGCAACCTGGGTCCGATCTACGAGTGGGTCGAGGGCGACACCTACCTGATCATCGACCGCGTGGCTCACGGGCACGCGGAAGGGGCCGTGCTATGCTACTGCAACCCGCCGGTGCACCAGGTGGGAAACCCGGGCCTGGACGCCTACCTCGAAGGGCTCGCCCGGGTCTCCGATCAGCGCGGCGAGCTCGGCTTTCTCGTTCTCTACGGGTCCAACGACCCGGTTCACGCGGGAGGCGACCTCAAGGAGAGCCTGAACCGGCTGGACGCCACCCTCGAGGCCCGAAAGGAGAAGGAGGCGGCCGGCGCCCCGCCCGAGGAGATCGACCGCCTCTACGACTGGGCCGACGCGCGGATCGAGAAGGGCATCGCCCTTCACGGCGCGGTCCGGGACCTGGCCCGCGACCTGCGTGTGGTGGCGATCTGCGGGGGCGGCACGCGCTACGGGGGATCCGCCGAGATCCCCCTCATGGCCGACTACCTGGTGGGGGACTCCCGGAGCGGCATGTGCTTCAGCGAGTCCATGATCGGGCTCATCCCCGGCTGGGGCGGCATCGCCCGGGCCCTGGTCAAGGCCGGGCCGGCGAACGCCGCCTTCATGGCCAAGACCGGCCGCGAGGTCAAGGCCCCGCAGCTCCTGCGCATGGGCATCTACAACGTGGTGGTGGAGGTCCCCCTGCCCTTCCCCCGCAAGGAACGCACGGACGACCCGGCTGCGGACAAGGCGCGGTTCCTCGACGCCCTGGCCGAGCACGACCGCGAGACCGGGAGGCGGGTCCTGCCCGAAGGTCTCACCATCGCCACCTGCCCGCGGGAGGAGATCCCCGGGGTGAGCCCCGGGGAACGGGACGTGCCCGCCCCGGAGCAGGAGATCGAGGAGGAGGTGGCCCGGCGGAAGGACCCGGAGACCTACGCCGCTCTTCGGGGAAAGCCCCTCAAGGAGGTCAAGGAGGAGATCGGGCGCCTCGGGCGCCCCCTGGCGCCCCAGTCCGTGGGGGCCCTGGAGGGTCTCCTCCGGGGCGTGGACCCCGTCTCGTTCGACGAGCGGGACTTCGTCCGGAAGGAGGCCGAGGCCGACTGCAGGCTCTACCGGGACCCCCGGTTCCGGGCCGGGCTGACGGCGACATTGGGGCAGACGGTGGCGGACTTCAGGGTACAGGTGGAAGTGTAGGTGGAAGTGTAGGTGGAAGTGTAGGTGAGGGGTGAAAAAACCTGAACGCCTGAACGCCTCAACCGCTGGTCGGCTCAACAGCCAACGGCTCAGCAGCTGACCCGCCAACAGCTCACGTGGAGGAGCGCATGAAACCGTACTTCCAGAACATGGCCGTCATGGGGGCGCCGCTGGGCGACAAGGAGATCGAGGCCTCCGAGGAGAACCTTCGCCGGATCGGGGAGGAGCAGGAACGCGTCCAAGAGGCCCTGAACGAGCGGATGAACAAGGGGCTCCCCTCGGAGAAGCTCCACAAGCGGGGCGAGAAGACCGCCCTCGAGCGCATCGAGCATTTGGTGGACCCGGGGACCTTTCTTCCCCTGAACAGCCTCTACGACCCCGAGTTCAACCAGGAGGGCACCACCGGGCTGATCACGGGAATCGGGCAGATCTCCGGGCGGTACGCCTCCATCATCGCCTCGGACAACCGGGTGCTCGCAGGCGCCTGGATCCCCGGCCAGCGCGAGCACGTGTTTCGCGCCCAGGACATCGCCGAGCAGCTGAACATCCCGCTGGTCTGGGTGCTCAACTGCAGCGGGGTCAAGCTCACCGAGCAGGAGAAGGTGTACGCCGGAAGGCGCTCGGGGGGCCGCACCTTCTTCCGCCACGCCGAGCTGGCCGAGAAGGGCATCCCGGTGATCGTGGGCATGTACGGCACCAACCCCGCCGGGGGCGGCTACCACGCCATCAGCCCGGCCGTCATCTTCGCCCACGAGCGGTCCAACATGGCGGTGGGCGGGGGCGGCATCGTGAGCGGCATGTCGCCCAAGGGCCACTTCGACGCGGAAGGCGCCGAGGCGTTGATCGAGGCCACCCGCCAGTTCAAGCAGGTCCCGCCCGGCGGCGTGCGCATCCACCACGACCGCACCGGCTTCATGCGGCAGGTGTTCGACACCGAGGAGGGTGTGCTCGACGCCATGCGGAGCTTCATGGCCGGCCTGCCGCTCTACGATCCAGGCACCTTCCGGGTGGCCGACCCGGCGGACCCTCTGTACCCGTCCGGGGACCTGAACCGCATCGTGCCCTTCAACCAGAAGCGGGTGTACAAGATCGAGCAGGTCATGTCCCGCCTCTTCGACGGGAGCGAGCACCTCGAGTACCGCCCCGACTACGCCCCCGAGGTCTACTGCGGCCTGGCCCGGGTGGACGGCTTCCCCGTGGGGGTCATCGCCAACCGGCAGGGCTTTCTGGGCGCCGACTACCCCAAGTACGCCAAGGGAGCGTACACGGGCATCGGCGGCAAGCTCTACCGGGAGGGGCTGATCAAGATGAACGAGCTGGTCATGTACTGCGGCCGGGACCGGCTCCCCGTCATCTGGTTCCAGGACACCACGGGCATCGACGTGGGCGACATCGCCGAGGAGGCCGAGCTTCTGGGCCTGGGCCAGTCCCTGATCTACTCCATCGAGGCCTCCCACGTGCCCATGATGACCGTGGTCCTGCGCAAGGGCACCGCCGCGGCCCACTACATCATGGGCGGCCCCCAGGCCACACGCAACAACGCCTTCACCCTGGGGGTCCCCACGACGGAGATCTACGTCATGCACGGGGAGACCGCCGCGGCGGCGGCGTTCGCGCGCCGGCTCGTCAAGGAGAAGGACGCGGGCAAGCCCCTGGAGCCCGTGATCGACAAGATGAACGACCTGGCCCGCCAGTACTACGAGCAGTCCCGGCCCATCTACTGCGCCAAGGCCGGGTTCGTGGACGAGGTCACGCCGCTCCCCGGCCTGCGGGACTACTTCGTGGCCTTCACCCGGAGCTGCTACCAGAACCCCAGGAGCCTCTGCCCGCACCACCAGATGCTCCTGCCGAGATCGATTGTGGGTTGAAAAAAGGTGAAAAGCAGGTGTTAAGCTGTTAAGCTGTTGAGCTATTAAGGGGGTGGAGGGCTTCACGGTTTTGATGTAGCTTAACAGCTCAACAGCTTGTTCGCACAAGCAGTTGACTGCTCAGAGGCACAGCCGTTGGTCCACTGAGCACGGCCGGCAAGAAGCAGACCCCTCAATACCTTGTTTGCATCAGTACTCGACAGCTTACAGACGGAATCGTCGATCCGCCGATCACGGTCGGCAAAAATACCCAAGAGGAGGTGAATACATGAGTGAGCACGATCTGTTCAAGGTGTTTCCACGCATGCCGAAGAAGGTCCGCCTGGGCGACATCACGGTGCGCGACGGATTCCAGCACGAGGAGGTGTTCATCCCCACGGACGCCAAGATCTACTACCTTCAGGAGCTCGCCTTTGCGGGCGTCCGCCGCATCGAGGCGACCAACCTGGGGAACCCGCGCATCATGCCCCAGTTCCGGGACGCCGAGGAGGTCCTCCGGGGTCTGCGCGACGAGATCTTCCTGAAGCGGCTGGCCAAGCGGGGCATCGACCCCGGCGACATCGAGTGGACCGCCATCACCATCCGCGAGCCCGCCGTGGACCGGGCGATCCGCCTCAAGGAGGAGGGTCGGGGACCGGACCGTGTGCTCATGATGGTTTCCACGGACGAGCAGCACCACTTCGCCAACAGCTCCACCACCCTGCCCGAGTACTGGAAGGAGGCGGAGCGGTGCATCAAGAAGTGCAAGGACGCCGGCATCAAGATGTGCGGCACGGTGAGCACCATCTGGGGGAGCCCCATCTCCGGACCGACCCGCTTCGAGGACGCCGTGGAGTTCACCAAGCGGTGGCTGAGCATCGGCGCCGACGACATCGAGCACGCGGACCACGACGGCTCGGCCCCGCCCGACCAGGTGTACCGCTACTTCTCCATGATCCTGGACGCCATCCCCAACACGGACCTCCACATCGGCCACTTCCACGTGACGCGGGGCTGGGGCATGGCCAACGTCCTGGCGGCGCTTCAGGCGGGCATCGACATCTTCGAGGGGACCCTGGGCGGGACCGGCGGCCAGCCGGCCAACTTCCTGGACCGGACCCCGGTGCCGGGCACCGGCTCCTACTACTACAAGGACCCCAACGTGGTCGGGCTGGCCTGCTTCGAGGACCTGTGCGTGATGCTCGACGAGATGGGTATCGACATCGGCGGGATCGACGTGGACAGGATCCTGGAGCTGGGGACCCTGATCGAGAAGACCGTCGGGCGGCGTCTCCGCTCGGAGGCCATCCTGAACGGCCGCATCCCCAAGGAGCCGCGGGAGGACTTCAAGCGGCCGGCGCTGCCCAAGCTCAAGGAGAAGCGGAACGAGCGCCCCGACCAGATCATCCCGGACGACTGGCCGGACAAGGCCGAGGTGCCCGAGTCGGTCTCGAAGAGCGCTTGACGCAGATCTCGAGGGTTCGGGCTTTTTGCGACTCCATCAGGCTTTTATCGAGGTGAGCGAGGCCCCGGCGTCCGCCGGGGCCTCGTTTTCACTCTTCCCTGCAGCCGTCGGGCTTTTCGCCCCCCGCCCCGCACTGCTCGCTCAGCGCACAGGCGTCGCAGCCGCAGCCCTCCCGGCCCCGGCCCTTCCGGACGAACGACCGGATCACGAGGACGGCTGCGATCAGGACGATGCCGATGACCACGGCTGTCTGCATCTGCTCCTCCTCTTCCGGGCCCCTGCCCTCCGGCCGGGCCCCGGGCCGCTCAATCCACCTCCACGTCGATCCAGTCGGCCTCGTTGTTCCTGAGGGCGATGGTGCACCCGCCCACCCGGAGGGCGACCGGGTCGTAGAGGGGCGCCCTGCCCTGGACCAGGACCTCGGCGCCGAGAAACACGCCCATGTCCCGAATCCGTCTTCCCAGCTCCCCCTGCGCGCGAATGGCCGCAACGCGTCCGCGCTGGCCCTTTTTCATCTCCCGCATGTTGACCACGGACATTCCTCGAAGGTCCTCCCCCGCCGGCCGGCCCGCTCGCAGGGCCGTTTCATCCGTCAATCCTTGCAGGCCTTGGCGAGCTCGCCGAACCGCCCGTTCCACGCGCACTGCTCACAGTAGGTTCGGGTCTGGTCGTCGATCTCCGGACACTCGGACTCGTCCACGTCCTCGGAGAACACGATCCCGCCGGCTTCCAGGTCGAATGAGTAGGTGTCGTAAGCCTCGTTCGGGTCTTTCACGTAGAACTTCTTGCTTCCACACATGGGGCACGCCATGGCTTCGTCCTCCTTTCAGCACAGGGGACGTACTTGCATAATTCGATAACTCCCGCCGGGCTATCAGGAATGCCATCCATTATGGTCAGGGGTTATCGAATTATGCAAGTACGTCCCCTCGAACCCCCTCGAACCAGCGGGCCAGGGCGAGGAGGCGGGTCTCGTCGATCCCGGTCTCCGCGCCCGCCTCGTGCAGCCGCTGCACCAGCCGCTCCGTGGGCTGGTTGCCCGGGGCCCCGGTCACGCAGCCCCCGGTCCCCCCCAGGGAGGCGTCGAACCGGCGGATCCCCAGGCCGAGGACGGCGAGGCTGTTGTCCACGGCCCGCTCGCCCGAACCGTGGTGGGGGTGGTAGCCGATGCGGTCCAGCCCGCCGCCCCTGCGATGCTCCAGGAGCCGCTCCAGGAACCGGACCGTGGCCGTCTCGTCCGCAACACCCTGAAGGTCGGACAGGTTGACCGTGCGGACCCCCATGGAGAAGAACCGGTCCACGAGCCCGCTCACCGCTTCCACGGTGGGGACCAGGAGCTCCGCCCCCACGCGCTCCCGGTACCCGAAGGCCGCAGACACGTAGCCGTTCAAACGGATGCCGCGGGAGACGGCGTCCCGCGCGATCTCCCCGTACGCCTCCAGGGTGTCCGCGATGGCGCAGCCCAGGTTCGCGCGGTTGTGGGGCTCCACGGCGGAGACGAACATTCCGAGCGCGTGGCCGTGCCCCTCCGGGCCGAGCCCGAGCTTCAGGAAGGTCCGGTAGCCGGAGCGGTTCGGAACCAGGGTGACGATCTCCGCACCGGCCCGACGCCCCAGGGCGTCCGCCACGCGGCCCAGCAGGTCCGGGGCCATGGCCGGGGCCACTCCGGGGTGCACGCAGGAGAGGAGCTCCAGGGAGGTGAAGCCCGCCTCGAGGAGACGCCGGGCCGCGTGAACGCGGGTCTCGGGCGGGAATGCGGCCAAGCGGTCCCGGGGGACGTTCTGGCCGAACTCCCTCAGCGTGACGTCGGTCACCCGGACCTGGGGAGCGGAACCTTCCATGGGCCCTCCGGGATCACGACGCCTCCGGCTCCTCGGGCTTCTTGGACTTCCGGGGCTTCCTCGGCTTCTGGGGCTCCTCGGGCTCCGGAGGCTTCGGGGGCTTCGGGGGCTTCGGGGGCTTCTCGGGGTCCTCGGGCTCGGCGGGCTCCTGCCCCAGGGCCCGTACCGTGGCCTCCAGGGAGGCCATGTCCTCCACGTTCAACCCCGGGATGCCCCCGTCGATGCTCCGGATCATGTTGGTGAGCACCTTCTTCGGGCCCACCTCCAGGAACAGGTCCCCGCCGTTGGCGATGGCCTTCTCCACGGAGCCCCGCCAGTTGACGATCTTGTAGATCTGCTCGTAGAGCTCCCCCCGGATGTGGTTGGGGTCCACGATGGCCTCGGCGGAGACGTTCGCCATGACGGGCTTGGAGGCGATGCGGATGGTGTGCTTGTTCAGCTCCTTGCGGTACTTGTCCGCCGCAGGCTTCATGATGGGGGTGTGAAAGGGCCCCTCCACCTTGAGAGGCCGGGTGAGCTTCCCCTCGTTCTTGAGCTCCTTGGCCAGCTCCTGAAGCCTGCGCTTGGAGCCGCCCACCACGATCTGGTTCCGGGTGTTGTTCAGGGTCACGTAGACGCCGAAATCCTTGCAGAGCGTGCAGACGCGGTCGTAGTCGAGCTCGTCGTTCTTGTCCACAACGGCCATGAGCCCCGCGTTGGGATAGGCCCTTCCGGACTCGGTCATGTAGGTGGCCCGCTTCCGGACGAGCTCGAGGGCGGTTCGGAGGTCGATGGCGCCCGTCACCAGGATGGCGGTGTACTCGCCCAGGCTGTGCCCGGCCATCAGGTAGGGGTTCAGGGTGACGCCCTCCTCGCGGCATCGCCGCTCCAGGACCCGGTAGCAGGCGTAGCTGACGGTCATGACCGCGGGCTGCGTGTAGATGGTCTTGTTCAGGTCGGCGGCGCGGTGCATGAACTTGCCGAAGCTGTGCTTCTTGAAGCAGAGATCCGAGAGGTCGTAGCCCAGGACGTTGCCGGCCTCGTCGAAGATGTCCCTCACCTCCTGAAACTCGTCGTAGAACTCCTTGCCCATCCCCACGTACTGGGACCCCTGTCCCGGAAAGACGAACATGACGTTCCGATAGGTCATGGTACCTCCTTGGTGAGACGGCGAAAGCCGCCGTTTCGTGCTGTGGCGCTGCGTGAACGCGGGGCTCCCCCGCGGGTCGGGCGGTTACTCGATCGGCTCGGCCTCGTCGATGAGCATGATGGGGATGTCGTCCCGGATCTCGTACAGGAGCTTGCAGTGATCGCAGATCAGGCCGGAACCGTCCTCGTTCAGGTGGATGTCGCCCTTGCACTTGGGGCAAGCCAGGATGTCCAGGAGCTCTTTGCTGATCGCCATGATCCTCGTCCTCTCGTCGATGTTTCGTCCATGGTACATGGTCCGGCAGCGCCTTACAAGTCCGGCGCGGCCCCTTCCCGCTCCAGGATCCATCGGACCGCCGCCTCCAGGTCCGGGGCCACGTGTTCCGGCTGGATCCCCCGTCCGGGCAGCACGTACCGGCGGTCGCCCCGGCCGTAGCCCGTCTCCACCAGAACGCCCTTCAGGCCGCACCGGTCCGCCAGCTCCACGTCGGAGAAGCGGTCCCCTACCACGTAGGAGCGGGACATGTCAATGTCGAACTCCGACTCGGCCCTGCGGATCAGGCCCGGGCCCGGCTTTCGACAGGCGCACCTCACCGCGTACTCCTCCACCCGGCCCCCGGGGTGGTGGGGGCAGAAGAACACCCCGTCCA
>Ga0207797_1002966_pt1 | contig 11545 bp, 8 predicted proteins | sample PRCRCaboRojoPR_6_FD_187275 | JGI IMG/M metagenome (GOLD analysis project Ga0207797, IMG submission 187275) | Marine sediment microbial community from Cabo Rojo, Puerto Rico - PR CR 10% Liquid 1 (SPAdes) | ecosystem: Environmental > Aquatic > Marine > Coastal > Sediment | place: Cabo Rojo, Puerto... | reverse complement strand
CCCGGGGCGAATTCGATGCCGGTATCAACTACACCCGCGCTGTTTCCGGGTTTGTAAATGATCCTCCAAATAACGCTCCACTGCGGTTCAGAACAGTCCCGGCTTACGATTCGGAATACTCAACGCAAGCCCTGAAAAGCCGGACCTCCTATCGCAATCGGTTCTCCCCGCTTGCGCAGTGGTCAGTCGACATCACAGCGGAGCAATCGACATTTCATCAAACCGGGGAACCTACCAGGTACTCGCAGCGCATAAATGCAGTCCAGAGAAGCCTGGGAATTGGTCTCGGTTCCAATCTGAGCTCTCCCGCCCTGTTCAACCAGCTGATTGTCCGCTTCAAACCGCAATTGCGATATTCCGCGATACGCGTCGATGAAGAGTCAGATCATACCAGCTACCCTTTTACCAGTTATGCAGCGGATCTCGCAGTATCCTGGCAGGCGCCCGTGACAGCGACATTACATCTTCATACCGGCCGATCGTTCCGGCTACCAACCTTCGGTGATCTCTTTTATGAGGGGTTCCGTATCACCGGCAATCCGTACCTGCAACCGGAGAAGGGCCGGGAATATTCAGCGGGTCTGCAGTTCAGCCTGCAGAGGCCGATACAGAGCCTGTTCCGGATTGAACGATTCCACCGGACGATAACCGACCGGATCATCTGGGAAACAGGCTCGTTCGGGAACTTCACCCCCAAAAACACCGACAGCCGGATCACAGGATATTCCATCCGTACAACAGTGCATTTGTTCAATAATTCTCTTGAATTACAGGGGTATTACGAACATCTCTCTCCATTGAACAAAGGAGAAGGACACAACACCTATAATAAAATTCTGCCCTATATCCCCAGGGAAAAATGGCAAACCTCAGTCCGTTGGAAAGGAGAATATTTCTCACTTACTTTTCACCACAGATACCGGGGTGACCGGTATCGCACTGAAGCGAACACCCATGAGGTGCCGGGTTTCCATGTTTCTGACCTGCAGGTCACCGGACCAGAGGTTCCGCTTCCGATATTTCCATCGGCCGAACTGACTCCGGGCTTTCGGGTGGATAATCTCTGGGATAACCAATTCACTATTGCCTATCGAATGCCGGAACCGGGACGGACGTGTTTCTTCACACTTACTCTGAAATCCAATCGTAAACAGCAGGAGTAACCCATGAAACATCTGCATCGATATCTGGTACTTGCACTATTGATTCCGTGTATGTTGTTCAGTCAGGATGGAAATAGTCTCTTCGTTCTCAACGGCAACGGCCAGACCATTACGAAAGTCCTTCCGGAATCCGGACAAGTAATTCAGGAATTTGCGGCAACCCGGGACATCCCGAACGATATCGCCCGATACAACGATCACATCCTGATACTTAATTCCACTCCGGCATCTCTGGATATAATCTCACCGACGGACGGATCACGGATTAATGTGTTGAACCTTACCGCCGGAAGTAATCCGTATGCAATGCATGTGGATGGTGACGATATCTACCTGACGGGCCTTGTCAGCAACCGTCTCTACAAAATTAACGGACCGTCAATGACTCTTGAAGATTCTGTGGGAGCGGGAGTGGCACCGCAGGGAGTGTCCACAGACCGGGAATACATCTATGTCACTTCCACCGGAGGCTGGCAAAACAATTACACGCCTTCTACCGTCCATATCATTGAGAAAACGACATTCACACCGGTGGACACCCTTGAGGTATCCGCTAACCCGCAACGGCTGGCGTGGGCACCGGACGGGAAACTGCACGTGCTCTGCACCGGTAACTATGCATCGATCGCCGGTCATATCAGTGTCATTGATCCTGCCGAAATAGCAGTGGACACGACCGTCTTTATCGGCGGTGCACCCGGACATCTTCTTATCACTCCGAACGGAGCAGGGTATCTCTCCGATTATGGACAGGACACCGGTGAAGAAACGTTCGGATTTCTGTACTACTATCACACCGGCAATCTGAATGTGACCTACTCCAGTTCCAATCCCGTGCCTGTCGGTTACGGTGCCATGGGCATGGCCTACGATAGTACCCGGAACCGTTTATACCTGGCCAATTTCGGTGATGACCGGGTTCAGGAAATCGATCCCAGAGATTTCTCTGTCACCCATTCCTACCAGGCGGGAGACGGGCCTCAGGAACTGTTACTCTGGAACCAACCGACAACAGCCATAGCCGATAGACAATCATTACCGGAGTTTTCTACACTTTCGCAGAATCATCCCAATCCGTTTAACTCTAAAACCCGGCTGAAGGTGCAGCTGCCACGTCCGGAGGAAGTTACACTGCAGGTATTTGATCTGTCCGGATCCCCGGTTACCACGATATTATCGGGCGCACTGCCGGAGGGGGTCCATACTTTTACCTGGAACGGACTCAATGACATGAAACAGCCGGTACCGAGCGGCATCTATTTTGCCACCATGCATACCGGATCTGGTACACAGACAATCAAAATGCATCTGATTCGGTAGCAGTTTTTCCGGAAGCATCCAGAGAAAATCGGGGGCTTTTTCGGCTGTTCGTGCTCACTATATAGGGTTTGGGACTCAGGAACAAGCCCTGTATATTACGGGCTATGGAAAATCTCCTGTTCAATATTGCCCTGATTGTGTTTGCCGGTATCGCATCCCAGTGGATCGCCAGCCAGATGAAGATCCCGGCAATTGTCCCGCTGCTCATCCTTGGAGTCATCCTCGGCCAGGTGGGGATTATTCGCATCGATCTGCTTGGTGACGGGGTTGAGACCCTCATCCACATCGGAGTGGCAATTATCCTGTTCGAAGGAGGTCTCTCTCTCCGCCGGGTAAATTACCGTGAAGCCCCCCGGACAATCCGGAACCTGATTACTATCGGCCTGCTGATCACCTGGATACTGGGAGCCGCTGCAGCATATTTTCTGTTTCCTGATCTGCGAAACACCAGCGGTCTGGAATTGGCAGTTCTGTTCGGAGCACTGATTACGGTCACCGGTCCCACTGTTATTGCCCCCCTGCTTAAAAACGTGCAAACCACCCAGAAAATTACCACCGTCCTGACCTGGGAGGGGATTCTCATCGATCCAATCGGTGCGCTTCTGGCCGTGGTAGTACTCACTTTTATTGAAACCACGGCGTCCGGCGGGCTGATCGTGAAGGAGTTTATCCGCAGCCTTGCCATTGGTTTCAGCACAGGAATCGCCGGCGGATTTATTATGAATTACCTGCTGAATAAACGACGGTTGATCTCCTGGGAAATCCGGAACCTGTTTGTTCTTTCCGCCGTGATTGTTATCTATGCTTTCTCGGACTGGATGCAGCATGAGACCGGAGTGTTGGCTGTTACGGTGACCGGTTTGCTGCTAGGGATCCTCAAACCGGTGGGTATAGATGAAATCGAGTCCTTTAAAGGACAGCTGACAACATTGATGGTTTCTCTGCTCTTTATCCTGCTTGCCGCTAATTTAGATATTCAGGGAATCGTGGATCTGGGATGGCGCGGCCTGGCGTTACTCGGAGTAGTAATTTTCATTATCCGCCCCCTGAACATCTTTGCCTCCACCCGGAATTCCGACCTTGATTTCCGGGAAAAGCTCTTCCTCTCCTGGATTGCTCCACGGGGGATCATTGCTGCAGCAGTGGCATCGCTGTTTACTTCCACCCTGGCACAACTTCCAAAGTTTGCCGAGCAAGCCTCCTATCTCGAAACCCTCACCTTCCTCGTTATCGGAGGCACGGTGTTCATTCAGGGTGGCACAGCAAAATGGATCGGCAAGGCCCTCGGTGTAGTCCAGCCGGAACCGCATGGCTTTTTATTTGTGGGAGCAAGTGCGCCTGCCCGGGCCCTGGCGAAGGTCATCAAATCCCTGGGCTTCCGGGTCCTCATGATGGATCTGAACCGTGAGAACTGCCGCCGGGCGAAACAAGATGGTCTCCCGGCCACCCATGAGGATGCGCTGGCTCCGGACACATTTGAAGAAACCGATCTGAGCGGCATCGGGAATCTGATTGCCATCACCACGAACTCGGAAGTCAATATCCTGGCCTGCCAGCAGGGAGCAAAATACTTCGGAGCTGATCATGTCTTCCGGATTCGGATGCAGGAGGAGAGTGAGCGCTCCTCAGAACAGAAGAACCTCCGGGATGAGGGGTTTTTGCTGTTTACCGAAGAATTTACCTACAACACTCTTCAGGCTTATCTGCGTAAAGGCTGGGATTTTTACATTACCGAGACCGACTCCCCGGTGAATCTGCACGATCCCTCAAGAAAGGAATCCGACTGGGTTCCCCTGTTTTATGTGAAAAACGACCGGCTGGAATTAGTCAGCCCGGAATTGACGATCCCTGCCGGGGTGCAACTCGTCTGTTTCGGGAACAATCCCGGTGCCAGTGGAAGCGTCTCAGCTGAGCAGAATGTCGAGAAGATTAATCCTTCGGATCAGAAAACCACCCAGTCCTGATCCATCGTCAGATCAGATATGAGGCCCTGTAATTCCCTTGATTTTGCACCATTACACATCTAATTTTTTTACTACATTTACAGAGGATATGCACTGCTTTATGGGGATGCTACCGAACAAAAAGACGATTGATCTCGTACCCTCCAATCCCGGATTGGAGGGTTTTTTAATTCAATGCTAACATTACAATAACGCACTCGGCGAAGGGAGGAGCATATGTTTGAACCGTATGGCCATTCAGGAAAAATAGATTTTTCCGATCCGGAGAATATCAAGAAAATGAAGCAGGCACTGGAGAAAGTCCAGTCGCAGTTCGGGCAGACGTATGACCTTATCATCGGAGGGGAACGGGTTCAGTCGGATGAAACCTTCGATTCCATCAATCCCTCCCACAAAGACCAGGTAGTTGGGACCTTTCAGGTGGCAAAACCGGAACATATTGATCAGGCAATGGAGGCCGGATCCGAGGCCTTTGAAGAGTGGAAAAGTTACTCCCCCGAAGCCCGGGCGACGATCTTTAAACGGGCGGCTGCGTTGATGCAGGAACGCCGGTTCGAACTGGTGGCCTGGCAGATCCTGGAAGAAGGCAAAAGCTGGCCTGAGACTGATGCCGAAGTCGCAGAAGCCATCGATTTTAACAACTATTATCCCAAAGAAGCCCTTCGTTATTATCAGCAACGGGATGTGGATCAATGGTGGCACCGGGAAAATAACGAGTACTTTTACCAACCGCTTGGAGTCGGTGCCGTAATTCCCCCGTGGAATTTTCCGCTGGCCATTATGTCCGGAATGTCCGCAGCGGCCATGGTGGCCGGGAATTGTATTATTCTGAAGCCTTCCAGCGACGCCCCGGCAATGGCATATCAATATGTGAAAATTCTTGAAGAAGTCGGCCTCCCGAGCGGCGTTTTGAACTTCATCACCGGTGGTGGCGGCAAAATCGGAGACACATTGGTTGGCCATCCCAGAACACGGTTTATTGTTTTCACCGGATCCAAAGACGTCGGTCTGCACATTAATGAACTGGCAGCGAAAATTCAGCCCGGCCAGCAGCACATTAAACGGGTCAGTGCCGAGATGGGTGGTAAGGATGCCATGATTGTCCTGGCAGATGCCCCGGATCTGGATGCCGCAGCGGAAGCAGCCGTCAAGGGGGCATTCGGCTATCAGGGACAGAAGTGTTCCGCCTGCTCCCGGGTAATCGTGGAAGAGTCCGTGCACGACGAGTTGCTGGAACTGATGATTGAGAAAGCGAAAGAGTTAACCGTCGGTCCGGTGGAAGATCATGACAACTGGATGGGACCGGTGATCAATGCATCTGCAGAAGAGAAAATACTCAATTACATTGAGATCGGTAAAGAGGAGGGCGATTTGGTCCTGGGCGGTGAGAAGGTCAGCGATGAAGGGTATTATATTGAACCCACCATATTCGACGGGATCGCACCGGGTGACCGGTTGGAGCAGGAAGAGATTTTCGGACCGGTGCTTTCAGTGGTCACGGCAAAGGACTATGATGAAGCGCTGGACATTGCCAATAATACGGAATACGGCCTGACCGGCGGGGTCTGGACCAGAGATCAGGCGAAAATTGAACGGGCCAAACGGGAATTTCATGTAGGCAACCTCTACTTTAACCGCGGAATTACCGGATCGATCGTCGGTACCCAGCCGTTTGGGGGATTCAAGCTCTCCGGAACCAATCATAAAGCCGGCGGCCCTGACTACCTGCGCTTTTTCCTGCGGGCAAAATCCGTCTCCCAGCGACTCATATAGCGTAAGTGAGCGTCGGGTAATAGATACAGGGATTCCGCAGGCCATGGACAGACAGATCCGTCAGATCATTCTCTGGAGACACTGGTTCGGGTTTTGCTAGACATGCTGCCGGAGTACCTTTCTTACTGTATCATTCCAACTCATAATCCTGATTGACGACGGAGGACTCGTACTATGGACAGATCTCGTATTATCATTATGGGAGCCGCTGGAAGAGACTTCCACAATTTCAACGTATATTACCGCGACAACGAGAGATACGAAGTGGTGGCATTTACCGCCACCCAGATTCCGGACATTGAAGGGCGGACCTACCCGCCGGCCCTTGCCGGTGCCGGTTATCCTGACGGCATTCCCATTGAGCCCGAGGAGAAACTTGAGGACCTGATTTCGACCCACGACATTGATGAAGTCGTGTTTTCATACAGTGATGTACCTCATGAACATGTCATGCATTTCGCTTCCCGGGTCAACCACATAGGGCCTGATTTCAAGGTGATGGGAGGAAAGCATACCATGCTTGCCAGCAGTAAACCTGTGGTTGCGGTCTGCGCTGTCCGTACCGGCTCAGGGAAATCCCAGACCACACGCCGCGTCGCGGAGATTCTCACTGAATCCGGGAAGCAGGTGGTAGTACTCCGGCATCCGATGCCATACGGAAATCTGGAGGAGCAACGGGTGCAGCGCTTCGCCACACTCGAAGATCTGGATGCACATAATTGCACCATAGAGGAGATGGAGGAATACGAGCCTCACATTAACCGCGGAACCGTGGTGTATGCCGGTGTGGACTATGAAGCTATTCTCCGGCAGGCTGAGGAGGAGGCGGATGTGATTCTCTGGGATGGAGGAAACAACGATATGCCGTTCATCAGGCCGGACGTGATGATTACGGTAGCGGATCCCCATCGTCCGGACCACGAAACCACCTATTTCCCCGGTGAAGCCAATTTCCGGATGGCGGATGCAATCGTAATCAATAAAATCGATACGGCTGACAGCGCGGGCATCCAGACGGTCCGGCAAAATATCCGGCAGTATAACCCCACAGCCCGGGTGATTGATGCGGCCTCACCTCTGCTGGTGGAAACCCCTGGACTGATTACCGGAAAACGTGCCCTGGTTGTGGAAGATGGCCCGACACTCACCCACGGTGAAATGCAGTACGGCGCAGGCGTAGTGGCTGCTGAAAAATACGGAGCAGCCGAACTGGTTGACCCCCGTCCGTTTACAGTGGGAAAAATCAGTGAAACTTACCAATCTTATCCGGAGATCGGTACCCTCCTGCCGGCGATGGGATATGGGGATCAGCAGATGCAGGATCTTGAAACCACGCTGAATAACGCGGACTGTGATGTAGTTGTCATCGGTACTCCGATTGACTTGCGGCGGATTATTGATATTCAGCACCCCTCGGTGCGTGTTACCTACGAACTCCAGGAAATTGGTACTCCCACATTAGAAGAAATCCTAAAACCGGTCCGCTGAATGGAGGAGCGAAAAACAGCAGTCGTCGCATTAGGCGGCAATGCCATCAGCCCCACGGGCGAAACGGATACGGTCGCAAATCAGTTTCGCCACACCAGGGAAAGTCTGACCGCTATTCTCCACCTGGTTCGGGAAAAGTACAATCTTGCCATTACCCATGGAAACGGTCCACAAGTCGGCAATGCTCTGCTGCGGGTAGAACTGGCCAGAGGGAAGGCCCCCATTCTCCCACTGGGCATTTGTGTTGCGGACACCGAAGGTGGTATGGGCTATATGATTGAGCAATCGCTTCAAAACCGGCTCCGCGATGAAGGGGTAAACAGGGATGTTGTTACCCTGGTGACACAGATCATTGTTGACCGGGATGATCCCTCCATTCAGAATCCGACCAAGTATATCGGGCAATTCTATAACGAAGAGGAAGCGAAACGTCTTGCCGAACTCAGTGGCTGGACTGTGAAATACGATCCCGCCCGGGAGCGCTGGCGGCGGGTGGTCGCTTCGCCGATGCCCAAAGAGATTGTCAATCATCAGCCGATTCGTCACCTGGTGGATTCCGGGACAATTGTTATCGCCGCCGGCGGTGGTGGTATTCCCGTCTACATTGATGAGCAGGGTCGTTATGAAGGGGTGGATGCCGTGGTGGATAAAGATCATGCCGCGGCCATTCTGGCGCGCGACATCGGTGCAGGCGAACTGTTTATCATTACCGATGTGCCTGAAGCTAGTCTCCACTACGGAACGGAACAACAGAAACCTTTGAGAAATGTTCGGGCAGATGAGATGGAACGCTACCTCGATGAGGGTCACTTTCCCGCCGGTTCTATGGGGCCAAAGGTGGAAGCTGCAATTACCTTTCTCGGGCATGGTGGCGATAAGGTTGTGATCACTTCTATCGAACAGGTGGCCTCCGCCCTGGAGGGTAAGCGTGGCACACATATAACGGCAGAGATTCACGATCAATGAAAAGTCGGACATATTTTATATTTTGTTGGCAACAGTTAAACGAGGAGTGGAGGTATAGGGTATGAAAATTCATGAATATCAGGCCAAGGATATATTACGTGGATATCAGGTGGCCGTTCCTGACGGAGGAGTGGCCACTTCTGCCACTGAGGCCGAACAAATCGCCAGCGAGCTGGGCGGTGATACCATGGTGGTCAAAGCACAGATCCATGCCGGTGGCCGCGGGAAAGGCGGGGGCGTAAAGATCGCTCATTCTCCTGATGAAGTGCGGCAAATTGCCGAAGAGATGATCGGAATGAATTTGGTAACACACCAAACCGGTCCTCAGGGAAAAGAGGTGCAACGAGTGCTTGTGGAAGAAGGTGTGGATATTGAGCGTGAATTATATGCAGGCCTGGTGCTTGATCGCGCCGAACACCGGGTGGTATTCATGGTCTCCACTGAAGGTGGTGTCGAGATCGAACAGGTGGCGGAGGCCCATCCCGAAAAGATTCTGAAAGAATGGATCGATCCGGCTGTCGGTTTCCGCCCCTTTCAGGCAAATCGCCTGGCGTTTGGCCTGGGGCTCACCGGTGGTCAGGTAAAATCCGCAGTGAAGTTTTTTATGAGTTTATATAATGCTTACACGGAGACCGACGCCTCCCTGGCGGAAATTAATCCTCTGGTGGTCACGAAAGAGGGAGAGGTTCTCGCTTTAGATGCCAAGATCAACTTCGATAATAATGCACTGTATCGGCACAAAGATTTCCAGGAGTTTCGGGATTACAGCGAGGAGGATCCCTCCGAAGTGGAGGCTTCCGAGTACGGACTGAGTTACATCAAGCTGGACGGTAATGTGGGATGTATGGTGAACGGCGCCGGGCTGGCCATGTCGACCATGGACATCATTAAGCTGACCGGTGGTGAACCGGCAAACTTTTTAGACGTAGGAGGCGCTGCATCATCAGACACCGTAAAACAGGGTTTCACCCTGATCATGCGGGATGAGAATGTCCGGGCTGTCCTGATCAACATCTTCGGTGGTATTGTCCGGTGTGACCGGGTCGCTCAGGGAATCATTGACGCGTTATCCGACATGGATATCGATGTGCCGGTTATCGTCCGTCTGGAAGGGACCAATTCCACGGAAGCTGCTGAACTTCTGGAAGAATCATCTTTGGAATTTAGCGTCGCCACGAGCCTGAAGGATGCGGCAGAGAAATCTGTGGCAGTGGTGGCATAGGAGGAAACGGATATGAGTATTCTAGTTGACAACGACACACGAGTGATTGTACAGGGAATTACCGGAAGCGAGGGTTCCTTCCATACCAGCCAGATGCAGGAGTACGGGACAAAGGTTGTTGCCGGCGTTACGCCGGGGAAAGGCGGTGAAGAGACACTTGGTATTCCGGTATACAATACAGTTCGTGAGGCCAAAGAGAAGCATGACGCTAACGCCTCGGTCATTTTCGTCCCCCCACCGTTTGCGGCTGATGCTATCATGGAAGCCGCCGATGCGGAACTGGATCTGGTAGTATGTATCACGGAAGGTATACCGGTACAGGACATGATCACAGTCCGGCGATATCTGGAAGATAAACCAACCAGACTGGTCGGACCGAACTGCCCCGGAGTGATTACTCCGGGCGAAGCCAAAATCGGCATCATGCCTGGATTTATCCATAGGCCGGGTTCTGTAGGTATCATTTCCCGGAGCGGAACCCTGACCTATGAGGCAGTTCATCAGCTCACGGAAAACGGATTCGGACAGTCCACTGCCATCGGAATTGGCGGTGATCCCATCATTGGATCCACCTTCACTGATCTGCTGGCACTCTTTGCCGGTGATCATGAGACCGAAGCGGTTGTCCTCATTGGTGAGATCGGCGGGTCTGCCGAGGAAGAGGCAGCCGCATGGGTAACCGATAATAAGTTTGAGAAGCCGGTGATCGCGTTTATCGCAGGGAAAACGGCTCCGCCCGGAAGGCGGATGGGACATGCCGGCGCAATTATCTCCGGAGGCCAGGGTACTGCCGCCGATAAAATGGCAGCACTCCGGGAAGCCGGAATAACCGTCTGTGAGAGCCCCGCTGCCATCGGCGAAACAGTCCGGAATATCGTGCAGGTGTGACACAGGGATCTGATCTATGGGTGAAGTCTGCCGGAGGTTCACAGTGATGAGCAGAAAGAGTGCATCGTTAACAACAGGCTGAGAGATAAGGAGGAATTCAGATGGAACGCACACTGGCGATTATTAAACCCGATGCTATTGGAAACAATTATCACGGTAAAATTATAGATCATATCCTGCAGAAAGGATTTCGGATAGCGGCGGCTGAATTTACCCGGCTGACGATTGACGACGCGAAACAATTTTATGCGGTACACAAGGAACGTCCGTTCTTTGAAGATTTGGTTGAATTCATGACTTCCGGTCCCTGCATCCCCATGGTTCTGGAACATGAAAATGCGGTGGAGTATTTCCGCGAAGTTATTGGGGCAACCGACCCGGCCGAAGCCGCGGAAGGAACAGTCCGCAGACTCTATGCGGAGTCTATTCAAAACAATGCCGTGCACGGCTCTGATTCAAGGGACAACGCCCAAAAAGAGATTGCATTTTTCTTTAGCGCGAGGGATATTATTGCCTAACAACCATTCGTTTTAATCAATATTATCCTTGTATACCAAGGGGGCACTATGCGAAAGCGCAACGCAGCTGTTATCGGAATAGCTGTATTCCTGTTGATTGGGTGTGGAGGGGGAGAACGGGAACCGATAACCAGATCAGTAACCGCAAACCAGGATGTCAATCTTTCAGTGCTCTCGGAGGACTTGAGAGAAGGCAACATTATTGAGTGGACCTTTCAGCAAACTCCTCCGAATGTCAATTTG
>Ga0207797_1002965_pt1 | contig 11553 bp, 8 predicted proteins | sample PRCRCaboRojoPR_6_FD_187275 | JGI IMG/M metagenome (GOLD analysis project Ga0207797, IMG submission 187275) | Marine sediment microbial community from Cabo Rojo, Puerto Rico - PR CR 10% Liquid 1 (SPAdes) | ecosystem: Environmental > Aquatic > Marine > Coastal > Sediment | place: Cabo Rojo, Puerto... | reverse complement strand
GCCTCGAAGTTGAGCCTGAGCGCAGAGAAATCCGGATCTACTCGGACGAATGAGGACGCCAGGTCACGCATCCGCCTCCATCTGCGCCTTCGTGGTGTGGGTGGGCGTCGCCTCCAGCGGGTCCTCCGGCCAGTAGTGCTTGGGGTAGCGGCCGCGCATGTCCTTGCGGACCTCGTAGTAGGTGTCGGCCCAGAAGTGGGCGAGGTCCTGTGTGATCTGGACCGGGCGCTGGGCCGGGGAGAGCAGGTGCAGCGTGAGCGGGACGCGCCCATTGGCGATGCGGGGCGTCTCGGTTTGGCCAAACATCTCCTGCAGGCGGACGGCGAGGACGGGCGTGTCGGGATCGGAGTAGTCGATGGGGCGGTCGAAGCCGCTGGGGACGGTGACGTGGGTGGGCGCCCACTCCTCTAGCCGATCGCGCTGGTCGTAGGTGAGCTGCTCGCGCAGGATGTTGGGGAGGTTGAGCCGGGAGAGGTCGTCGGCGCTCTTCAGCCCGTAGAGGTGGGGCAGGAGCCAATCCTCCAGCGAATCGACGAGCGACTCGTCGCGCACGTCGGGCCAGTCGTCGCCGAGGTGGTGGTGCAGAAACTGGATCCGATGCTGCAGCTGGCGGGCGTGGTCGGTCCACGGCAGCAGATCCAGGCCCTCCTCCCGGATGCCCTCCACGAGCGCCTCGGCCACGGCGGTCGGAGCGGGGGAGTCGAGGGGCCCCTCGGTGATCGTGAGCGCCCCGAGCTGTTCGCGACGACGGGCCTGCACGCGCTGCGTGTCGGTACGCCACGACACCTCCGTCTCCGCTCGGATCTGATCGCCGAAGTAGTCGGTGATCTCGCCTTCGCTGATCGGCGCGGCCAGGAAGATGCGGTTCTCGCGCCGGCGGGCGTCGACGTGGGCGGCCACGAGGTAATCGGCGTCCGACAGCAGCTGGGGCCGCGGCAGCTTGGCGGCGCGTCCGTTGCGGAGGCGGAACCGGCCCGCCTGTCCGGTGCGCCGCTGCGCGATGCGGTCCGGATAGGCGAAGGCGGTGAGCAGGCCGGTCATCTCCACGTCGCCCTCCATCTCCCGGTCGACGCCCAGCTTGGATCGCCAGTGGTCGGCCACTTTGCGGACGTGCCCCACGGCGCCGTAGGGCACCACGTAGCTGCGGGCGTGGTTCGGCGTCGGGCGCTCGCCGCGGCGGAGGCGATGGAGCGCTTCGAGACGGAGGCGCAGGTCCACGTCCGGCGCCTCGCCCTGCCCCTTAAAGATGTCGCGCTCGCTGAGGAGGGCGGCCAGGTCGCACGCCACGGCGCCGTGCCCCAGCGCTTGAGCGTTGATGAGCATGTGGGCGAGGCGGGGGTGGAGTCCGAGGGCCGCCATCTCGCGTCCGTGATCCGTAATCGTGCCGCTCGCCTCGATGGCCCCGAGGCGATGCAGGAGGGCCTGCGCCTGCTCGTAGGCATCGCTCGGCGGCGGATCGAGCCAGCGGAGCTCCGACGGGTCGGGGGTGCCCCACATCGCCAGCTCCAGGGCGAGGGGCGCGAGGTCGGCGTTTTCGATCTCCGGCGCGGTATGGGGGTCGAGGTGGTGCTGCGTGCGCTCGGTCCAGAGCCGGTAGCACTCCCCCGGCGCCACGCGTCCGGCGCGGCCCTTCCGCTGGTCGGCGGAGGCCTGCGAGATGCGCACGGTCTCCAGACGCGTCATGCCGGTGGTGGCGTCGAAGCGGGGGGCGCGCCGCAGGCCGCTGTCCACCACCACGCGGATGCCCTCGATGGTGAGGCTCGTCTCGGCAATGTCGGTGGCGAGAACGACCTTCCGCTCGCCCTCCGGGCTCGGCGCGATGGCCGCGTCCTGCTCCCCCGGCGGCAGGTTGCCGAAGAGGGGGTGCAGCGTGACGTCGTCCGGCACGGTGCCCTCCAGCCGCGACTCCGTGCGGCGAATCTCGCCTGCACCCGGCAGGAAGACGAGCACGTCACCGTCCGTTTCTTCAAGCACCTCCTGCACCGTCGCGGCCACGGGCGGCTCGATGCGGTCGCCCGGACTGAGGGGCCGATCGGCGTAGCGGACCTCGACCGGGTAGCTGCGGCCCTCGCTCTGGATGAGGGGGGCATCGTCGACCAATCCGGCGATGGGGCCGGTATCGAGCGTGGCGCTCATGACGAGCACGCGCAGATCCGACCGAAAGACCTCGCGGGCCTGCAGCGTAAGGGCAAGCCCGAGGTCGGCCTGCAGATTGCGTTCGTGAAACTCGTCGAACAGGACCGCGCCCACGCCCTCCAGCGCCGGATCGTCCTGCAGCATGCGCGTAAGCACACCTTCCGTGACCACCTCCACGCGGGTGCGGCTGCTCACCTGCGTGTCCATCCGCACCCGGTAGCCCACCGTCTCGCCCGCCTGCTCCCCGAGCTGCTGTGCCATGTACTGCGCGGCAGACCGGGCCGCCAGACGCCGCGGCTCCAGCATGACAATTTTGTCGTCTCCAAGCCACTCCTCCCCCAGCAGCGCCAGCGGCACGCGGGTCGTCTTCCCCGCCCCCGTAGGCGCCTGCAGCACTGCCTCCGTGCGCTCGCGCAGGGCAGCGTTCAGGTCCGGCAATACGTCTTCAATGGGGAGGTCGGGCATCCGTATCGGCGTCCGGGCGTGTGGGGTGTTTGGGCGTGGTTCTATCGGGGGTTGTAGCCGTGGGCGAAGTGGCGGGTTTCGGGCCCCTCGTTGTGCTGAATTGATCAGGGCGCGGAAACTCCGTCGAGGGGAACCGCTTTTTATACGTACCTTTTCTTCATCCAGTACGTGCTTATCGGTCTCATGAGCAAAAAGAAGTTAACGCTTTCCGTAGAGAAGCGCCTCACCCGGCGAGCCAAAGCCATTGCCAACGAGCGGGGAACCAGTGTTTCTCGTCTGGTGGAGACGTTTTTTGGGGCTCTCGGAGACGCCCCCGACGCGGGCCGCTCCACGGTGCAGGATCAGGGGACATCCGCCTCCAGACGAGCAGGGACGGAAGACGAGTCAGGGGCGGAGGAGTTTTCGGAGTGGGCTCGTCGGTGGCGAGGCGCATTCAAGGAACCGGGCCGTTCCTATCCCGACGACCCCTCTTGGGAGAAGGAGGTTGTGGCCGAAGAGATTGGCGAGAAACACGCCTGATCGGCCTTTGCCTCGGGACCGTGCTCGTCCCGTTCTCGTCGTCCCAGACCCGAGCCGTTCTTTCCCACCTTCCTCCACACCCCGATGACTGTCTGCTTTGACACAAACGTATTGCTCGATGCGCTTCTCGATCGGTCGCACGCGGAGGAAGCACTGTTCCTGCTTGACCGGGCCCGCGGGGGCGATTTGGACGGCGCCGTGACCCCGACGGTCCTAACAAACACCTTCTACGTGGGACGCCGCACCGCCGACAGGCACACGGCTCGCGAGTTCATTCAGTCGGCCCTTTCCTTTCTGGGCATGGCGTCGGTCTCCCATGCAGGCGCCGTCCGGGCCGTGAAGCGGTATGACGACTTTGAGGACGGGGTGCTCGGGGAAGGCGCCGGTGAGTACGGAGCCGACGTAATTTGCACCCGAAACACCCAGGACTTTGGACCGGCGCGTCCCGAGGTCCTCACCCCCACGGAGCTCGCCCGCCTCGCGGGGTGGGAAGGGTGAAGCAACGTCCACGAACCGACTTCTTCAGAAGTCTAGGTGAGGGACCGTCGATTCTTCTTGCTGAACGCTTGACTTCCCGGAAGTACGCTCTTGTGTAGAAATCGGCAACGGCAGACCTCGGAGGTCTCGCGAAGGCTCCTGCAGCAAGCTACACACGAGCGAACAAAAAAGCGCCCCGCGGCACATCGGCACCACGGGACGCATAGAGGAACAGCCTCAAATGTTGCCCAGGGTGGATTCGAACCACCAGCCTCCCGGTCCAGAGCCGGACGCTCTGCCGATTGAGCTACTGGGCAGAATCTGCGGCACACGTCTCGCACCGGATCAACAAAAATGCCTCGTCTAGCCGCCCGGTTCCGAGGCGCCGGGGTGCGCACGCGGTTTGACGGATGCTTCACCGGGGTGCGCCTCTTCGGCACCCTTTTCCCGAGTGTCCGGCCCCGCATCGATCCACTTCTCAGCGGCGGCCTCGGCGTCGGCACGCCCATCGACAGCCTCGAGGGTCGTCCCGCGCCACGTCGCAATTTGCTGGATGATCTTGGCCCGCACGTGTCGCTGGAGGGCCCGGGCCTCGCTCTCCGCGTACGCGCTGGTGTCCACCGGATCGAGTACCTTCACCCGGATGGGCTCGGGGTTGGGGTCGAACCAGATCGAGTGCTTGGGCAGAGCTTCGTGCGTGCCATCGATGGCGATGGGCAGCACCGGCACGCCCGTCTCAATGGCGAGACGGAACGCCCCGTCGGAAAAGCGCTGCACCCGTCCGTCCCGCGAGCGTGTGCCCTCCGGGAAAAACATGACGCTGCACTTGTTCGCGAGGTAGTCACTGGCCGTCGTGAGCACCTGGGCACGGCTCTTCTTGTTCGTCCGGTCCACCGAAATGTCGCCGCTCAGGCGCAGGAGCCACCCGGCAAAGGGCAGATCGAAGAGCTCCTTCTTCGCCACCCACTTCATTTCCCAGGGGACCCGGGCGATGATGGGCGGGTCGGCCTGCGAGAAGTGGTTGCCCACCACCACGTATGGGGTGCGGGGATCGTCGGGGAACGGGCCCTCCAGCTCAATCTGCCAGTACGGATTCACATAGGTGAAGAGGCGCCCCATGATGCGGAGCGTGTACCCCGCCCAGTAGTGGGCCGGGTCTCGATCCACGATTCGCGCCACGGCCATGATCGGCACCCACAGGACGATGAGGGTCCCAATGGCGAACCAGACCCAGAGGGAGACGAGCACCGTGCGCATGGGGTACAGGCAGGATGGGTCGAGAGAGGATCGTAGTAGCAGCCTATGCCCCAACCGGGCCGTTTGGTTCAGCGTCGCTGAGTGGTGCGTGGAGGCACGGGGCGTGGGAGTGGAGAGTTTGTGTGGGACGGGTGTCGGGGACCGGATAGAATCTGATGAATCTGTCCGTTGTGGCATCGATCCGCAGTGCCGCGCATAGAGTAGCATAGCGTTGAGCAGAAAAACGCCCAAGCGCCCCCTCGCCCACTCCTCTGCACAACGCCCGAACATCGGCACGCTCGTCCTTCCCAAGCAGCTCTGCCTGTACTGTGTCTGCCACACCAGATGTCCTCAAGTACTTCCACGAAGAGCCCGCGCTCCTGGAGCCGGTGACGCCGGACACCGATCCCGACGCGCGCCGCCGCGAGGACCGATCCGACCTGCCGAGCGGCGTCTCCGTGCCCCTGGAAGATCTGCTCGATACACGCGACGTGTACCGCGGCTACCTCGCCGGCACCAACCACACCGACGACGAGGTAGGCCTCACGACCCTTCGCTCGCCCGACACGTACGTTGCGCCCCTGATGGAGGCCCTCGGCCGGTCGTGGTGGGCCCGCTGCACCGGTCCAGGCACGGTCGAAGAGCTGAACGAAAAAGCGGTGCAACGTGTCCTCCGCGCGCCGACCAACACGACCCTCCTCGTGACCGCCGACGCGCCCGTCGCCCCGGAACGGATTACTGCGGTGGCGGGTAGGGCACCGCGTCGCGTAGCCGAGGCCCTGCGGGCTCTGCTGGACGACGCTCGTGTCGTCTTTTTCCCTGAACCGGCCCACGACGGGCACGACTGGAGCTTCTTCTCCCCCGCCCCCATGCGGGACCGGCTCGTGGCGACCTTCCGCAACCACCCAGCGCCCGAGACGCGACGGTTCGTCCTTCCGTACCAACAGGCACGCTCTGAGTCCAAGTTCTACTTCGACGAATGGCAACTGACGGAATCGCCGCTCCCGGACTACATCGAGGAAGTGTGACCCCCGTCGGGGACGACGGACACGAGCCCTGGATGGAGCGGTGTCTAGAGTTGGCGCGGGAGGGAGCCGGTACGGTGAGTCCCAATCCCATGGTGGGCGCCGTTCTGGTAGCACCGAACGGCACTGTGCTCGGGGAAGGGGCACATCGGATCTACGGCGGCCCTCACGCCGAGGCCTGCGCCGTGCAGGCCGCCGTGCAGCAGCACGGTTCCGACGCGCTTCAGAATGCTACGCTGTACGTAAACCTCGAGCCCTGTAGCCACCACGGCAAAACGCCCCCCTGCACCGATCTGGTCATCGAAAAGGGCATCCCACGGGTCGTCGTGGGCACGACCGATCCGTCCCCGCACGCGCAGGGTAAAGGCATCCGTCAGTTGCGCGAGCAGGACGTAGACGTGGAGGTCGGCGTCCTCGGCCACGCCTGCCGCCGCCTTAACGAGGCGTTCTTTCACCACGTCGACACCGGGCGTCCGCTCGTCACCCTCAAAATCGCCCAGACGCTCGACGGCCGCATCGCCACCCGCACCGGCGACAGCCAGTGGATCACCGGCGAGGCGGCGCGTACGCTCGTGCACCGCTGGCGGGCCGAGCTGGACGGCGTGCTCGTGGGCCGTGGCACCGCCGAGCACGACGACCCCCGCCTCACGGTGCGCCACGTGGACGGCCCGCAGCCCCTCCGCTTCGTCCTCGACCGCACAGGCACTCTCGCCCCCGACCGCACCCTCTTCACCGACGAGCAGACCGATCAGACCATCGCCGTCGTCGGAGAACACCGCCCTGTCCCCGACTACGCCGACCGGCTGACCGACGCGGGCGGCACCCTCCTCCGCATTCCGGAGACGGCGGGCGGCCACCTCGACCTCGCGGCCCTCCTCCAGCGCCTCGGCACCGACGCGGGCCGCGACGCCGAGCCGCTGCAGTCGCTGCTCGTGGAGGCCGGGCCCGGCCTGGCTACCGCGCTCTTCCGGCAGGACCTCGTGGACCGCTTCTTCTGCTTCGTGGCGCCGAAGGTGGTGGGCGAGGGGACGCCCGCGGTGCGCGACCTCGGCATCACCGAAATGGACGACGCCCTCACGTTTGCCGAGCAGACGTGGGAGACGGTCGGTGACGACATGCTGCTGCGGGGGTACCGTCGAGCGGTGTAGCCCGCCGGAAATGTCGGAACCCTGTCCGGTTTACCCATCGTTCAAATTGCCCGTTCTTTTCCGCCCGCATCGTCTTTTGAACCATGCCGACGCCCGCCGCGGACCGGTCCGAGGGCCCTCTTGTTGCGAAGGGGCGCCACACGTACGGCGACTATCAGCAACTCCCGGAGGGGACCCCGTACGAGCTCATCAACGGCCACCTCGTCATGTCCCCATCCCCGAGCGTTCAGCACCAGCGCCTCGTCCGCCGTCTGAGTCGGATTCTGGAGGAGCATATTCAAGCCCACGAGTCCGGAGAAGTACTCTTCGCCCCGATCGACGTGCACCTCTCGGACGATACCGTGGTGCAACCCGATATCCTCTACGTCTCCCCAGGCCGTGCCGACCGCATCGAGGAGCGGGAGATTAATGGTGCGCCCGATCTCATTATCGAGGTGGCGTCCCCCTCTACCAGCCACCTCGATGCCTTCGACAAGAAACAGCTCTACGAAGCGCACGACGTCCGCGAGTACTGGATCGTGGACCCCGACACTGAAACCGTAGAGGTCTACCTGAACACGGACGATGGCTTCCGCCAGCATGCCCGTGCCGTCCGGGACGGACAAGCGTCCTCGGCGCTGCTGGACGGGTTCGCGGTGCAGCTTGGAACGCTGTTTTAGCGAGGCTGACTTGCAGAAGCGAGAGCGGGATTTCGGAACAGGACGCTCCGGCTCCGGTGCCGTGCAGTGTCGCCAATTGTCTGCTCAGCACCGCCCGCCAATGCTCCGTCGCACGTCGCTTCTTCTGGCCGCCGCCGCTCTGTTTCTCAGTCTCGGTGCAGCCCCCGCTCTCTTCGCCCAGCCGGCCTCCGCCCCCGCCTCCGTCGACACGTCGCTGTACCGCGACCTTGACTTCCGCATGGTGGGTCCCACCCGCGGCGGGCGCGTGACGGCCGTGGAGGGGCATCCCGCTCACCCGCACACCTTCTACATGGGCGCCGCGGGCGGGGGCGGCATCTGGAAAACGACCGACTACGGCGAGACCTGGACCAATCTGACCGACGGGGAAGGCCTGCGCAGCACCGCCATTGGGGCGCTGGAAGTGCCCGCCGCCGACACGTCCATCATCTACGCGGGCACGGGCTCGGAGTGCATCCGCGCCAACGTGACGACGGGCCGGGGCATCTACAAGTCGACCGACGCGGGCGAGTCGTGGCAGTTCATTGGGCTGCCGAACGCCGGACAAATCACCTCGATCAAGGCGCACCCGGACGATCCCGACCGCGTCTTCGTCGCCGCGCTCGGCCACCCCTTCGGCAAAAACGAGCAGCGCGGCGTCTTCCGCTCCACGAACGGGGGGGAGACGTGGGAGAAGGTGCTCTACGCCTCCGACTCGACCGGCGCCGCGGACCTTGCGTTCCACCCGGAGAATCCCGACGTCATCTATGCATCGATGTGGCGGGCCGAGCGCAAGCCGTGGACCATCCTCAGCGGCGGGGACAACGGCGACGGCCTCTACAAATCCACCGACGGGGGCGACACCTGGACGAAGCTCACGAATGGGCTCCCCAGCGGCCTCGTCGGCAACATCGACGTGGCCGTCACCCCCGCCGCGCCGGACCGCATTTACGCCCTCGTGGAGGCGCCCGGCGAGAAGGAGGGCCTCTACCGCTCGGACGACGCGGGGGAGAGCTGGCGGCAGGTCAGCGACAAGAAGGAACTCATGCACCGTCCCTTCTACTTCACCCACATCTTCGCCCACCCCGAGGACCCCGACCAGATTTTCGTCGGCAACGTACGGTACTACGTCTCCGACGACGCCGGGGAGACGTTTGAGACGAAGGAGGTGACGCACGTCGACGTGCACGACCTGTGGATTAACCCCGAACGGCCCGAGGTCCGCATTCAGGGGAACGACGGCGGAGCCACCGTCTCGCTCGACGGCGGGAAGACGTGGTCCACGCAGCACAACCAGCCCACCGCCGAGCTCTATCAGGTGAACGTGGACGAGCGGGTGCCCTACTGGCTCTACGCGGGGCAGCAGGACAACTCCACGATCGGCGTCCCGAACCTGCCCCCTGCCGAGAGCGCTCCCGCCGGGCCAGAGGCCTGGTGGAAGGCGATCGGTGGGTGCGAGACGGGGCCGGCCGTGCCGCAGCCGAACACGCCCGTCGTCTTTGCGAACTGCAAGGGCCGATTCTCGCGGTTCAACCTCGAGACGGGCCAGGACCAGAAGTACTGGGTCGGCGCGCAGTACATGTACGGCCGCAATCCCGCCAAGCTGAAGTGGCGCTTCCAGCGCGTGGTACCCATCGAGATCTCGCCCCACGACTCCAGCGTCGTCTACAACGCCTCCCAGTACATTCACAAGTCGACCGACGGGGGCGTGCACTGGAAACAGATCAGCCCGGACCTGACGGCCAACAAGCCGCAGTATCAGATGCGCTCGGGCGGCCCCATCACCAACGACATCACGGGCGAGGAGCACTACAGCACGCTCTACGCTGTGCAGGTGTCGCCCCACGACCCGGACGTGATCTGGGCCGGGGCGAACGACGGGCCCGTTCACGTGACGAGGAACGGCGGCGAGACCTGGACAAACGTGACGCCCCCCGACGTGCCGCCGAATGGACGGGTCGACGCCATTACGCCTTCGCCCCACGAGCCGGGCACCGCCACCGTGGCCATCCAGCGGCGCCTACTGAAGGACTTTGCGCCCTACCTCTACCGCACCACCGACTACGGCGAGACGTGGACGCGCATCACGGACGGCATCCCGTCGGACTACCCGGTGCGCACCGTCCGCGAGGACCCGAACCGAGAGGGCCTGCTCTACGCGGGCACCGACTTCGGCCTCTTCGTCTCGTTTGACGCCGGGCAGAACTGGCAGCCGCTCCAGCGCGACCTGCCGGTCACGCCCATCACCGACATCCGCATCCAGCGCACAGACCTCGTCCTGTCGACGATGGGCCGCAGCTTCTGGGTGCTCGACAACCTGACGCCGCTCTACCAGATGGACCAGCAGGTGGCCGCGGCCGACCGGTACCTCTTCGCGCCGAAGGACGCGTACCGAATGCGCTACGAGGGAAGCGGCGGATACGGAAGCGGGGAAGGCCCGAGCGGCCCCGAGTACCCCGATCCCGGTGCAACAATTGACTTTGCCGTGTCCGAGGTGCCTAGCCAGCCCCTTACGCTCGACATTCTGACCCAGGAGGGCGACCTTGTGCGCCGCTTCGTGGGTACGGCCGCACAGACGGACGACGCCTCCGCCCGCACGCAGCGAATGGGCGCACCGCCGGTGCCCGCCAGCAGCATCGACACCTTCACGGTCCATTCCGGGCACAACCGATTCCGCTGGGACCTGCGCTACCCCGGCCCGACCCCGCCCGCGGAGGGCAGCGGTCCGCTGGCGGTGCCGGGAACCTACAAGGCCCGACTCTCGGTGGGCGACTGGTCCGAAACCCGTGCGTTCGAGGTCAAGATGGACCCGCGGCTGGAGGAGGCCGGCGTGACGCTCGCAGACCTGGAGGAGCAGTTCTTCTTCAACCAGCGGCTTCAGGGCGTCATCGAGGAGGCGGAAGCCACGGCCCACGCTATCGACTCGATGCGAACCGAGGTGCAGGAGGCCCACGACGCGGGCGAGATGCCAGCGCGCGAGGCTCAGCCGCTCCTCGATCGTCTCGACGAACTCCACGGCAGGCTCGTCACCTCAGAGGAGGGCAGCTACCAGCCGACCATGCTCCTCGATCAGCTCGGCTACCTCGCGTGGATGACCGGCTCGGCGGACCAGGAGCTCGGTGAGGACGCCTTCTCCCGCTTCGAGACGCTGCGATCTCGCCTCGATCGGATTCAGGATCGCTGGCAGACGCTGCAGGCAGACATCGAAATGCCGACGACTGACTGATCGGCACGGACGCTTTGGAGGCTACGGAAGCTTGGATGCTATGGAGGCATGGACGCATGAAAAGCAGACATCCTTGCCTCCACGCGTCCGAGGCCTCCATGTCTCCACTCTCTTCCATACTTCCACCCCTCCATACCTCCAATCGTGTTTACAGGGATTATCGAAGAAGTCGGCACCGTCGCGGCGATCGAGCCCCTCGGCAGCGACCGGGCGGGCAAGCGGCTCACCATTGAGGCGGAGATGGCGCCCGAGCTGCGTGTCGACCAGAGCGTGTCCATTAACGGCGCGTGCCAGACGGTCGTCGAGGTCGATTCGGACACCTCCACCTTCGCCGTCGACACGATCGAGGAGACGCTGCGCAAGACGAGTTTCGCCTACCTCAATGCAGGCACGCCGGTCAACTTAGAGCGCGCCCTGCAGGCGGGCGACCGACTCGACGGCCACTTCGTGCAGGGGCACGTCGACACCACCGGCACCGTCGAGGCCGTGGAGCGGGAAGAAACGGACTGGCTCTACACGATTCGCTTCGACCCGCAGTACGCCGCCTACCTGATTCCGGTCGGCTCCATCGCCGTGGACGGCATCAGCCTCACCGTGGCGCGCCTCGATGAGGACACGTTCACCGTCGCCATTATCCCGCACACGTACGAGGAGACGAATGTATC